>Ga0307513_10005246_pt1 | contig 17167 bp, 22 predicted proteins | sample 15_EM_MG_FD_202174 | JGI IMG/M metagenome (GOLD analysis project Ga0307513, IMG submission 202174) | Populus trichocarpa ectomycorrhiza microbial communities from riparian zone in the Pacific Northwest, United States - 15_EM | ecosystem: Host-associated > Plants > Roots > Unclassified | place... | reverse complement strand
CAAGGAGGTGGGCAAATTTAAAATTTGCCCAGCACTTACCTGGTGAGTAACAGTTGGGCAATTATAACACAAACTCAGCACAAACCCACCATTTGCCTACTAGGTAAGTGACCCCTTGTCCCCAGTGTTTGCCGTCGATCGTCAAGACGATATGCTCCCATTTCGGACCGGTTGGGAGGCTGTCGATCTTCTTGAGTAGGGCACGGTTGTTGCCAAAAGATGGAGGGGTCGCTTTCAGCTGAGTTTCGGTGAGCTGTGGTAATCATACTCAGCCAGTGGGGGGAAATATTTGCTTACAATATCCAACTTCAGCATGCTGTCAATCTGTCTTTGGCTGAGGCCCGACTCCATAATCCAGCGGCCGTAGTCCCAATCTTTCACGGATGAGAACGGGGCCCAGGGCTGTTGTCCTGACGAGTCCTGCTTCTCCCTGAGGTTTTCAAAGTCACTGCGCATGTTGGGCAGTTTTGATTGGGGCTCTCCTGCGGGAGGCTCGAAGTCTTCAAATACGATGTCCATCTTGATCTCGATGGGATCTTCATCATCCACGCGTGCCCGCTTCGTTGAATGCTGATCCCCCAGAAGTGAAGAGTATAGGGGTGTTTCATCAGGTTGGCCACCGGGAACACTGCCGCCCCCCGGTGTTGATGAGCGAGGTCGTTTCTGAGGATGTGAGGTTGGTTGGTTGGCAGCGATGATGTGGTCGAGGCATGTGGGTGATTGGGAGATGTGTGAACTCAGGCCACTGCTCGAAGTTGGCTTGAAGCCACAGTAGCGGCAACGGTACTGTTCGCCTCTGTCTGACATGCTGGTCGGAGTTGACTCAATATTTTTGGGCAGACAATACCAAGTGTGCCGCAAAACACGTGAAACATGCCGTAGACTAAGGGCACATTTCCCCTATGTCCCCCGCCCTCTCTTTCATCCTCCACCATGGCTGGCAGCACTCCCCGAAAATCCCCTCATACAAAAGTGGCATCTGAGAAGCGTAAAAACACGGGTAAGTCAATACCTCTCTCGAGCCCCTATTGGAGCACGTTCAAATTTGCGATTGGTGCTGATTTGTGTCGTAGACAAGGGGAGCGATGAAGTGATGCGCAAGAGGCTCAAGCGCCTTGAGGACCAGCTCAAGACAGCTAACGATTCCAACAAAGTCCTAATGGCCGAAGTCAAGGCCACGAGGAAAAAGCCAGCACCTGCCCACCGCCGTGCTGACGACGACGACGATGACAACGACGACGACAGCGATGATAACGCCGACAACAACAGTTCCTGCACCAATGGCGACGAGGGTTCCCACACTGACAGCTGCAAGATGGATGCCAGTGGTACCGACTCAGACAGTGACATCGCCCACAAAAGCGACGATCCGAACTTGCTATTCTCGTCTCGGAAGGTACCTACATTAATTCCACATTGTACACAACGTGCAGTCGACTGATTCCCCCAACAGATAACCATCAAGAGTCGAGGAGACCCGGATAAAGCAAAAGCGAAGCGTCGGTCGCGCGGTAAAGGAGGTCGGTCAAGTTCATCCACCAGCCTCTCGGGCTTGCTTACCAACTCTCTGCATAGACCAAGGCCAGGATACTCAACGTCGAGACCCCTCACCTGCTCGTGATGGGCCAGAGCTGGGGCGTGTCAACACCCCCGTCAGTAACCCCACCCCCATGCCATCTCATGGGCCGAACGAGATGTCGCCAGCCTCCCGGGACACTACTCTCCCCCCATCGGCTGCATTGCCGGGGCGTCCCTGGCCACCTGCCCCACTCGCGCCGGGAGTGGATCCCAAAACCCCGAAGACTGCAAACAAAGTCTACGACAACCTCGTCGCGACCATGCTGAATGAGGCGCAGCACAAATTTGAATGTCTTCTCTTCGTCGAGAATGCTTACCCAAATATTGACACACAGATGAGATGGTCGACCGAGTGTTGGGAGACTGTTTGCATGGAGTCTCGACAGTACTTTGAACTCTCCAAAGAGATGAGGAGCCTGGTCCGTAATACATCACACTCTCCCAGTTAAGTTGGCCAAATACTAAGTGTGTATAGCTCAATGGAAGGTGCTCGCATGGCAGGGGTGCCATCCTCCAACGCATCCGCCCGGTAATCGAGGGGTTGTTCGACATGAATACAGAAAAGCCTGCTGTGGTACGCAAGAACAAAGCAACCGCGACCAAACTACTCGCCAACAACGCGTTCTACTTTGTAGTTCGTGTTTCTTTCACCCGGGCTGAGGAAACTCTGACCATGTCCAATATTTAGAAAGGAGTGTTGGGAAAGCGTCGCTTCGAAAACGAGACGGTGCTACGTGGCCTTCAACGAGCATTCTTCAACGGCCCAAAGAGTCCTGCGGCCATCAACCGAGCTAAGTTCAACCCAGTCCCCCTTCCGTCCATTGCTCTCACATGCACCATTGTACGTGATTGACATATCTTGTTCGCCCTAGCGTTTTGACGATGAACTTGATGCCACAGATCGAACATTGCCTCCGTGAATGGGAATCAGGAACACACGTGCCAGTTAGCCTCGACGGAGCCGCCGATGGCTCACGTTACTGCATCCACATGGCCAATGCTGTTTCGTGGCAGGGACTAAACCGTGAGGCGACCACTCACATCCGGGAGCACCTTTCTGGAAAACTATTGTGGGTCCCTGATAGACTCGTTAATTTGTCCGACACTAACACACCTTCCTAGCAATTCCTGTGGGCCGAATTTAAAGGAGGCTGCCACGACGGGTCTGGTCCCACAGGAAACTTTGGATGATGAAAAGGCGGCATTGGACACAGGGAGGAACTTCGAGTGTGATAGTGGCCCTGAGGAGGATGCTTAAGGTGGTTTGTATACTGGGTTTGAGTCTCGTACGATCTCTGTATGATTACCGCATGCTATATGCAATATCTGGTCCCCATATCCAGTGTGTGACGAAAATTTTGAGTGGAACTACGGGAACTACAATCAGCTACCCGTGGGGTATAGGCTGCTACAGACTACCGAGTAGGTGGTACAGTCCACTACATCATAGCATATAAACCCCCACTTTCCTACGCCGCTACCAGTCCTATATAGGCTCCATAGTTGGATATAGGGGAGATTCTGTTTCCAGATGTTAGACACGTAAAGTAAATATCAAATGGCAAAAGGACGTACACAGAACCCTTCCAGAAGATTCGAAAATCTGGGCCGCTCTGAGCATGGGCTTGGAAACGGTTGTGGAGGCCATGGGCCATGAGAATTGCGTGTACGAACTCCCTGCGAGTGTAAGTTAATATGGGGATGGGGAGAGGGTGCACTTTCGTGCGACTCTGCTGTTTCGGCGCACGCCCTTTGCCATTGCGACCCACAGCAGTTGGCTTGTCAGTCCACAAGAGTGTGACATAAAGACTAAACATCCGAGCTGTGAACCAGTCAGTCGGGGATGGGGCGTGGCTGTTCCGTCGTCACAACATACACAAGCTCAAGTTCCCTCCAACTGCAGGAATAGGCTGCTCGAGGCCCGGTTCGGAATTATGGTCCTCTTGCGAACCGGGATCCACAATACCCGGGGTGGTGGCCTCTGCAATATCGGGTTCGTCGCCTCCGGTGGATGCTACGACAATAAATCGTGAGTTACAGCCTGTGTGATAGGCCACAGCAGCGTACCTTGGGTGTTTTGGGAGAACTCTGTGTTGTAGACAATCTCGGTACCAGGTACTTGGTACGGACGTGCAAGATGCGGAGCAAATGTCGGAAGGACAACTAGCTCGTGAAAGGCAGACCCTTGGGTGGGATCATCAACTCTGGTGCGATTACGGGTGCGGTAAGTCATCGAGAGAAGAGAAAGAATAAAAGAATGGAAGGTTAGGTGAATTATAGAACGAGTGTGGGTGAACTGGAGAATTCGGCCCTGTTCACGACCAGTATTTATAACAAACGGAGACCGTCTTGGCCGCAGTATGTTGCCTGCACCACCAAGACCGCTGCCACCGTTGCTACTCAACAAGAGACAACCAGCTTGTTGCCCATGGAGGCGGGCAACGGGGTTGACAGTATGTCGCGGACATGTCATTTGCGACATTGCTAGTGTCTCGGTGTCGCCCGAGCTCTCCGGCGGGTGACGATCGGTCACATACAAACATTGACAAACAACATTTTTTTGCTCCGTCTGTTCACAAACATATGCAAGGCACTGTAAGCTCCAACTCCAAGCCGGATAGTTGGTGATCCGACGCAGCCGGCGCTTCTCTCGTATTTTTGTAAAGTGCGAAAGTCGGTCAAAGCATGAAAAGTAAAAGGGACGAAACCGAGGTGGGGCCGGAGCATCCCACATATCGCGAACCCAAGTAACAGCACGGTAAGTACAACCAGCTAATCCCAGTCTGCACCAAATAGGAACCGAACAGTCCCTTCGTTCCTACCAAGACCCTCGTTGAGGGCCGGGTCGCCACCTGGCCCCTCGCTAGGATGTCCATTCCCTTGCCCATAACCCAAGTTTTGATTGTTATACGGATTCGAAACCAGCCCGGTCATAGCGTACCCCGGTCTGAGCGTCTTCAATGGGGGTCGTGGCGGTCGCTCAGCTTCTCGATCCCGCATGGCGATCTTAAGTCGCATTAATTGATCTGACTTGAACGGTAGGCTCGTTGACGGGTGGTGTATGGCGTGCTGGTGTTGTAAGTGTGATTGAGAAGAGTGGGAGAGGTGGCGGGGTGGGGATGATGGGGTGCTAGGGGAAGTGTTTGTTGAGGGAGCTCCTGACGTTGGGTTTTGACCGACTTGCACAAAGAGATCTATAATCTCGTGTGCGATCTCTGTAAACAGGCAAACGCGTCGGCGTGTTTAACGGGCAACTTTCTGCAGGACAATGGACGTACGTTCCAGATGATCCGCATCAATGTTGAATTGGTCCTCCCATTCTCCACCCTGCGCCAACAACGAGATTAGTTGTGTCGGCGTCATCGCTTGTTGTTGAAAAGTTTGAGACGGGGGCGGTGGGGGTTGTTCAAAGGTAATCAATAGAGCAGCGAGATAGAGGCATCCCAACGCCACGGTGTGAGGTGGGTACATCAGTGGTACGTGTGTCCGGTAGGCATCGACCGCAAGACGCCACGAGAATTTCGTTAACAATTTTGAGACTGAAGAGGAAAGGCGTAAGAGGACAACAACCACTGAGCGAGGATGGAAGGGACGAACCGTTGAAATACCTCCCAAACTTTATTGCGAACGGGAAAGGCATTTTCGATGTAAAGTTAAAACATATCGTCTCCAAAATCAGCCTCTCGATAGCAAGCAATCTCTGTCTGTCGGATTCCAAGGCCTGTCGTGCCACCTCGTCAAACCCAGCCGAATGAAAATGATAACGATGGTGGATACCTGAGGATCTACGTCTACCTCTCTAACGAGCGTCTTGGACCTGAGGGCTCTCTCGGGAAACCGAACGGCGTACGAAGCCGTCAATATATCTTTGGGTTTCTTGAGGGTGTCGTGCATTTTCGTTGAAACGTAGAGGGCGGCGAGGCAAACGTCCTGAACCGTTAGTTAGTCAAGAAGCGTCGGGGTAGAGCGGCGGGGGCAACACCCACGTATGAGTTGAAGTCCTTCCTTGGGAAGAACAAGTGGAACCGGTGGTACAGACTTTGGGCCGTGGCAATTGTCTTCCTGGGGCTACGAGAAATGAGAATGAGACATGCAATCCAACTGGAGGAAACACGTCATTTGGACGCACTCACAAACCAATCTTCGCCCCTACTGCTTCGATGAATGTACACGCGTGCTGACGCGCCTTATCCTCCTGCGAGATGGACAGCTTTCCTCGCGTCTTTTCGCATAAGTCCTGGACTTGCTGAGGAGTGAAATACGGTTTGTGCAATTTGACGGTCGAGATTGGAATTCCGATCCCAGAGTCCGCCATCTTCTTTACTGGGGCTCGGGATGTGTGTCGTAGTCGAGTCGCGGTCGTTGTAAGAACCCGTGCGTGGGGTACAAACCCGAGGACAAGTGGAAGATCGTAAGCGAGAAGTGATCGACATGTCCAGGAATCTCTGACGACGCCTACCTCCAACCCCCGTACACCGCGCACCGGAAGTATGGACGCCGACTTGGCTTTTGGCGGCCTCGTCGCTGCAAGGCTATTGCTCTCATTCGCACCTCTGCCGGACCAGCTCAGATACGACCATTTGCTGTCTTCGCCCTTGACTTCGAACCTACGATGTAACTGTTTCTCCCCAACTTCTGGATTTGAATCCGGTTGACCTTTCGCTTTGTTGGGGAAATCACAGTGCACGAGGGGATTTATCTCTTTAAGAATGGGGTTGACCCATATTCGGGAGGGGTATTTTACCAGGTTCGATCGACCAACTCGTTCTCAACCAACTCTGCTCTCAACTACCATGTTCTCTCTCTCTCCCTCTCCTCCCTTCTGAACCACCGTGTCGTTACAGTCTCCCCTTTACCTGTCGATATTCTCGACTCTTCTACCACTAAACCGAATATCGAGCCCAGTGATTTGGACGCTGGTCGATGCGATTAGCGCTTATGCTCTCGTGAAGACGCGGGGAGCGAGGAGCGGTGCTGTCAAAGGCAAGAGGGACACACTACTCGCTGCTTTGTTCGTCTCCAACTTCAAGTCCACGTTATAGAAGTGTCGAGAGACTGACGAGGCGTTTCTTTCTACCAGCTACTTGTTCAACCCGTATCTGTTTCTCCCTTCGCTGGCATTCTCTACGTCGTCGATATCGAACATGTTGCACCTGTTGAGTATTATGTTCGCTGCACGCGGTCAGTTAGCATCCCGCTCAGCATAGTGCCGTTGATAACTCATACTGCCTACCGACTAGGAAAGACTTCGCCTGCGCTCTTCTGTCTTGCGGCGCTCGTGCACGTCTCCTTGTCGTCCGTCTTGCTGGTGTTGCCAGTGATAATGCTCTTACTCGGCCGGCCGGAGTCCGGTTTGGCCAACCCAAGGCCGGTTCCCATTAATTTCAAGAAAGGCAGGGTCATTGTCCTTGAATTCCTCGCCCACTTTGCAGTGTTAAGCCTGATCTCGACACTGATTTCCGGAGGATTTCAGTGGGTGTGGCAGACCTGGTTCGTTGAGTGCGTCGGACATTCCGCGTTCAGCCGTTCAGTCAACTCACGTTACTTTCCGACAGACTTTCGCTCCCTGATCTGACCCCAAACCCTGGACTCTGGTGGTATTTCTTCACTGAGATGTTTGATCACTTCCGTCCTTTCTTCTTGATGGCATTTTCGGTATTCCGACATCCAACGCGTGCTAAGCAACCGCTGATGTTGAGTTAGGTCCACATACTCATCTACATCGCCCCTGTCTGCATCAAGTTCCAGTATGACCCGCTATATGCGGCCTTCATACTGACCGGTGTGCTAGGCACCGTTAAGGCCTACCCGACGCTCTCAGACCCGGGTCTGTTCTTCACAATGATATCGCTCTTTCCAGAGATCCTTCCATGTAAGGCCATTTCCCTGCCTCGTCTCGCAATTTGCTCACCCACACCTATCAGACCTTCGGTATCCGATTGTGACATCTCTCATTCACTTGCACGCCACTCTGCTCCTTCCGTTGTTCAACCATTTGTGGTTGAGTCAAGGAACGGGCAACGCGAACTTCTTTTATGCGTCTACGTTGGTGTTCGGAATTGCGAATGGGGCAGCGCTGATGGATTGTGTGTGGGCGGGGTTGAGGATCGCACTTGGGGAGATGAAGGAAGGGTATGAAGTTATACAACAGTAACACCCCTTGTCTTTCAACCTAGTCTGAGCGTAAGTAGGGAAAATTGTGAATGAAATCCAAACGTCCTATCCCCACGCAAGATACCCTATGTTTTCAATATCCACTAGAAAAGTACTGGCTCGGTGTTGGTAGGGACCGTACTCGGAGGCACCCACTGTCACGAGAAAATAAAACAGAATCCAGGCGAGGCGATACTGGGTCCATTGTCACACAATGCATGTGTGATACCCATCCAGGACTCGCTGGCATCTGGGTAGGAGCCTGGATTTTCGTTATTATCCCGCGCGAACGCTCTGTTTTGACGCGGAATTCATGCTAATGGAACAGACCCAAATACTTTCTACGTCGTGCAAGGTCTGGAAAACATGTCTTTCACGCGCGGTCCTCTGACTCGGGCATGAGCTGTGAATATGCCAATATCTCGATTGTAAGTTGTACAGAATGGCTGTTATGCGGCGGTTATAATCCAAAGGAGCGCAAAGAAACCCCACAAGAAACTCAAAGGTATGTAGTAGACGTGACATAAACCCTCTTAAGGACGGTTGTGATGGTCCAAGAGACTCGTTATGATTGCATTCCCGAAGTGTTATGTTGTACATACAGAGTCGATTCGTACGTAGAAGTAGGTAGACAGGACATCCGACACAGTCGGGAGTATCCTGGGCTGGAAGCATACATATTGATGGCGCGCCGGGCGGTGGTGAAGATAGATAGGTAAGAACATGCGGGCAATGGATGACTAATCGTGCACCGGTTGTTGTACTGTTACGTCAAGAAGAAATAATCAGAATCGAGCAGAGAGAGAGGGAGAGAGAAGGCCTATGTCGCAGAAACGTGAGCGAGACACGCCGTGGGCAGGAGTATTGTGTTACCTCGTAAATACGGTCCGAGGGTTATTTTCCCGTCGTCGGGAACAAAACAAGGGCGTGAAGTAGTGTGACTGAACAAAAACAGAGAATGATCATCTGTGAGATGAAGCCCGAAGTCTCTGGGAGAGAACGTTAGATTTTTAAGTCGTAAACCAGAACAACGTGCTGAATGGTACCGAGAAACCTCCCAAATGGTGGCGGGCAGAGGTAAAGCTTCCGGATGGAAGGAACGACCAGGGCCATTGCATTGTGCAGGATGAAGGCAGACCAGGTTACCCTGCCCGTTTTCACCGCCGAGGATGTGACGTATAGTGATGTGAGAGTCAAAGCCCAGTTTGCGATGTACATGGATGCGGTGAGCGCCAGCGTGAAAGTGGAGTATCTAGCTGTGAGGGTCAATACGCGAGACTTGACTTCTACCGTCGTAGGCCCATCGTCGGTGTCGTATTTGAGTTGTTTCGTGGCCTCTGCGTCATGAGATGAGATCGCGAGATCGCCGCGCGAATAGGGGATGGAGAGTCTCGCGATTTCGATTGTCAGGTTATTGACAGGGTCCATGGCGAACGCGTAGATCTGGGAGGTGTGGTGGGAAGTGTATGACTCAAATGGAGCAGGAAAACGTCCTGACTCTTGCATCTTGTGCTTCGTTTCGAAGGTGTCTAAACCCAGGTGCCTAGTCGCTGCGGCGCTGGGGTTCCCAAGTAAATGCCAGATACCCGTCTACAACGCCAAATTGCACTCACCCGGGAAAAAAGACGTCCACAGCGTACACACCCGTAGTGTAATCCAAGACTTTCCGCGGCGCATCCTCCCGTGATGGTTCATCCGGAAAGGATGATGCACAGGAAATCTGCCACTCGATCGATAATTTCTTCTCCTCCAAGTCCGCTCGACCGATTCCCACCAATAACGCTGCCTGGTTTGTTCATGTCAGGATGCTTTCCGGTCCAAAGAAGCTCCCTTCCAGTCGCGTTGCCTCGGGAACAGCTCGAAAACGACTTACTACTTTGCGCTTGGACGGGGATGGAGGCCCCGCGCATTCTTTGTAGCCGGGCCATTGCAGACGAATCGATGCAGTATCCCCCCAGTTCAGAGGGGGTAGAGGTATAGACATCAGCGTCGGCGTGACGTTCATGCTGCGTGGCACGGTGTTGTTGTGGGGGTTGTTCTGGAGACTATGGTACTAGTTGTCGATGGAAGGGTGCGCAAAAGAAACTAGGGTGATGTACAACTTTATACGACCCATCCTATGTACCGCCACCCTCAGGTTCTCATGCCCTTGACCCTGACAGCGTCACAGTTGCCGCTCACCCTAATATCAAACGCACCGCCAAACCTCGTGGTCGGACGTTCTGTTCAGCTTCATCAGACACTGCCCGCTAATGCTACCTTTGCGATTTAACCGGCCCACGTCCCAATATATGCCGTTCCCTCCTCTCGCAACGCCTCACACCTTATCTGTCCAGCTATAGTTTTCACTCCCCCCAATCCCTCCCCTTCAACTGACCCCCCCGCTCCGCCCACGCCTCTCTCTTTGTCCACATCTTCCTCCCAACCGCAAGGAAAGACAATGGCCACGCCCTCCAAAGAGGTAGCTCCAGCTGACCCGCTCTACCCCACCAAACCGAGTACGGGCTTGCGGTTCGGTTTTCTGCCCTCTCGGCATACTCGCATGGCGGTGGCCATCATGTCCTCGACCCTTCTCATGGTGTTCGTCCTGATTGCATGGTGCATTGTCGTACGGGACGCGCAATTATTGGATGGGCCCGGGCTGACTGACACTACTGGGGTGGGTTCATGCCCTTTCACGACCTACCGTTACAGTGGCTCCCATGTTAATTGAGTTGCGGTTGCAGCTGAGGCTTGTAGGGTATGGCTACAACCTTGATCTAGAGGCACGGGAGTTATCGATCTTGTGGGAACTGAACTGGTGCACCGGGAGCGAGCCGATCCAAACCCTGGGATCCGCCGCCTCTCTGGTGGCTTGCGGGCCCCCTGACACGGCGGTGGACCTCTATCTCGACGAGTGCGTCAAAATTTCACCAAATGTCTAGTGTGGTTTATCTAATCTTCCTCTCGCCGAAAAATCCAGCCTTTCCAAACCGGCATTCTTGTATGACCCGAACGCCCTTCCAAGCCGAGAATTGTTGTGAGACATCTCACTAATCCTCCACTCCGGTGGCTGTGACCCTCACACCTTCCGTATACAGTAGTCAGAGCTCAGTACGTTTCAACACGGAGCACCGCATTAGTGCGGGGACTAGACGGGACCATGGCGAACAATTGGTGATCCCTTTTGATCGCTACACCCTCCGCGCCTTTGCTGCAGCCATTGATCCGGCCACGAACCTCTCAGTATACATCTCTCGGTTCGTGATCGCAACCCCACTCGGTACCTTCGAAATACTCTCGCACGACATGGACACAAGCGAACCGACCTACAATCCCGGAAATGCAAGCATCACACCGTATTTCGTGTTGCGTGTGTTGAGTGCTGAGATCAAACGATCCACTATCTCACGAACGTTCACGATCTCTTTGGCTCTATTCAATTGTTTGTTAACCATAGGGATGGTCTATGTCACAGTACTTGTCGTGCTCGGAGAGATTGAGGCAAACAATGCGGTAGCTTTCATGCCGTTCAGCATGATGCTAACAGTCCCGGCGGTGCGGGCTCTTTACGCTGAGCCACCGTCGTTTGCCGCATCCCTTGGTAGGCTCCGCACCCGCCGGCCAGCACCTTCATCCTCTGACCATATCTGCAGATACTGCGGGCTTCTTTGTAGAACTTCTGTTCATAGGGCTCTGCGAGTTAGTCTTGTTACGAAAACTCACCTTAGAGCGATCTGTGCATTTCCATGGCGGCCCCACACATGCTGTAAGTGGTGTATGGATGTCTACCAATAATTCTGCCAGTTTAAACCAACTTATTCCAATCAGTGATTATCAAAAGCACTTCAACGAAATCACCTTTGTGTTCAACCCCCAGGATAACTCAGCCGGAAATCATGTACATTAACACCAGATGTTTCGGGTGGGTATCCGTTTATGATCGCTGCCGTAGGTGGAGTCGGCGCGATTGGGCTAGATCTGTTGCTCTGGTGATGTACTGTCGAGGACGATCAGACATGAAAGAAACTGGGGGAGTAGAAACTGTATGATATATAGTAACGAGCGACACTGTACGAAATACTAAGACTTTTCCCGGACCCTGGCTTTGAGCTCGGACTGGAATGGGGGAGTAATGACGTAGCCTTCTTACTACATGGCCACCAGGTGTCTGAAGGTCGGTGGTGTGCTGTACATGCGCACTACGGTGGACAGTCATCCATCCTCGGAATCATCGATCAGGTTTCGCGACGCTACTACACTGTAGCAACGATGCATCGAACAATGTATCCAATACTGTTCTATTCATACAGCGCAGATAGACAAATGTTATACTCGAGCCGGGGTGGTGCGATGAGCGCTAGTTTTCCAGAGACCCTGACCCCTCAGTGCGATCCAGCTTCCACCCCAATCCTAGCCCTATTGCGATAGGCATGTTCTCTCTCGGTCGCTTAAACCCGGCAGCTGTTTCTCTCCCAACGATTTTCTTCGGGAACTTTCGCCGACTCCAACATGGATAGTTACAGCTCCGTCCATACCTCCTGCCAAAAAGCTCGATTCGACCCGCTGCTCACATCGGCACCCACGATCAGGCTGTGTCCCGAGTGCTCACAACTGGTCGTCCAAGGAAATCAGGCAACCTTCACAATCCCGCCGGAACCCTCAAGTCCAGTGGGGACCCGCGGACGCTTGTGCCAACAAAGACGAGATCAGCATGACGCCCCCAATCCCTGGCCCACCTTCTTGGCAACTTCCTCTTCGCGATGTTCCTATTTGATCACCCTCTTCACTGTGCCTTGGTTCACTGTCCTCTGAGGCGTGCGGTTGATGAATTTTGAAATTTTGATCCATGCTCTCCACCGTCGGTGGCCTTCTACCAGTACTATAGGCCCATATGACAAGCTTATCCAATCCGCCCAAAATTTGGTACACCTTCATTCGTCGTATCTTCGATTACCATCGCGGCAACACTCATCTGCCTGCCTGCGTCTCTACTTCCATTGTTTGACCGTCTGTCGCCGAGTTAAGGGATGGGGAACGCAAGCTTCTAGTATGCGTCGACGTTGGTGTTTAGATTGCCAATGGAGCATAGATTGTGTGCGAGTAGGGTCAAGGAGAGCGGGGGTGTATGGGTTGGTGCAATAGCGGGACCCCCCGTCGCTTGACCCGGTCCGAGTGTAATGAGTAGGGAGGTTTGCCGTGGGACGCCAACGCCAATCCATCATCTCCCTGGCAAATATGATCATTGTAATTCTGCACGTGACATGTGAATGGAGGAGGGTGAGTCCCTTCGCCCGATTCAAACTCCGCGCGCGCCGCACGGGTCCCAGAGGGAGACTATGGGATCAGGAGCCCGAAATCACACAGTGGGCAATGGGGGTGTTTTCACCCGCCTCATTGCGGGTATATTAAGAGGTCGGGATTCTCTCTTTCTTTCTCATTCGCCCAACATCCCCAGCTCCCACTCCCCTGACGGTTTCCTTCACAAACCTCTACCCCCTCTAATATGGACCACGGCGGCAACCCGGAAATCCCGCCCTTTATCACAGATGGTCCCGATTCGACCACGGTTACTCACGCCGGCAATGGCGGAGGCGTGTCTCCCGCAGTCCCTACCCCGCCGACTGGTGGTTCAAAGAAACAACACGATCCTACTCCCGGCGCCAGAGGTCTCAAGTCGGACAGGCAATCTGTAGGCGCTTCTATCGAAGAAGGCGAAATCAGCAATACCCCCTATTCTCGTGCTCTTTCTGTCAACTCTGTGACCGAGGGCTCCTTCCCCGCAACATTCTTGGTCACTCTGCTCACACTCTTTGCTTTTCTTCTCATGACTTGGTTCACCGTCCTCCGGGACGCACGATCCACCAATAATCAAGTGCTCTCCACCACAAATACGACCGTGGTGAGCTTATACCTGTACCACAACAGGGAGACCTTGTTCACGATTCTTGTCATCATAGTTGTCGATACTCGGGCACAGCCCCAAGTTGGATCTGGACGTCCTCACCGTATTAATTTCGTGGGAAATTTTCGCCTGCGGGGTTTTCCTCATGTCACCGGATCGAGTCTCAGAAGACGCCCATATACTTGGGGGCTGTAGTCCACCCGACGGGGTCCTCGACGTGTACCTGAACGAGTACGCCCAGCCCCATGAGTGCCAGCACTCTCGTTACTTACCCTAGACTTCAGCCCTTCCAAGCCGATTTTGTCGTACAACCCATACCGGCCGGTTGGGGGAGCGCTGAGGTGAGAAAACGTAACACTTATCTCTTTCCGAGATCATCACGTTTATAGTCCACACGTGCAGTATTATGGACCAGCTCAGCTTCACGAAAGAGCACTGCATCGACAAAAATGGCAAATGGAACCCCACCCGGAATCTCATGGCCCTATTCGAACATTACAGTTTCCACGCCTTTGCTTTTGCCATTGATCCCACCGCAAACCGTTCAGTTCATATTGCCACGTTCGCTGTAGTGGACGCGGCCGGAGACTTCGTCGTACGCTCTCGCGATGCGGCGGCTGCAAATAAATTTACCCACGATTCTGGGGACGGGTTTATGACCACGGCTATGGAAGTCGAGTCCCGTGTACTGCGGGTGGATTTCGAGTTGTCCGCAATCGCGAAAATGGCCGCGATTTGCCCGTTTCTCGTCAACTGGGCATTGACCATCGGGTCGATATATGTCACGACACTGATGACTCTTGGGAAGCTGGAAGCAAACGGGACGGTTGCTGTACTACCATTCGGTGCTCTGCTGATCATCATGGCTGTTCGTTTCTTCAGTTCACGACCCTTAGGAACAACCACTGGTAAGTTCCTGAACATCATCATGTCCGTCATCCTGTTTCGAGGTTTGATGCACTCTTCTAGACGCGGTGGTTCTTTTCGTACAGACTGCCACGATAGGGTTGTGTTCTCTGGTATTTTTGAGAGCCCTCACTCAGAAATTCGGCTCTCCGTCGTCATCCCCAACAAGTTTTTCTGTCTAGACCAAGGCTCCCGTTTACATACATGATTATTATCTCCATTCCTAGCTAGTATTACGACCTATCCATAACTTGTTTACATCCATGACAATAAAGGACCCAACTGGATCGGGAGACCTCGCGAATACTACTGAGGGAAGAAGGCATGTGCAGCTGGTGTCCGCCACCGTAGCTAACAAATGCCGACACAATTACAACAGTCTAACGATGCTGACATGGGATATATAAGCAGTAACCTAAAACCTCACGCCTTCTTGGAACTGTGGGTCAAGACTTTTGTTGAGAGATGCGGCTTTGTCGCAGCACATAGCAGCGCCATGGAACAAATGACCATGATGGTGATCTGTGAGATGAATCCCACCATGTCTAGGAGATACGTCTCTAAACTGTGAATGAACGAACATTGCGACGAAGCATACCTAGAGATGCGCCAAATGGCGGCGGGCTGATGTAGAGTTTCCAGATGCTTGGGATGGCCAGTGCCATAGAACAGTGAAGGATAACCACCGTAAAGTTTACCCTCCCCTTTGTTACTGCTGTGAACGTGAGGTAGGCTGATACAAGTGTTAATATCCAATTCGTAGTAAACATCCACATTGTGAATGTCTGTGCAAGTTCGGAGCGACTTATCTCGACCTCCAGGGCCTGGGCCATGATTTCTATCGTTGAAGGCCCATCATCGGCCCCGTAGGTGAAGACCTTCGTTGTTACCACGCTCCGAGAAGATGTTGTGAAGCCTTTGGGCAAGTCGAGGTCCCCAAATCAAGTGATGTCGACTGACAGGTTAGTGATGGGGTCTATGGCGAAGGCAAACACGTTGAAGGTGTAAGTGCCGGAGGGCTCGGAAGGGTATAATTCGTGTTCCGTCACGAAGCTGATGAGTTCCCAGATTCTGTTGATGCCGAGGGTCAGCTCATGGGAGGTACACTACTTGCGTGCTTACGGTATAGGACCTTGAACCGGGTCGACCGGGAGTTTGTTTGGATCGTAGGAGAAGGCCCTGTTCAGAGCGCTGGGGATTCAAATATCAGTGAGGACGTTTATACCCACCTTGGGAAGTCATGCCTACTCGTTCAAATATACGTCCACGGCTAGATTGAAAGGACCACACTGTGGAAAGGCTGCCCAAACAACTTGTGGAAGGTACGATGGGAGTCGATGTTTCCAACACCCCAGGATTTCCCATTCGATCGACAACATGTGCCGTTCCAAATTAAGGAGAGAGTTGACGGCCATTATAGACATCTGGGTGGTGAAAAGACAGTCAATCTCACTGTCCGTCTATACGAACCCCTACCACTGGATGTGTGCTGGCATGGGGGACCCGAAAAGCAGATTGATAAAGATACAACTCACCCCACTGGTATCTCCCAGACGGTCATTTGGAACATGCATGCTTCCAAGGGACGTGGATTTTGCCACCCGAAGGGCGGGGACTGACATGTTCTGGGGGGCGGGGAACAGCGTGTTCCATAGGACCGACAACAGCAAAAACTGGTCGAGCCGCCGAACCAACTTCGAAGCTATATCGATACAGCCCCCAAGATAAAATGAAGCCCACAGGAGCAGGCTGTACACAAAAGGGAGAGCCTGAGGCATGCTACTTGGAGAGGGAGGAGGTTTGTGATGGGAAAAGGGGGAATGTGTTCGTAAGTTCATATTTATAAAATGAGGAAAGGCAAGGCGGGCAGGGCGGTGAACGTCCAAGGACACGCAGCTACCCTTCGGTCCCTACACGTGGACACCAATCTCATCTCCAAGGCTTAACCCGGTGTCGCACACGGAGGTAGCTACAGTGGATATTTGTATAGAACTAGTGGAATAGCAGGACTATGCATGCGTTCGTCCAGGTAGAGGCATAAGATAAGATAAGATAAGATAAGATAAGATAAGATAAGATAAGATAAGATAAGATAAGGACTGGTCAGATAAGATTAGACAAGGACTATCTTATCTGATAAAGGTACACACACAAGCCCACCGGGATCCACTCGGACACCCAAGACCACGCAATTAGACAACAAAGTTGGACCCCCATGGACCTACAGACACACAAGTACCCACTAGGACCCACGCACAGCCTGTGGAACGGCATAGAAGTCAATAGAAGGATGCAGAAAGTCCTAGAAGGTTATGGAACCTTGCGGAAGAACACGGAATCCACCAGAGCCTGGTAGAATGTTCTGGAACTCCTTGGAGTTAGACGGAATATTGTAGAATACGCTGGAATACGCCGGAAGATGATAGAAGGATGAAGAATTAGGGAATTAAGTAAGCAGATGGAAGGCTGTAGAATTAGATAGAATTAGATAGAATCTCATGGAACCCCATGGAACCCATGGAATGTTCCATGACCTTTGTCAGCGCGTTTGCTGTCATGAAGAAAACCCCGTTTAAAAATTTTATAAATCAACAAAAACACAAGACATTCACCACGTTTGATGACCAACTCGAACATCACACTCCT
>Ga0307513_10005245_pt1 | contig 17168 bp, 12 predicted proteins | sample 15_EM_MG_FD_202174 | JGI IMG/M metagenome (GOLD analysis project Ga0307513, IMG submission 202174) | Populus trichocarpa ectomycorrhiza microbial communities from riparian zone in the Pacific Northwest, United States - 15_EM | ecosystem: Host-associated > Plants > Roots > Unclassified | place... | reverse complement strand
CACGCTCGAGCTTCTTCTGCTGATGCGTGGTCATGCGACCCTGGCCCGCTTCGCCCATCCCGTAGCCCTTCTTCGTCTGGGCGAGGACGACCGTCGGCCGGCCCGCGGTCTCCATGGCCGCGTGGTACGCGGCGTGGATCTTCACGAGATCGTGGCCACCGCGCTTGAGGCGGTCGATCTGCTCGTCGGTCAGCCCTTGTGCGAGCGCCTCGAGTGCCGGGTCCTGGCCGAAGAAGTGTTCGCGGTTGTAGCGGCCATCCTTGGCGGCAAAGGTCTGGAACTGGCCGTCCACGGTCTTCGCAAACGCGCGCGTCAACGCCTGCTCGGTGTCACGCGCGAAGAGGCCGTCCCAGTCGGACCCCCAGACCAGCTTGATGACGCGCCAGCCGGCCCCGGCAAAGAGTGCCTCCAGCTCGTCGATGATGCGGCCATTGCCTCTCACCGGCCCATCCAGGCGCTGCAGATTGCAGTTGACCACCCAGATCAGGTTGTCGAGCTTCTCGCGTGCCGCCAGAGTCAGCGCGCTCATGCTCTCCGGTTCGTCCATCTCGCCATCGCCGAAGACGCCCCAGACCCTGCGCTTGGACGTGTCCAGAAGGCCGCGGTGTTGCAGGTAGCGCATGAATCGCGCCTGGTAGATGGAACTGATGGGGCCGATACCCATCGAGCCGGTCGGGAACTGCCAGAAGTCCGGCATCAGCCACGGATGGGGATAGCTCGACAGGCCTTTGACGCCGCGTTGCCGCGCGGTGATCTCCTGCCGGTAGTGCGCGAGGTCGTCTTCCTCCAGGCGGCCTTCCAGGAAGGCACGCGCATAAACCCCCGGGGCGGAATGCGGCTGGTAGAAAACCAGGTCGCCCTGTTCGCCGGCTCGGAAAAAGTGATTGAACCCCACTTCGAAGAGGTCGGCGGCGCTGGCATAGCTGGCAATGTGGCCGCCGAGCTCGCCATAGGCCTGGTTGGCTCGAACCACCATCGCGAGCGCGTTCCAGCGCATCAGCGATGCCAAACGCTCTTCGGTGCCGATATCGCCGGGAAAGGCGGGTTGGTGCGAGGCCGGGATGGTGTTGACGTAAGGCGTGCCCGGCGCCGGCTGCCAGCCGATGTCCGGGGCTCGCGCTGTGGCGGCCAGCATGTCCATGATCTCGCGCACACGCCCCGACCCCGAGGCCTGCAGCAGCGACGCCAGCGAGTCGCGCCACTCCGAGGTCTCCGTGGGCTCGCCGTCGGTGAAAGGGGCAGCCAACGCGAGTTGCTGCTGAATGGATGAATCGCTCATGCATGTCTCCTGAGTGCAGCAATGTAAGCCGCGCCGCCCGGCACAAGTGATCGAACTCGTTGCGCATCCGTCCTGCTTAAGCACAAAATGCTGCACGCACCGGCATCCCTCAGCACAATGAGCCTCGACGCACTCGACATACGCATCCTGCGCGAACTCCAAGCCGACGCGAGCCTGTCCAACGTGGCGCTCGCGCAGCGTGTCGGCCTTTCGCCGTCGCCTTGCCTGGCGCGTGTCAAAGCCCTCGAAAGCGAGGGCGTGATTCGTCAGGTGGTGGCGCTGCTCAACGCCAAGGCACTGGGGCTGCACCTCAACGTATTCATCTCCATCAGCCTGAAGCAACAGACGCGCGCTGCGCTCGAGTCGTTCGAAGCGAAGGTCTGCGCACGCGAGGAGGTGATGGAGTGCTACCTGATGACAGGCGACGCCGACTACCTCATTCGTGTCGCGGTAGCGGACATGGAAGCGCTTGAACGCTTCATCCTGGAGCACTTGTCGCCGATGAAGGAGGTGGAGAAGATCCGCTCCAGCTTCGCGCTCAAACAGGTCCGCTACAAGACCGCGCTACCCTTGAACGGGCTGTAGCGTCAAGGCCTCTGCCGCGCCGGCACCCGGCTTTCCAGCGTCTTTGGCTGATAGTCCGGCTGGATCTTGCAATCCGATGGAAAGGCCGCTTGCGCGGCCACGCAAGCCGCCGCCACGCTGGCCGGCGTCGGCTTGCGGCCTTCGCGCACCCAGGCCTTCAGCGCATTCAACGCGCCGACGTAGGTGGCGTCGGTCAGATAGCTGTGATCGGCGTGCTCGCCGAAGGCCTGCACCAGCGTGGCGGCATGGCCGGCCTGCGCCATGGTCTGCGCAAAGCGGTTTTCCATCTCGACGAAGGCGGTCGCGTCGTGGATGCCATGCAGCGTCAGCACCGGCACGCTGAGGCGGCCTTGAGGGTCGGTATCGGCGCCGAAGCGGGCCACGGCGGCGGGGTCGGCGGCATAGCGCAGCACGTTGGCGTTCAGCGCGGCATCGTCGTCGGAGCCGGCATAGCGCGCGCCGATGTTGCCGAACACATTGCCGCCGCCGCTGCGCTGCGTTGCAATGTCCTGGAAATGGAAGGTGGCCCAGTTCAGATGCGCGGCGATGCTGCGCTCGGGGATGTGGATCACGTCGACGATGGTCTTCAGCTTGCGCGCCTGCTCGGGGCTGCGCTGCGCAGCGGGCTTGTCGATGCCCAGGCAGTCGTCGACGCGGCGTGCCAGTTCGGCCGCGGTCAATTTGCCGCCGGCGGCCAGGCCTTGCCACAGCGGGTAGGCCGGCTCATCGGGCCGCGGGTGGTTGCGGCACAGGTACTGGTAGACCACGCGCAGGTCCAGCCGCATGTCATAGGCGCGGGTGCCGCCGGCCAGCACGCCGCTGGTCAGCAGCACGGCGTCGTAGGGCTTGGCGGCATCGAACATCTCTGCCCCTTGAGCCGCCACGCTGGCGCCCCAGGATTGACCGTGCAGCACCGTGAACTTTGGCTTCGCCACGTGCTGGATGAAGATGCGGCGCAGGCGCTCGGTGTCTTCGGCCGCCGGCCGCACCACCACACCGCCCTGGCGGAAGCTGGTGCCGGCCCAGGCATAACCGGCGCGCGGCATGATGGACCAGCGTTGCAGGTCTTCTTCGACCCGGCGCATCGTCGGCGCGCCGAGGAAGGGGCCGCCATGGGCATGCAGCACCAGTTCGCCCTGCCAATCCTTCGGCAGCGCAATCAGGTAGAACGCGCCGCTGCTGTCCTGGCCACCCAGGCAGCGGGTGTCGGCCGGCACGCCGGAAGGGCAGGCCTGCGGCTGCGGCGCCGCCTCGGCCACCACCTCCGGCGTGGGCTGTGCCGGCGCCGGCGAGCGGTTCGATGCACAGGCACCGAGCAGCAGCGCCAGCGTTGCTGCCGTCCATACGCTTGCGCCGCAGCGCATTCCGTTCAGCATGCCGATCGTCTCCTGCCTGGCACATGCCTGGCACCAAGCCCATGACCATCCATCCTGCCACGACCAGCGCCAGGCCCAAGCGATGTCCCCGGAATAGTTGTCGTCCCGGACCGGTTCGGGCCAGCCCGGAGCGCATCTTGATTTGCAAGGCACCTCGCGTCAAATATACTGAATACGCGATCTACAGACGTTTTTCATATGGATACCAGCCCATGGACATGCGCCAACTGCGCTACTTCGTCATGGTGGCCGACCACGGCCACATGACGCGTGCCGCGGCGCAGCTGGGCATCCAGCAGCCGCCGCTGAGCCAGCAGATCAAGGCGCTGGAACAACAGCTGGGCATGAGCCTGCTGCAGCGCCACCCCAAGGGCGTGGCGCTGACCGATGCGGGCCGCGTGTTCCTGGCCGAAGCGCGCCGCCTGCTGCAGGACTTCAGCGAGATGCAGGCGCGCATGGCGCGGCTGGCGGGTGGCCAGCATGGGCTGCTGTCGGTGGGCTTCACCAGCTCGGCCGCGGCACATGCTTTCACGCCGGCGGTGCTGCGCGCCTGTCGCAGCCGCCACCCCGGCATTGCGCTGAGCTTGAGCGAAGACAACGCGGCCGCGCTGATCGACGCTGTGGCCAAAGCCCGCCTGCATTGCGGGCTGCTGCGCGTGCCGGTGGCGCGGCCCGAGGGCCTGCACTTCGAAACCCTGCTCACCGAGCCGGCCCTGCTGGCCGTGCCGCTGGACCACCGGCTGGCGCAGGCCAAGCGTGCGCGCAGCACGCCGGTGGCGCTGGTCGAACTGGCCGGTGAGCCGCTGATCCTCGTGCGCCGCCCCGGCGCGCCGGGCCTGTACGCCAACCTGCTGGCGCTGTGCGAACGCGAGGGTGTGTCGGTCAACATCGCCGCCGAAGTGGAACGCATGATGACCAACCTGAACCTGGTGGCCGCCGGCGCCGGCATCACCGTGGTGCCGGCCTCGATGCGCGGCGTGCACGCCAAGTCGGTGGTCTATCGGCCGCTGCTCAGCAGCGGCCCGCTCGAAGCGCCGCTGACGCTGGTGTACCGCGAGGCCGACAGCGCCGGACCGGTGCTGACCTTCCTGACGCTGGCGCGTGAGATCGCGGCCTCGCATGCGTCGCCGTGAGCTGCTGGCCGCTGCGCTGCTGTCACCCACGGCAGCCCTTGCCGCGCCCTGGCCCGAGCGCCCGCTGCGTTTGATCGTGGCCTATCCACCCGGCGGCGTCAGCGACGAAACCGCTCGCTTGCTCGGCCAAGGGCTGGCCGAGCAGCTGAAGGTGCAGGTGCTGGTGGAGAACCGCGCGGGCGCCGGCGGCATGGCCGCCATCGAGGCGCTGGCCCGGGCGGCGCCTGACGGCTACACCCTGTGCTACTCGGCCATCAGCCCGCTGGTGACGCCGCCGCTGCCGGGCCGTGCCGAACGCGACTGGCTGCGCGAGGTGCAGCCGGTGATCGCGCTGATGCACACGCCGGTGCTGTTGCTGGCCGGCCCGCAGGTCAAGGCGCAGACGCTGGCCGAGTTGCTTGCCGGCGCCCGCGCCGAACCGGGCAGCCTGCGCTGGGCCAGCTCGGGCCTGGGCACCGTCGGTCATCGGGTGCTGGAACAGGTGGCGCTCGCCGCGGGCGTGCAGATCACCCACGTGCCCTACAAAGGCGGCGGCCAGCAGCTCAACGATGCGCTCGGCGGCCAGTTCGAGGTGCTGTCGTCCAATGTCGCGCCGCAGCAGCTCGCGTACCTGCGGCAAGGCCGGTTGAAGGCGCTGGCGGTCGGCGCGCCGCAGCGCCTGCCGGTGCTGCCTGATGTGCCGACGCTGGCCGAGCTGGGTTTTGCCGAAGCCAACCTGATGTCGACCTTCGGGCTGTTCGCACCGCGCGGCTTGCCGGCCGATCGGCTGCAGCGGCTGAACCGGCTGTTCAACGCGCTGCTGCAGCAGCCGCCGATACGCGACCGCCTGGCTGCCAGCAGCAACCTCCCCGGCGGCGGCAGCCCGGGAGAGTTCGCGCGGCAGATCCAGCGTGAACGTGAGCGGCTGCAGCGGCAGCAGGTGCCGCTGGCTGCTTCGCGTTGAATGCTGACAAGTATCCAGTGCCGGGCGGCCGCTATGGCTCGCGTGGCGGGGAGCATTGCCAGGTGTTTACGGGATAGTGCGCCGCGCCCCGGCATGCGGATCCCAGGTGTCCGCCGATGAGCGCTCGTGGCTGTGCGGCAGGCATCGCCGTGAGGCCGAACAGGAATACGGCTGAACCACCCAGCGATGCCGGAAGGAACGGGCTCGACGGCGGACTGATCAACGGCATGCACAGAGCCATTCCCACGAGGCGTCGAGTCTCGACCTCGAGCAGCGAACTGCGATATGCAGCTTGCTTATGTGCGGCTTAAGGAGGAGCGCCTTTCAGGATCGTTCTCCGTTTCATATGGTTGCACCGTCACGAGGCCGAGAGGCCTGCGAGGGACCCGGAACCGCCGCGGCCGGCTGCAGCGTGAGAGAGCTCGAAGCCACCGAAAACAAGGAGACACGACATGAGGAAAATTCCCCTCGCCACAGCAACGATCCTGGGCTGTGGCGCACTCTGCGGCGCAACGGTATCGGCGCAGCAGGTTTACGGGATCATGGACGCCGCCGTCGGGGTGATCAACAACGGCAAGGGGACGACGAAACAGGTGATGCCGGGCGGCCAGTCGGCAAGCCGTTGGGGCATCACAGGCACCGAAGATCTGGGCGGCGGGCTGCGAGCGTTCTTTCGCCTGGAGTCGCAGGTCAACCTGGACGACGGGTCTTTCGGGGCCGGCGCGTTCTGGGGCAGACGTTCGCACGTGGGCCTTGCGGGCAGTTTCGGCGAAGTGATGCTCGGACGAGACTACTCGCCGGGCTTCTACACGGTCCTGCAGAACGACATCGGAGGGCTGGCGTTCTTCGGCACGCTGCAGAGCGTGCATACGCTCGACATCGAAACGCCACGCTTCAACAACGGCATCTTCTACACCTCACCAGACTTCGCCGGCCTGCAGTTCCGTGCCGCCGTCAGCTTGGGGGAGCGAGCAGATCCGCCGCGGGATGGCGGCAACGCGTATGGCCTCAGCGCCTCCTACAAAGCTGGGCCTCTGCGTCTGAATGCTTACCTCCACGATCTCAAGGTCGCCACCACGGGCCAGACAAGCTCTTCGACGCGCAAGCAATTCGGCGGCGGCGGGGGTTGGGACTTCGGTGACTGGCGGCTGACTGCCGGCTTTGGCACCAACGATCCTCCTGCTGCGAATGACCGCGTCTCGTTTGCCAGTTTCGGCACAGCCGCCAAGTTCGGCGGGACCAGCGAGGTGCTGGCACAAGTGATCCGCCTCAAGTCGGACGTGACCGGCGGCAAAGCCACAACCGTCGGCGCCGCCTACGTCTACAGCCTGTCCAAGAGAACCAATCTCTATGCAAGCGTCGGCAAGACCAACAACGACGGCAAGGGCGCGTTCCCGCTGAACAACTCGCAGAACTCTTTTGCGCCGGGTGCGGCGGGGCTCGACGTGACCGGAACGATGATCGGGATGCGCCACACCTTCTGATCGTTATTGAATAGGCAGACAGGCACCTGCCTAAGCCCGGCGCGGGGGCTCGATGGCCTCCGGTCCGTGGCTGCCGAACAGTTGGCCGAAGAGGCCTCTGAACCAGCGGTGCGCTGGATCGTTGTGCACGCGCCCGTGCCAGAACTGGCTCACCTCGAGGGCGTTCAGCGGAAACGGGACAGGGTAGACCACCAGGCCGGCGAATTCGGCCAGAATGGTGCCGACTTTCTTGGGTACCACGCACACGAAGTCCGACTCGCGGAGAACGCACAGCAGCGAAAGGAAGCTCGGCACCTCGAGCAGGATCTGCGATGGATCCACCTGCTCGCGGACAAGCTGTTCGACAGCTTCATATCCGGGTGGCAGCGGCGTAACGATCGCGTGGGAAGCGGCCTTGAAGCTCGCCCGGCTGAGCCGCTTGTCCGGCGGATCGAACTGAGATCCGGCGACACACACATAGCGGTCCACGTAGACTCGTCTGCGATGAAAACCGGCGATGAGGTCGCTGAAGGCACCGACGGCGAGATCCGCTTCCCCCGATTCGAGATTGGCCTTCATCGTCAGCGTGTTGGCTGGGATGGCCCTGACCCGTATTCCTGGGGCCGTGCGGCGCAGTTCAGCGGTCAACTTCGGAAGGAACACGGTCGTGCCGAAGTCCGTGCCTATGAACGTGAAGACCCGGCGCGCAGTCGAAGGATCGAAGTCGGCTCGCGTATCAATACGCTCTCTCACAAGTTGCAGAACCTCTTCGACGGGGCCCAGAAGTTCGATGGCCCGTGGTGTCGGTCGGGTTCCGCGGCCCGTGCGCACGAACAGCTTGTCGTCGAAATGCACCCTCAGGCGTTGCACGGTCTGGCTGACCGCAGGTTGGGTCATTCCAAGCTGATCTGCGGCAACCGAGAGATTGTTGGTGCGCATGACCACAGCGAAGACCGCCAATGACTTCAAATCCAGCTTGCTGATCTCCATGGCAGGAACTCGCTGGCCGCTACCGAACGCCAGCCGCGGATGCAGGCGCGTTCTTGCCGCTGTCGGTTGAGGGTCGCATCAAGATTCTCGACATGGACTCGCACATGGCTGCGAACGCCGCGGCGGGCCGGGTCAACGGGACCTCAGAACGGTAGATGAGGGAGTTGTCCGAGCCGCGGATCTCCTCGTGCACGCGGATCACGGCGGTCTGCAGCCCGAGCAGGCCCTTTTCGGGCAGCTGAGCCGGCACCAGCGCCAACCAGTCCGTCATGGCGATGAGCGCCGAGAGTTGAATGAACGATTCGCAAGTCGCCGCGATGGCGGGGGGCGGTAATCCGTGCTCTTGGCAAACACGGATGATCGAGCTGCCAGGTCCTCCGGGAGAACCCAGCAAGACCCATTCGCAGTCGCGCAAGTCGGCGAGCGACTGGGCATGAACCAAGGGGTGCGCCCGGCGCGAGACGACAACCAGCTCGCTTTGGAACAGGAGCCGCGTGGAGAGTCCGGGTTCGACCCCTGAGTCGGGAATTGCGGTAATGGCCAATTCGATCTGGCCACTCTGCAACGCCGGCTGCAAGCGTTCGTGAAAGCCACTGAGCAAGCGCAGGCGGACCGAAGGGTGCGCCTGATGAAAGTGCGGAACAACCAGCGGCAGAAGAACGGCCGTCGGTGTGGGACCGAGACCGACGCGCAAGGTACTGGAGACACCGTCCCGCTGCGGCTGGACGTCTTCCTCGGCGCGCTCGGCCTCGGTCGTGATCAGCTGCGCCCGCGGCAACAACCTTTCACCTTCAGGCGTCAGCTTGACCCCGCGCGCGGAGCGCTGCAGCAGTTGCACACCCAGTGTGGACTCCAAAGCCTGCAGGCTTCCGGTCAATCCCGCTTGGGACACGCCAAGCGCAGCGGCACCGCGCCGGAAACTCCCCGACTCCACGATGGCGATGAACGCCCGCAATTGCTGCAGTGTCACGTCTGGCCGAGTGATCGCTGAAAACGATCAGCATAGCAGTGGATTGGCTTGTGTGCGATCGGTTCGAACCATAACGTTCAGCTTCTCGAACTGTGGTTGGGATCAGTGCCATGCAGGTGTTTTCGCATCGTCGACGCCCGGTTCACATGGGGCCTTACCCGCTGGAGCGCCTTGGGCGATCGCCCGTAGCGGCCGATCTTGGCCGTGTCCGGGAGGATGGGCTCCTTCGGCCCGATGGAGACGGATCGGCTTGTGAGCTCGCGCCGGCCGTCAGCCACATCATGTGCGGCCTCGACGGGGTTCGCGAAGGCGACAAGAACCAGAGCCTGGCACAGATTCCGGACGACCTGGTCCGTCGAGTGGAGCATCTGAAGGCTGCCGGGTACTTTCTCGATTCATCCATGGTGGGCGTGTGTCGCCTGCAGCCGCAGCACTTGCTCGAGTCCAAGGTCGAGCATCCGCGCCTGCGAACGGTCTCATACGGGGAGGCAGAGTCCAAGCTGAGGCTGCGATTCAACCCGATGGCCGTCATCCGCCAGATGGGGCGCTCCCTCGAGCTCTCCGCACAGCCCGTTCTGCCCGTACACCGCTTTGCGCTTGTGTTCCTGGTGGAGTTCCCGCGCGACCCCTCCGCGGACGAGGTGGGCGCCAAGTGGATCGTCGGGGCGCAGGCGTGGCGTGCCGCGCTCAGAACCGCCGAAACAGCGACGGTCATCGCGAACTATCTGCGCATCCTGGGCTACGACGCCCGCAGTCACACGGCCACCACGAGCGAAGTCAACCTGTGCAAGCTGGCGGTATCCGCAGGCTTGGCGGATGTCGAACCGGATGGAACGGTCTCCAACCCGTTCATTGGACGCAGATTCGGCCTGGCGGCGGTGACCACCAGCCTGGAGTTGGCGCCCGACGTGCCGTTGCGTGCGCAGGGCTTTCTCGACCGCATCAGTGCCAAGGGCCCCAGCTGGTGGCTGGGCTACGGCAGTCCGAAGAATGCCGGCAACCGCATGCAGTTCGGCAACCGGACCTATCGCGACAGTCTCTACCCGGTCGAGACTCTGAAACGGGTCGAAGAGACCACGACGTTCATCGACGAAGATCGCATCCCGCGCGTGCCCAAGAGCAGCGAGTTCTTTCTCCGGGCTGCATTCGGTGACCTCGGCAAGGCGCCGCAGGACGCGTCCAAGGACGGATTCTCGGTATCCAAGGCGCCGCTGGCAGCCGCGCTTCGCCTGGCCCTGAACGTCTACTCCCTGATGCAGCGCGGAGAGGCCGCCGCCACACGCAGCCGCGGGTATGACGATCGGATCGAGAACGCCGATCTCGTGAAGGCGGCCATGCACTACCTCGGCGCCGACCTGGCTGGCGTGTCGCGCGCGCCGGCGTGGGTGTGGTATTCCCACAAGCAAGACGGGACCGAGATGCCGGTGGCGCATCCACATGCCGTCACGGTCATGATCGATCAGGGTCTCGAGACCATGGATGGCGGCTCCGGCGACGACTGGATCTCCAGCACGCAATCGTTCCGAACCTACATGCGCGCCGGCCTGGTGTGCAGCGTGGTAGGCCACCACCTGCGGCAACTGGGCTTCTCGGCGACGGCGCACTCGGCCGCCGACAGCGACGTTATCCAGACGCCGCTGGTGCTGTTGGCAGGGCTTGGCGAGGTCAGTCGGATCGGCGAGACCATCCTCAACCCGTTCCTCGGACCGCGGGTCAAGACCGGCGTGCTGACGACCGACTTCCCGATGCGGGAAGACAAGCCCATCGACTTCGGGTTGCAGAACTTCTGCAACTCGTGCAACAAGTGCGCGCGCGAGTGCCCGTCCGGCGCCATCTCGTCCGGGCCCAAGGTGATGTTCAACGGCTACGAGATCTGGAAGGCCGATGTCGAAAAGTGCACGCGCTATCGGATGACCAACATGGGAGGCTCCATGTGCGGCCGCTGCATGAAGACCTGCCCATGGAACCTGGCGGGCCTGGTGCATGAGGCGCCTTTCCGTTGGGCCGCCATGAACGTGCCTTGGGCAGCCAAGTGGATCGCCCGGCTTGATGACCTGTTGGGTCGGGGGAAGATCAATCCAGTCAAGAAGTGGTGGTGGGACATCACCAACGACGGCAGCGGCAAGATCGTCCAGGCCGCTGTGGTCAACACAAGAGGCCTGAACAAGCACATCAAGCTGCGCTACGAGGATCAGACGCTGGCGGCATATCCAGCCCCGCTGGCCCCGCTGCCGTTGCCGATGACGTCTCCGGTGGACCGTGAGAAGGGCATCGATGCCTACAAGGACTTGTTGAGCCCCGGCGAATACAAGCAGCGCTTGCAGTCGGGGCAGGTGGAGAACCTGGTCCCCGGCCTGCGCTTGCTGGAAGGCGTGGCGCCGGTACTCGTTGCCAAGATCGGCCGGCGATGGACCAGTTCAGCCGATGGCAAGATCGATGTCTTCGAGATCGTCTCGCGCGATGGCGCCGATCTGCCGCCGATCGAGGCCGGTGCCCACATCGACGTGACCGTCACGCCGGAGTTGACGCGCCAGTACAGCCTCGCCGGAGATCCGGCGGACCGGAGTCGATACGTCGTGGGTGTGCTCCGAGAGGATTCGGGGCGGGGTGGGTCCATCAAGATTCACCAGATGCTCAAGCCAGGAACGCCGGTGGTCGTCTCCCAGCCACGGAATCACTTCCGCGTCGTGGCTGGGGCGCGACGCCACCTCCTGCTTGCAGGGGGCATCGGCGTCACGCCGCTCATCGCCATGGGCCACGAACTCCATCGCAACGGCGACGACTTCGTTCTCTACTACAAGTCCCGGTCTCGTGGGCAGGCAGCGTTCATCAAGGAACTGGAGCAGGTACCCTGGGCCGACAGGGTGCACTTCTACTTCAGCGACGAGCGCCGCCTCGATGTGGCCGACGTCCTTGGCGGCTACGAAACTGGAATGCATCTGTACACCTGCGGGCCAGCCCCGTTCATGGACGCGGTGTATGAGGCTGCCAAGGGCAAGGGATGGGTCGAGGAGTCCCTGAACCGGGAGTACTTCTCGGTACCCGACATCGAGCAACGCGAACGTCATCCGTTCGTCCTGTCGTTGAAACGCTCGGGTGTTTCCGTTGAGGTCAAGCAGGACCAGGCCGCCACAGTCGCGCTCAAGGACGCTGGCATCCCGGTGGACGTGAAGTGCAGCGACGGCCTGTGCGGCGTCTGCGCAGCTTCTTACGTGGAGGGGGAGGTCGACCACCGCGACTTCGTGCTGAGCAAGGCGCAACGTCAGAGCAAGATGATCCTGTGCTGTTCGCGGGCTTCAGCCCCGGGTGGGGTGGTCGTTCTCGATCTGTAGGGGCACCAGGCCCCGCCAATTGTCCATTCCTCAGAAGCCTTCCAGCACGATCTTTCCGCGCGCCTTGCCGCTTTCCAGCAGCGCGTGCGCACGCCTGAGGTTCGCCGCGTTGATGCGTGCGAAGTTCTCGCCCAGCGTCGTGCGAAGCTGCCCGGCGTCGACCAGACGCGCGATCTCGGTCAGCAGCTTGTGCTGCTCGATCATGTCGGCCGTGGTGAAAAGCGAGCGCGTGAACATCAGCTCCCAGTGCAGCGAGACGCTCTTGCGCTTGAGCTTGGACACGTCGATGGCGCCGGCGGCGGGGTCGTCGATGAGCCCGAACTTGCCCTGCGGGGCGATCAACTCGGCGATGGCGGCGAAGTGCTTGTCGGTCTGGGTCAAGCTGACCACATAGTCCGGCGCCGGCAGGCCCATGCGGCCGATCTCATCGGCAAGCGGCTTGGAGTGGTCGATCACGTGATGAGCCCCAAGGCTGCGCACCCACTGGGCCGTCTCCGGACGAGAAGCCGTAGCGATGATGTCGAGCCCGGTCAGTTGCCGAGCCAGTTGCACCATGATCGAGCCGACGCCGCCGGCAGCGCCGATGATGAGCAGCGACTTCCCCGCCGAAGCTTGCCCGCGCGCCACGCCGAGACGATCGAAGAGCATTTCCCACGCCGTGATGCCGGTGAGCGGCAGCGCGGCAGCCTGGGCATCGCTCAGGGTCGTGGGAGCGAGGGCCGCAATGCGCTCATCGACCAAATGCAGTTCTGCGTTTGCGCCAGGGCGGTTGATCGCGCCCGCATACCACACGCGGTCGCCCTTGTTGAACTGGGTGACCTTGTCGCCAACCGCGCGGACCGTGCCGACGGCGTCCCAGCCCAGGACACCCCACTGGCCCTCCGGCGGCTGTGAGTTCGAGCGAATCTTGGTATCCACTGGATTCACCGAGATCGCCTTGACTTCGACCAGCAGGTCACGGGGACCGGCGACAGGTTCGGGCAGCTCTGTGTCTTGCAGGGCCTGGCCATCGGTGATCGGCAACGGCTTTTGGTAGGCAACGGCTTTCATGAAAGACCTCATCGGGTTATTGGAAGGACGAACGGAAGGACGAATGAAGGACGCCTCCCCCTGACCAACACTTTGCCGACCATTTGTCTCGCGATCGAGTAGCCCCGACCCAAAATATCTTCAATCAGATTTTGAAAGTAGCCGTGCTTGGAGACAATCGTTCGGCGAGGCACTTCTAGATCAAAGGCCCCAGTTGCTCCAGTGCGGCGATACGGCGGGCGTTCCAATCCCAGCCGAAGTTGAGCGCGAAGTTGTTGCGATGACTGCCCGACAGCGAATAGACCGGCCCCGGCGCCAAGCTGATTCCCAAGGACTGCGCCCGCGCGTTCAACGCCAGCGTGTCGACGCCTTCGGGCAAGCGCACCCACACCATGAATCCGCCCTGCGGGCGGCTGAACCCGGTTCCAGTGGGCAAGACTGTCGCGAGCAGATTCAGGCCGAACGCCACGCGCTCCTTCAGCAGGGCGCGCAGACGCACCAGGTGGTGCGCGTAGAGCCCGCGCGCGCCGCCGGCGCTGAGGTAGGCCGCCACCGCGCGTTGCGGCAACAGGCCTGCCGTCATGCTCGTGAAGAAGCGCAGATCGCGCACCTTGGTCTGGAAGCGGCCCGCGGCCAGCCATCCGACGTTGTAGCCGGGTGCCAGCGTGTTGGAGAACGACCCGCAGTGCAGCACCCATCCCGCCTCGTCGAAATGCTTGATCGGGTTGGGCGCCACGTCGCCGAAGTAGAGGTCGCGGTAGGGATCGTTCTCGACGATGGCCACGCCGTACTGCGCTGCCGCCTGCGCAAGCGCCTGCTTCGCGGCGTCGCTCAAGGTACAGCCCAGCGGGTTGTGAAACGTCGGCATCAACAACAGCGCAGAGACTCTTCGATGCTTCATCGCGTCGATCGCCGCCTCGACATCCAGCCCCCGCGTCGGATCGGTCGGCAACTCGACGGGCCGAAGGCCGAAGCGCCGCAACGCTTGCAGCATCGGATAGAACGAGGGGCTCTCGACGCCCACCGCCGATTCACCCGGCGACGTGCAGGCCGAGAGAGCAAGCTGGACGGCATCCAGGCCACCGGAAGTCGCCACGATCTCTGCGGGGGACACACGCTCGCCGTGATTCGCGTAAAGGCGGGCGATGCGCTGCCGCAGCGCGAGCAGACCGCCGGCGTCCTCGTAGACGAAGTCGCTCGGCCGGTGCACGCGTGACGCCGTGCGCAGCAGGCGATGCATGTCGCCGATGGGAAACAGGTCGCCGCCCGGGTAGGCCGCACTGAAAGACACGCGGTCGGCGCTGGGTTTTGAGCCCAGCGTTGCGACGACGAAGGATTCGAAGTCTCCTGCGCCGCTCCCGTCAGCGTTCGGAGTCGGCTGGCGCGATGCACGCGACGCAGCGACGAAATAGCCTGCTCGATCGCGCACCTCGACAAGGCCCCGATCGGCCAACTCGGCGTAAATCTGAATCGCCCGCGCGATGCTGACCTGGTGCAGTTGGCTGAACTCTCGCAGCGACGGCAGCCGCTCGGCGACGCGGTAGGCGCCCTGCGCGATGTGCCGAGTGATCAGATCGACGAGGTGTTCGTTCGTGTTCAACGCGGTAGCGCCGGGTGCACAGCCCTGTTCCTTGCAAACCCGAGCGATCCGCCTTCGCTCGTCTCGGCAGCACACTCACGGCGCGATGACAAGCCGCGCCGAACGGGCCCGAGAACAGCAGGGCAGGAAGATATCACCTTGCGCGCGCTCGTCGTCATTGAGGTAGCTGTCGCGGTGCTCGACCTCGCCGTCGAGAACACGCGTCAGGCAGGTGCCGCAGACCCCTTGTTCGCAGGACATCGTTATCTCGATGCCGTGCAAGCGCAGTGCGGCAACCACGCTCTGGTCGGCAGCCACCTGAACGATGGGGCCACCGCGCCCAACCTGCACCTCGAAGGCCGTGCTGCCGCCCTGTACCTGAGGTGCCTGAGAGCTGGCTCTGTCGGCGGTGAAGCGTTCGCTGTGCAAGGCCGGCGGTGCCCATCCTGCCGCGCGGGCGCGGTCCAGCACATGGTCGATGAACCCGCCCGGGCCGCACACGTAGATGTGCGCATCCCGCCGCATGTCCTGGAGCACGTCGTCGAGGTTCAACGGGCCGGCCCCGCCGCCGTCGTCGTTGTGCAGCCGGGCGCACTGGTTGAAAGGCGCGGAACCCAGACGATCCAGAAAGGCCGCGCGTCCGCGCGAACGGTTGCAGTATCGAAGATCGAAGGGCTTGCCCAGGATCTGCAGGCGTTCGGCCATCGCCAGCAGCGGCGTGACCCCGATACCACCGGCCAGCAGCAAGGAAAATTCTGCGCTCTCGTCCAGCGCGAACTGGTTGCGCGGCAAGCCGATCTGCAGCGTCGCACCTTCGTGGATCTCGTCGTGCATGCGGGCCGAACCGCCCCGGCCCGACGGCTCGCGCAACACGCCAAGCACATAGCGGTGCGTTTCCTCGGGTGAATTGCAAAGGGAATATTGGCGAATCAAGCCGGCGCCAAGGTGCACGCTGATGTGCGCGCCGGCCGTGAATGCCGGCAAGGCGCCGCCATCCATCGCAACGAGTTCGAAGCGGGCAATGTCCTGCGCTTCGGGCACCTTCCTTGCAACCTTCACCGTGATCAGGCCCTGGCTCATTCCAGCCCCAGGCACTGCATCGCCTGCCGGATACACCGCTCAGGCCGGCTGACATCGAAATGAAGGCCGATCAGCCCCGCGCGGCAGGCCCCCTCGACGTTGCGCTGCTGGTCATCGAGAAAGACGATCCGCTGCGCAGGCTGCCCCATGGCCTGGACGGCGAGTTGATAGGCGCCCGGGGCGGGCTTCAGGATGTGCGTGTGGGTCGCATCAACGATGAAGTCCATCTGCCGCAACACCTGCAAGCCATCCATCCAGCGCCTGCCATGGAACAGCTCCAGTTCGTTCGTCAGCACGCCGACACGCTTGCCCGCGCGACGCACCGCCTCGATGGCACTCACCAAGCCCGGCCGGATGATCTGCTCCTGCGGCAGGTTGTACGCGGCGATCATGAAGTCGAGCACCGACATCTTGCGGCCGACTTTTCGCCCGCACTCTTCGGCCCTGAGCTCCCAGTATTCGCGTTCGGTGATCTCGTCGCGCTGCATCATCTGCCACAAGGGGTCGGCATCGGGCTGCAGGGGGCCGCGCCATCCCAGGCCGCCGGCGGGCAGGCCCAAGGCGGCCTCGACCTCGTGGATGATCTCGAAGACGCTGAAACTGATGACGGCGCCGAAGTCGAGCAGCAAACCCTGGGCGGGGCCCGGGGAGGGTTCAAGCGGCACTGCGATTCACCTCCTGCTCCTCGGCCATCAGCCGCGCCAGCAGGCGACGGGCCTGGATGCCACCGGCGTCCGAGACGCGGTCGAACATCGGCCGACCCGGCAAGTCGCGCCGGCGCTGATACTGGGCTTCGATGATGTCGAGATCCTCGGCGAAGGTCGCGGCCACTTCCCGAAAGAAGCCTTCCACGTACTCGGGCCGATCCGCGCCCACCTGGTGGGCCATCGACCAGAAGTAGTGTGCCGAGTGCGCCGTCTCCGGCGTGATGCCGTTGTAGAGGACCTTGCGCAGATTGAACACGCCGTCCCGCAGCTCGAACGGCCCGCCTTGCCCGGCATCGGTCATGCCGCTGTCGATGGTGACCACGCCCGGCCGGTATTCGATGATCTGCCAGCGATCCACCTGGCCCTTGAAGCCGCCTTGCCGAACGTGGAACGGCCCCGGCACGGTGTCTTGCATGATTCGCGTGACACGAACCCCGTGCGGCGTGCGATCGACCTTGAGGTTCGCGTTGGCGTGGTGCTCGGGGTCACCCCCCAGCGTGCCGGCGTGCACGAAGCCGACGTGGGTCAGATCCATCAGGTTGTCGCTGATCAGTTGATGGTCGGCCCGGATGCGCTGATGCGTGGGCCGGCAAGCCCAGCCGGGTTCACGGTGCAGTTCGAAGCGCGGGATGCCGGATGGATCGGCTCGCTGAGGATCCCCCATCCAGATCCACACCGCCCGGTCTTGCTCGACCACGGGAT
>Ga0307513_10005244_pt1 | contig 17169 bp, 17 predicted proteins | sample 15_EM_MG_FD_202174 | JGI IMG/M metagenome (GOLD analysis project Ga0307513, IMG submission 202174) | Populus trichocarpa ectomycorrhiza microbial communities from riparian zone in the Pacific Northwest, United States - 15_EM | ecosystem: Host-associated > Plants > Roots > Unclassified | place... | reverse complement strand
GATATTACCCTACTCAATTCCCATCTTCCAGCTACCAGGCCACCTGGACCTGGTGCGCAAACTCATTCAGAGACCTAGGTCTCTTTTCCGTTAACTGTCACCTAGGTCCTCTTGCGCAAACTCTCTAATACTTCGAATAATGTGAGAGACTAACTAGGCACAAATGGAAAAGTGATAATATTTTGGGATCGGAGGTTATTCAATTGCAGCTAGTTCTTCGCTCAGTGAAACATAATTATGGCCGCTGTGAGGGGCTTGAATAACGGACTATGCGCCGGCCGGGTAGGGTGGCTTTTAAGAAGAGGGGCGAAAGAAAAGCTTATGATACCCTTCCAGGCAAACGGAAAAGGAAAAAAGGAAAAAATAAGGAAAAAAGGCTAGACCTTACTAGGAGAGCTAATCCCAACGTCCTACTAGCACATGGTTGGCGATTGTTCGAGTTCTTGCGGTTGTTGGGACCAGTTTGGTAAGATTTGGGGAAGACTTGCGGTTTGGGATGTTGGGTATTTGCGTTGCGCTCGTGTACGACTCCCCAGTACCGAGACTGGATTTACAAGTTGTTCTGCATAAATGGTTCCGCTGCAGGAGATTGGCGGGTCCCTCAATGGTGTGAGTAGTAATGGTGAAGGTATTGGCACAGTGAACCGGAATTTCTCATGCTTGTTTTTCCATAGCAGTACTTGAACGGCGTTTGCGAGCACGGCCACACCATTGCATAGTACCGGGGTTCAGGCAGAGCTGAATTTTGGCGGTAGTCTACGTAATACCAGTCGCGCCCACAGACGTCATTCGATCTCGAGTACCGTTCCGGTTCTATTTTGGTGGGGTTTCTGAGGAGGCGCTGTACCAGTACAGGACCGCACTGCACGGCACAATGGGCCACGAATGATGAGCTATGTGCGGGAACTATGGGTCTCGTGAGAATGCATGATCTGTGTTGTTGGTATTGTGGCCCTGAATAAAATAGTGAGGTATGATAGCGTATAAGTTATTGCTAGTGAGAAGCCCTTCCATGCTTTTATTTTCAGTCACCTCCCTCCTCTGATATTTCCAGTTTTTAGCCGTCAGCAGCGGGGTGACTTGGGGTAACTGGCAACACCACATCGGGGCCCCAACAACCCTACAAAGAAGCGCTGTGGAAGACCGCTCCAGTAAAGTGCCGAGAGGGGCCTTCTTGTTGATAAGAGCTATGAAAGGGAGTACCGGTATACATGCTCAACACTCACTGTTCGCGCCCCATAAAAACCCCAAAGTCCACCATCTCCGCTAGCCCTGTACTATTTAGATTCGGTACGCCAAAAATTAGCTATTCCCCAACTCAACTACGGGCTCAATTACATCAGGCTCAGGTGTCTGAGAGGGCACGCTGACAAAAAACTCCATCTTTACTTAGCAAGCTTAGGAGCATGTGGGAGGGTGCTATCACAGAGGCCTCCATTATCACATCATAAGCCACTTACGGTGTGGCGCACGTCGATACCGGTGACAAGAATGTTAGAAATTTCAACCTTAAGGGTAAAGATTTCCCCAGTAGCCCCAGCAGGGACATCTCAGGTCTAGACAACATACGTCCTGAATATTACTTGAGCCATCATTAGAAGCACTAAAAGAAATCCAGAGGTAAAGAGAGAAGGTAGAAAGTGTTATAAAGACGACAAAATGATCTCCTAGAAATAAACTCAAGACTAAAGGAAATCCATTGGAATGAAAGACCATTACCGGACAAAATCAAGGATGCCAAAAGGTGTGCTCGCACTTGTCGGAGGGGTTTTAAAAAGGACTGATATTGCATATCGCCAGCATTTGGCCCATTTTTTCCTTGAATCTGGATGATATGCAATAGCAGTTCTTTTTAAAAACGCTTCGACAACCATGGGTAAAAGTAGAAATGCGAGCTGTCACATGAGGTGAAATGAGAAGGATTAGCGTTCTCTTGGTATAGTCTTGTACAACATCGATCCACTGAAGCGGAAGTTTGTTGGATCTCATTAGCTCCTTTTTCGCGATTCTGTTGACCTTGAGGACTATATCTATCGTGGGCTGATGGTAATTCTAACTTATAATATGATCGTTGATTTCAAGGAGTTTTTACGAGTTGGGGACGCAGAGTTATGCTTGTAAGGGTCTAGCTATTGTGGGCCTAGAGATAAGATATCGGTATCATAATATGGAAAGAGGCCTTTACAGCACAAGCGCCATACCCCCTCTAATGAGTCAGATACTCACAGCTAGGGATATCACCGTCACGGACCAGCACTCGCTTGTCCGAGCTGATCACAGGCCCCCGCGATTCGTGACCTCTTTCCGTCCACAAGCCCCAATGAAATACCCCGCAGCGCGATTCCGGACGGAAGCAGAGATCAGGGTTTTCAAGCAGCCATTGCTCATACTCTTTGTGCCGTCTGCCATTCGGAACAGAAGGGGGATTGATGCTTGCGTAGTCGGCTATGTTTTCCCGGAATTGGGTTTGAACTCTTTTTCCGACCTCGGGACCGTAAAGGAGGGAACATGGGTCAGAGAGAGTGAGATTTTGGAGTTTCGTCTAAGGTGTATAGGTGGTAAAATGTTCGGTTCGTCATCGAGCCCAAGACGAGTTGCATTCAAGAGATGCCTTATGTACCATAGTTTAGCATCTAGAAGGGGATTGCTGTGTGTTTAATGTGCCTGCTATCCCTCCTAGAAAGCCAAGGAAGACACTTCTACTATTGGTACCTGAACCCGGACACTTTTGCCTCCTATTCACCTCGATTTACGAAGGAACGAGCCGGTCCGGGGCTCCGGGAAAACTAGTGCCCAGAGGGGCCGCCACTTTAGTGCGGTGTTTAACATCAAACTTATAATACTAACCATCTTTATCTGCTCAACAAATCCTCGTTGGGATTGAGAAAAGGTAAAGCGGGATCCCATTTTAGGCCATGTGAGAAAAGTGATGTTCCACGCCAGCCGTGGCACAGTGTTGTGCCCTCTGCAGTCCCAGCAGCCTAGGCTTGCGGCTCCCGGGGACCACTTTGAGGGGAAAAAAAGATTGCCTCTTGGTAAATTTGCAAGGATTACCAATCAAAGTCTCGATTACTCTGAGCAGAGTTTTGTTCTTCCCCCCCATCGTCTCCTCTGCGACCAATCAATTGACCTGATAGCCGTGAAAAAAAAGGTTGGCATCCAAGGCTGGCGGCTATTGGCCTCGTGAACCTCACGGGAAGCTCTAAGTGGTATATGACAACGTGGAGCAGGGATCTCTAAATCTCTCTTTTTTTTTCACGGCAGAACCGATAGGTACGAGTACCGGAATTGGGGAAGCACGGTAGCATTCCAATCAGTAAAACTAACCGAGCTTCGCTACCAGAACTGAAGACCAGCGCGGGGGGAGGTTACTAAACAATTGCAGGGGTGAGGGGAGGAAAGGGAAAAATCTTCCTTTCAGATCGGGGCTTATGGGTTCGGTGGTGGATTGGCCACTCAGCATGGTACCCTAGATGAGCTACTCGAATATCGCAGCGCTTTCGTGCCCTTGGGTACTACTGCTCCGGATGAATGCGAGCTACGGTGCTGCCGGGCTTTAGTATGAGGATTCTACGATCAAAGGGAAGAGCACTTGTACCGGTATCCATCTCTAAGGCAAGTACATCTACCGGCAGTGGCACTGTACGGTACCTGAGGAGATAAAAAAGTTGTCGAGGGACAAGAAATGGTCACAGGATCGTTCTGTATGATTACCCCGCTAACATTGCTGCTAGCTTGTAGTGGGATTTGTGTGCGCGTTCGATGGGGGAACTTCAACTTTGTGATATTGTAGGTGATACCGATATGTGGGTCTATCTTCTTACCATCGAGAAGGGTTCTTCTTGTTGGCTCACGGGATACGATGTCTAAACCTGGATCCGCGGTACTTGAGCGCGATACAGCTGCTCGTAAGAGGTCTAACCACATTCCATGAGGCGTTCTGCATGAAAGATCTAGTTGGGCTAGATAATAATAAGACCGAGATTGCCCAAAAGACGTTGGAGCAAGAATCCTTGCAAAACCCGCTCTTTTCAGCATCTATTTTCCATCAATACCGGCCCCGCCGGGGGAGGGGAGTCTCGGCTTGCCCCTCTTCTACCCCCCCGCCTGAGGACCCCGATCCACCCACCATCACAATCGACCCACAGTGGGGGTGGCGAAAAGTGACACTAGGGATTTTAAAGGTGGGATCGTATTTACACACAGAGATGCAGATTATTATTTTATTCCAGGATAATGATAAACACCCTGGCCTTTGAAATTGCCAGCCCAGTCGTGAGCTTTTGGGGAAGCTCTTGTGTGACAAGGTGGGCACTTTAAATGGACCTCTTTCGCCCATCGATGGGCATTCCGTAGCGAGGAAAAGTCGGCAGACTTAATTACGGGGCTAGGTAAGAATGAAGACATGGGAGTTCTTCTTAATCTGTTTTGGGAAGGTCACTGACGGAAATACAATAGGGCAGCAACCTTCGAAATCCCAAGGGTAAAAAAAAAATGTCGTCAGCGAGAGTGGCTCCAATGAGCCTCCCAGACGAAGGGAAAGAACTTGGAAAGGGAGTCCAGGAGTCACAGGTTTCTGGAAGTGAGCCAGGCCTAATGGATGATAGAGAGGGGGGCGAAGATGCAGTGCTTGATGCGAAAATTGAGAGAATCTATAGGTGAGATCTCTGCGATACTCGGTGGTAGAAACCTCTCTCTAAGTACTGAACTAACATCTTTGATAGAAAGCTCGATCTTCGCATAGTGCCCGGTAACCTCAAATTCATATAGTGCGAAAGGAGACAAGACTGACTCTTCATCAGCGTTCTGGACCCTGTACTTTTTATGCGCAGCAATAAGGTCCAATGTCGGCCTCTCACTAACGATGAATTCCAAGGAAAATCATTCCTTATCTGCTCGCCTGAATTTGTCCCCTCACGAGATCAGTACGGGTCTTGCACTCTTCTATGTTTGCTACGTCCTCTTCGATCTACCGGCAAACCTGATAATGACAAGGCTAAGCCCGCATGTCTGGATGTCGAGAATTGTCCTTGGTGTGGGAATCGTGGGCAGTTGTCACGCAGCCCTAAGCGCTAAGTGGAACTTCTAGTAGGTTACCATCATATTTCCACCGAAATCATTAGGAGGAGGGTTAATAATGTTTGAAAATGATAGTCTCCTCCGTGTTCTCTTGGGAATTGTGATCGCGGGTATGTGGCCCGGAATGGCCTACTACTTGACCCTATTCTACCCGCCCTCACGCACGGGAAAGCGCATTGGGCAATATTTCACCGCAGCCCAGGTCTCCGCTGCGGTCGTTGGTCTCGTGAGCGCCGGATTCCAAAAAATGGACGGATTAGGTGGCTTAACAGGCTACGAATGGATGTTCCTGCTCTACGGTCTTGTAGCCGTCGTCGACGGAATTGTCATCCTCTGGTGGCTACCGGACAGGCCAAAGGCCCCAGGAACCCACGTCCAGCCAACTGGTTGGAGGCGCTTTATCCCGGCCTCACAGCCGGCACTCAAAGGCGAGGATGCGAGGATTCACTACGAAGACCTGACGAGGGTGTACCACAGCAAACCGTGGGGTGTAAACGACGTCGTCAAGATATTGAGGGACTGGAGATTGTACCCGCTGACACTCATGTACTTTGGAGTCGTCGGTGTCGGGATTGGCGTGCAGAATTTCGGAACGCTGATCATTCGGGCCACCAATCCCAAGTTGACCAGTGTTGAGCTGTCGCTGCTGTTCTCCCCGATTTGGGTTTGCGACCTTATCGCCATTCTGCTGGTCACGCCGATCAGCGACCGCTTCAATCATTACCGCGCTCTGTTCTTTAGTATCCCCGTGTGCATCCAGATCTCTGGATTACTGGTGACGACATATGCCGGTGGCCCGGACAATCCGTGGCCGAGATATGTAGGTCTCTTGATGGTGGGATTCGGACTAGGCCCTACAGTACCAATCTGCATGACCTGGACAAAGTAGCCCCCTTGTCACATTCACATCTTCCACACAAACTAACAAAAGCCCAGCGAAATCTTCCAACGCCGCCACGGTGAAGTCGGCGTAGCCGCTGCCTCAGCGCTAGTCTCTGGCCTGGGAAACCTTGGATCCGTAACAACTGTCCCTCCCCCCCCCCCCCTCTCTTTCCTCCATCCACCATACTAACAAGCTCCAAGACCTACGCACTCTACACCGGCTGGGAATCGGACTACAAGAAAGGCCCACACCAGTTCCGCAAGTCGAACCTGGTCATGATTGGGATCCTGTGCATGAGCATATTGTCCGCTACCACGATGGGTTTGTTAATGAAGTTTGTGGACGGGAAGAAGACGCCCGAGGAGCAGGGTGCTGTCATGGACCGCGCGGCGAAGAGGGAGTTGAGAGGGCAGAGGGGGTTTGGAAGACTTAAGGGCCGTAATTAAATTAGAGGTGGATTGGGGGGAGATTAGCTTGTTGGGAGTGTTCGTGCTTGGGCAGGTAGGTTATGAAAGATGGAAAGGATATATATTTAGCTAGGATAATGAAGTGTAAATGGTCGAATTGCTGATGTGCGATGTTGTGTGTATGATATGTGAATACTAGAAAGTCATGATGGAGATCCCCATGTGGACCCGAGGGTATCATTCATGCTCTTTTTAAGTATAGACATATGTTTTATCCCACCCGTCAAGAAATTCACTTAACTAGGTGGGCATCCTCTCGGCAGAGCAGCTACCCGTTTCACAAGGTAGGCCACTCTACCGCGAACTTAGGATATCCCGTGGTCAAGAGAGGTTTCAACTATCCCAACCGCCAAGTAGAATTTCATATCTGCTATCCCTCTCACCTACTAGCATCTCCTTCTATATACATAGTGCTGGCCCCCCTACCAGCCCTATTCTACAACAAGTGAAAGGCCAACTGCCATCCCCTCCTTCTCAAGAAGTGAAATGCTTAGGCCTCTGCCCCCAAATGCTACGCTTATCTCCCCTCACGGTCCCCCCCCCCCCTTCATGGGCCTGGGTAAGTTCGATGCTGGCTGCATCCATCACAGAAGGTCTGGCTAGAGCTACCTCAAAGCTCACCCCTCCTGGGCAAATCCTGACTCGCTACCCACCTGTGTGTATACATTAAAGCCCCTGTGACCCCCCAGCATACGATCCTATCCTGCCCCGCCAAGATGCCTGAAAGACCCTGCAACCTTCAAGCGGTCACTTCAGTAGTTCCTCACCCCCCTCTTGTCCTCTGTGGCCCTCCTAAGGGCCCTCTATATTCCATCAGGTTTACTAGCAGGGCCTTCCTCCAGTGCATGTTTTCAAAACCCTTCTCATAAGTATGGTGAGTGGCATCCATCCGCTCAGCTAGGGTTTCATTTGGGTACTTTATCTCATAGTAGTCTTGCTTTTTGTTACATTAATTTTTATAAATGTTAGTTGTTCAGCTTTCCACATTATTGAAAGATGAGGGCTTGTGCCCTCAGGGTTTCTTTGATTGTTATTTAATGGTTGGCAAACTTCGTACCTGCATGTGGCCCAGGGCCTGGTACACTGGCAGACCCTTCATTGAAGATAAGTCAGTACTGGAGATTTCCTTTGTTTGTTTGTTTGTTTTGAAAATTTAATTAAACTTTTGTTTTTATTATATCATAACTTGTGCTCCATATGACATCTTGTGCCTAGCAACAAATACATGATATAAAATTAAAATTAAAATAAAAAAAGCCTTCTATTTTCTTACTTCTTTACACTACCTGGAATTTCTTTCACTTCACATGTATATCAGAATATCACATTATTTATTCTGAGAACCAAGAACTACGCTAAGAACCTACGAACTCTGCCCCTGATCTGGTGTTATGCCATCAGCCTTGACCCTTAAACTTTGAGATTTTTATCTCTAAACCCTTACACTATGTGACTGTCATCGCTTAGCAACACTATTCTCCATCATGTACCTTGAACTAAAATCTCTGACTAAGCCCCAATTACAATTTCTTATATATCCAATTTATTTATTGATAAAAAACCTACTAATATATATATTTTTAAATAAGATAGTGCAATATTAGACAAATACAAACAACATATCTGTAGCAGATCAAATTCCTTTACTGTTGGAAATACATGCTATAAGCCTAATTCTTAATTCTATTTATATAGTCTTTATTCAACATCTTACAAAATATATACTTCATAGTACTTAAAAATATAATATGAGTCTAGTTTGCAGTTCAAGTCACAAGTTTACTTGACAACAGACTTCCTCTTAAACCCTCTCCTCTGCCTAGTCAAAATCAAATAATAAACCTACAAAATAACCTCAGAAACAATATACAAATAGATAACCTACACCAACACCCCTACTCAAAAAATAGAAAACCTCTTCCAATAACAACCTGTCAACAAAAACAATACTACTCCCTACTGCAGCCTCTAATAAATCTCTTAGAATCATCATCCTAGTCTAATAGAACCTGATTCTGTCAGTGCTTTCTGATGCTTAGAAACTCACTTCATACACAAGATTCATGCCTGAAGTCCGATATAGGATAAAAGAAAACCACTTACCCTATGGCTAGGTAGTACACTTAACATATTAGAATCCAAACCTTACTCCTCTCTAACAGTAGCCTATCTTCCTCTAGAACCTACCTCAAAATCCTTGTTGATTCTATAAGTTGAAAATGATGCACCCCTCAGAAATAGCATTCCGATACTTAGTAGCTTCATCAGCAAAAATATTATCCTGCGTTCTGTGCGTTCTATGCATCTGACGCACCTGAAGCTAGAACGCCAATCGCGAATCAGGACGCAACCACCCTACCACACAACGCACCTGACGCAACCTGACGCAGCACCTAATACTCAGGACGCACCGGACGCCGCACCTAATACTCAGGACGCACCAGACGAAGTACCTAATACTCAGGACACGATCTGACGACAGACCACATCTTCCTGAGATTAGCGAAGGGTCCCCCCTTTACTTTTTCCTGACCTGGGTCACAATAGATTTCATGCTCTCAGTATATTAAATTTATGACTACTAGTGTGCTATTGTTCTAATATACAGGACCGATCATGATACTCATAAGCAACCCCTCACCTCCCGGGAACTCGACCTTTCACAGGACTCAACCCCTACCCGGGACCCTGTAACTTCATAAATAAAGGTCGTGGGGGCAGGGTCTTATACCATTGTGAAGCTGGCATTGAGGCCAACAATCTCCCGCAATCAGATCTAGAATCGGAAAACTGGTTGTGAAGGAATCAGCTATCGGGTTCTGGGATCGCCAGTACACTATTCAGTACTGTAACATCATGAATAAAAGTCGCGGGGGGAAGGACCTTATATCATCTTAAAGCTGGCATCGAGGCCAACAGTCTCCCGCAATCAGATCCAGAATCGGTCGAGCGGTTGTGGTGGAATCTGCTATCGAGTTCATGGACCTTTAGAAAGACCAGTCTCAGAAGGGTTGGCGGATTCATGGGTTTCGATGCGACAGAGACGTACCTTATACCGCCGCGTAGCTGGCGTCAAGCCCAACAACCTCCCGCAATCGGATCCAGAATCGGACAACCGGTCGTGGAGGAATCAGCTATCGAGTTCTGGGATCGCCAGTACACCATTCAGTACTGTAACATCATGAATAAAAGTCGCGGGGGGAAGGATCTTATATCATTGTGAAGCTGGCATCGAGGCCAACAATCTCCCGCAATCAGATCCAGAATCGGTCAAGCGGTTGTAGAGTTATCCGCTATCGAGCTTTCCATTACTTAGTCCAAAGACCAATCTCAGAAGTGCAGGCAGATCCATGGGCTTTGATGTGACAGAGACGTACTTTATACCACCGCGTAGCTGGCGTCAACCCCAACAACCTCTCGCAATCAGATCCAGAATTGGCCCAGCGGTTGTTGTGGAATCCGCCATTGAGTTCATGCATCTTTAGAAAGACCAGTCTCAGAAGGGTTGGCGGATTCATGAGCTTTGATGCGACAGAGACGTACCTTATACCGTTAGGAAGCCGACATCGAGCCCAACAACCTCCCACAAACAGAATCAAAATCGGTCCAGCGGTTGTGGAGTAATCTGCCGTCGAGTAAAAGATAGCCAGGGCTACTAGTACTATAAAGATCCTCTCCACAGAAGACAGCGAATTCCTGAGCTTTGATGCGACAGAGACGTACCTTATACCATTGGATAGCTGGCGTCAAGCCCAACAACCCCCCGCAAACAGAATCAAGATCCGTCCAGCGGTTGTAGAGTAATCTGCCATCGAGTAAAGGATCGCCAGGGCTACAATAAAGATCCTCTCCACAGAAGACAGCGATTTCCTGAGTTTTGATGCGACAGAGACGTCCTTTATACCGTTGCGTAGCTGGCGTCGAGCCCAACAATCTCCCGCAATTGGTTCCAGGATCGGAGGTGTGGTCATGGAGTAATCTGCCATCGAGCTCTGGGATCGCCAGAGTACCTATAAAGACAACTCTCACAAGGGTCAGCGATTTCCTGAGTTTTGATGCCACAGAGACGTCCTTTATACCGTTGCGTAGCCAGCATTGAGCCCAACAATCTCCCGCAATCGGATCCAGGATCGGAGCAGTGGTTGTGGAGGAATCTGCCATCGAGTTCTGGGATCGCCAGCATCCTACCTTATTTAGCCCTGTAACTTCATGAATAATATCCCTCTGGGGATGAATCTTATACCGCTGGATAGCTGGCATCGAGCCCAGGAACCTCCAAGTGTCGGATTCAGGATTGATTCTCTGGCTGTGGTGGAGTGTTGCAGCTGTGGCCCGGGACTGTGGATGTTGTGTGTTGTGATGAAAAGAGTGTGTCGCGTCGCGTCCAGTTTGAGGCTATGTGCCGAGAAACTACCAGGAACTATGCTAGACATGAGAGTGTTATGGCTATCACTCGCTTTCAGACTGGAGTGAGCTGGCATTTTTGCTCATTCAAAGATGATGTTCTGAAAATGGAACTCAGAGTGCCAGTGTGACTCGGCCCAGGAGTCTTTAGCCTAAATTTAAGATTAAGGGTACGATGGCTTTCTCACCAGGCACCAGCACTAACCATATTTTCTGTGCCAAGAAATACGACTTTCTCACCATAGGGCTGGGCCTCAGACTCCTACCAGTAGAAGGCTGTCCTAGGGCGGGTACTTAGGGGTAATGGTAAATCCTGATGTGCGATGGTGTTGAGGTTGAAGTCTGGATGCATGGGAAGCAGGGTTGCTTAGTTGCATGTGTCCGGACGGAACCCAGTACTGCGAAGGGTGTCCAGACGCACCAGACGCAACCCGATGTGGCGCCTGAGTACAGGACGCACAGGACGCACAGGACTCAGAGTCCACATTAGCAGAATCAGGACGCAACACCAGCGTATCTGACGCAGGATGGCTTTTTGCTGATGTTGTAGTATGCGTACTGAAAATGAGACTTTATGTACCCTTTATACTTATTAATGTCAAAGTTAGTGTCCTACTATCAAATATAAAATAAATTGAGTTATCTGGTGCAACTAGATTTCTAAAATCATTAAACTTTTGAGAGATCTGACTAAATATAATGTAGGTAGTATTTATACCAAGGAACACATTAAGCATTCACCAAAAATTCATCTAATATGAATATACAGTATGCCAGTGCAGTAGTGCTAGAAGAATTATATGTGCAATTTCATTTTCAAATGCACCTTCAGATATCTGCTTTCAGGGTGTAGTAATATATGATTTTTTACTATCCTTCATCCACTTGGTGATTACTCACTCACCTGACAGTACTAGTATTTTAGAATTAAAGAACTTGAACTAGTACAACTAGTGTCACCTTATGATATGAATTGTGAAATTGAATGACTGGCTTTTTGCACATAGAGTTCAAAAGCCTCAAGTGAAACAAGTTTGAAGTCTTTCTGCCAGTGAGAAGCAAGTGGAAAGACTTTCTATAATGCAAGTTGGAGGCCTTTCTGTCAAGCAATTTGAAAGACTTTCTGTGAAGTAAGTTGAGAAACTATAATTAGAGCACCCCTGAGGACTGTCTGTGAAAGGAGTTAGAAGACTGTCTATTGAACATGTTGTAAGATGTTCTATTGAGTAAGTTTGAGGTTCCAGTCTCACAATAATGAAATTCTCTAAAATATTTTCAATAACTTAGGCCCTGTTTGGTATGCCATCATATACAAAAATGACATTTTTCTTGAAAATAGCATAAAAGCTATTTTTTAAAAATGCCATTTTTCTTGAAAATAGCATAAAAGCTATTTTTTAAAAATGCCATTTTTCTTGAAAATAGCATAAAAGCTATTTTTTAAAAATGCCATTTTTCAGAAATAATTGTGTTTGGCAATCCTTTCTCCATATTTCAGGGTTTCTGTATATGAACAAAAAACACACTATAAGATAGGTTTAAATAAGGTAAACCTAAATATTAAAGCCCTTTGTGAGTAAAGTGACTGTATTTTCACAAAATTTCCCACTCACTATACCTTTTTCTCATAGGACTTTTCTCAATATGTATATAAGGAACATGTCTGAAAATAATATATTGTAAATTGCTCTTATACTACACAGAATATGTGTAGAAATATTCATTTTCAATTATTATTACTCTCATAGAAAGTTCTATTAGTCATCAGATAATTTGTTTTCTCTATCTTAGCCTGGCTATTTACTGATTCTCCAAAAAAATGGCATATAAAAAAATGGTATCATACTAAATTTAAAAAGATGCCATTTTTCTTGCGTGCCAAACACGGCTCCATTTTTATATATATTTATTATGGAAAAATGTCATAAATGTCAGAAAAATGCCATTTTTCTTGAGTGCCAAACAGGGCCTTAAAGTCTAGAATCCATTTCATCACTCCCTAACTGCATACCAGTTGGTGGACTAGTGGAACACTCAGTAGTATCTGACAAAATTGTTGGGCAAATACTAATGCCTATATTTGAAAAAAATATCTTCCATGTTCTGTAGTGCTTTTATAATAAGATTGAATAAAGAACATACCGCTTACATATAATTCATGATAATGGTAACCCTGAAAGATAGGATATAAAGTCTAAATGCCAGTAATAGACAGGAGATAAAGATTGATTTATTTTAAGTATAGAAGTCAAGATAGCACTTTGCAGAAATTGCCTCTCTGCTAGGATTGGATATATGTAGTAACTTACTCTAAAACACTTTTGATAAAACTTGTTATATGCAATAATCCTACTCAGATTGCCAAGATCTCAATACTTTTTTGACAGATAATGACAGTTTCCTTTTACTATCTCTTTGTTGCCTGAATTGAACCTCCTGACTTATGGTAAAACACAATCACTCTTAACTTTCTTCAGTAACTTTCTTGCTAATACTACTTAATTGTATTAAACTAAGTATCAGCAGTCAAAAGTCATTGTAAAGAAGAAAGTATATAAGAATATACTCTCATATTCTGATAAAAATAGTGTTTAAATAATAGTATGAAAATCTCCTCTCTGAGAGTTTAAGACCTACTATTTATACCCGATCTTCATTCTACTTTGTTTCCAACAACTCATTCATCTTAGTCATACAAATTTTATCACTTATAATGAGTCATAGTGTGAAATCCCTCAGCTAACTCCCATGAGTCACTGCATAATACCCTTTCAACCAATCATAATAAAAAAACTAAGTTATATGGTTCAAAGTTATCATGTATGGGAAATCCATAACTTATAATATAAGTCATATGCAAAAGTTCTTCTATCCAATAACTTCACAATTGTGAGTCATTAAACAATTAACCAATTATAATATAATAATGACTTTCTGTTACCTAGTCATATAAAATGCTCTGAGTTAACAGATATCATAGTGTAAAATCTAATATACTGATAACTAATAACCATTAGACATGCAAAATCTGCCTTACTCAGTCACCACTTGTGCAGCTGGAGTTTATTACCGGGCCTCTAGCACAATTCCCCTCCCCACCCCACTCAACTGAAAGGGATGTGATTTTGGGAATTACTTGCCCCTGTTCCCACCTTGCCCTTCTCCCAGAATAGTTTCAGTTAAAACTAGCCTGTGAGAAATATGGCCCTATCCAGAGAATGAGTGGAGTTGGGCCCCCGATGGGGGTGGGGCGGCAATTATCCCAAAAATATCCCCTACGGCCTGTCAAGTGAAATCCCACCCCACCCACACCCTGTAACCAACACTAGCACCAGCAAGTCTTCCTTGATTCCGGCCGAGGTCATACATGGCCCCATGGCAGCCTGCCCAATCAGTATCCTCTCCTGGAAATCCTTCAGTCCTGTCATTACCTCTATTGCTAACCCAACAGTCCCCCGCCATCCCACTAAACGAAATAAGCGCAAATACGGCACCAAAAGAGCAACAGTGGGAGAGAGGATAATGATAGCAAGCAACTAGAGGTAAATTCGTAGATGAGTTACTTGCTAAACTGACGGTAATGACAGGAGTATATATGAAAAGCAAAACACCATTCTCAGTCTTCCAACCATCACCACACATTTCCACTTCCTTCCGCAAATGCCTCCTTATCGCCTTGTCTCTATCCCTTAAAGAAACAAATGAAATAAACACTCTGTTATCCCTGAACAAAAGAAATGTATGACAAAAGAAAACTTCCGTAGCCTTCATGCTTTCCATTGTCCTATCCATCTGTCAATGAAAACATCTTTTCTTAACCTCCGTGCTTTGATGAAACAAAAAGGAACCAACATGCCGAGCAGCTTTTCCAACACCCACAACTCCCTTGACTGCCTGCAGTCCTTCCCCCCACCTGCAAAAAACTCTATCTCACCCCATAGTATCCACCGCCCAAGCCAAGATCCGCTGTCCCGGGATTCCGCCACCGTATACAGACTGCCATAGGTAATCCAGTCTCGTCCCAGGGCCCCAGCAGCCCACCCAGGACCATTCAAACCACCGAACACTCCCCTACTACAACCCTCCTGTCAAAAAAAAGAAAACTTAAACACCCATACAATCAACCACATCCTGCATCACAAACCGCAAAACAATAACTCGCAGAATGGGTTTGTTCAGGTTGTTTCTCCCTTCTTTTCACCTTACTCTTATTTTCGGTAGTAAAGCTACTCCGCGCACTTTTCGCACCGAGCCAGCCAGCCATCGCGCATTTTCACCGTTCTGCCTACTACCGCTTATAAGCCCATGCTCGTGATCCACCGCTTCTCACATTTCTGTAGTACCTCCCAACTCATAGGTATAATACTTCAACCTACACAGGATACACTATACAGGCAGACACTCTCCTACTAACTTACTCACAAACAACCACCAAGGGGGATATTTCAGTATAATATGTCCTCATGTGCCTTCTTCCCCGGCCACACATAAACCAATCATTTCCTCATGTTTTATTCCTGGACACAGGCTTTCAAACCCCCAAGCTTACCCTGATAAAGTGAGAAAGAAAACCCTCCCTACTAGAATAATTATGATATCTTTGCTCGCAATAACAGCACCAAAAATAGTCAGAACCAGCAGGAAGCCCCCACCAGGATGTGGCTTTCCCATAGTACGCCATATTAGAATCCCACCGGGCGCTGGATAGCAGCCCGCACTCCCGGTGCTGCTACGATACTAGTAATACAGTACTAGCAAAGCAATGACCAAACCCCACCTCACGATAAAAGCCAAAAACAATACACGAACAAGTCCCCTCCAAGCACCCCATGATACAATTAAAACCCCATGCAGCGGTCCGGACCGGACAACCCCCAGCCTGCACATAGCATCCATCCCACCGCTCACGCCAAACCTCAAACCAACCGCCAAAACCCCCTACAGAGATTCCCGCAATCTGACACAATGGTCCCACAACAGTATGGTACGGCATACCCACAGCAAACCAAACCCGCCACCCCCCCCCCCCCAAGCCGAGCCGAGTAGACCAGAGCAGAGTGACCGATCCAACCTCCTCCGTACCGAATTTTCCATAGTCCCCCAGTGTTCAGTATTACACACCAGCCCCATACCCCCCCAATCCAAGGATACCCTCTCCTCCCCCCCCCTCGCTTTTTCTTCAGCTATAAAGCCATCGCGCGACTGAGGATACCTGTGCTCTCGATCCCACGTCCGGCAAAACTAGTGCTATACGTACAGGTTTATTCAGAGTGCGCGGGGAGGTTGGGTAGTTGCAGCCTGCTATATATATATATATATATCGCATTGTGGAAGAAGTTGCTTGATTCTGTTTGTCTGGACTGCGATTGTCGTACCCAGCATGAAGGATCGTTTCAACGGGGTGGTTAGATGGCGCGCTGTGAAAGAAGGGCGTTAACTACTATTGTGATCATAATAACGTACGACGAGATAAATACCTTGTAGGATGTCGGGGGGTGGGAGCGGGTACAAGTGTGTATAATATAGGCTCCGACTACTTCCGCTTGGAAAGAGGGGCAATTCCTCCTCTCTATCCCAGGCGGCCATCCACTATCCCGCAAAGAGCGATTTTTCCTATATATCATTGTGCCCATGTCTTCATTTATTTTTATTTTTTTATTACGAGGGATAATCCAAATCGCTACTTAAAAACACAGCACTCGAGTGATACTCCATGATGGTTAATACCCAACGGCATGCCCATCCCCCCTCATATCACTCCCAGCCGACCAGATCCCCGTCTTCCCATCGCCATCCTCCTCATCCAGCCGGTACCTGATTACCTGCCCCCGGCCGAAAATAGCACGGTACCACCCCGTAACGACCCCAATATCGTGCCCTTTCCCCGCCAACTCGTCCACAACCCCAGAATCACCCACCCCTTCTTCGATGCTAACACCCTCAGCCCGCGGATCGTACGGCTTCCCCACGCTGAGCCTCGGGGCGTCGACCGCTTGCTGCGGATTCATTCCCCAGACCAGCAAGTTCAGGAATACCTGCAGGTGGCCCTGCGGCTGCATGAACCCGCCCATCACGCCAAAGACGGCGTCCAGGTTGTTGGCCGTGTCCGTGATGAGGGAGGGGATGATGGTGTGGTAGGGCCGTTTGCACGGTGCCAGGACATTCGGGTGGCCCGGGTGCAGGGAGAAGCCGCAGCCGCGGTTCTGCAGAACGAAGCCGCAGTTTTTAGGGATTATGCCAGAGCCGAAACCACCATAATTGGAGCTAGAGAGTCGTTAGTTGGATGTGATATGAGGAGGAGGGGGGGGGGGGGGACTTTTTTAAGATGCAGCCAAT
>Ga0307513_10005243_pt1 | contig 17169 bp, 16 predicted proteins | sample 15_EM_MG_FD_202174 | JGI IMG/M metagenome (GOLD analysis project Ga0307513, IMG submission 202174) | Populus trichocarpa ectomycorrhiza microbial communities from riparian zone in the Pacific Northwest, United States - 15_EM | ecosystem: Host-associated > Plants > Roots > Unclassified | place... | reverse complement strand
AACGTACCTATTTTGGGAGAACCTCTTTGTGAGCTTTGAATGAGAGAATCACATTCCAGACTAAAGCAATAACATTAGCAGCAAGAACCTGAAATTGGTTTTTAAGTGAACGGATATTGGAACACAGCAGCCAAAATCGCTAGCAAAAGTTACGATGATTGTCAACATGAATATTATAGCAAAATTTAACACTAACTTGACTCTCTATAACAGCTTCGGAGGTGAATGGTAATGGTACCAAACCTAAATATGGCCAGCACGTGCTGTGCAGATAAATGTAGGAACACTCTACCACTTCACCATCAGACAACTCAATTTGGCCACAATTTTAGCTCATTTCTGGCATTGTATTAGATGTCCGAAGCAAGTAGGGAATGCAAAGCTGTTCCCCTTTTACTACTTCAAAGTGTTTTTTTTTCAAACCAACACTTCAAAGTTATCTAACCATGTAAGACATGTAACATGCTAACAACCACAAATGTATAGACACATGATGCTCATTCAAACCTGAAATTGCTGTGGGACAAAACGGAAGTTCAGAAATTGAAATGGTATCCACAGTTGCCAATTTGCAAGAACAGCAGAAAACCATTCCTGCAGAAAAAGAATATTAAGAAAAGTTAACGCTGAACAATCCTTCCAACTGACTGTGTTCAGTGGTTTATAGACATAGAAGCCACAGAAAGAACAGAAAGGGATGCCCCTAAGTCTTTAACACAACCTGCTTAAGCTTAGGTATGACTTGTGATGGCCTTCCCTCCAGCGTCACCAATGTTGACAAGAAAACTCCAATGAATATAGGAGAAAAAACAAACTGCAATTATTTTAGAATACATAGAACATATTTAGCTCAGCAGCACAGATGTTGTCATGAAAATTATGAAAGTCAACTATGAAAAATTTGGCGTCACCTGATCAGCTAAAAGGCGCAAGAATGCACCTGATGCTCCGGGTACTGTTACCATTTTACTCAAATATAAGTACCTAAGAAACACCAGGTCAAGTAATGAAAAATTAGCAGGATCCTATAAAAGCAGGTGTGTTTTCATTTTTTTTAAGCAAATTCTGGTTGACAAGATAAGCATATGCATTGGAGTACAGTAGACACCAAAACAATTTGGTGGCTAAGAAACATAAACCAGTGCATCATTAGTATTTAGTCAAACAGATTGGATCATCCAAACTTCAGGCAAACAAAAATACATAAACCAGTGCAGCATTAGTATTTAGTCAAACAGAATGGATCATCCAGACTTCAGGCAAACAAAAATACAGAGTCATGTTTGAAGGGTAGAACTTCAACTGCAAATATTGAGGCAAAAAAGTTTTAGGCTGTAATTTTCATGAATGGCTTCTCACATGCGATAATTTAAACTCTACTCACTAACCTTCACTAACCTTCTCATGCTTGCAAAACCAAAATATGAAAAGTCTGAAGGATTACCAGATATGCAATGTAGGACCCACCAGTACCAGCCCCAAGAGTGTAAACAAGAAAGTTCTTTTAAGGTCTAGGGATGGAACTTGATCAATCACAAGCTGAGGCAGAAAAGGCAAAGATTTAGAAAAGTTATACATGAAATGGTCTATAACAAGAGCATGTATTAAAAATAGCTTAATTACTACAATTGAACATGGCAAGGAGTTCTTAGAAGATGCCATAGCGTAACCAGGACACACACACACACACACACATGAGAGCATATAAATGAAAAATTGGGCCATCGTTTCCTAATTCAAGGTGACACCAATGTTAGTAAAACTTGAGTTTGAACACTCTGCAGTTCAAAAAAATAAAAAGTTCGGATGTTCTTACAGGCACTTCAGACCACCCTAAAGGATAATTCAGTGACATTTATTTATTTCATATCATTAAACTTTTTTTTTTTAATCATTCAAATCAAAAAAAAACATTTATTTATTTTTTTTTTTTTTTTTTTTTTTATTTTTTTTTTTTTTTTTTTGGGGGGGGGGGGGGGGGCCCGCGGGCGCTGGAAATCAATTGTTTTCTCAAAGACTGTTCACACCTTGTTTGGAGGCATTCAGAAAAGAGATAGATCATTCAAAAACCATAAATGCAAAACCAAAGTTGCCAAAATTCCACAAATTGATGAAGTTGAACTACCATATAGATATCATAAAGTTTATAGATCAATACTTAGACCAACAGTTTCAGTTCATGACACATCCATAGGTCGCTAAATAAAGCATAAACCACTCATCTTAGAGATCAAATGAATGGAAATCAATACAAAGAACAAACACTCACGACATATATATGAACAGAAAAAACCCAAAATAAGTAAAACGTGGAAGAGAGATGCACATTTCGCTAACATCTGTTGCCATAGCCTGTAAAATTACCTGGCAGATCAAGTCTCCCATAAAAGTCAATATCGCAGAAGTTACAGCTTTAGTCAACACAGGGTAGTTTGCAAGAAGATTCAAATACCTGCAATAACATATAACTCGATTTGAGCTAAAAGTGATCTTGTTTTTAAATCGGTTATTGGTGAGAGATTATATCACAAATTGCAGGAGAAAAAAAAAATCAATGCAGACAAAGATGACAAATAGGGTACAGCATGTACATACAAAAAAGATTCCATACTCCCATAGATTTCCACTTTAGGAGGAGTTAAGAAATATCTGATTAAACATTTTTATTGCATTCCCAAGACAACAAAATAGAATTTTACATGCTATCAAACACCAATGTGAAAAAAAAGCTTGCTACGCAGCATGAACCAGAAAGAACTAAAATCACCAACAGCGTAAAAACTGAACAGATTAGCAAAACTGACAATTCATGATTACCATGAAAGGAAGGACCAGTTACTATTTCCACCAGAACCACTACTAGCACCACTACCTTCACCTCCACCACCAGCAGAGCCTCCAACCCCACCAGAACCACCAGAGCCACCATCAGAAACAGCCAAGAGACGAGATTGATCAACACCCAATTGCCTATATCCCTTTCTAGTACCATCCAAGTCCTTAAACACAGCTCCATGACTATAATTTAAAGAATTTGAAAACAGAGTAGAAGAAGAACAGGCCCTGAATCCAGTTATCTGAACAGGGTTCAAGGAAAGCTGAGTTCTTTGGCTAGAATGAGAAGTGGGTTTGCATGAAAAACCCGCAAAACAGTATAACAATGGAGTCTTACGAGTGAGAGATACTGGGTTTGGCACCATTTTTACTTTGAATGGAAAAAATGCCCTTCAGGGTTTAAAGGTAGTGTTTTTTTTTTTCTTTTTTTGAAGATCAGGTTTTGTCACGGGTAGGGTTTTTGGCTACTGGAGGCCAGGGCAGTGGAAAAGGCTTTGGCTGTAGCAGTGAGTGTGTGACACACTTGCAGCTTAACTCTTTCGTGCCTCTGCTTTTGTTTGTTTTGTTGACGTAGGGGAATTGAAAAGGTTAAAGGTGATTGCTACAAGGTTAACCTTAATGTGGCCCCTAATGTATTACCTCTAGTGTAAAATGAGTCTCAAACATTTTGATTTTATCAATTTTATCCCAATCTAATCAATATTAGATAATGCAACTCTTTCGGGGGTGTTTGAAAGTGTGGTTCCGATTGTTTTTCAAAGTGTTTTTCATTCGAAAATGCATTAAAATAATATTTTTTTATTTTTAAAAAATTAATTTTGATATCAGCGCATCAAAATGATTTGAAAACACCAAAAAAATATTAATTTGAAACAAAAAAAAATATAAAAAAAAATTCATTTTTTTTAAAAACACTTTTAAAATACAAAAATAGTAGTTAAAAAAATTGATTGACTTAAGGTCTCTTCATATGATAAAGCCACAAAGTTCAGATTATTGAGAAGCAAATTTGACTTGCGCGCACACAAATACAAAAAAGAAAAGCAATGTAATCCTAAAAGGTAGTTCAACTGATCAAATCTTGGGTTTGTTTTTCAATGGTCACGAGTTCGAGTCCCTTCAGAGCCACTGGAGACTTACATGATCGTTAACTTCAAGGCTTGTGGGATTAGTCAAGGTGCATGCAAGATGACCCGATCACCTATATTAATTAAAAAAAAAGAAAAAAAAAGAAAAGCAGTGTAAGTACTGCTAGTTGATATATCTTACGGTCTCCATTAATTTCTCGGTGTTTCTCATGAATTCAATCTTCGTAAAGTCTAGCCAGGATTTCAACCATGTCGATCCTTTCTTCCGGTGATTCATTTGAAAATTGCAGAGCCCACTACATTATTGATGTGGCACATTGCTCCTTATTTGCTGAATAGCCATCTCTTCGATTCATCTGGTTGCTATCCACAATTTCAGTTACTGAATCAGGCAATGATTCATTGACCATAAGAATCTTATGTCGCTTATAGCGTTTTCTTTTTTTAATTCAAAACTTGAGTTAACTCTAGTAAATTCAGGTTAATCCATTCTAGGTTAGAGGGTCTTGACAGGAGCTCCGATAGCAATATTTTTGAAATAAAGTTGGGATTAACGCCTCTTCAAATGGTCATGCAACGGTTAAAGTTTAGATTATTGACAAGAAAATATAACTTACACAGCCGGAAAATGGAAGGGGCAGTAGTGAGGTACTGGAAGGTACTAGGAGTTAATGTTTCTTATGTCAATCGTCTCTCAGGTTCTCTCAAGAACCCCACTTTGATCTTCTGAAGCCTTGCCAGGATATCGAGTGTGTTGATCCTTTCTTCAGGTGATTCATAAGTACATTGCAAAGCCAACTTCCATTGTAGATGTGACACAGTGCTCCTTATTTACTGAATATCCATCTCTTCTATTCTGCATGTTGCTATCTACAATGTCAATTACAGAATCAGGCAAGGATTCTTTCACCAATCTCTTTAGGCTCATTTCTCCCTCAAACATTTCATCAGCAGGCTTTTTTCGCGTGAATATTTCCATCAACATGATCCCAAAGCTGTAGACATCAATCTTGGTGGACACAAGACCATCCAGTCCATATTCTGCACAAGATATTTAGAATGTCATAGGATGTGTTTTATCAAATATTTGGAAGAACAAACATCACCTGGTGCCATATACCCTATCGTGGCAAGGGTCTTGGTTTGTGCAATGGATTCGCTTTCACCTAAGAGTTTTGCTATGCCGAAATCACATCCGTGCGCAACCATGTCCTCATCTAGTAACACATTGATACACAGAGCCATAACTTCCAACGCCCAGCAGATTACTCTCATGAAATTCATTTGTTGAACGCAGAAGTTCAAAGTTTGAAATTCTTCTCTGGATTGCTGTCAATGGCACGGGTTGTGGAACTGAAAAGATATATATCACTCACAAAAGCCAACACGGTAATAAACTGAACGGAAAATCCACAAGTATGAATATTTTTAAAATTGATAATCGAGTTCCAATTCCCAGAACAAGAATTTAAATAGCTTGTCCTAATAGAAAATAGAAATAGCATAGAATCTGAAATTAATACTAAAATAAAAGGAAAAGATAATTAGAAAAGCTAAAATTTTGAAATAGAAACAATTGAGGCGATTTTGGAGATTTAGATCACAAAAAAAGACTTAAAGGAGGATTTTGACCTAAAAAATAGTTTCCGGTGGCCTTCACACTTTATATTGAAGTGCCTTTTTGATCAGTATGATTTGAACTAATTAAATACCTAGATCAAAAGGTTATCGGCTCATGCGTGTTTGTCCTTTCAAACTATCTTATTGGCATTTGCAGATTGCATGTCAAATCTTTAGACACAGCTCATCACTGTAGTTTTAAGAATTTAGTACAGAATCACACAGAATAACTGGCCCTGAATCAAGTCATTTAATAGAAAGTTCTTAGGTTCATATGAACTCTTGTTTCTGCTTTCGGCCTTAGGGATTGCAGAAAAAAGGCCTCAAAGTTATAAATATGGCCTATTAAAGCCCATTATGGTCCCCTGAGAGCTTGATTTAGGAACACGTGCTTGTTTTCTACATGAAAATGAATTAAAGTAGAAGTTGTATGAAAGAAATTTTACCTTGTATAATTATAATAACAATTCATATGTGAACATTCTATTTTAAGACTGGATCAATGTTGGATAATCTTAGTGATGAAAAACTTGATTGAATTGAGATTCAATTAACTAAAAAAAATAAAAATTAAGGCCTCCTCCAATGATAAACTCTAATGATAAAGAGACAAAATTGATGGTATTGACCATCAAATTTAATTCACACAGGAAAATTGGACAGCAATAAACTAGAACAAGTTGATGTATGTTATGGCCTCCGCCTCTCAGAATCTCTCAAGAATTCCGCCTTGATGTTTTTAAGCCTTGCCAAGATTTCAACCATGGCCATCCTCTCTCCAGGTGATTCGTTGACACATTGCAGTGCCAACTCCATTATAGATGTCACACAGTGCTCCTTCTTTACGGAGTAGCCATCTCCTCTATTCAGCATGTTGCTATCCACAATGTCTATTACTGAATCAGGCAACGATTCTTTGACCAATCTCTTCAAGCTCATTTCTCCCTCGAACATTTCATCGGTAGGCCTTTTTCGCGTCAGCATCTCCATTAACATGATTCCAAAGCTATAGACATCAATCTTCGTGGACACGAGTCCGTCCAATCCATATTCTGCAGTTGACAAGAATGTTACAGCGAGGATGTGATTTCCCGAATATTTAAGCTAAAGCAATGAACATATTCTGTTTTAGGGAGAGTACACATTACCTGGTGCCATATACCCTATTGTGGCAAGGGTCCTGGTTTGTGCGAAAGACTCATTTTCACCTAAGAGTTTTGCAATACCAAAATCACATACATGCGCGACCATGTCTTCATCTAGTAACACATTGCTCGGTTTCAAATCACAATGCACCACAGGAGATGGATAACCGTGATGGAGATACTCTAATGCTGATGCAACATCGATCATTATGTTCACTCTTTGAATGATGTCCAAGCAATAGTTGTGGGAGTATAACCATTTCTCCAAGCTTCCTTTAGGCATGTACTCCAGGACTAAGGCTTTGAAGTCAAGATTAGAGCAACTGCAGATAATCTTTACAAGGTTGCGGTGTCTAATGTTGCGCATGATTTCGCACTCTGTGTCAAAACTTCTGAATGCTCTTTGCAATTGCAGATTAAAAATCTTGACAGCTACATTTAGCCCATCTCGAAGCCTCCCTTGATAGACAGAGCCAAAACTCCCTATGCCAAGTAGATTACTCTCATGAAATTCATTCGTTGCATGCAGAAGTTCTAGGTAAGAAATTCTTCTCTGGATAGCTGTCACTGGCAAGGCTTCTGGGATTGGATCTTTTCTGTATCTTCGTCGACATCCCATGACAAGAAAAATGAAAGCCACCACAAGCAGTATAGATGCAACAGTTGGTAAACTGAACCTTAGAAGTCTGGATTTAGTCTTTGAATCTTTACGAGATTCAATGCTGCAAGGTGGGACTTGCAGCCGAGATGGACCGCATAGACCCTTGTTCATAATAAAAGAACGAGCAGTAAAATTTGCGAACGGTCCTCCTCTTGGAATTTCTCCTTGTAGTCCATTAAAAGACACACTGAAAAACTCCAAATATCTAAGTGCCTCTAGTGATTTGGGAATCTCACCAGACAAGTTATTTTGTGATAGATCTAAGAGTTCCAGGCTTACCAAACCACCGAATGCTTCTGGAATGGACCCTTGAAAGCTGTTTTTGGATAATGAAAATCTTATCAAGTTCTGGAGTGAACCTATTGTACTCGGAATATTACCTGACAACTGGTTGCTTGACAAACGAATTCCTATTGCAGCTTCCATTTCTCCAACTTGCGAAGGAAGAGATCCATATAGAAAATTTGAATGCAGATTCAAAATCAAGAGATCCTTTAGGCTCCACAGAGCCATAGGTATGGTAGAACTTAATATATTGAAGTGAAGATAAAGGTTTCTTAGAGACGTGAGATTCCCTATGCAGGAAGGTATCTCTCCAGACAATACGTTATTGTTTAATGTTATGTCAACCAACCTCCTTGCAAGACATATATCAGATGGAATGGAACCATTAAGATTGTTTTTATGAAGATATAGTACTTGAATCTTCCTTAGCCCTCCCACTGTTGTAGGAATAGGTCCCATCAGACTATTCTCTTCCAAACTTAAGACAATTAGGTTGCTCAAGTTGCCAATCTCACCTGGAATATTGCCTTTGAGCTTGCTGGCGTATACATAAAATTTTGTTAGAAAGCTGGATAAATTCCCTACGGAATTGGGCAACATGCCATCTAAAGGGTTGTCCCCAATATGCAATTCTTTCAACTGCCTAGAATTTGTCAAAGAGGTGATGAAGTTGAGTGTCTGACTGGAAGGGTGATTAGTAAAGGAATTGGATTGCAAACTGAGGACTTGCAGCGCTCTCAAATTTCCAAATTCTTGTAGAACATTTCCAGTCATCTTGTTATATGACAAATCAAGTATCTCCAACCTGGACATATTCCCAAGAAAGCGTGGCATTGACCCTGATAACATATTATCACCAACATATAAGCCAATCGGTATGAATTGATGAAATAAACTGAAAACTGAAAGAGAGTGTGTGTGTGTGTGTGTGAGAAAGAGAGAGAGATGGGTAACGATCCGACCTGTTATACCATTTAGATTTAATTGCAGTTCCTCCAAGTTAGGAAGATCAATGCTGTTTTCTTGAGGTATTGATCCTGCCAAAAAAAAAAAAAAAAGTGAGGCGCATAATCTTTCGATGATGATAATGTGTAGGACATTAATATTCTAGTTTATATTAAGTTGGATACACTTGAGAAATTATATTTAAGAAATTGGTTTCTTGATAACATATATATTTGATAAAGTTGGTTTCTTGTATATTTAAGAAATTATAAACATTTTAAAGAAGACTACATAAGAGAAAAATATAAAGCAATAAAATATAAATTAGGATTCTACTTCTATGTATGACCCTTTTTGGTCAAAATTTCTGTCTTTCTTGGTGTTTATTTTCTTCTTATCAGGTTCGGTTTAATAGGAACAAATAATCAAACCAATCTAATTTGACACTTAGAATTAGAACAAGGCAAAAGATAATGCCTTTTTGTTTTATCTGAACAATTAAACTGGGACATCTTTGATCCAGCATTCTTATGTAATACAAGCTCAAGAATCCTGTTTCCGAATGAATATAGTTTGGTAGATGTTGCAAATAAGGAAAATTAAAAAACTAAACAGAGAGAAACCAAGAACGTATAAATTCTGTGCGATACTGTAGGCCTTCCACAGGAAAATAATGTTACAAAATCTGACCATTTCGATTAGGGATTTAATGACAGGGTTTCTTTATGCACTTATACGACTAGTGCTCTGCTTTCTCTAGAAGCATCTCAAACTATAAACGACTGTGTTCAAGGTGCGAAGAAAGAAGAAAGAAAGCATTGTTTGAATAACATCGATAATGGGTATATTTGAAGTTAAATTAAAAGTAAGATCCATTTATTTTTAGAGTTAAAATTTTATTTAAATTTAATCTTTAATATATATTTTTTAACATACAATATTAACATGAATTAAAAAACAAATAAATAAATGAGAAATTATGATGAAGCTCGAAATCATTTAAAAAACTATATCCTACATTGAAAATAAACAAAACTTTCAAGTGTTTATAAAGTGAGTGGTTAAAAAGTTAAAACTAAATCTAAATAGCATTCAAGTTTTTAGAGAGAAGATGTTTCAGGCAAAGTGAGCTTTGATCTTTAAAAAATATAGATTTAATTCTTGATTTAAAATGATTAATTAAAAGTTGATAATATAAAAATTAATTCTAATTATTATCATAATAAATTTATCAACTTTTTAACTTTCAAAATCCACTATAAAAAGAGAGAGTGAATGAAGAGTTCCTAGAATGTTTTTTAATTTTTATACACTTTTCATCATTTCATATTTTAGTTTTTTTTTCTTTTTATGCTTTGTTTTTTCTTCAAAATCTAGAGCTAACGTCTATTTTGTTAAGAGATATTTGAGTTATATAATTTTTTGTTCAAATACCTTATTTAGAAGTACATCTAAACCAATATAGTATTGTTGAAATCTTGAAAGATATATTGCAAATATCTTAGTTACACAAGTGATAAGTAATAAAATTTTAAGGATAAAAAAATTATCATTGACAACAATAAAAGTTTTATTACTTTAAAATATTTCAACAAGTACATATCCTTTTTTTATTTCAATTTAAACATATATAGTTATTACTATTATTAGTATACTGCTAAAACTTTGATTTTATATCAATTATAATTTTGAATAAATACTTAATATACTACTAGTATTTTTTTATTATTATATCCATATTGAAAATATGTCCAACACAAGTTTTTTTTTTTTTTGCATGTTTATATATTAAAAAAATTATATACACTCTAGACTTTCATTGAATTTTTTTTTAATGTTTTGTATATTTTAATGTTATTATAAACTTTAACATCATTACTCACAAATCTTATATATTTATAACTGTGAAAAACAAGCATTACCTGACAGGTTATTGCAACAAATTTGCATGGTTCTTAAAGAAGTCATGTTGAAGATCGATCGAGGCAAATCACCTGCACAATAGCTTAGGATATTAGTAAAAAAGATGATAATCAATGAATAGGTTAGTAAAATATGTTACAAAAATGCATCAAAGACAGTATGTGTCTCTGTGCACATATAGGAACGAGAGACTGCAAACCTGACAACATATTGACACCAAGATTTAGAACCTCAAGCATAGGGAGGAATCCAAGTTCTTCTGGAATAACTCCAGTGAAGTTATTATAAGGCAACCATAATAATTGTAGCTCTCTACATTTGAATAAATCAGATGGGATTTGGCCACTGAGTTGATTAGAGGAAAGCAAAAGCATTTCTAGTCTAGGAAGATGGTCGCACATGTTCTTCGGAAGACTTCCAAATAGGCCGTTAAACATGAGATCAAGGACTTTCAAGGAAGAGATGTTGAAGATTGTGGATGGGATTGTACCTGAAACATATCCATGCATGGTAAAAAAAACCCTTCACATGTTAAGAAATTAAAGTTCATAAAAGGTGATCATTTGGTACCTGTGAGATTATTTCCATCGAATCTTAATTCTTCAAGTCTGTGCAAATTCCCAAAACTTTCGGGTACTATCACTAATGATAACTTATTGGAACCTATATCCATTACTTGCAATCGGCGTAAATTACCTATCTCGCTGGGTAGATCTCCATGGAAACTATTGTTGTAAAGAATCAGATATTGAAGAAAGGACAGGTTTCCAAGTTGTGGAGGAATGGTCCCTAGGAGGCCCATGCTAGAGAGATCCAGCGCTGTGACTCTTTGCCTGCGAAGACTGCAAGAGACTCCCATCCAGTTACAGAAGGAGGTTTTGGAGGACCAGCTGTGAGTTAGCATGTTTTGAGGATCAAAAGTAATGTGATCCTTGAAGGCAAGAAGAGCAGATTGATCAGTGAAGTTACTTGTGGGTATGCTAATGCATTTCTTCGGCAGAGACATTAGCAGCATCGAAACAAGAATAGTGATCCAAACTCTCCCCATGACTTATTTTGTGAGAACATAATAATAAAAATGAAGACTAAGAAAAAGCTTTATAAGCTGATTTTGAATGGCGAGCAAGATCACAAATCCTGTTTTCCTTGAATTAATGATCATGACTTCCATATGGACAGATGCTTCCATAAACGTGGAGAGTCAGAATGCCGTGAAAGACCTTCTCAAAAAAGTCAAAATTAAATAACATGAAGGAACCACCAAGATTGTAATTCCCGTCTAAATATAGTTGGACCATACTATTTGCGAAGTCCTTAACTATATAATTATGTCCTAAATGATAGTTGATTAGATAATTTCACATGAGTATGTTAAATATCTCAGGATAATGTTTCAATATTATATAATTGGACGATCTTTTTTAATTTAAAATCCATGAGAATGTTAAATCCATTATAATAACTCTAAATAAAACAAATTATGAAGCTCAATTTCTAATAAATTCATTTTTTAATAATAAAATTGAGAAAAAATTAATCTAAAAAGGACACACTAAAATGACTTTTCTGAACAAAATTTTGAGAATATCATTAGCAATCTTATAAGGCTTTCCTAATATCTGATTGTTCTAAAATTTAAACCTGAGATATATCAATATGTCAGGAAGCCCCTTATAAAATCTCTGTCCAATCTAATAGTCAGATTAAAAGATATGATTAATACTGTAAAATTAGATATTATATTTTTTAAAAAAAAAACACCATTTAACTGGAATAGAATAAAACCGGAACGTTCCCACCGGAATTTTAACAGAGAATGAGCTGAATTCTAAACAGAATAAAATCTTTTTTTGGTTTATTTTATTTTTTAAACTGAAATAAAATATGCCGGCTATTCCAAACGGAATGAACAAAACGGACATCCTTCTTACAAAAAAGATAAGATTTGACCTATGTGAACCAAAATAAAAGTTTCTTAAAGATCCCTTGACCTTGTTTTGAGGCTTCCACGAGGTCAAAATTCAAGTCGTGTTCAACAGCTCAACTTAGACGCCCACCAACCTATGTGGGAGGAGACCTATCAATTCTCTTATGACACCTAACAAAGACCAGGCTCGTCAGGTGGAAAACAGGAGAAAGGAAAATGGAGGTGAGAAATTAGAAACCTCAAAGCATTTTTCTTTATTAGGCAGAGAAGAGAAAGTAGAGGGGAGAGATATATTAAGAATTGCTCCTTGATCTTTTTAAACCTTGCTAGGATTTCAATCATGTTGATCCTTCCTTCGGGTGACTCATTAGAACATTGCAGAGCCAATTCCATTATAGATGTCACACAATGCTCCTTGTTTGAGTAGTCATCTCCTCTATTCAGCATATTGCCACTGAACCAGGCAAAGATTCTTTGACCAATCTCTTCAAGCTCATTTCTCCCTCGAACATTTCATCGGTGGGCTTCTTTCGCGTGATTATTTCCATCAACATGATCCCAAAACTGTAGACATCAATCTTTGTGGCAAGTCCGTCCAGTCCATATTCTGAGCGTGATAATTAAAATATTAAAGGATGTGATTTACCAAATATTTAAGAAAAACCAAGGAATACATAATCTACATTAGGAAGAATAAACATCACCTGGCGCCATGTACCCTATTGAGGAAAGGGTCTTGGTTTGTACAATGGACTCACTTCCACCTAAGAGTTTTGCAATGCCGAAATCACATACGTGCGCAACCATGTCTTCATGTAGCAACACATTGCTCGGTTTCAAATCACAATGCACCACCGGAGTTGAATGACCTGATGAAGATACTCTAATGCAGATGCAACATCAATCATTATGCTCACTCTTTGAATGATTTCTAAGCAATAGTTGTAAGAGTATAGCCATTTTTCCAAGCTTCCTTTAGGTATGTACTCCAGGACTAGGGCTTTGAAGTCAATATTAGAGCAACTGCAGATATAATCTTCACAAGGTTGCGGTGTCTAATGTTGCGCATGATCTCGCACTCTGCATCAAGACTTTTGAATCCTCCTTGCAACTGCAGATTAAAAGTCTTCACAGCAACATTTAGCCCATCAGGAAGCATCCCTTGATATACAGAGCCAAAACTTCCAACACCTAGCAGATTACTCTCTTGAAATTCATTTGTTGCACGCCGCAGTTCTAGGTAAGAAACTCTTCTCTGGATTGCTGTAGTCAATGGCAAGGCTTCTGCAATTGGACTTTTTCTATGCCTTCGTCGACATTCTGAAACAAGACCACTGACAGCCAACACAAGCAGTAGAGAACCAACGGCTGGTAAAACGAACCTAAGAATTCTGGATTTAGTCTTTGAAGACCTATGAGATTTACTGTGGCACGGTGGTACTTGCAGCTGGGAAGGGCCACAAAGAGCCTTATTTCTCATAAAAGACTGAGCAGTGAAGTTGGCAAGGTCCTCCACTTGGAATTTCTCCTTGTAATCCATTGAAAGACACATTCAAGTACTTCAAATATCTAAGTTTCTCTAATGACTTGGGGATCATACCAGACAAGTTATTTTGAGACAAATCTAAGAATTCCAGGCTTGCCACATCACCGAATCCTTCTGGAATGGACCCTTGAAAACTGTTCCTAGAAAGCGAGATATTTATCTAGTTTTGGATTGAACCTACTGTACTTGGAATATCACCAGACAATTAATTCCTTGACAAATAAATAGCAGTTGCGGCCTTCATTCCTCCAACTTGCAATGGAAGTGATCCCTTCAGAGAATTTGAACTCAGATTCAAAACCACTAGATCCTCCAACCTCCATAATGTCAAGGGGATGGTAGAACTCAATCCGTTGGAATTAAGATAAATGCGTCTTAAAGAAGTAAGTTTCCCTTTGCAGTTTGGTATCTCTCCAGACAAATTATTTCTATACAAAGCTAATTTAGCCAAGTTCCTTGCAAGACATATATCATAAGGAATTGAACCTGGATAAATTAGCAAGAGAGCGTGGCATTGGCCCTGATAACATATTGCGACCACTAGATAAGTCGATAAGCATCGATAAGTTTCCAATGTCTCCTGGTAAGTTTCCAGTAAAATTGTTGTCTGTCATTGATATTTCCTGAAGCTTTTCGCATTTGCATAGACTTGGTGGAATCTGAAAACTGAGATTATTTTCCTGGATCACGAGGACTTCAAGTAAAAGAATCTTTAGATTCTCAATAAATTAATTTCTCAAACTCAAAACACATTTAAACTGATTTGAAATATAAAATCAAATTGAAATGAAATTTTCTTTATCAATCACTATTTTTTTTTTCCGATGAGAAAGAGAGTAAAAGATCCCTTAATGGAATTTAACATTAATAATAAGTTTATTTATTATCGAAACGTGGACAACTAATGCTTTTTTTTTCTTTTTTTTTAACAACTCTTTTTTTCTTATCTTTTAAACTCTTGGACTTAAATATCAACAAAATAAAATTTTAAATCAAAATATATAATTCAAATTAAAGATACCAAAATAGAATTTGAAAAAAAAAATCAAGGCATATTTTTCTAGAAAAGCACTGAATAAACATTGCTTGGAGTTAAATTGCTGCATTTTCCCTCACTTTTAATTTGGTATCTTTAATTTTGTTTTTGCAAATAATAAAATCATATTTTTTTTTAAATCAAGCATTAATTTAACTTCGAACCTTTGTCACACAGCATGATAATCAAATAAAAAACAAATAAAAAAACATCAAATCTAATATTTAGAAAATAGATTGTGAAAAAACAAAATTAAAGAAAATTAATAATTGAAGCAGGAAAAAAAGGGATAAAAATATTATTGTAATCCATTTTTACTCGCATTACCTAGTTCATATACAGTGAAAGCACTCTACCATAGTTTTTTCTTTAACTTTAATTTAATTAACCCACCAACGACAATAAAACCTGCAATTATAAAACATTATCAACCCAAGAACAAACGGACTCTCCAAGGCTTTTTAAAAAAAAAAAACAAAATCCTGAGTAAATCCGACAAGTTAATCGTCATACACGTGTCACCCTTAGTTCATTAATTACTCATTGATTAGGAACCAGACAACTAGCTTTCCTTCTCGTCTCTCTGCCTGCTTTTCGTCAACGTTAATTTTCTGTTCCTCTGAAGCCAAGGCTCTCTTCTCTCCATCATCCATTACCCATCAAACATACAATTTAAGGTAAACATTCTCTGTTCCCTTGAAGCCCAGGTCTTATGTCTCGGTTTTATGATCCAGCAATTCGGGGTAGTTTGATTATGCCAATCACGGACTGTTTCAGAATTCAATCTTGAACTAGAATTTTACGACAGTTTTTTGTGTTATGAATACCCTTTTTTGAGAATAAGCTTTTCTTTGACTTTGGTAGGATTGCAGGGCAAATAAAGCAGCAAAGTTTATTTATTTTATTATTATTATTATAGGGGCAATGTCAACGCCATCGGCGTCATGGATGCAAGAATTCAATGAAGCATCAAAACTGGGTGATGAAATTAATGGTATGATTTCTGGGAAGAATTCTTTGCCTTCATCAGGACCAGAAACACAAAGGCATCTTTCCGCAAGTAGGAGAAAGATCACTATTTTAAGAACTAAACTTGATATTTTGCAGTCCCTTTTGTCAGAACTTCCTAGCAAGCAACCAATGTAAGTGTTTTTCTTTCTTGTGAATTGCTGTTTAGTAAATTCCTTGTTTGGGGCCTTAAATTGAGTTATGCTGCAATGTCTGGGTTAGCAATAGACTTCCTAATGGCTCTTTATTATGGTTATTGAATCCTGTTTTATGTTTGTGCTTATCCTTTCTGGTGAATTTTATGGTGTGGCCAGTTTCGCAATGTTAATGTTAATTTTAAGGAGCTGGAACAGAGGTGAATGAATGAAATGCTTGTGTTAGTTTAGACGACATTGTACAGCGACCCTTTGTTTCTTTTTCTTTCTTTTGCTTCATATTTTGATTGTGTGGTTGAGGCTTTCCTCTAGAGTTTCCTAGAAACCCCTTTCCATACTACTGTATGGTTTGGTAATCTGTACCTGAAGAGTACAAAGTATCAACAAATGGATCTTCGATGGGAATTTACCAATATCAAATGAAAGACATAAATATAGGGGAGGCGGGAAATTCTTTGTTTCTTTCTTCTTTTTGCATTGTAGAAGTTCGGCTGCTATATATGAGGTTGTGGTGTTCCTCCGGAGTTGCATGAAAAACCCTTTTCATAGGAGGATTAGATATTGAAGTAAGTGCTCAGTATTGCATGGTATTTTAATATGAGAAATTCTTTGATATTTTGACCTTTGTAGTTTCTATAGATATTTTACTGAAATCAAATGAACGAGAAATTCATTGGTAGTTAGAAGGGATTGATATAGATAAATATGATATGCCAAACAATGCATTAGCGGTAGTTTTTCACCCCTAACCTTGTTGAAAACCTTTGATTCTGATACCGTCACGAACAGAACAGGGAAAGAGATGAATCGACGTCAAGACATGCTGAAAAATCTGAGTACTAAAGTTAACCAGATGGCTAGTATTCTCAATATGTCCAGTGCTGCTAACAGAGAGAACTTGCTTGGGCCTGATAAGAAGACAGATGATATCATGAATAGAGCAACTGGCTTGAACAACCATGGTCTTGTTGGCTTTCAACGGCAAATTATGAAAG
>Ga0307513_10005242_pt1 | contig 17170 bp, 21 predicted proteins | sample 15_EM_MG_FD_202174 | JGI IMG/M metagenome (GOLD analysis project Ga0307513, IMG submission 202174) | Populus trichocarpa ectomycorrhiza microbial communities from riparian zone in the Pacific Northwest, United States - 15_EM | ecosystem: Host-associated > Plants > Roots > Unclassified | place... | reverse complement strand
AAACGTGCATCCAGTATTGTGGCATTATTGCCTATGGTACTAACACCAACACATTGACAATCTTTCCAGCAGATGTCCTTGCAATCACTAATGCTAAGACTAGAATTATCGTCGTACTTCCTAGGAACTTTGTTAACAAACGAACCTGATGTCAATTCAAAACTGTTCCTATTGCTCCTGCATGCCGGTCCTGACCACCTCTCGCAACCACCATCGATATCTGTGTTATTTCCTGTACATGCTGTGCCCCCATATGTTCGTCCAGTACTTTGATCTGCTATGCTCCCATCATATTTCAACTGCCACATTGAAAAATTTCTTTGACCCTGAGCAGTAAATTGTTTTGGAGAAACGTTGAACATTAAGTAATCCTCGCCTGCGTTAGAAACTATCTTAAAACTTTGATCCAGAGAAGGAATTTCGAAACTTGTATTGCTCGTGAATAGTCCACTAGTCCAATAAATTACATCTCGCCGCTTAATGACCAACTCCTTTCCATTAGTATCCCATTCCAAAGTGAAAGCACCAGCGGGAGTGGGTACTATGTCGCTCAACCACGACACGAGGGACCAGGTTTGGCCAGTTCTATGGTTGATCCCTAACTTCATTCCAGGCAAGACTGTGTCAGTAGGAAAGTCAAAGCTTTGCCATAAGACCTGTTGGCTGCTAGAATTTTCATCTATGAGAACAAAATTGCCTGAATCTTCTAAAATAGCTGTTATATTGGTTGTAGAAGATTGACTTGAATAGAACTCAACAGGATCACCTCTAGAGTAGGTGAGTTTCATATTTCCTGATCCATCTATTGCAAGAACCCCTGAATTGTCTGCTATGGGTTTGTCTCTGTTGGCTAGCCAAAAAGGGTGGCTTCTGTCGTTGTTGTACCATATTCCCAAGTAGGTAGCATTCGACTCAGCAGAGCCAAGTCTTGTGAATCCTAAAGTGAAGAGCCCATTTTTGGAAACTAGAGTATTGGAAGAATTGAGGGAATGACCACCTTGGTACAGTGTGTCTGCTGCCAAAACGTGAGAGGCACAGAAGCAAAACAAAAGGAACCGGTAGATCCTTCTAGCCATGGAAGGTAACATTCTTGAACACGGAAGAAAAAAGTAAGAAGCATTCAATAGATGATGAGCCATGTTTCATGATCTACCTGAAATGAAATAAAAAATGTAGCCAACAATTTTGACCTGCCAGCTCATTAATCAATGAAAGTGACCTTTTCTCTTTTCTAATTTCATAAGAAATTGAAAGAAAAATAAAAAAGAAAAAAGAAAAGAAGGCAAACAAGAAATGGTTTTGTTGTAATTGGTCAACAGAGAGAACACCATATCACTAATAAATGATAACCCAAAAAATGATTGAATGAGATGGTGTGCATTTGTGTGTATATCCTCCTCACATTCCATTGTATTTCTTAGCAAACCTGTTCACAGTAAGATGGTGTGCATGTGTGTGTATATCCTCGAACCACCTTTTATATTTATTTAACTTTTCAAATCATAAATTATATGTCCCTAAAAATTCATTCAAATCATAAACTATAAGTCCCTAAAAATGCATAAAATTTAATTTTTATCCCAGACTTCATCTTTCTTATTTTTTGATTTCTAGTTAGAGAAAGTAGAGAGAAAACGGCTGAATTCTAGCGGTAGAGAGAGAAGATGATTTCGGTGTTAATGAGTTCTTTTGTTATGGAGAGAGTTTAACCTAAATGTTGTTTTCCTTAAACTTGCCTAAAATTGTAGATTTTTTTTGTAGCAAAATTCATTGCTTCCCCTGAATTTGATGGTGATGGCAGTCAAACATGAGCTAGAAAGTAGTTTGCTGCTTGATGATGATGGACGTCCAAGAACTGGAAGTGAAACTTCCAATTTCCAGGCCTAATTTGTGAACCGGGAACCTTGTGGAGTTGCATAGCTCACATAATCATTGATGTTATCTCTTCTGGCGTTCTGTCTTTGGCTTGGAGTGTAGCACATCTAGGAAGGATAGCAAGTCCAGCTGCCATGCTTTGCTCATCCTTCTTTGTCTACTGATTATTAGTTGATTCCAAAAATTTATATCATTCAATCGCAAATCGACTATCAAACTGTTACCTTGAAAAAGGTGATAATGCTTTCCTATATGCTGATATTCAGAGCTGTTCAGATTGTAGCATCAAAGATATCAGATTTCCATGGCATAGAATGACTTTCAGAGTTTCAGTTGCTGCTGCAATCATGTCGTTTGCCTTCTCTTTTACAGGATTTGGACTTGGCTTCACGAAAGTAATATGTAGGTGCTTGTATATGAACAAATCAGTGAAAATTCAATGCAGTATGAAAGAAATTTCAGGGATGACTCTATTTTTTGTAGAGTCAGAATTTTTGCCTCTTCAGATACCTTTTACATTAACCCCATTGACTTCAGGATCTTACATTTGGTCATGCTTGGAAGGAAACAGCGAGAAAGAAGCCTAATTAATGACCATTACCTTAATATAGAAACATTAGAATCAAATGAAAGATTTTGTTAATGAAATTATTTTACTTCTTTTTCTTAACACCCTCCAATCGTCAAGCATGACGAACAAGTAAAGAATATATTTACATTAAATGTGTTAAGAATTTTGAAAAACAATCTTGGCTGATTTGTGTACTGGTTTGAGAATATTTAAAAATAAATGAATCAAGTAAAATTTTAATAGTATTTGATAAAATGGTTATCAATACTATTTTTTTTTTATCAATTTAACATAAAGTTTTTTATTATACATATTGATATTCGATCAAGAAATCAACCATATTTTTTAGTTGTTACCCAAGATTCGGTTTCAAAAAAGTTATTGCACTTTTCCTCACGTTTGAATGATTTAAATTAGGAAAAAAAAAACTCAACTTACAGTTAAGATTAGAGAGATAGTCTTTTGTATAATTGTGTTGAATGATTGATAAACCAACCATCCCTTTGTATTTATACATTTAGGGTTGTATACACTATAATGGTGGAATGTACTACACATGATAAATATCCCTATATAATGTATTTACATATATGTGGACTCTTTCCTTAATACACCTCGTCAAGCTGAAGGTGGAGATTCCACCCGAAGCTTGGATCGAAAATAAGCAAATGAGACTGGAGGGAGAGGCTTGGTAAGAACATCCGCGAGTTGATCCTTTGAAGAGATGAATCGTACCTGAATTTCTCTCTTAGCAACGCGATCACGAATAAAATGATAATCAACTTCAACATGTTTAGTACGAGCGTGGAACACCGGATTGGCAGACAAGAAAGTGGCCCCTAAGTTATCACACCATAACATGGTCATGGACGAAGTGGAAATCCAAAGTTCTGCCAATAAAGAACGAATCCACAAAATTTCAGCAGTACCATCAACCAAGGCTTTGTATTCTGCTTCTGTAGAAGATCTAGCAACAGTGCGTTGTTTCACGGATTTCCATGAGATAGGTGTAGAATCAAGGTACACAAGATAACCACCTGTTGATTTGCGATAGTCAATACTACCTGCCTAATCAGCATATGTTGAACCATGAAGAGTTAAGAGAGTTCGAGTAATGTGCAGACCATAGGTTGCTGTAGCCTGCAGGTAACGGAGGATACGTTTAACAGCAGCCCAATGATCTTCGGTAGGGGCATGCATAAATTGACATACTTTGTTGACTGCATAGCAAATATCAGGTCTAGTGAAAGTAAGATATTGCAGTGCTCCAACAATCTGTCGATACCTTGTCGGATCAGAGTGAAGAGTACCAGGCATAATTCCTAGTTTAGAGGAGGTAGACAAAGGAGTATCAACCGGTTTACAGGAAGCCATACCTGCTCGTTGGATAATATCGAGTGCATACTTGTGTTGACTTAATAAGATACCCATAGTTGTAGGTTTAACTTCAATGCCCAAGAAGAAATGAACATTACCCAAATCCTGAAGCTTAAATTCTGTTTGCAGTAAAGTAATCAATCTATGAAGCAAGGCTGAGTTACTCCCGGTCAGTAAACTATCATCCACATACACAAGAAAATAAATCATGGCACCATTGAGAGAGAGAATAAATAGAGAAGTGTCAACCTTGGATGCCTGAAATCCAATCGAAAGGAGAAACTCACTCAACCTGTTGTACCAAGCTCGAGGTGCAAGCCATACAAAGATTTATGAAGACAACACACATGAGATGACATAGCAGAATCAGCAAACCCTGGTGGTTATGCCATGTATACCTCCTCTTGAAGAATGCCATTCAAGAAAGCATTATGAACATCCAACTGGTGAATATTCCAACCATACGAGACAACAATAGTGAGCACAAGACGAACCGTTGCAGGCTTAACCACAGGGCTAAACATCTCCAAATAATCAATCCCCTCTTGCTGAGAGAAGCTGCGGGCAACCAACCATGCTTTATATCGGTCAATCTGACTATCGGCGTGGTGTTTAATCTTGTACACCCACCTACTACCAATCACATTCATAGACGGATGAGAGGGCACCAATGACCAAGTGTGATTAGAGTGAAGTGCCTGGATTTCCTCCTGCATGGCATTATGCCAAACCAAATACCTGTTGGCATCCTTAAAAGACAACGGTTCCTGTTGAGGTAACGTTGCAACTCGTGAGGAAGTTGCAACACTGAAGTTAGCATCCTTGGGTGGACGTGGTCGAAGCACCATAGGATGGAGATGGGCCGGCTGAGAGGAGTTGTTATCAACACTAGCCGGTATCTGCTGAAGCTGGAATTTGGATAAATCAACACATAGATTAATTCCATGAGAGGAATCAGAGGAAGAACCTGATGAGGAGCTCAATATATATGCAGGTCATGGGATAGAACCAGCTGTAGAATCTGCAGGAGTCATCGCCAGAACAGGGGAACCATCAGGGGAAGAACCAAGGGAGATGGCAGGAGCGATCTGAACCTGTACTGCATATGAGGGTGGCGAATCTGAACCTGTACCTGTAGCATGATCATGATAATAACATGCAGATAATGGTAAGGGAGCCAAATGAGATGTAGGAGGTGTGGGGGGTAGCGGTGGAAGGGCTAAAGATGGTGGTTGTGGATGGTATAAGGTAACCGGTATATTGGCGACAATAGGATTTGTAGGTGGGACTACAATTTGTTCAAATTTACCAAGAGGAAAAACATGTTCATGAAATCGGACATGACGAGCAAGATAAATACGTTTGGATGACAAGTCAAGACATCGATAACCTCAATGAGAGTTACTATATCTTAGAAAAACACAAGCAGATGAACGAAAATCTAACTTATAAGCATTGTATGGACGGAGGAATGGAAACCAAAGACGCCCAAACATACGAAGAAAAGCATAATCAGGAGATGATTTTAAAAGACATTCGAAAGGACTCTTATAATTAAGAACCGGAGTTGGCATGCGATTAATCAAGTAAACAGAACTTTCAAAAGCATAACTCCAACATTTAAGGGGAGCGTGGCATTGCCCAAGAAGGGTAAGTCTAGTTTCGACAATATGTCTATGACAACGTTCAACCATGCCATTTTGTTCATGGGTGTGCGGGCAGATCACACGGTGATGAATACCAATTGTTTGAAAATACGTATTGAGTTTTCGGTATTCACCACCCCAATCTGTTTGAAAAGATTTTATTTTTAAAGAAAATTGGCGCTCAACGAGCGCCTGAAACTGATGAAAAATATTAAAAACATCAGACTTAGCAACCATTGTATAAAACCAGATAAACTTTGTATGGGCAACCACAAAAATAACAAAATAGCGAAAACCGTCTGATGACAACATAGGAGAGGGACCCTAGACATCACTAAAAATTAAATCAAGAGGAGCTAGAGTTTGATGACCTGAAGTTTTTAGAGTCAGACGACACGACTTTCTCAGAGGACACGCAGGACAATTAAAATTAAAAAGTTTTGACGTACATGACACTTTTTTATTTTTCACCAAAAAATGCAGAATGCGTGGGCTGGGATGCCCAAGTCGACGATGCCAGATATCATCGGAAGTAGAGAGACATGTAGATGAGAAAACCTGAGGCAACGACATGGCAGACGATTCGAACAAAACATATAGACCATCTCTACTCTGACTAGAAAGAAGCACTTCTTTTGTCATGAGGTCCTTAACATAAAATAGGCAGGAATGTAAAGAAAATTTTTTGAACAGATAGTAGAGGTTTTTTAATGGCAGGAACATGTAAAATATTGGATAAAGTAAAGGTGCGTTTTGGGGAATGAATTTTAGAGTGAGCAATATTGGAAATAACAATGCCTTTACCATCACCAACATGCAGATGATCATTACCAAGGTAAGGTTCTGAACTCGTCATACTAATAATATCTGGTGTTACATGATGATTTGTGTCATAACCCAATTTTTTACCCTTTTATTTTATTGTTATTATTACTATTATTTTATTTACTGAAAAATGATAATAAAAAAGATGAAAAAATGATGACGAAAAAAAATAAAAAAATGAAGAATAAATTAAAATTTGGGTTAAGGGCAACATGATTGGAAGTTTTGAGACTTAATTGAGCTTGGAATTAATTAATCAAATCAAGGGCTTAATTGGAGAATTGATAAGTTTTGAGACTTAATTGAGCTTTAAATTAATTTAATTAATCCAATCAAGGATTTAATTGGAGGATTGATTAAGTTTTGAGACTTAATTAAGCTTGAAATTAATTTAATTCATCCAATCAAGGATTTTAATTGGAGAATTGATAAGTTTTGAGACTTAATTAAGCTTGGAATTAATTTAATTAATCCAATCAGGGGTTTAATTGGAGAATTGATTAGTTTTAGACTTAATTGGACTTTGGATTTAATTAAATGAATGAAATCAGGGACTTAATTGAAGAAATACCAAAGTTTGGGGGTTTAATTGGGGTCCAAATTGCAAACATTAAAATCCAAGGACTAGCTTGAAAATGGCGCCACAATTCAGGGGTTCAATTACAATTTAACTAGGGGCTTAGTTGCAAACCTTTCAAAAATTCAAGGGCCAAAATGCAAATGGTCATTTCACATCTCAAAACGGCGCCGTTTCAAGGGACACTGTTCATCTCCTCCATCTCGATTCAACAGAAACGGCAGAGAACGTGGGTAACGTTTTTGCCCACGATGTGCCATTAATATATGCTAGGAGGTGTAAGGGTGTTGGGTGGCTTATAAAGATTGAGCACAGCAAAGAAAAAAAAAAGGGAAGGAATAAACGGGGAAGACTAGAAAAAAAAAGACTTTCGTTCCTCTGTTTCTTCTCAAAGAAACAGAGGAGGCTAAAGAAGAAGGCCACGAGCAGCGGAGGAAGAAAGCAACTAGCCCACCAGTCCTCCATCACGTCTCCGTTTCCCTGCTTCTAGAGAGGAAGTAACACCGGGAACACAACAAGACGCAAGAACAGAAACTATACAGAGGGGAGCAAGTTTTCTGCCCCTGTTTCTTCTCAAAGAAACAGAGGCGTTCGTGCCTCACGATCGTGAGGCACGAACGCGTGAAGAAAGGCCGTCCTTTGGCTTTATAAGCAAGAGAAGGCCACAGAGAAAGGGAAAAAGGAAAAAAAGGGGTCACAGAACCGGGGGGAAGACAAAAACAAAACCAGGGGAGACGAAGAGAGAAAACAAGAGAGAGAGACCAAGAGAGAATACTGTAAACAGGAGATGGTGAACAGAACCAGAAGAGTGAGGCCAGGGGAAGAAAAAAGGCAGAACCGAGGCTGAAAATGGGGAAAAAGAGCAAAACCGGGGGGAAAGGGGACCAGAGGAAAAACTGGTGAAAAACCAAGGGAGGATAGAAAAAGAAAAAATGCTAAAACAGGCCGGAGAGATTGCTGGCCTTCCTTCAGAACTCCAGCTTAGGGGATTCCAATTTCCCCTCTCCCCAGAGCACAGGCTCAACACACCAAACGCACCAGACGAAGAAAAAGCTAGAGAAAAGGACGAGGGCATAATACAGAGACACAGAGGGGATAGACAGAGTATTGAGAGAGTGGCCAGTAAAAAAAAAAGGGGAACAAAGGAAGACCAAGAGGACGACACAAGAGCATACAAAGGAACCTAAGCAGAGCTTTGGCCGGTCATCCATCATGCCTCCGTCTTCTAAATCAGAGAGCAAGCCAGGCGAACAAACACGGAGAAGAGCCAGAGAACAAGAAAGAAAAGACTAGAGGAAGGGAAAGCAAGAAAGAGGCTGGTCGATCAGCAACCGCGCGCCTTCGCCTCCAGCAGACCAGGTAAGTTCTTCCCTTCCTGCTTTGCAATATCATTTGACACTGTTGCCGTGAAATTTAATTAGCCTTTCACTGTGAACGCACGCTTGGTGCATGCCTTTCCCAGCCGGGTCACTGGCCTGGGCTAGTGACCGGGCCGGGCTGGGTCTAGCCCAGCCCACGTGGGCTGAGCTGGGCCTAGCCCCAAAAAAATAAATGAAAAAATAAAATAAAAATAAAAAAAATAAAAATAAAAAAATAGAAAGTATAGAAATAAAATTTTTGCATGTTTTAGAAAAAAATGTATTTTTATTAATTTAATCACTCAGACCAGGATCAGGAATTAAAAAAAAATATATATACTGATTTTTTTTTTCATAGCTACGAATTTTTACCAACGCCAGAGTTGGAATTATTCGAGCTCGAATATTCATTGGCGCCAGAGTTAGGAATATTATAAACAAATCATCATAGCATAAGCGAATAAATATTTAGCAATTTAAGACAAAACCAGCAATGCAGTCTGCCTCAGGCAGAACGTTGAAGGGGTGATAATATCTTGCTTTTTACGCAACCAATCCCGAGCCATAGAATCTCTGTTGACCAGTTAGGGTTCCTAGTGACCATAATACTAGGTGGCGACTCCTCAAACAAGACATTTTCCCTAAAAGAACAAGATGCCAGAAATCTGTTCTTTTTCCATAATAATGAAGATTAATTTTAGGGTCGCCGCGATGTCGGGTGCGACAATTTGCACCCGTATCAAGAAACCATATGACAGGAGATGTTGCAGGAGCATTATTAAATGCGAGATTGGCATTGGCTTGGAGAGGGTGATTAGTCAACTGAGAGCATTGTTGGGCAGTATGCCCATATTCATAACACAACTGACATTTTACACTACGATTATACCCACCAAAACAGTTACCTTGCTGCCCAAATTATCCTGATAGCCGAGAGAGAGATCCTAAAAACTGTCTTGAGGAGAATCAGTGTCCCTGTTACCCAAATTGCTGACCTGAGGTATAACTGTTGTTTCCATGATTTCCACGATGAGCATAGTTGCGATTATTATTATTTTTCCAGCCCCCACGAAAACGACCTCGTCTAGCAGTATTAAAGCCAGAGTGATTCTGCACAAAGAATGCAGTTGGTTGCTGTGTTGGGGTTGGTAACAAAGGTGTTATTATAGTTGGTTGTAGAGCAGCTTTGTGGAGAAATTCATGTGTAAGTAGATTGCTATGGAGATCAGTGTAGGAGATGGGATCAGCCTTGGTGGACAACTTGGTGACAAGATCTTAAAATTCGCTACGTAACCCCCGAAACACATATAGGTTGAATTTTGCCAAAGAGATTGGTCTGCCAACTTCAGCAAGTTCATCAAACAATGCTTTTGCCTTCTGCGAGTAGGTGCTGGCAGAATCATCATGCTGGCGTAACTCTTGGAAGGAACCGTGAAGTTGCATGATCCTGGAATTTGAAGGAGAAGCAAGAGTTGTTTCCAGCGTTCTCTAGATATCATAGGAGGTGTTACAATCCATAACTAAATGCAGAACTTCCACCAAGAGAGAGGATAAGAGGACACTCATGATTAAGTGATCTTGTTGCTTCCATGTCAAGTATGCAGGACTGACAGAGGATGAAGATACCGCAACAGATTCCAGATGAGAAGGAGGACATGTTAATGTGCCATCAACAAAAGAATACACGCCTTGGCCTAAGAGGAACGACTTCATTTGCATCCTCCAATACAAAAGGTTGGTATTGGGTGGGAGACCTCCTCTCTCAAAGAAAGGGAAGAGCGGACAATCATCAGGACAGTTCCAAAGAAGAGGTGGGAGTTTCACCCCAGGAGGTAGCTCAGGAGGATCTAGACAGGTCAGTGGAAGAGGATTTTGGGGAGGACATGCTAGACATGAAGTCAAAATTGTTGGAGGGTCTACAGAGCAGAAGGGACCAATATATCCATTCTATTAGAGGTGTGAGCAGCGACACCCTGGAGATTACTCTACAATGCCGGGGAGATGTTATATTTATAGAGGAGAAGGGCATCGATGGAGAGAGTGCTCACATGTAGGCAGAGGCTGTTACTATTGTGGGGACATGAGTCACAGGAAGAAGGATTGTCCTTGTAGAACTACCGAGGGAGCCCATGGCCAGAGGATTGAGGTTCAGAGCCAGCAACAATCAGTTACAGTCGATCGTCCTATCAGGCCTACCCAGTCAGGGATGAGTGCTACTCATGGGAGGCCTAGAAATCAAAAGGGGAGGACTCAGGGTCGGGTATATCACATGACCTACGAGGATGTGGGAGCTGTACTTGATGTGGTGGCAGGTACTTTGCTGTTAGATACAATGCAAGTGTATGCTTTAATTGATCCTGGAGCTAGTCATTCCTTTGTATCTTACATAATTATGAATAACTTGCGTGTGTCATTTAGTAACTTGGGTGTAGGAGTGATAGTTAGTACACCTCTGGGAGAGAGTATACATATTGTTGATATTTATAGAGGGGTGAAACTATATATTGAAGGATTAAAATTGAGGGTGGATCTTATGCCGTTAGAGCTTTATGATTTTGACTTGATTATGTGCATGGATTGGCTAAGTAAACATAAGGCACAAGTGGATTGTTTCACCAAGACGGTGATAATCCAAGGAATAGGTGATAAAAGAGTAGTGTTTAAAGGGGAAAGATAAGTAATTTCAAGTTGTGTAATCTCAGTCTTGGTAGCTAGAAAGTTACTAAGGAAGGGTTTTCTGCTTGGTTAGCCCATGTAAGAGAGCTGGAAAAAGGTAGCATAGATTTGGCTAGTATTCCTGTTGTGAGGGAGTTTCAAGATGTATTCCCAGAAGAGTTGCCTGGATTACCTCCAGTTAGAGAAATTAAAGTTTCCATATAAATTATTCCAGGAATTTCTCCTATAGCCCAGTCTCCTTATAGGATGACCCCTATGGAATTGGCTGAACTGAAGATCCAACTTCAGGAATTGTTAGATAAAGGCTTCATCTGGCCTAGTAACTTGCCCTGGGGAGCTCCGGTATTGTTGTAAAGAAGAAGGATGGCACACTTCGTTTGTGTATTGATTATCGTCAATTGAATATAGTGATGGTGAAGAACAAGTACCCACTCCCACGAATAGATGATTTGTTTGATCAGTTGAAGGGTGCTAGGGTGTTCTCTAAGATAGATTTGAGATCTGGATACCACCAGTTGAGAATCAAGGAACAAGACATACAAAAGACTACATTCTAAACCCGTTATGGGCATTAGGAGTTTTTGGTGATGCCTTTCAGGTTAACCAATGCTTCGACCATGTTTATAGACTTGATGAATCGAGTGTTTCGGCCTTACCTGGACTAATATATGGTGGTATTTATTAACGATATCTTGGTGTATTCACACTTTTACTTGGAGCATGAACAACATCTAAGGGTTGTGCTCCAGACCTTAAGGGAGAATCAATTATATGTAAAGCTGGATAATTGTGAGTTCTGGCTTAAGGAAGTAGTATTTTTGGGCCATGTAATATTCGCAGAAGGAATATTTGTGGATCCAATAAAAGTTGAGGCCGTGTTAAAATGGGAAAGGCCTACTAACGTGACAAAAATTCAGAGTTTCTTGGGTCTTGCTGGGTATTACCGGAGGTTTATTGAGGGGTTCTCCACCATAACATCACCTTTAACTAAGCTGACTCGGAAGGAAGTCAAGTTTATTTGGTCAGAAGAGTGTGAAGCAAGCTTTCAAGAACTGAAGGAGAGGCTCACTTTCGCTCCTGTGTTGGCCCTTCCATCGAGGACAGAAGGGTTTATGGTATATAGTAATGCCTCAAAAAGGGGTTTGGGATGTGTATTGATGCAACACGGGTTTGTGATTGCTTATGCATCAAGAGAGCTAAAGTCGCATGAGGTGAATTACCTAGTTCATGACTTAGAACTTGTAGTGGTGGTGTTTGCCTTAAGAGTTTGAAGACATTATTTGTATGGGTCACAAGTTCAAATCTTTACAGACCATAAAAGTTTGAAGTATTTGATGTCATATAAGAGTTGAACATGCGACATAGAAGATGGGTAGAGTTAATAAAAGATTACGATTGTGTGATTAACTACCATCCTGGTAAGGCTAATGTAGTAGCCGATGCCTTGAGTAGGAAAGGAAAAACAGTGATGAATGATATGGAGATTAAGGAACAAGGAAGTATAGTGGAGTTGAAAAAAATGGGCTTGCAGCTAAGTGTAGGGCTCGAGGGATCACTGTTAGCTCAGTTAAAGATCCGATCTGTGTTTCGAGACAAGGTCTTAGTGGCTCAACAAGCAGATGGGAAAGTAAAGAGATCAAGGAGAGGGTAAACAAGGGTATAAAGACATCATTTCAAATGTCATCTGATGGGATAATAACTATGGGTAGGCAAATTTATTTGCCTGAGGATAAGACTTTGAAAGATGAAGTATTAAGAGAAGCTCATGAATCTCGGTTTACTACTCATCCTGGGAGTACAAAGATGTATAGGGATTTAAAGAAATACAACTGGTGGCCAAATATGAAGAGGGAAATAGCAGAATTTATATCGAACTGTGGGATCTATCAAGTAAAGATAGAACATCAGAGACCTGCAGGGGAATTACAATCATTATCAATTCCAAAATGGAAATGGGAGGATATTTCCATGGATTTTGTGATGGGATTATCCAGGGGAAAGAAGGGGAATGATGCCATATGGGTAGTCATGGATCGACTAACAAAATCATTATCAACTACTCTGTTTTTTTTTTTTGTTGACATGAGATTGTTGTTTTATCCCAGAACAGGGGATGCGATATTAATAATGAGACTATAGGCCATTGGAAAGGTTTTTAGTAGCCCATAAAGCGAAGGGATTTTGGGAATAGAACTAGGGGCCAACTCGGCCAAATGGGAAATTTTCATAACTTTTGGGGACGTGATGATGTAGATGGTGATTTGGATACTATCAAATTGAAAATACCTACTTTTCAAGGCAAAAAAGATCCTAAGGAGTATTTACAGTGGGATTAAGAAGGTGGATTTGATTTTTAAATGTTATAGCTATTCAGAGGCGATGAATGTGAAATTGGTAGTCATTGAATTTACAGATTACACACTGATTTGGTCGGATTAGAATATGATTAGTAGAAGGAGGAGTGGAGAAAGGCCAATAGCGTTGTGGAAGGAGATGAAAGTGTTAATGAGGAAGCGATTTATGCGTAACCACTATATAGAGATTTATATCTAAAATTGCAGGGTTTGTCTAAGTCCATGGATGAGTATTTCAAGGAGATAAAGATCACAATGATTTGGGCTAATATAATTAAGGATGGGGAGGCTATGATGGCTAGATTTCTTAATGGGCTGAATAAGAAGATTGCGAATGTGGTAGAATTATAACATGACGTGGAGTTGGAGGATATGGTCCATATGGAAACGAAGATGGAAAGACAAATAAAAAAAGGGCAACACATGTTTTCAAACCAAATCAGCTTCATCTTTATCAGCATGGAGGCTAAATCAAAGAAGAGATGGGGCTACCCAACCAAAGCCTTTTGTCCCTACTAAAGTTGAACTACCTAATGTTAAGGTTGATAAGTGTAGAAGATTATTTTATGACCTTCAAGCTTCAATAAAAAAATGAGGAATAACACCAAAAGGTTAAAAATAAAAAAAGGCAACAATAGTTGTCATTCAGAAATACACACACACACACACACACACTAGTGGATGGCAAGGTGTGCTTATTTGAAATTATTATCGGCTAAAACTTTCATACAATATTGTTGGATGCAAGTGCAGGAAAGAAAAGAACTTCAAAGGCTTCAACAAGAGGCTAATGAATTTTCCATTAAACTTATTGGTGATTCAAGGATGAGTCATCTTGAAGAGAGAGGGACCGATACGATCAAAGCAAGGTCAGTTTTGGATTTTGGCATAAACTTTTCTACCATCTAGTTTTATGCTATTGAGGATAACTCTAAATCCAACCATTGGATTGAGCTAAAACTTTACCAGAGAATTCCAGAGGTATTTGTCAATGATGGAGTAAACTTTTAGGTGAATTGGAGTTAGGAAAAGACTTATGATATAGGTCAGAACAAACTATACAAATTTTGTTATTTACTTTCTTTTGACTAGTGAACTTCCAATGTGGCAATGATCCTTTTCCTACAAGGATGTAACAACTTGTTTTGGAAATCTCCTAGTTCTACAAGAATCTTTAATAGGCTGCAACATAGTTTCCAAGTGTGGCAAGGATTTTAATGTTTCAGAATCCTTTTCTTACAAGGATTCCTTATTCATCCTAGCTACAAAAGGAAAGAACGGATTATGGTATTTAATGGTATTTTGGTTTATAGGATCATTGGATAGATAAAGACTTAGAACTTATGGGTTTTATCTTATTATATGGTGTTCGCGATAAAGGAATCGCAAAATATAGATGTTCTCTCAATAACAGGTCTAAAAGGAAAATTACAAGCCCAAGAAGAAAGAGTCAATGTGATTCAAGAGGATGTGGGTGCACAATCACTTTTTCAAAGCAAGATGGTTCTACATATTTCAAAGGGGGGTAGAGGATATGGATACAGTTGAGGAAAAAGAGCAAGAGATAGATTTGGAAATCCAAGATCTAGGTATGACAAAACAAAAGTTAAATGTTTCAATTATACGAAAATGGGTCATTATGTTTGGGATTGCTGGAATCCAAACAGAAGGGTTGAGGAGAATGTCAATCTTGTTATAGAAAAGGAGAAAAAAGCCACTATATTACTAGTCCATAATAAATGAATACAAACCAAAGAGAAGACGTGGTATTTAGACAATGGAGCCAACACTAATATGTATGGAGACAAAGACAATTTTATAGAGCTTGATGAAGTAATTAGAGGTAAAGTTAACTTTGTGGATCATTCATAGGTTGTCATCAATGGAAAATGTGTGATTAGTCATCACTAGTCTGGCGTGAGGAGGGTGGAGGCGTTGGTGGCTCACGACGTGGCTGGAGAGAGAAAAAACTGTTGTGGTGCAGGAAGAAGAAGAAACTTGTGACAGAGAGGGAGAAGTTTGCAGTGGTTGTCTTTATCGCCAATGCGGAGATGGATTTGATAAGTTACTAGGTCATCGTCGGTCACGGCGTGAGGGAGGTTGTGGTGGTTGAGGAAGCGGTAGAGAAAGAGAATGAAAGGATTAGTGATTTTTAGCCAATTTGAGCACTAATTTCCCCCCCCCCTTAAAGCTTGGAAGGCACCCTTATTTATAGGGGGTGGAAGAGAAACACTTTGTCTTTATTAGGGACAAATATTGACCCTTGATTCGAACAAGAAGGATCCCAATCGTTGGTTCAAAGTTGCTATCATAACATGAAAAAGTTAGCAGCTAAAGGTTGCCTAAGTTGTCCACTTTGGAGCGGCGTCGTGGCGGCTGTAAGTACAGTTGACCAGCGAGACCTACTATAGGGTGTAGTACAATGTCAGGCCATCATGGTGGTGTATGATTTGTCCAGTTTGGTTGAGAGATGGAGCATTCAATGTTCTTGAAAAGCAGCCACCCAGACAGTTTTTTCAAGTGAAAAGAAAAAAGAAGAGCAATAACCAGATGATGCATTGTTTGGTCTATTTTTTTTACTATTCAAAAGGGTGTTGTTTTGGACATTTTAGGGTTCTAATGTAAGGGTTTGGCCAAAGTTTTGTTTGGTCCTTTGACTTTTAATTGTTTTCAATTGCATCTCTAATTGGCCAAAAACTTCCAATTTTATGCAATTTTGTCCCTGACGAACTTCAATGTCAGCCCTGGATTTCAACGCATTTTTTCATTTTGATAATTGGTTTTGGATTTATTAAATTTCACCTTTGATTTCAATCAATTGGGTCCTAGAGTTCAGCGCCTTTTTCAAAATAATCCTTGGCTATGAATTTCTTTAATTCAACACCTAATTGACCTGAAAACTTTGATTTTCTTGCGATTTTACGCCTGATTTAAACCATTTGACTTTGCAAAAATTAAATTTGGTCCTCTAAAATTTTAATCTTCTCAATTAAGCCCAAATTAGGCTCTCAAATTTATTTTTTCACAAATTGGATCCCTAACAAAATTAATTTTACCCTTGATATTCACCATGATTGCTTTCTAGCTACAAGCATGATTATCAAACTCAATCCAGAAACCAACTTGAAAATAACCTCAATTACTAGGTGAACTTGTGGGTTACTATGCCAATTATTTTAGCCAAAATTATATTATTTCATTCTTAAAGTAAAAATTCTTGTAATTGACTCGGTTAAGTTTGAACTAGGTTTGTTCAGGCCAACTAAATCACTAACAACTTGGTCAGGTCAAACAAGTTTCCATTTAACTACTTTCACAATTTTGGATACCTAGACCCACAATCGCTTCCTTGTAATAGAATGTAGGAAATTTCTACAATAAAGGAATCAACAGGAAACAATTCTCCAACATATAGGAATATCAATTACATCCAGGCAACTACAAACAACATTATGTGAATGTTAACAGAACGAACTTACATTTTTTTTTTCGTGTTCTTGAGAACAAATAGCATATTAATTGGCTGATCCTTTCACACAAACACACATATTATCATATTCTAACAAGTCACATTTCAATTGAAAATTAAATAATGACATGATACGAAAGGTTTTCTTCTCATACAGTATTGAATAGTTGATTTTTTTGGCTCTACCACTGTATACTATAGAGATGTTTACGTCTTTGAACCGTTCCAAAACTAGAGCTCTAGTGGTTCAGCACTTGATAGGGTAATTGCGTTCAATGATTCAAAGCACCATCTAGTGAATCCAAGCCAAGTTTCCTCCTAGTCAAGAGTGATGGAAGTCAAGTAATTAGAGGAACGTGTTAGGCCAATTTGGATGTCAGAATCATGGAATCAAAGTATCAAACTAACTATTTGGGATAAAAAATAGTTGTGTTAAATCACT
>Ga0307513_10005241_pt1 | contig 17170 bp, 15 predicted proteins | sample 15_EM_MG_FD_202174 | JGI IMG/M metagenome (GOLD analysis project Ga0307513, IMG submission 202174) | Populus trichocarpa ectomycorrhiza microbial communities from riparian zone in the Pacific Northwest, United States - 15_EM | ecosystem: Host-associated > Plants > Roots > Unclassified | place... | reverse complement strand
GTCGACTTGGAGAACGATTCGGAGGAGTTGGAGAGGTTCTATGTGGGGGAGGATGGTGATGATATCGGGGCTGCGGAGCCCTTTTCGAGAATACATCCTTAGGAACACGGTTTCCTGGTTCTCTTTCAGAACTCCAAACACATCCAACGTCATCCCTTTCGTGACTTGGCCCCTCAACGACCTCGACTTTGATGATGCGGGTGATTTTAGTGACGACGATTTCTAGATAACCTGGGATGTCAATTCGTCCGCTTCCGGGATCGTCAGCCTCGTCATAGGATATGAGAGAGTGGAGGAAGAGGGGTGCTGGTCATCATCGAACGTGCGGCGCCAGTTCGGCTCTGATTCACAGCATGGCGGACACGGCGGGACCTGGATTGCGTGCCAGGGAAGGATGCTATGAGAGCGGATGTCCTAGCCGCGTCGTCATCAATACCAGAGAGGTATGGAAGGTGGAACATGGCAATGCGCGGGAGCTGCTCAACGTCGGGAGTCTTTCTTCCATTAGCGACGAAAACAGTTGTGCACGAGCTAGAGTCAAAGGGTCTCAGCTAGATGATACTAGAATTGCCACCTCGCTACTGACTTGAGATATATGCATGGTGGTCGCGCATGACTAAGCAGATCATCTCCGCGTATGGCTTGAGTTGTAGCTACTTTCTCACAGATTGTAGGCACCATATGTACAGAGATGCTGAGGAGGGTAACAGATCGGGGACAGAATTCGAAGGCGCGACACAGATACCAGGCAGGGCAAATAGCACTGGTCCAGTAGAATGCGAAGGTACTTGGTCAAAGTAATCAGACGAAGATTCGACACACCAGTTGATCCCAAACCACACGCTTGGCATCAATGTGTTGTGTTGTTTTTTTGGGACGATGTGTCGTCTGTACATGTGGCTTCTTTTTTCTGTGCGTGTGTCTATTCTTGGCTGTCCCGCATGCGGCCGCTATGCCATGAGGCGGTGCATGCCAAATGCAACTTGATCCCTCCGATTCTCCTTCCTTACGCTCACAGCTCTCTGCCCTCTCAGTATGCTCACCGATAAACTGTTGCTACGCAGCGCGATCTTAGCAAGTAAGAATGCAATGGCTATTATGACCCTGTTTCCACTGATCGTTGGCTAGATATCGAGGTTGAAGGCGACATTGAAGATGGGATACGATCACAGTACCACGTACGGCTTTATGTGGCTGACAAGAAGGTTGCAAAATCGAAAAACTCCAAGCCTGTCTCGTCAGCGTTCAAATGGGAATGGAATACAGAGAATAAAATGTGGGACTTGATATTGTGAACGACCTCTCAGTCAATATTCACCTCTGGGAATCAGCTGGTTCGAGCCGTCGTCGATGATGAAGATTGTGGTATACCGTGGATTCGAGAATGACATCAAGTTGTTCAATCATCTTGTTGGACAGCACGAGGGGAAAGTCATAGACTTGCTCGAAAATAGTGAGTGCAATGTTCGCTATCTGCATGCACTCATGTTGAAGACAATTTAACTAGACGCCAGTTTCGATCTGACCGATAAGAAGGGCTTCCCTGTTCCTGTCAAAATGAAGATAGCTTTATCACCCACTTCCGAATCGGATGACGATATCAAAGAATTCATGGAGAAAGTTGACGCTGATGTTTCTCGACTGTCAAGCAAGGATGCTGTGCCGAGCACCGCTTCGGCCCTCGGACAAGTGTTGCAGGTAACCAAGGCTATTATGGACCAGATCGCCCAGGTACGATATTAATATCTTACGTTTATTCACCTTCATAGTAAATCAGCTTATCGCGGTGATCAGGCACACCCGATACTCAACGCATCGTGGACCATTGTTTCCGGTCTTTACCAGGTAATCGGTCCTACGAAATGTCAAGCAAACTGATACGAATATTAGATACTACTTGAGCAGGTTGTACAAGAGACGAGTATTCAGGATGAATCCATACGCGAACTAGCCAGCACCTTGCGCGAAATGCTAGGTACTGCAAATGCGATTCCTGACCTCCCAGTGATCCAAAATACGACCAATGTCGTCGAAGAAATCAGCCGTCAATCGCTACAGGTTGCATCGCTCATTCACGAATATACGAAATTACCCGGGGCAGGTAATTGATCCCATTCCTGCTTGATGCTGTCAAGTCTAACAATGGTTTGTTCGTAGTGCGAACTGTCAAAATCCAGGGTAGTCTAAAATCCCGTATTGAGGAGTGTCGAGATAACTGCGCCGCTCTGATGGCTAAGCTTTCTCGTAGAATTAATGTTGATACGAACACCCGAGTGAAGGAGATCAAGGCTGGCATGCAACAAACAGGTACATATTTACTTATTTGACGAGTCCTTTCTCCAATTCATTTGCGGTGGGAATAGGCTGGACATTGGAGGCAATAAAGGATGACAAGCTAGGTATTTTCAGGTTCCAGATATGTTCGATAATTAGAAGTAACTCAATCAAATTCCTCAGCCGAGAAAATTCGGAGCTGGCTATCCCCACCTGACAGCTCCAAGAATTACCATGAAGCGGACAAGAAACGCCAGCCTGACACTTGCACATGGTTCCTCAACGGAGAGCGATTCCTTGACTGGATAGAAAACCCTGGGTTCCTGTGGATTAAGGGGAAGGGTAAGCTTCTCGGTAGGCCATTCGAATTCGAGTGCTAAACAACACCATAGCCGGAAGTGGTAAAAGCATTCTTTGGTGAGTTTCTTCCTTATAGATGGTATACAGGTCAGGTCGACGAACCATCTTCTTAGCTCTTCGATTATCAATAAACTCTCCCAGAAAAATCCGCCATGTGGAATCGCGTATTTCTTCTTCGACGGAAGAGACTCTCAGAATGCACTACAACTTCATGAGAATCTTATCCGATCCCTTATTTCACAGTTCTCCCACCAGAGAGGTGGTATACCCACCGAATTAGCAGATCTATATAAGCGCTGCGGAGACCATCAGCAGCCATCGATCAATCAACTCCAGGGTGTTCTGCGCAGTATTCTTGATGGCTTCTCACATGCATATGTTGCCATTGATGCTCTCGACGAATGTGCCGACCGTGAAGAGACACTGATCTGGGTTAGTGAACTCATATCGGGTACAGACCGACCAGTGAAAAATCTTCACATCATTGTCACCAGTCGGCCAGAACCTGACATTGAGGAGGTTTTCGAGGTGCTTGATCCACATTCGATCAATTTTGTCGAGGCGACTACAAAGCAGGACATTATGAAGTATCTGAAGCTTCAAATGAAATGGAAATTCAAAAAGTGTGACAAGAACACTCGAGAGAAAATAGAATCTGCATTGAGAGAGCTTGCAGAGGGATCGTATGTTGATCCTTACCTTCTATTTAATCATGGCTGATAATATCCCAAGGTTTCGATGGGTCGCATTACAACTTGCCGAGTTGGAGAAATGTTCAAGCACAGACGAAATAACTGAGCGACTGACAAGACTGCCAAAGGGTCTGGATGAAATCTATAGCCGAATTTTAAAGAAAATTGATGAGGATCACCGTGGCCATGTCAGGACATTCCTACAGTGGTTAGCCTTTTCCAAGCATACAATGACAATTACCGAAATTGCTGAAACTATCACGGTGGACTTTGCCTCAGAAGATGATCCAGTTTTTAACCCCACAAAACGGTATTTTGATCCACGGGATGTGCTAGTGAGGTGTTCAAGTCTTGTTAGTGAATCAGAAGGCAAGTACTACTGGCTTAATCCATATTTCAGCTTTTGCTGATATTGAAGACAGGTACCATTAAGCTCTCCCATTTCTCTGTCAAAGAGTACCTCCTCTCTGATCGCATTGAGAAAGATTTCAGCATCAGTGAGAAAGCCACTCATGTGAAGATCTCAGGGATCTGCGTTGCCTATCTCCTACAGTTTGACTCATTTAAGCCTTTGACCAGGGCTATGCTTCACTCCTCACCACTTGCAGGGTATGCAGCTGAGAATTGGATTGACCATGCAAAATGTGGAGAAACAGATGTTCTTCTAAAGTTAATTGTACAACTTTTCACATCTAGAACAGGTGCCTTCACAAATTGGATCCGGATTTATGATATGGATAAATATTGGCAACGCCAAAACCTGTCAATAGACAAAACTGAAGTTGATTCACCTCTCTATTATGCTTCATTGGCTGGATTGGAAAAAGTAGCAATACATCTGCTGAAGAATCAAGCAGATGTGAATGCACAGGGAGGATTATATGGCAATGCACTCCAGGCAGCATCTTATGAAGGTCATGAGGCAATTGTGAAGCTGCTGTTGGAGAAGGGGGCAGATGTGAATACACAGGGAGGGCAATATGGCAATGCACTCCAGGCAGCATCTTCTCAAGGTCATGATGCAATTGTGAAGCTGCTGTTGGAGAAGGAGGCAGATGTGAATGCACAGAAAGGAGCATATAGTAATGCACTCCAGGCAGCATCTTTTGGAGGCCATGAGACAATTGTGAAACTGCTGTTGGAGAAGGAGGCAGATATAAATGCATGGGGAGGAACATATGGCAATACACTCCAGGCAGCATCTTTTGGAGGCCATGAGGCAATTGTGAAGCTGCTGTTGGAGAAGGGAGCAGATGTAAATCCACAGGGAGGAGAATATGGCAATGCACTGCAGGCAGCATCTTATGGAGGCCATGAGACAATTGTGAAGCTGTTGTTGGCAAAGGAGGCAGATGTAAATGCACAGGGAGGATTCTATGGCAATGCACTCCAGGCAGCATCTTCTGAAGGCCATGAGGCAATTGTAAAACTACTGTTGGAGAAGGGGGCAGATGTAAATGCACAGAAAGGAGCATATAGCAATGCACTCCAGGCAGCATCTGCTGGAGGTCATGAGGCAATTGTAAAACTGCTGTTGGAAAAGGAGGCAGATGTGAATGCACAGGGAGAAGGATGTAGCAATGCACTCCAGGCAGCAATTGCTGGAGGTCATGAGGCAATTGTAAAGCTACTGTTAGAGAAGGAGGCAGATGTAAATGCACAGGGAGGATTCTATGGCAATGCACTGCAGGCAGCATCTTATAGACGCCATGAGACAATTGTGAAGCTGCTGTTGGAGAAGGAGGCAGATATGAATGCACAAAGAGGATTCTATGGGAATGCACTGCAGACAGCATCTTCTGAAGGCCATGAGACAATTGTGAAGCTGCTGTTGGAGAAGGAGGCAGATGGGAATGCACAGGGAGGAACATATGACAATGCACTGCAGGCAGCATCTTCTGGAGGTCATGAGGCAATTGTGAAGCTGCTGTTGGAGAAGAGGGCTGATGTGAATGCACAGGGAGGAAAATATGGCAATGCACTGCAAGCAGCATCTTCTGAAGGCCATGAGGCAATTATGAAGCTGCTGTTGGAGAAGGGGGCAGATGTGAATGCACAGGGAGGAGAATATGGCAATGCACTGCAAGCAGCATCTTATGGAGGCCATGAGACAAGTGTGAAGCTGCTGTTGGAGAAGAAGGCAGATGTGAATGCACAAGGAGGAACATATGGCAATGCACTCCAGGCAGCATCTTCTAGAGACCATGAGACAATTGTGAAGCTGCTGTTGGAGAAGGAGGCAAATGTGAATGCACAGACAGGATTATATGGCAATCCACTCCAGGCAGCATCTTTTGAAGGCCATGAGGCAATTATAAAGCTGCTGTTGGAGAAAGAGGCAGATATAAATGCACAAGGAGGAAAATATGGCAATGCACTGCAGGCAGCATCTTATAGAGGCCATGAGACAATTGTAAAGCTACTGTTGGAGAAGGGGGCAGATGTGAATGCACAGGGAGGAAAATATGGCAATGTAATGCAGGCAGCATCTTATGGAGGCCATGAGACAATTGTAAAGCTGCTGTTGGAGAAGGGGGCGGATATAAATGCACAGGGAGGAAAATATGGCAATGCACTGCAGGCAGCATCTTATGGGGGCCATGAGACAATTGTAAAGCTGCTGTTGGAGAAGGGGGCAGATGTGAATGCACAGGGAGAAAAATATGGCAATGCACTGCAAGCAGCATCTTATGGAGGCCATAAGACAATTGTGAAGCTGCTGTTGCAAAAGGGGGCAGATGTAAATGCACAGGGAGGAAAATATAGCAATGCACTGCAAGCAGCATCTTATGGAGGCCATGAGACAATTGTGAAGCTGCTGTTGGAGAAGAAGGCAGATGTGAATGCACAGGGAGGAGCACATAGTAATGCACTCCAGGCAGCAATTGCTGGAGGTCATGAGGCAATTGTAAAACTGCTGTTGGAGAAGGAGGCAGATGTGAATGCACAGGGAGGAGAATATAGCAATGCACTCCAGGTAGCATCTGCTGGAGGTCATGAGGCAATTGTAAAACTGCTGTTGGCAAAGGAGGCACATGTTAATGCACAGGGAGAAGAATATAGTAATATGCAAATGGATGAAAATCAATAGAATTATTTTGTGTCTATGCAATTTCAATGAATCACATCCAATATTGAGCAATATGACAAGCCAGTGCTCATTTGGAATTTCTTTCAAAATTTGACAGATATCAAGTAGAGAAAATAAATTGAAAAACTTGATTGACAGTATATATAATACAAACTGAGAGCAAAATCCATCAGGATTTAATTCTAAAAAGGCATTTGGGAAATCTGGCAAGACGCAAAGAAAAACACGGTAGTAAATAAGACATGATACTAATAAAGGGAAAAGGGATACAAAGGGTGCTGAAAGGTGCAATGTGAGTCAGCAGATCCCATCACTTTTGTTTGATGCCATCATGTATTGTTTTATCATTTTGCACTTGATCATTATACAATGATTTTATGATCTCATTTCTGGTTGAAATTACCAAGATTTTTAAACATCCCATCAACCTCTAAAATTCAGGATGTAGGGCCACTATCTTTGATGCTCTTTTTTCAGATTGAGTATATCTTTAACAAACTTTGTATGGGCTTTGTTTTAGATAGCATTCTATTCTAGATGTCAAGTTCCCCAAATGTAAGCCATAGTTCCTTTGGCTCTTGTTCTTTTCCTATCCATATGCTGCCAATGCCAAAGAAGGCAATCAGTAAGTTTCTGTCACATTTATTTGACATCAACTCTTGCTTTTTCCAAAAATCTTTGCAGGGCCAGAACAATATAAAAATGAATCCTCATAAACTCAGACTTATAATGTTTCCTGGTACATCTAACTTATGTTGCTGAAGCTCATTTATAGGTTTATACTACTAGCATGGTAGCAATAACTGACAGGATAGTGGAGACCTATTTGGATATAATTTGACATAGGAGAATTCTGAGGCATAGTTTAAAATAACAGGAAAGCATAAGCACCTCAGACAACCTCCAGTAGAGCCCCAAAAGAAAATGTATTTTTTTTGTACAATCCATCAATTTTTATGAACATAATGTGTCCTGAACCATCCAGAATATTGCCATAGGTTACAGGTAAGACCAGGTATCTCCAGAAAGGTTCCAGATTGGTCAAGAAAAACTGATATGAGCCAACCTACACTGGCCACATACATTTACTAGCTATGGCCAGAAAATCCCAGACCAGACTAGAGTCTATTCTCACTAGGGTTAGCTATTGGTGGCCCTACATTCTATCACCAAAAAATGAACACCTTATTAATATCTAAACAAAATAAAGAGGAAAGCATAATGTACTGAATAAAAAAACTGGAAATATAAAGGAACATTGATGGTAAATCACCAAGCTCTCTCTGAGTCTACATCTTAACAAAAAAACTTTTCTTGTCTCAATCCATCTCCTGCCTTAGAATGCCTTCTAAAACCAACTCCTGGGTATACACTTTGATCTTATGTGCCACAAAAGGGCGCCAAATCAATATATTCTCTTTGCATGAAATAACATGACAAGTTTTAGATGATGTGTTGATAATTCGCAGAGTAGGTATTTGGGTCATCGCCTAAATCAAAGGAGAGAATAAGCTGATTTTGGTGGATGGGGGGAATAATTGGAAAAAGGACAAACCTGCCCACCACATACATTGACAACATTCTTCAACAACTTTGTATCAATGCTTACACATGGGGTAACATAGAAGGTATGTCCTTGGAAGGAGTTTTTCTTTGAGAGATAAAGAGCCCTTGCTAGATCGACATTGTACTTTCCCTCTCCAACTGCATCCTTCAAAGGAAAATCTTTCTCTGCTAGATGTGTTGTTCGCATGTTAGATACAATATCATAATGAAATAGCAAGAGTGATGTATAAAGTAGTCTGTGCTGGCAATTGCCCAATTCTTGCAGAGGATGTAGGATTGCATGGTGAGTGCACAGAAGAATTTTTCTGTCTGAACCATGTCTTGCATGAGAAGGTGTGTGCATTCACTGGGGCGCATTGTAAATGTGACACCTAGCTTCAATAGTGCCTAGAAAACAGAATATATTGGTTATGCACAAGAAATTTTGGGAAAAAAGTTAGACAAACCTTGGAAACATCATCCACCAGTGAAACTTGGGTTATCATCACCCAAACCTTGGTCAAGCTGTAGAGTAAAAGATACAGACATTAGCTTGATCCAAATTGAAAAGAAAGATGAATGGAGATGAATGAGTTAGGGATGATCTATCTAAGATATGCATGTTGAAGATGGCAGTCTAGTGTGCTGGATTGCAAAGCCAGATAAAGTTGCTGAAGATCAGTGATTACTACAATCAGAAATACAGATTGAGAGATAAACAGCGTGATCATGCAAGAACTGATCAGGACAGCACATCAGAAAAAGCCCTTTAGGTAATTACAATATTTCCAAAAATCCTCAGAAGGCTTTGGGTATCTTTGGGTGTCTTTCAAAGATGGATATTTTCCTGGGTGACTTTGGATGTCTTTGGAAAATCTTTCAAAGATGTATATTTCCCTGGGTATCTCTAGATGGCTTTCAAATATCTTTGAGAGACATCTATTTCCAAAATGTCTATAGATATATTTTAACATTATATGTATCATTGTGGTAGCATTGGGTACAGAGGAAAAGGTGGATTGAGGTTTTTGATCTGGTGCAGGAGGAGAAGTAGATAGTGTTTGAAAGTTAGATTAGTGGTTAATTTGACTTTATTTTAAGCTATGGAAATATCCTTAAAATTGTCACATAAAAGTGAGGGCTGGGAATAACAAAATTTTTGAAAAAATTTCCAGTTGGCTAACCAAAAAATTTTTAAAAAAATTGTTTCTCTCATACCCACTTTCATGGGCCAAGTTTAAGGATATTGCTGTAGCTTAAAATAAAGTCAAATTAACCACAGATGACTATTAACCTAACTTTCAAACACTAGAAGTAGAACAGGTCACTTTATATTTTTGGACATTCTAGGTCAATCTTACCCACTTTATTGACCCCCCCCCCTTCCTTCTCTTAGAAAGTTTTATTGCTGTTTGCAATAATATTGGCGATGCTGCCTTTTTGGGCCAAAATCAAAATTTGAGAATTCTAGAGTGCCTGAGCCATGAGCCCGGCATTTCTTGTTCTATAGGCATAATTATAGGTGATTCTGAATTGTACTATGTAGATCTACATCAATATGTGCACATTTTAAAAAGTAAAGATATTTTTTCGAGATAGGCACTTTTGAACCAGGTATCTTGTACTATGACAGGAAGAGGTTATATGGGTCATATTATGGTCATAGAGGGTGTCTTTGAAACATAAAATGAACTAGAAAGGCTTGAAGAAAGATCTAGATGAAGTGGTCAAGTCATTCAGCTTGATCAAGTGGGGTTTGTGCCAGCTGGCACTCCTCAAAGGCTATAACTTTTGTTCAACATGGCATGGTACTACCAATTCTTCCTGGATATGATTATACTAGACCCTGGTACATTTTGCATGCAACAGGTAGTCCATACCACCTGTCTTTGCCATGGTACAAGATATCTAGTTTAAAAGTGCCTACTTCGAAAAATCATCTCTTTTCTTAAATTTTGTACATATTCATGTAGCCCTACATATTATGATTCTGAATCACCCAGAATTAAGCCTGTAGGGCAAGAAATGCCTGAGCTATGAGGCTCATGGTGTGGGCACTCGAGAATTCTCAAATTTTGATTTCATTTCCAAAAAGAAAGCTGTGCCAGGATTTATGAAAATGGCTATTCCAGGATTAAATCCTTCTAAAAGAAGGAAAGAAAATGATTTTTCTAAAGGTCTTTTTTTTTTCACACAGCAAAATTGTTTTCCTCAGTCTTTTCTCAAGCCATTTTCCAATATGTTTGCCTTTATTGCAAAATCCTTGTGCAAAAGGTATTATATATTTCTCTGTTTATCCTTGTTTCTGCTTGCTTCAAAACCTTTTACAGCTGTCACAAAATATCAGGGGTCCTTATTTTTATTCTATATTTCTGGCTTTCTGGTTTGGTTTTTGTATGCATATGCTTATAATGACTTCTGCTTTCTACTTAATGCATAATTATACTATTTCAATATTTTCAATTGTTGCCATTTTTCTATCCCTCCTCCCCCAAACCATATCCAATAATATCAATCAATTAGGCTTAGTCAGTCAGTGATTTACCACCTTTTTCATCTTTGTCTGTTCTATAGAGCAGCTGCATAGCTAGTTTAAAGGTGCACTATGGTTACACCATCTTTTTATTCTACATAGCCACACATACACTTTCATTGCAGCTACTCTTCTAAAATGATTTTTTATATCCAGGCCTTCTAAATAGCTACATATATAATCCAAAGCCACATATACTCTCTTTGACCTAATTTTTCTTCTAGAATAAACAATAGGCAAATTCATTGATTATTATTTTTGCCAGATTTGTTTGCCAGAAATATTCCTTTATACCTAGGCTCTATATATATCTATCATCTAGAGTGAAAAAAAAAAGATAAATGGAGATATACAGTGTCCAAAATAGAAAGGTAATAATCCTTACTGTTATCTCAATGTATTTTATTGCAAAATGTTAGGATATGATAAGTAAACTCAGACGTTGTACAAGATAGTAAATGGCTGTATTCAGTCTCTACCTATTAGGATATGATAAGCAAACTATCAGAAACCATAAGTAATCAAATATAAAATAATAGAAAGAAGATACGCACCTCAGACGTTGTACAAGATAGTAAATGGCTGAGGAGCACAGAGAAAAGATCAAAAAGAAAATAGTAAAAAGATAATAAGAAGAAACAAAAATGATCGAGATGGACAAATAAGGGTATGGATTCTAAACCTCAACACTCCCCCTGAATCTGTAGCCTGACAAATTAAATATTGAGGTATTCCATACCTATTTTCTTGATAAGAATTTCAAGTTTTGGGCAAGAGAAAGATTTGGTGAACAAGTCTGCAATATTCTCCTCAGATGAAATAGATTTGACAAGAATCTCTCCAAGGGTAACCACCTAGCGAATCCAGTGGGTTTTGATATCAACATGCTTAATCTTGCTATGGCCACTGGTGTTTTGGGTCAATGCAATGGCAGAGTTGTTGTCACAATAAAGAGTTATTGGAAGGTCGAAATGTTGGTCCACCTCAGTATACCAGAAATACATCCACTTCACTTGCTTCCCACCTTCAAACACTCCAACAAATTCTGCCTCACCAGTGGAGGTGCTCACTCATTTCTGCATCTTGGATTTCCAACAAACAGGCCCACCAGCTGATTTAAAAACAAAACCAGCAGAGAATTTCCAGGTATCTGGGTCGTCGGTATATAATGAATCTGAATATCCAATTGGCTTGATGCTCTCACTCTTTCGGTATGTAATGGCAAGGTTTGTGGTAGTCTTTAGGTACGCAATACAATGTTGAACAAGATGCCAATGAAATGGACGAGAGTCGGATGCATATTGCATAAGAGTATTAACTATGAATGATATATCGGGATGAGTTCCATTTGCAATATGGTTGAGCATCCCCAAGGCCTTTGAATAGTCCTTATCTTTCATGAACTCGACATCAGCTCCAAAGGTAGATATCATCTTCAAGATCAACGGTCGTTGGTGGATTGATAAATCCCCAGAATCATGGTGCTTGAGTGTCATACCAAGGACTTTATCTGGTTGACCAAGATCGGTAATTTCATAGGCATCCCCAAGGCCGGCTTTTGCCTCAACCTCGTTTTCCATGGAGGAAGATCCTCCCAAAACATCATCGGTATATGTTCCAGATATTGTGTATCCATTATCTGTCCATTGGATTTGAATACAGGGGTCCACATGAGATTGACAATGGCCAAGTTTAGTGAAGGTAGAATTGAGTTCGTGAAACCAGTTGTTAGCACCATCCATTGTACCATAGATCGTGAGGTTCATGAGGAGAACTGTATCGACGCTGACAATTCCATAGTGTTTCTCAAAGCCCTGAGGAATTTCCAAGAAGTTTTCACCTTGTGGAACTGAGTTGGGATAAGCACCAACAAAGTTGAGGAGCCAAAGGTGAAGTCCAAGGGATGCAATTAACATGAAGAGCATCTGAATAGATTCATACCTCACCACAGTGGTGAACGAGTCCCACCAATGTTCTCCAAACTTTTGAGAAAATCAGGGAGCCAGATCATTGCAGATGTCTACCCTGCAAGACGTACCCTGAGCCAAGTTCTACAAAAAAAGCGTACATTCAGTATGTTTTTGTTGCTTCCTCTGCACTTTTCATCATGCAGCGTACTGCAGGTAATGCTCCTGGCCCTCCTTGGGGAATACCCATCAATATTTATGTGCCCGCAAATGCAGATGGGCAACCTGTTACAAGTTGGGACCACCTTCACTTCAGTCCAATTGGAGTGTACCACCTCCGTTGCTGGCAAGGTGTGTTTCCTGGCATGAAGGATTTTTTCATCACCTGCCAAGGCCGCTTCCGATCTGCAGACATCGCCTGGTTTGCATCTGGGATGAACTGCGATGGTAACCACAACCACCCACAAGGCTCGTTCCACCCATCTTTGGTAACACTCGTCAGGGAAACTGGTTCCACTCAAGAGAAATTAGAGTGCAAGGCACTTCTAGCAGAGGTCAAAGAGCAGTTATTTGATGTCGTATGTTTTTATATATTCATTTTGTCTATATCCAATTGACCATATATTTACTAGGCGACAATGTATGATCAGTTAACCAGCAGTACAACCATGGTAATCTCGAGCAGCGGCACTACTGTTCCAGGTTCTCCAACTCACCCTGAATACCTCAAAGCTAGCATCTATCTCCCCCCTGCCTTTATTAGCCACCATCCCGATCTTCATTGCTCAATTATCGACATCATCCAGCACTACATTGAAACGGTTGGTGTCAGAACCGTAACTATGTGGTCCCAGCGAGCACGGCGGGATTTGCATTACTCCCTTACCCAGGTTGGAAATCCACACCAAAATGTGCTTTTTAATGCCATTCTGAGTCCCGAATACAACTCTGCCCATTACATGTTCCTAGGCCAGCCATACAGGATCACGGATGACCCATCTGCCACCCCTGTTCAAGCCCCATCTCCAGTGGGTTCCACTGCTTCGTTTGACTTCAGCGAGGACCCAGATACGAGCGTGCTTATAATAATTGACCTGAAACAACACAACAGCGAGCTTCAAGACCAGATCCATGTGCTGCAGCAGCATATCAGCGACCTTGAAGAGCAGGTCAATATTGCCAACCTGCACAATGCGTCTCTGACCACCCTTCGCCAGCGGGCTCATGATCAGATCGTGTACCTTGAGGGGCAGGTTCAGAGATTTGCCGCTGACAGATCCACATCAACCAGTACCCCAGTTCAGAACATGGCCACGAAACAAACCCATTCCACCCCGCTTTCAACTCCTTCAAGATATCGATCGGCGATTCCATCTCATGCAAAGCCCACTCAAACCCAAACCCCTTCTGGCTATGGCAACCACGCTGCCCCACAAACTCCTTCCAGATGTCACATCTATTCACCTTCAGACATGCCCACTGTTTCACGCACCCTCCACCTGGGAACTCCACCTGCATCTCGCCCTGCACAGGCATCCTCTTCTGCTTTGCCGTCTGCTTCCTGAACTGCTCCCACATCTGCATCCCTCGATGGGAGCAATGGTGGTGGGTTGGTGCCTCCCTGCGTGCCACTCCTTGCGTATTATATAAATCTTTATCAAGTTCAACATCTCTCTATGTCACTCGACCTCATCAGTAACTACACTCCAGCAGAGAATCGCCTTCAGGAGCTGCTGAAATTAGGGCTCGAAAAGGATGTGTGCCGTGGCCTTATGGAGGCAATGTCCCTGGACTAGGGCCTGGTTTCAAGTTTGCGATTAAATTGGTTTGCTTTTTTATTTTATTCCCTATCCATTGGCAGGCCACTAACATACTTTTATATTTAGTGGTGTATCTTTTTGAATATCCCACCGTATGGTTCAGGGTTCTGATTAAATTGGTTCGTATATTCTCTTGCTGCTCTTGCCCCCATAATTCAACTGTTCGAATAAATAGTTTTTTTGTGCTCCTGGCCCTAGTCATAACTTTTTTTGGACTTGCATACTTTCTTTTTAAGACCTTTATATGCCCTTTTACCATTGCAATATCCCTTTTTTTTTTCCAACATTGGTCAGTCTACTTGGTAATCTTGATGTCTATCCTCACATCGTCTACGATCAATGCCACAAGTTCAATCCATATTCATCATACCCAACACAAGGCTGCTCCACTCACCTTGACACAAAAGAAGGAAAAAGCAGCCCAACGTGAAGAGAACCAAGCAGCAATCAACACGGCCATTGATGAATGGTTTTCCTCAACTACGGCCAAGGCAAACAAGCTTGCTGCACACTTCAACAAGAAGCCCTGCTATTTCCTCAATATTTTCTTTCATGGTGGTGCTCACATGGTCTACCATCACAAGAAGATAAACCCCCACAACGCTTTCATGAGCTTGAAGGCTCAAGAACTTTGAGATGGTATTTTTTATACCATATTTTAAATAATCTTCGACTAATTCAGTTGCAGAAGGGCACCGAACATCTCTCATCAATATTCAACATGAGTACAATGAGGAATACAGTGCCCTCGGTGAAGAGGAATGTGAAGAACTTGTGAAGGAATTCAAGGAGAATATGAACGGCCCCAAGCACATTGCGCGCCCATCTCCCTGTGGCCGTATTCAGGACTTTTCAAACATGGTTCGCAACATCATCATGCTGGTTCGTCATCTCTTATAATTTTCATGACATGCCCTAATGTATGTTGGGTAGATCAATGGTCTTAAAACTTGGGTTGGCATTGAAGGTTTTTTTTGCCTTGTGCAAAACACACCTACATACCACATCAGACCACAGTGGTACTTCAAATCTGAGGCCTTAGAAAATTACATGAAGATCGCTACAAAGAAATGGACCACACACAACGTTGGCACGAAAGTGGAGGCATTTGCAATTGCAGGATGCGACGCTGTCAGTAAGTGCATCCTACTGTGTTCTTGCGAATTGATTTACACATTATGCAGATCTTTTAATGACATCCAAGAAGAAGGCTGACTACCTGAAGGCCGAAATTTGGAACAAAATCAATGAGATGCTTGGTATCTGATATTTCACTCAGCCTATGACTTTAAATGATAACTAACCTTCTATGGTGCTTAGTGGAAATTATGGGGAATTCAACAGCCCTGATGCACTACACTCGATATGAGGAAGAAATTGTCCAACAATACGGCATTGAACTTCAAGGGTGGACTTATGAGAAGCTTGTGAATCCAAGCATGCTCAGCTCTTCACTTCCGCCCTTGAAGGCTCTCCATGATGCACTCGTCATGGGAACCTGCAAGTTTGTAAAGTTGATGGCTGCGGAGAGGAAGGTGCGTGAGGCAGCATATATGGCCAAGATTGCATCAGGTGAAGTTGAGCTGCGCAAACGCAAGCAAAGGAGTGATGTAGGTGTCAGGAAAAAGTCCAAATGGCCTCATAAAGATGATGGTGCCGACAATGAGGAAGATGATGACAACGACGACAACGAGGAAGAAGCTTTGCATGTTCCCAAAAGCCAAGAGATCATTGAGGATAGCGATGCCGAGTAGTTCTTTCCTTTTCTGTATTTCACTTAGGCCCTTCAGACGTAGATACTCATTTCAGGAACTGTATTGAACTGGCCCAAAGTGTCTATTTGCCGATGAACATGAGATCTCTTAAGATAGTATATTTATCTAAAAGAGGAATTTCAACATGCATCAGCAAACGTCAGTTGTCAAAAGTCTTCACATATATAAACCATTAGGAACTATGGAAGACAGGCACCAATAGACATAATCTATTATCTATGAAGAAGCTAAGCAATACAGACAGAGGGATCTTGGGACATAATGCCTACAAGGGCAGGTGGTGGCATGGTTGTGAAAGACAATCTGATCGGCAAAAATAAAATGGAGTTGGTAACTAAGGCATGGAAAAATAAAATGGAATCAGGTACTAACTGTTCCTAACCAGTGGTGATAAGAATTATGGGCACTGTTGATGGGCAGTGACAGCCTCTGATGGAAATGGGGCAGAGGTGGACCACCGTTGCAAAGGCAATGAGCTTGCATCCCCCTGCACCTAGTGCAATGGTGGGGAGGAGGGGGGGCAAGAATGCTATCCATTGACCATACATACCATAATTCAGTAGCTAATGAGGCACTGGAGCTGCAATAGACAAAAGTGAGGAGGCCTGATGGAAGGCACAACAGCAAAGCATAAGAATGTAGCAGTGGCAAGGGCAGAAGCTCAACAGCACTGCTGAGATGGCCAAGAGGTAGCGGAGCTGTGGAATCAGCCAGCCATGCAAGGGTGGGATGCATCATAATGAGTAGTGAGGGAGACATCTGGTATGGTGTTGTCAGCGACTCACAAGAAAAATGAAAGGATGTTGGTGTTGGACAGGGAGGATGTTGGTGTGAGCCAAGCGAGGGAAAAAGGTGAGTACACAATGAGCAAGACAGTTGATGTCATTGTGGGTGGCATGGTGAAGGGAAGGTGGCGCCGTGGCGGAGGGGACAATGGGCGGGATCAACCATGATAGACAGAAAGGGAAAGAGGCTGGTACTGTACAGTTATCGGAAACATCCAAGGACGGCTCGGGAACAGGACCGTCGGGACAATGGTATAGTATAGCCGGTGAAGAGCGTGATCTTTGCTATAGGGTGAAAAGGAGAAGCACAAGCAGATCTGGAACAAGCCAAAACCCACAAACACCAACACCAAACCAACACCAATCTCAAAAACACAAATCACACGTT
>Ga0307513_10005240_pt1 | contig 17173 bp, 20 predicted proteins | sample 15_EM_MG_FD_202174 | JGI IMG/M metagenome (GOLD analysis project Ga0307513, IMG submission 202174) | Populus trichocarpa ectomycorrhiza microbial communities from riparian zone in the Pacific Northwest, United States - 15_EM | ecosystem: Host-associated > Plants > Roots > Unclassified | place... | reverse complement strand
GCTCTCTCTCTCTCTGTCGGGGCCGCCCCGGCGGGCGGCGCGCGCCCGGGGGGGGCGCGGCGCCGGCGCGTTTGTAGGAAGGTAGAGTAGATGCAGAAGAAAACAGAAAAGGGTTTTTGTTCTCAGATGGATGAGGGCCGGAGACGAGACTACAGAGCGGATACTTTCGCTTTTCTACGTACCTTTTTCCTTTTTCTCTTTTCTCTTCGGGTAACGAAATCACGGTAAATGTTTGAAGTGATGATCCTTCCTTTTTGCCTTGGAGTCCCAAAAATTCAAAAGTGAAATCACCGTGCATCAGAGGCGCTGAGGGCGCGGGGTGAGAGCGGGGCTGATTCTGGCGGGATCCCGTGCGCCCTATCCATTTCCAGCCAATCTCGACTCCTACTATCATATTCAAACAGGGAAGGACTGCCTTTCCGAAGCTCCCGCCGTCCAGTGCCTACAGGAACCGTCTGGCGCACCCAAGCGCTCCCCATTGAACCACTCTTCCAACTCCCCGCCCCTGCACCATCTGGGAATGTCCTGTGGCGCAAATTAGACACTCTCCCCACGTCCCGTATTGTTCCAATTGTTGCCCTTTCTCCCAGCTCTTTTACGACACTGGAACTGTATTTTTCGTGTTTACTTTTGTACTACGCCATTGGCCGGAAGAAATGTCCGGTTTCTTGTTCTACGGTGCTATCTGCCCCATTCCGTCACTGGATGACAGCTACAGCCACGCCGTTGCATTTGTACTCTTACCCTATCCTAACTGGTCCCGGTGAAGAAAAAACCTTGCTGAATCGAATAGGGTGAGCTAAATACCTTACGCTGCCAGTCTGTAACCCCGGTCACAGAGTGGCTTGCAATCGAATACTGGACTCATCGTGGCTCTGATCTTCAAAGATGGTCTGCTGGACTGTCCTACAAATTGAGGATCGAAGTACTCGAGTAGGGGGGCGCAGCTTCTGGATAGAGCATCATCTTGCTGTTCTGTGGTGTACAGTCACGACCCCATGCCCACAGCTCTGCAGCGGAAGGCCTGCACCACCACCCGAAACTACCGAGCTCTTTGGCTCCCGGAATGGTACTGTAGGTACTCGTGCTTTTCTGACGTTTGTGAACACGACTGCTATTGCATGCCGCCAAAACCCTGAGGCTCTGGTCGATTCTTTGCCCATATGATAGCAGTTGTGTTCACAAGCGCCAGAAAATTACGGGTACCCAATGCCACTGCCAGTTACCGTAACCATGTCTGGGTTAGGGTCAGGAATGACAGCGAGGGTGCTCTTGCAAAAAAACAGAATGCAAGAGCCAACAGATCAGCTCCTGGTTACCTGCAACGTCCTGCAACAAAAAGATCTAAAAAAGCAGAAAATTCTCAGAATCCCATTTCAGATAGCGACAAGAGTCTAACATGTCCCACAAAACCGGAACGCCATCTATGGGGTTGTGTAGGTACTTTAGCACAGCCGAGCAACCACCCCATCACTTGCTCTTCTCATCCGACCCAATATTGAGAGAAGAGTCGACCTCTGAAGGACTAACACCACTACTTGCAGGATCCAATACCAGTAGTCTGTCCCGGTCCTTGCCCAACACCCAAACAGCTGCATCACGCCTGGAAGGGATTGTATTTAATTTTCATTATGTCCCAATACAATGTGAAACATTGATTTTTTTTGATTTGTGGCCATAACCATCATGAGAATTTCCCCACGTCTTGCTTAGAAGAATCCTACTCGAACACTAGTAGTCGCCTCCTGCACCTACTCGCATGATAACTCTTGGACACAGTGGTAATGGGGGTTATTCGGTGCACAAGGAATTATCAACAAGTGAATTATGTTATTGAAATGAAAGAAATGAAAAAAACAGAACAATCTTTCATGACTTTAGAGGGCACCGCAGTGGTATTCAAGCGTTTTCTGTATAAAAAAGAGTTCAGCCTCCTGCGAGCCCGCAGTCAATGCTGGTGTTGATAGGAAATGTGATACAGTAATACCAATGACAATTCCCATAGCGATTTCTCCCATCCCGCAGGCGAATGTCCATATCCCCTTATCCCCCCCTCCTTCCAAGTAACCATACAGCCAGTGAGCGGAAGGCCTTAGCACCCCTTTCCATTTCTCACCAAAAGCATGCCACTTCACAAACCCAATGAACCTGTTTTACGAAGTAAACAATGGGGGTAATTCTCACTGACGAGTAGAAATTTCATTGAATGTGTTCCCCGCGTGCATGAGTTGCACCGGCCAAAATTGTGGCATGCCACAGTTGACATCACATGGATGTACTTTTTATATGAAGCCCTCATACAAAATTAGAAGTATCATCTACCATATTATGATACCGTTCCTGTGCCCAACAACCAAACATCCCAACCATTCTTGCCAACACTTTCTAGCGTGGAAAAATTGTTAGGAGACGGCCTCGTATGGCTTCCCTACCAGACTTAACCACTGATGCTTTTATTTGTATAATAATAATATACTGAAAGTGCTTGATAAACCCCCACAAAGTAAGATGCTTTCATATAATGCCTACGCAAAATGCGGGGGGTGGCAAGATCCTCCACCCACTGCAAGTAGCTATACTAGTACATCTCCCGGTTCTCTCCCCTCATGGTACCCGTTTTTCGTGCTCTCTCTTTTTTTACCACCTTCCCCTTTTATATTTTTCCTGTTCCCGGAGAAGGAGAGGGTTCGCTCACCGCACAGCTCTCATACTCGTACGCATTTTTCTCACCTTTTGTATTTGCATACTTCGCGCTATAGCTGTGAATTAACCCATTACAATATGTAAAATAGTATGGTAGGTGCAGTAGTATATCCCGGGTGGCCAAATATTGTAAAATGCCTACTAGTGTAATACAGGTTGGGCCCCGCCCCGGTGCAAACTTTAAAATCTTCATTCAGTGGGGCAGACACCGGAGCCGGCAAATAACTTGACCAGAAAACAAAAAGTTGTCAAATCAGTAATCGAGTGAGGTGAGAATTGATGATTCCACTATCTCCAACCATAGGAGATATGAGACAAGAGACATTTTTGAATTTTTTCCCTTCCCATTATGCAAGAAATTTTTTGGTACGAACTTAGCCACAAAATAAACTGCCCCCCCCCCCGGGGTTCCCTTATAAAACGCCCATTATAAACAGACACCTAAGTTACTCACTTCCAGAATCTCTGAAAATCCGGGCACTCTTTTAGATAGCACAACCCGACATGAACACTCACATAATTGAAGGCCAAGTTACAGAAACCATGCTGAGGGTTACTTTGTTGTGCGCCTTTGTGTTAGTTTGCTAAACTTGCACGTTTTATATGGGATCCCGGGTCGGTTTCCCCCGTTGCCAGGATCGTGCCCCTTACTGTGCGATTTTGGGACATCTGGAAATTTTATTCATGTGCCCAGACGCACCAGAAGGCTCGAGGGAAGCGGGACATGAAAGAGGGAAGAAATCCAAATTGAGGAAGAGGAGAAGGAGAGGGGGGGGGAGCACTGAGGCGGACAGGAGGGATGGATGGTGATAGGTAGGGGGGACCATGGAACTGTAAAGTTGGAGGAAATACTGGAGAGAATAGCATGGGGTAATGTCGATAACGCAACGTCCCTGTAGGTTTACCGTATATGAGATAGAGCCCTTGCTATGCCAGCATGCTCTAGAGACAGTTTGTATTCACCGCTTCATAGCCCTGAGGACCCACAAGCGCAATGCGATATAATAATTATACCCCAGATACACGCCCCGTCGGAGTACGGCACACTCTCACCATTGACTGGGCGAATCCTATATATCCCAAACTGCGAGGCGATCAGTGGGGCTGCGTCGTACTGGTATTTGGGCACCCCACAACTGTAGCCTGGAATTGACTCAAGGCTGAGGGGAACGGTGTGGGGCTCTGGTATGAGTAATATTGGTGACGATTCTACGTCAATTATGAAACACTCTTCTTGAAACGCCGGTAGATTTATTCGCCAAGGCTATGAAATCATTGAACCTGGCGAGAAATCTCGCTACGTTGGCATAGCCCCCATCCCCTCAACCCTCACGCCTTGTTCATCGAGACTCACTCGATTTTCTCTAGTAGTTAGTGTTGTAAAATATGCTTGATTCTCCGTGAAAAAGGGAAGCCCACCACTACTATCCTTTTTACCATCTCGGCAGGAAAGAGCTACTAATATACACAATGGACTTAGCAGTCACACCGGACACTGTGTCCTATACCATATCAACCATTCTCCTAACATGACGCACTAGTGACACTTCCATCTCCACATTCATCTACTAGTGGCATCCAATGCGGCCAACCACAAGTAACTAGATCCTGAGAAGCCACATATTCCAACAGTTAGTGTCGGAACTACTACCTCAGTATGATGATATGGGACGGATGTGTTCGACCAGCGGTCAAGCAAGTTGAAGCATGTGGATCTAGGAAACAGCAGCGGTCATCTTGATGTATATTGATGCTGCGCACTACTATAAGTACAGCAGTCTCAAGCGTGTTTGTAGGACAAGCAACATAGCATTCGTTTCTTTTCTCTTTCATTCAATTGATCTGTCCTATTACTTCTCACCCTGGCTCCGGCCGTTCCCTTGTGACCTCCAACAGTTAGGCTTGCTAGTCGCGGTGGGCGTGAGCAGATTCCGCGTTATGTACTCGAGTATATGATACACATGAACAAATTAAACTATACCAAGCTATGCTTCTTGTACCGCCATATTAGATAAGCTTTGAATTTTAGCAAGAAAACACCTATGATAAAAGAGCTCTATTTTTAACATTTCCCGTGAACACCTATTGACAAGTGCACCGCCCCATACATCCTGCATAAGAGAATCATTACATACATTGCTATTCGTAAATCATAATAATTAGAAAGGGTAATAGTGAGACAATATAAAGGAAACGAAACAAAACAGGAAAACCCATGCACTTAGAACTCGAAACGGCGATTACAATTGCCTGCGCGTCGCTGTGGCTGATCGATACTTGAACCCCCTTCATGCCAGCTTTATCGGCAACTTCTTTGGCATCATCAGACTACTATGAACAAATTAGAACCGAAACACAAAAGCAGGATAGGGAAGGGTTATAAACATATCATGACAACGGATGTACCTTTGTCATCACTGAGGATCTCAACTTCCCTCAACGGAGCACCAGCACCCTTGCCGGAAACACCTAACAGCTTGAAGACACTCTCCTCAGCACTTCACCTACCCGCAAAACTGGCTTGTAGCTTAGGAGCTTTTTGGTAGTACTCCTGCTTGGCAGGGATGAAGTTGTGTTCAACAAAGTTCTCGTTATCGATGTTGATGCTAGAGATTAACTCAATGTCAACTTCAATCCGACTATTTTCACCAGCAGTGGCTGATGCTAAATGTTCCATGAGTTTCCGGGTGTTCACTACCAAAGGATCAGGCTGATTCTTCTGGATCTGGGCAGGATAGGTTTAGCTGTTAGTTCTTCTGTCGCTTTTTACATGAGCAAGAGGTTCAAGCAGAAGCTGAGATTCCTGATCTGGGGCATACGGGGGATGGCTCTTGGCCTGGAACAGGTTGTTCTCCACCAAGGCAGTATGGTAGTATCTATAAGCTTTTGTGTAGCGGGAATCGACCTTAGCCCGATATGTTTCGTAGGCTTGCTTATCCAAGGTAGTAAAGAGATATTTAGGATGAATGCCAATTACCTGAGCATCCTTTTGGTCGAAACCAAACCAAGTGACTAAAAATGCCTTGATACCGTCCATTTGGATACTACTATTGGATACACGAGGTGATCAAATTGTTCAAGATTTTGACAGCTTGTCAGCATTTCGATTTCCGGGAAAGAGGCCTGAGTGCAAGACATGTATGGATCCATTCATCGTTGAAGCACCCGGGGCACCCTTGAGATGCCCGGTGAGGTATTCTAAAAGATGCCAAGAACTGCATTCCCTTTTTGCAGGCCAAGATGCATCATCATCTTATTAATAACGTCGGGCTCGTTCATATGGTTTACCTTGGTGATGGTTCCGTGCACGGAAGCTATACCCAAATCATCAATATTTAAGCCTCACACAGCCAGGGCTCCTCTCAATAGCGCAATCCAAGGATCCTGCTTCCAGAATTGTTTGCCCCATGCATTGAGGGCTTCTCGCTCCTGTTTTTAGAATTCTCGCTCGATATGGCCGGCACATTCTTGCATATACTCGTTCTCATCAATGCCAACCTTCTCAGACTTCGTAGCCGTAACTTCCTTCTGAAGCTACGGAAACTCGCCCTCTGTCCATTGATTGATCTGAGATTTTCTAATCTGGAGTTGTCTCTGTCTGTACTTAAGGTTGAGGAGTGGGCTAGGGAATTTGCTGGCAGTTTCGCGGGCGGTGGTAAGGATACCCTAGCCTAGTGCAGGATTACTCCTTCCAATCTTATCGGTAGCGGGAGCCGTAAGAGACACAATACCGTAGTTAGGAACACCCATCTCTAAAGCAAGTTTTGCAGTCATGATAAGTTGAACGCCACTCCCCTGAGATTTCATGAAGCCATTACCCGTGGCGGCTGTAGGTCTTGACATTTCTTGAGGTGTTCTTCAATGCAGCAGCTCTTCCTCGGCGTTGCTGGCTGCCTTCATATTGGCGGGGGGTTCGTAGGGGCCTTCTCCCGGAAATTATTGAAGCCATCTACATAGCGCACTCTAGTCTTGCCCTCCCTGATCATCTCATAACCGATAACAAATGACTCAAGAGCTGTGGCATATGATGCGGAGGTTTTAATAGGACCGGTGGATAAAAGAAGTGATATGCTAACCCACGCAGACATAGTATTGATGAAAGATTACTGAAGGATATCCTTCTGGATAGGCCTGTCCATATGCCTGTCTTTATACATTCCTCTCAGTGCGGTCATGCCACCAACATCGAAACCAACACAGTTTCCAACCTCAGATAACTAGACAAATTTGTAGAATCCGTAAGGGTCAGTGATACCCATAGCCAAGAGTGATTTGACAACGCACACCAAGAGTTAAAGAGCGACTAGGTCAACCTGACTAATCAGATCATTGGGGATCCCATACTTCTTCGCGACCCACCCAGTGGCAATTTGGCCTACCACAAGATGATCATCAAACTCGAAGGCTTTTAGAATAAACAGGATAGCACCATTTTTAACATGAATAGTGTACTCTCCACAGTTCATGATTTCAAATATCTCGACCTTATTGCTGTGGTGCCTCTTGAATTCCTCAGCAGTCTCCTTGCTGGCTTCGAATTATTCCAGATCGTGTTCAATCATGACTTCCTGGAGAAGTTCTTTCTTCGTTGGGCCGTAGCCATTGAATAAATCACTCTCACTGAATCGGATCCCAGAATGTATTTCTCGTGCTTGGGCTTGATATCTTTGTCCTCGACGGGCTCACCAGTCTTAACGTCAATCCAACCAGCGTACTAGTTACCCTTAATAGGTCCCTTGGGATGCTTAATGAGGCCCATGATCCCGGCCTTTTCTCTCTGCACCCCTCTAGCAAAAATTCGCCAAATGCTCCCATCTCCCATCGAGTGCGGGAGTTACCCCATTGCCCGACTTCAGCAAAGCAACCACCTTCTCCAGGTCAGCCATTCCAAGTAGGTTGTTTTTTTTTTGTGCAAATGGCACAATCTCCTTTTTGTGGTCGGGTAGTTCGGGAAAGTCAAATTTCGTGTTGGCACAGGGCTGAATGGTAACCTTTTTGGTAAAGTTTCTCTGATACTTTGTCGTTGACGATCTTATGCTCTATTGATGTTTCTGCAGTCACCGCTTCATGAACTTCGCATGTTTCCAGGAGGTTTTTCCTAAGTTGGGCAGAAACATGCTTCAGGTTAGAGATAGTCTACCTTGGAAGCCACCATTAAGATCAGCAAATACAGGCTCAATCTGGCACAGATCAACAATCGCAGGCGCCATAAGACCAAGAAGATTGAAAGCCATCTCCAGCCGAGAAAATGAGCGAAAACACCCAATTTTTCAATAGCCTTAGCGGTAGAGTTATTCGCTCCTATAGGCTTGTTTCGCTTGTCCAACCGATGATTGCGCCACAAATGGTAGGGGACTTTCCCCAAGACTCCGAATGCCATCTCTGGAACAATGCCTCAAGGGCTAATTTGGATTCAGAGTATGATGGAGCCCGTCATTTCCGAAGTTACCACGATTGGGAGAGAGAGGTAGGATAACTTGAGCGGACCGTGTTTCGAAGCCATGGGAAGCTTTACCGGTGTCGGGCTGATTTGCAAGACCCGTTTAGTTGGATGGATGGTGTGCCAAACTCACCCTCCTGTGCGTAACTGTGACCTCTTGATAAACCGGACAATAAGTCGGTGGGAAGTTGACTAGACAATGAATTGCCTAAAGGCCTGGACAATGATGAGATAAAGACTGAAGCGCTTGAACGAAAGAGGTAAAGTGTGTGCGCCAAGCTAACTACAAAACAGAGTTTTTCTGTGGGCCCCAATCGGGCTACATGACTGCTCTGACCACCCTATCAAACACCTCAGGGCACACCGGTCTTAACCATACCAAGGAGACGAAGCAAATTGGTTATGATAACATGATGTGATGTGCAATCATGGCTTGGAGTCAATGGAATCGATCCCAGGGCCGTTTTCGGTAATAACTTTAGCGGCGAAGGCAACGACATATTCAAGATCCCAACCAAGGCCATTCTTCTCATCATATCATAAATGTAGTTAAGAGGGCCTCGACATCCTGTTTGATTCCTATAAATTCATTAGTTTTAGAATATAAATCGTGAGTACGAAATTCATACCTTGTTTGAATGGCACAACAATCAGCTGGGAGCCGCATGACCCAATTTTATAGTACATCGCCGGTAGTATTCCGTTATATATAACTTTGCGCCCTTACAGAGTAAGTTTGCTCTCATCTTGGAACCGACAACGCTTGCTGTGGTTCGATCAATTGCCTATGGATGCTGCTTCCTAGTAATTGGTGAAATGGTAGTACAACTCACTCGAGCACTGATTCTCCCTTCTTCTTCTTTATGCATAAGTAGTTGTTCATATCTCCCGTATTATATATATTATCATAACGAGAATTTAACGTCCTTGTTCCGCTACATCCCAGTCCCAGTCCCAAGTATCATTCGTCGGCTGCACCTAGATGATGTCTCTCGATCACCTTCGAGTTAGCAGGTTAAGTCACTACCAGCTCCATATCTCTTCGCGCCGCGCGGACAGCCCATTTCGCTTGGACAAATTTGACTAACCCGGGATGACTTTCGAATGTACTTTCATAAAGTCTGCAAAAACGCAAAGATATATCGCAAAATCCCCCCAATTACTTCGTAGAAAGCTCTGGTGAAAGAAGTGTTCCCCTATGGTAGCGTATTCCGAGCACTTCTAAAAAATTTCATCTCAAATCTCCTGGTAATCATCTTCATCTTCATCTCCATCTCTATCTTCATTTTCACCCCCATCATTACCGGACCTCAATCAACAGCTCTCAGGTCCTTTGGTCTCTCTGGTATACTTTCCATAGTGCTCAGCCCAATTGGGAGATACGTGGAATTCTTCCGCAATCAAACTCTAGCCCCTGCAACTCATTTTGCAAGCACTCCTAGCATATTGTCACAGTCCGTGCATTCAAATGCCGCGAGACTTGGGACCCAACAAGGGAATACCACCCGCCATACGAGCACGGTGCAAGAAAGAAAATCCAAGCGTGCTGACACCACGGTCACCCCGATAGCGAAATGTTCGGGGGGGGTCGCCTAGTAGTTTTGTTGCTCTTTCGTCGCAAGTTAGTCGGCGCAGCAGCGAGAAGATTTCAACAGGTCGAAAACTCGAAGGCCAATATCAGTGGGCATCGTAACCCCATAGGTGATGAAACCTGCCATGTCACCTGATCTGAGTGATAACTGTGATTCCACGGAAGATGTCTCCTCGATATCCCTTTGTTCGATGCCGAATTCCGCCAACGTCGGGCATGCAGAATGTTCTTGAATCGATCGACAGTTATGGTAGACAGAGAAAAGCGTGTAACATGTGCTCGTAGCGAGTCGGCCTGATTTCTCATCACAGAAGGGTAGCCCATAGGCGGGGGGCGGGGATCTAGTGCTATTCTACTAACTAGAGATTGGCATTAACGGAGTACAACACTTTTAAGATGCGACAAGGGGTACACGAGAAAGCAGCCCCATCAGCATAGCACAAAAGCACAAAAGTAAACACTGCCCAACATTTTGAACTCTATTTCTCCACATGCCTCTTTTGGAAGTATCGGGTGAGAAAGCAAGGGGTTATGAAGGCCTGTAGGGAGCGAGGGTATGTCTCATGGGGCATACTGGTAGAAGCTTACAATACAGAAATCATCATGCATGCGAACCACATCTGCTTCACGAAAGTCTACGGAATAAAAAACCAACTTACAACTCGAGTGCAATTCACACCTCCAAACACATCTTGCGATCATGTGCTATCACTCGAAGTTCTTAGTTCTGCCCAATCGATCAGTTGCGTCTTGGCACAACTTGAGGCGAACTTTGTTTTTTCCCACCCCCAACCGCGTTTACACCCCCACCACCCGCTACCCCAATCATCCTAGACGACCAAAATCGAAAGAACTGACCCGGCGCAGCGAGCGATCTGTCCAAATAAATCCAGAGTCCAAAGAGAGACACGGGACCATAGGGCCAACAATCCGGATAATCGAGATCCAGGGCGGCCGGGTGTGATCATAAATCGGTGGTTAGGGTACCCATGTCTTCCATACTCGTATCCCACAGCCTGATAACGCTTCCAGCTCCCCCCTCCCGGGCAAATAGATTGTGCACCGATCGGTTCCACACCGGCATCGCTCCATACCACGTGGATAGCGAGTTTTCTTGAATCTGACAGTGTTTCGCCCGCCCCACCCACCGACCCGAGCAGTTATCCAGGCTCCCTATCTCGCGGTTGCCCAAAGATTCACCACGGCCTATCTATTCGGCATCGTAACCTACGGTACTCTACCCACCGCCCCACCACCTTCCGATAACTCTGTATGATGACATGACATGATCTTTCCATTGCTCCTTCCACCTCGGACCGCAGTTCCCCGAGCACCGGCACCGTATCAAAACCAACGGATGCTCAGGCGGTCGCAATCGGCGGGGTATGGAATGCAGCGGCAAGAACACAGCCCCCGGGGACAGTATGATAATATGAATGAACACATCAAAGCCCGTCCGTCATACCGGCATGGCGCAAGGAGCTGAAGTTCGGAAGGCAAATTGAAGGTGGGAGAGAGAGAGAATCAGGAATTAGGATGCAGTAAGAAAAGGAGGCGGGGCAAACAAAAAATACAAGAAAAACCTAATAAAAAGGAAATACCAACATCATAGAAGGGCAAGAGGTCCATTATATGTGTCACAAATATGCACGTATCCTATACTAGCACTGTACCATCTCGCGATCCACTGGAGATTTAAACCTTTGTAAAAATTCTGTGAATCTTCCGTTTGTTCGTTCACTCTTGTTAGAATCGAATACACAGCAGTCTACATAACCATTCCACGGCCATCACAGCCCGCCACAAAAGCCCTTACCAAACAAGGGGTTTCCACATCGACCCGTTTCCTTCCTTCCCGAAGGCGGGGCAAACCACCGTACCGTACAGTGCCCCAACCGTAAACTTTATGTATCATGGGACCTTCTGCCGCAACCCCATACCGAACATCACACCACATCACCGGCACACCCCCAGCCGCCACGCGAGAACCAGAGTTCACTGAAAGAAAAAAGGGGGGGGGAGAAACCGACCGTGTGGAAACAACGGGATTTAACTCGAGCTTTTCCTAAAAAGACATCTTGTCAAATACTCATGCGAGATATGGTTCAGGCGTTGGTGGCGATTGTTTTCTGGGTAAGGCTGGCTGGCTAGTGTGATGTTTGTGGACTTGTGGCGAGGAAAAAAGCATATATGCGCGGGAGACGCACGGTAGGTAGGTGGGTAGAACTAGGTAAGCGATGATAATGTTTCGGCAAAGGTGTGCCCGCTTGTACTGATACTCGAGTATTATCGTTAGAAAAAGTCCTGTCAGTTGAGTTCAACTTGGAGTAAGTAGAGAGAGAGCGTGGGGGCCGGCTTTAAGACACGGAGAAGGCCAAAAAGAGCCCATTTGATGTCATTTTGGCCCCTAAAAGCAAAGAAAATGACGGTTGTGGAGCGATGAGTCCTCTGAAATTTCCTATTCTGGCCTTGTCCGTGTCTTAAAGCCGGCCCCCACGCTCCCTCTCTACTTACTCCAAGTTGAACTCAACTGACAGGACTTTTTCTAACGATAATAAGTATCCGGGTGCGAGCACATGGCTGCGGAGGAGGAGGGGGGAGGAGGAATGGGGGAGAGTTGCGGAAAGCTGAAACGTTAAGATGCTATTCTGGAGAATCGAGTACTCGAGTATCAGTGCTAGTGTAGCCATGTCCGTAAAGTTCTCGTGCCCCTTGTACCTTAAGGGTGATGCTTATCGACAACAACAAAACAGCAAAAGCCTTTTAGAGAACTGCTCTCAGATATGCATCTGGGAACATTGTAAAATGTTATCACAATTTGTTCTATGATACTGAATAATAAGAAAGAGAGGGTTATCGAAGCGTCTTCAAGGGCTAGTAGTAGTTACAAGAGTATAGCAGCTTGACCAGATCCCACGGTACTGTATTGACAATAGTTCCTGAGTTGAATCAAAGAATAAATCCCCAGAGTCGAAACGTCAGTCCTGTTCCCAGAGCACCATCCGTCCATTTATTCACGATGCATATCCCTACTGACATCTACCGACACCCACTCACTCATTCACTCCCCCACCTCTATCACCATCTCCACCAAAGAGCAAAAAGAAAAAGAAAAAAGAAAAAAACATCATCAGTAATCACAAGTCCGGCACCTAGCACCACGTGTACAAGTGCGATACCCACCCCTCCACCAAAAGTAACCATGAATAATGTCACACGGAAAAATGAAACGTAGAATCACCACACATCACTCGAGTATCGTACATTTTCCACGAGGTTTTCCCTACCACCACCCTCGGTAGGGCGACGCCGCACCGGAGATGGATCCGGGAGGCGAGATATGTGCAGATCGCTTTCTTTTCACGGAGTAATATAGAAAATGCACCGTGCCGTAAGCCCTAGGTGGGGCGATGTTCGTACCTGGTAGGTATGATACAAGTACTCGAGTACCGGTACAGGGTGCGATGTGCACAGTATGATACGATGTGCCTTATTTACTTGTACGAGGGGGGTAGTATCACTAGAATAAATTTGATTAAAGGTTTGGTTTTGGGTTTTGGGAGCCATGGTAGCTTAGCGTAGCATTGTACTCGAGGGGGGGGGGGAGTCGCTAAAGACCAGAAAGCATACCGGTAGCCCTTGTCTCTCCAGAGAATTGCATAGGATCAGCGGAAGTGGGTTTCCGGTTTTTAATGACCCCGGAGTACTAGTACTAGTGCTTCTACTCGCTTGTTTGTTTATCTGTTTGTTTATTGGGACGGTATATGTACCCTTGGATGAGATCTGTTATTAAGGCGATATCGGCGTGAGAATTGCAGGAAAGAGAGGACCCTTTGATGGCCTGAGATGCTGCTTATCAAGTTGTGGTGTGCAGGGTTTATTGCTCACTCACACACACGGTTGTCGTGTCTTATATCAGTCAGCTGTGGTAATTTTTTGCAATCTCATCACCCATGGGTTTCCATAATTTATTTTTCTCGGAGCTTGATTCTTGGCTGATGGGTCGGGATTCGCCCCTGAGGAGAAGAAAAGGAAAAAAAAGTACGAGGGAGATCATCAGGAGAATGTCCGCTAGAAACAAAAAAACAAAAACAAAACACTTCAACTCAGCAACTCAGCAACTTTTTTCTTTGCGTTTTCTAGGAATTTGACTCAGGCACTGCCGGCGCCGTATTACTGGATTGTCAGGTGTTCAAAGGGCCGGGTAATGGGTAATCGGCGAGCGTTCTAGGCAGCAGAGAGTTGGTGTGTTGGTGCAGAATTTTCACGATTGACCACATGGAAGCGTGGCATCATCCTCATCATTGTCCTACCGTACCATCCTCTCTCACTGAAGAGATAAATATTTGTATCCCCACAGAGGAGGTTCAGCCCTAAAAGGTGATTTTCTCCCCTGGCGCCCGTTGGGCTCCTTCTTGATTCGGACGGCAATGCTACACTATCTTCGCCCCCAAGAAGCCATTTCTCACTCTAGTTGGAAGGCGAGTGAGTTTAGGTGACTAGATTGTAGCTGCGGGCGCGTCTTGCATGTGCTGATAAACTGGAGAGGCTTAAAATCTGCCGTATCAAGTATCTATGTAGAAAGTTAGGGCAGATATAGTGCCTTCGTTATCCGGCCTGGCGTAACTCTGGGGGTCACGGTGGAAAGGGAGAGCCCAGGATGTTACTAACGGGGACAGGCGAGCAAGGTTTATTTAGCGAGCGAGGCGTGCGCCAAAAGCGGCGCCAGCTAATGCCTAGACTAAGGGAGCGGCGTGGTGCACCTTTACCGACATTTCTCCGCAATTGAACGAACGAGCTCCTGTCCAAGTTTCATTTTGGCGAGTCCGGTCCTCTCAAGGTTGGCCTTGAGCTCCTGCCGTACTAGTACTCAAGTACTTGTATGGCTAATATTCACCTAAACCAACCAGGGATCTCAGTATCAACCCCCTGAGGGTTGAAGGCTGTGTGATTCGGGTAAATATCAATTTTGGGCACTTTTGCTGTGATACGGGAACCGTTTTCAAAGCCGCTGAGTGCAAAACTACTCAAATACTATTCATTATTGGTGCTGCGTAGTCCCGCCATGAATCCATCATTCGGGCCTCCGAGAACGAATACGGCACTCTCCTAAGACATCGCAGCGCATTTACTTGAAGCCCTCAGAAGCGTCTTGCTCTTGTTGGTTAGAGAACGAGTAAATGGCTGTTCATGCCTCAATAGGGAGGGTTTTTACCTACGATACTCCGGAGGAGTAACTTGCGTAAAACTAGAATCGGTTGACACTGAGCCGCATCTTTTTATAACTCGACGGATGAAGAGGCCATTCGACGGGCTGACATCCGATAGGCAGAGGACAAAGAGTAAGGTACTGTACCTCACTCGCGAAGATGGGGCGAGAAGACACGACTTGCCTTATTTCTCTGGCCAACCAAAGTATTACTTTAGACTGCTCTGTGTGAGAAAGATCTTTTCAAAGGTGTCAAGTCGAGCCTCGAGCGCTCGATTGTTATATTTTTAGACATCTGCCTTTCCGAGACTCGCAACCGCAAGGGGAGAAGCGTCTTTCATCAACCAATGAATTCTTATTTCAACCTTCGGAGCATAGCTTCGAGTAAAAAGATGATCAGATTTCCGGAGAGTCGGAATTACCGGTATGACCTTTTAAGATCATTCCTTTCGCTGTGATCGAAGGGCGTGATTTTTTTTATGATTTCTTATATTTAACCACGGGCTGAGTCGAAACGAGAGATCTCTGGGGATGCCTGAAGCACCGGTAAGAACGGAAATTGGTGCCATGAAGCAGGAACTGCTAGCCCCACACACTGTGATGGGAAGTAGGGAAAGGTGGGCGTGGGAGGGTTTTCGGCGCGAAGAGGGTTTTCTTCACCTTTTTTTCTTCTTCCTTCTCTTTTCACGTCTTTGGGTAGCCTGGCGTTGTCAGGGTGCTGTGTGTAGCAGCTGAATAAGGAAAGATCTGCACTCGCGATTGTCCATCAACCCCCGGAGGGGGCTGGAAGCAGCGAAAGGGCGGTCTGCGGCTGGCTCTGTAGCAAGTCGGGCAAGTTGTGATTATGTACTGGATTGAGGTATGAGTACCAGATTTGTGCCTACTCACCTCGGAGCTGCTTTCTCACCATAATCTAGCTTGCCAATGACCAGGTTGATAAACGTAGTGAGAGATGGCGCAGCAGGTCTGTACTTGTACTTGAGTACTGTCTCTTGTAAGGATTAAGTAGGTTGTCTGGAATGTGAGGCTGAAGAGTGTGGTGAGAGTTGTGATCGTCTGCGTGTCTTTGTGCCAACTTGCACTGGTGAACAATAAAAGTGTAACTCGTGTGCTTTCTGGCGCTTGTGTCCTATATTGTTTGTGTGATTGGGTAGAGTACTGTACTTGAAAGGTATAGTAAGCCTGGGTGCCGCCCGGTCTTTGGTATGATACTTGGCTGTGTATTGTAAAAGGGTTTGTATGGTATTTGGGTGGTGTCGGTACAGCACAGTAGCGTAAGGGTCCAGTATTTGATGTCCTACTAATAGTCACTGCCCACTTCTCGCCTCTCGACCTCTTGGTTGTGAAAAAAAAAACAGCCTTTTGATCCTCTGTTTTGCCCTCCTTACTTGTACTTTCCCCTTCGCACACCCCCACAAAAAGGCATATACCGAGAGTACACATATTCCCTCCGCGTCCCTCTTCCCCTTCTCTTTTCATCTCCCGCGTCCCTCGGTTTGATGAGAATTATTAGTTCTGTCGTTCCGCCCCGTACCTCTCGACTAGTCAGCACTCCGACTCGTTGGCTGCCACTCGAGCTTTGCTCGAACGTTGGGTCTGGACTGCTTGGGGATTTGTTGCTGCTGGCCCATGATACCTGCCCCTGCGGTTTTGGTTGGTTCAGCAATTGGGTGAATAGCAACCACGAGTGAGTAAGGAAGTGCTCGATTGATTGCGCTATCATTGATCATTGATATAGGAGATACTGTAAGGTACGGTGTTGTGACCATAAAAAAGAAAAAAGAAAATTTAGAAAAGCGTAAAGTACATTGCTTCTCACAGCCTGCAACAAAGCACCGGGTTCCTTGCTGAGAGCCTCCTGCATCTTTTCTTTCTCTTCCTTCCTATCCCCTCTTGCAAACATTATCCATTCCGTCTGCAGTTACTGTACTCATTTTTTACATAAGGTACCCCACGCCTCTGCCTCGCGTTGAGTGCCTCATTCTGTAGCCTTTCCCACTCTCGATTTACCTTCTACACCCACACTTCCAGATCCCGCAATCCGCGCCCACGCCCACGCCCAGTGTCCTCCCACCTCCGCAACTACCCATACAGAATCCCGCCGTATCCACCGGGGTCAGAATTACGTGACCGGGGCCAGGTAGCATGCATGGCAACCGATGTACCTCAACACTGGACCATATAAGTAATTCGGCACCTTCACGATCCGTGATAGTGCTAATAAAGTGAT
>Ga0307513_10005239_pt1 | contig 17173 bp, 14 predicted proteins | sample 15_EM_MG_FD_202174 | JGI IMG/M metagenome (GOLD analysis project Ga0307513, IMG submission 202174) | Populus trichocarpa ectomycorrhiza microbial communities from riparian zone in the Pacific Northwest, United States - 15_EM | ecosystem: Host-associated > Plants > Roots > Unclassified | place... | reverse complement strand
GTATCCGCGTGGTGACGTCGGGAATATTTCCGCGCCGGAGCAACGCTTCGATGCGCGCCAGCAACTCGCCGAAGGCGAAGGGTTTGGCCAGGTAATCGTCGCCACCGGCGCGCAGCCCTTCGATGCGATCGTCCACCGAGCCGAGCGCCGACAGAATCAACACCGGGGTGTGCTTGCCGTTCTTGCGCAGCATGGAGACGATGGAGAGTCCGTCGAAGTGCGGCAGCTGACGGTCGGCGACGATGAGGTCGTAGGTGCCCTCGGTCGCGCGAAACAATCCTTCACGGCCATCGGACGCGATGTCCACCACGTAGCCGCTTTCGCGCAGTCCCTTCGCCAGGAACCGGGCGGCTTCCGCGTCGTCTTCGATCAACAACAGATGCATTTGGTGCGGAAAGTTAGCACGTAGCGGCGCCGCCATGCGCTTACGAATACTTAACGCTACAACTTCATGCCGGTCCAGATCACGAACTCGGTGACCGCGCTGACCGTGGGCTTGAGAACCCTCGGCCAGAATATTCCCTGGTGCGGCTCCTGCGCGGCGTGGTCGTGGTGGGCGCGCTCATCCTCGATGATCGAGGCCACGGCCGCATGGGCCGTCGGATCCACGCCATCGAGCTCGCGCAACTGCAGTTCCAGGTGGCGCAGCACCACGCGTTCCACGGCGACGGTGACCGCGGCGATGGAGGCGCGTCCGCAGAGACCGGTCGAGATGCCCAGCAGGAAACCACCGACGCCGCACATCCAGTAACTTCGGCAGCGGCGCACGCCGCGGCGCTCGAGTTCCGCCGCGAATATGGCGCGATGCCGCTCTTCGTGCGCGCGAAACTCTTCAAGCTCGCGTATGAGCACGGCATCGCGCCAAAAGCAGACGAGACGCTGGCCGCGATAGATATTCACCGCGCCGTGCTCGCCGGCATGATTCACCTTGAGAATGCGGTCGGCATGGGTCAGCGCCATGGGTTCGAGCGAACCTTGCTAGCGTATCTGGGTCATCGCGCGCAGCAGCGCGCCGCTGTCGGCCGGCGGCAGGCTCATGATGCGCTCGTACACCGAGATGGTGATGGTGCATACCTTGAGGCGATCCACGCGCGGGTCCTCGGCGTGCGAAATCATCTGCGCGTCTTCACCGTACTGCTCGTAGGTGCCGTTGATGACCTTGGCGAGATTGTCCTTCACCGCATCGGGGGCCGGCAGCGGCGTGGGATTTTCAGCGGCGCTGCGGATGACTTCGCCCATGAGGTCGAGCGTGTGCGCCTGCGCCGCCGGGTCGATGAATTTTGCGATATCCGGAGGGCCGGAAACCTGCGGGAACCAGTAGCGGAAGCAGGCATCACCGGGCTCCTTCTGCAGGTGCCTGGCGGTGGTGATCATGTCTTTCATGAGCGCGATGACCGACTCCTGCGAGGCGTGCGCGAGATTGCGGGTGGCCGCGAGGCTGATCTCGGCGTTGGCGAGGTTGATGAAATTCTCGCGGCGCGTCTCTTCGCGCGCATACACCTTGTATTCCGCGACCAGCTTTTCGTAGACCTCCGGCTCATGCTTTTTGAGCACGCGGTAGACCGATTGCTTGAGCAGCGCGGACTCGGCGCTGTAGCCGTCGTACCAGAACGATCCCACCGCGACGGCGACGATCACGGCCAGAAGAATGACGATCCATTTCACGCGCGTGACGCTCCCGATGCCAGCAGGGTGAGTGCCCGGCGAATCGCCGCGGCATGCTCCGAGTCGAGGATACCCTGTTCGGTGATCCCGGTGCTGCGCAATGGCAGCGCCAGGCAGGCGTCGTCCACCAGCCTCGCCGACATGGTAGTTAGGGTTTCCCGCAGGCTGGCGTCGGCATGCACGGAGCGCGGCGAGGCGTTGAAGATCGCGACGGGCTTGTCGACGAACGGCGGAAAGCTCACCAGCCAGTCGAGCGCATTCTTGATGACGGCGGTGACGCCGTGCGCGTATTCGGGGCTGGCGATGAGCAGCGCGTCCGAACCGCAGAGAGCGTCATGCAGTAGCTGGACGGGAGCCGGCAGGCGCGCTTCCAGGTCCGGATTGAACAAGGGCAGCCCGCCCATCCCTGCGAAGATGTCGACGGCGATGCCCGCGGGCGCGAGCCGTGCGGCAGCCCGCAGCAGCGCGGCATTCATCGAGGCCGCACGAAGGCTGCCGCACAGCGCGAGCACCTTCACGACGCGCGAATCTCCGGTACATCGACGATGCGCGTCGACTCAGGCCCGGGCGGCCGTTCCACGGCGGCGACCAGCGCCCGAGTCATTTGCGCGAGCGTCACGAGCCCCAGCCGCCGCGCCGTATCGCGTGTGGCCGGCAGCAGCGATGCAAGCGAATAGAACGGCAGCAGCAGGTAGGGCCAGCGATGCCCGGGGCCGAGTACGTACCAGGGGCGAATGAAAGTCGCTGTGAGTCCGGCGGCGACGATGGCGGCTTCGGCGGCACGGCGCGTCTCGATATAGGCCTGCATGACGGGCGCCGGCTGCGCGACGCTGACGTAGAGGAAATGAGCTACGCCGGCGTTTACCGCCGCGACGGTCGCGATGCGGACGCTCGCGAGATCGACGCGCTCGAATTCAGCGGCCTTGCGCGGATTGGGATTCGGCGTGCCGATGAGGTGCACCAGCGTATCGCCGGTGCGCAGGGCAGCGCTCAACTGCGTCGCGTCGAAGACATCGACCTCGCGTACTTCCGTCCCGGCGACCGCGCGTGCGGCGCTTCCGTGCCTGACGATGGCGCGCACCGCGAGACCGCGCGTGATCAGTGCCGTGCTGAGCGCGCGGCCGAGATATCCGGAGGCACCGGTAATCGCTATCGACCGTAACATGGGGCGGCAGCGTAGCAGCCGCCGCCCCGTGATACATGTCGCTACTGCAGCCGGATCGCCAGCGCCTTGACTACCGTGCCTGCCGGGCCTAACAAACCGATCGAAGTCAGCGCGCCGTTGCCGAGATTGACGCGGTACAGCGTGGACTGCGTCGCGCCCGTCGGTTGCAGGGCCGCGATGGGCAGACCGTTCTCACCACCGGCAATGTCGAAGCCGCCTTCGAGCGCGAACGTCGTTCCCGCGTTGAAGGGGCCAATCGTGACCAGCGCCCCACTGATGGAGGTCTGTCGAACCAGTGCGCCGGCCGCGAGGTCGAGCGCGTATGGCGTCGTCGTCGTAGCGCCGGCATAACTGTTCGAGAACGCGGTGCCCACCACCTGCGGTGCTGCGGGATTGAGATTGCCGTCGGTGATTACCGCGCCTGCGTGCACATCGACGCGCAGGTTCTGGCCCGTGTCGCTCTGGACGCGCAGTACGTTGTCGAGCGGACTGAAGTCCGCGCCGAAGCGCGTGCCCGACAAGGCGGTGAACGGCGCCGTGGTATCGAGCGGGTTCGCCGACAGCGTCACCGCTCCGGCGACCGCGCCTGTGGCGGTGTCGACCGTGTACACGCGACCCGCATCCGTCAGCGCGTAGAGCATGCCATTCGAAGGACGGATATCGAGCCCGACGATGGCTTCTGTGCCCTGCAGTCCGGAGATCGCCACATCCGTGTCGAACGTCCCCGGCGTCAGTGGCTTGAAGCTCACCAGGTGATTGTCCGAGGTCAGCGCGAACACGGTGGCCACGGGCGAACGTCCATAGGCCAGGCTGCGAATCCTCTCGCCGCCACCGACGGTATCGATGCGCGTCGCGGCGCCGGTTCCCAGGTTGATGGTGAACAGATCCGAGGTGGTGGCTCCAGCGACGTTGAGCGCCGCCAGTCCCAGGTTGTTAGTGCCGAAGATGTCGAAGCCCGCCGTCGATGAGACGTCGCCGACGCCGAGCGTGCCGACAGCCTGCACGTCGCCGTTGATGGCGTTACCCGACGGGCGTCCAAGGACCTGCAGGGTGTCACTCACCGAATCGAGGGTGTAGTAGAACGCCGTGCCGGCACCGACAAAACTGTTGCCGTAGGCCGCTTCGCCGATCACCGGGCCGACGGGATTCACGGCGACGTCCGTGGTCGTAACGCCATTGTCGACGTTGGCGCGGAAGTTCTGTCCCATGTCGCTGACTACGCGCAACACGTCGTTGCCCGGGTTGAAGTCGACGCCGAACACGGTACCGACCAGGCCTGCGTATGGCGTCGTCACGTCGCCGATCGCGGCTGCCAGCGTCGATTTCAGCGTCAGCGTGGCGCTGGCGGTATCGACCGTATAAACGCGACCCGTGCTGCCGAGCGCATACAACGCGGCGTCCGCAGGACGCACATCGATGCCGACGATGTTCTCGCCGGCCTGCTGGCCGGTGAACGTGGCGCTGGTGCACACCTTCTGCGGCGTCGCCGGATTGAACGACACCAGCTTGTTGGTTTCGGTGAGCGCGAACACGTCACCCGCGAGCTGGGTGGGAGCGGTCGCGGGAGCGGCGATGGCGGTATCGAGCACCAGTTCATTGGTGTCGAGCCGCGTGACCGCGCCCGTGGAGGTCGCAGCGCCGGTGGTTAGACTGATCTGGTAGGAGGTCGGTACGCCCCCGACGACCAGTACCGCGTTGCCGTTGTTGGTTCCATCGGCGGCGGTTGCGATTTCGAAGTCGCCCACTGCAGTGGTGTCGACTCCGAGCGCACCCACTACAGTGACTACACCCCCATTGGGATCGCTGGTGGTCAGCAGCTGATCGGTGGTGGCGTCGATGTAGTAGAGCGAGGTGCGGCAAGCAGTGGAGAAAGCGTTGGTATACGCGGCGCCGCTCACGCCGGCGCGCGCGGCACCGCCGCTGGTCAGCGGGGCGTCGGTGATGGTCGCGCCGGTGTCAGCGTCGATGCGCAGGTTCTGTCCGGTGTCGCTGACCACGCGCAGGCGATCCGCGACCGGATTGAAGTCGACACCAAACTGGGTACCGCTCAACGCGGTGAACGCGTCGCTGGTATCAGAGGCATCCGCGGCCAGCGTCGACTTGAGCGTGGCTGCGCCGGTGGTCGTGTTGATGGTGTACAGCCGGCCTGCGCTGCTGAGCGCGTACAACTCCCCGGGCGTCGCGCCGCCGGCGCGAATGTCGATGCCCACCACCGTTTCGCCGGCCTGCAATCCGCTGATCGCGATGGCCGTGTCGAGCGCCGGGTCGGCGCGATCGAATGTCACGAGACGACCGGTGCTGGTTACACCGAACGTATCCCCGGAAGTCACGCCAGCACCAGGCGCGGGAACGGGTGTCGGCGCGGGCGGAGGCGGAGGTGGTGGTGGGGGCACGCTGGGACTGGGTCCGGGAGATGAGGGCGGAGGCGAACTACCGCCACCACCGCCGCCGCAACCAGTTAGAGCCGCGAGAATAAGACCGGCCGTGAGTAGGTCGCGGCCAACGCGAAGCGTAGTCATGTGAGTCCCTTTGTGCGAATGGAGTCCGTTCGCTGTGAGACTACGAGCAAGAAAAGTCTGTGAATGCAGACAGCCATCCACAAGCGCGCGAGAAAACATTTCCGCGCGTCGTCAGCACCGGCCTACGAAATGGCACCGCGTCTGACGCCCAGTAGTTAGAAAGCCCGACGCGGTACCGGGCGTGAAAATGGCTGCCGAATTCCGCGCAAGCCGGGCTGCCGTGGCGCAGACAGGGCCGCGCCAGGGCGATTTCGACCAATTCCTGGCAAACAGGGCATCGTCTATGTATAGTCGCGCCCGCTTATCCAGGGTCGCGCGGTCATCGCCCCCTTCAAGCCCGCAAGTCAGAAGGTCCGTCATCAAGGCGGACGACGATTCGCAAAACTCCCCTCGCTAATGACCGCTTCAGGCGCCTTGCGCGACCCGAACTGCGAGTCTTCAAGTCTTTTCCAAGGTATTCATTACAAATGTCATTTGAAACTCTCGGGCTCAAGCCCGAGTTGCTCCGTGCCGTTGCCGACAAGGGCTATACGGTTCCCACCCCCATTCAACTCCAGGCCATTCCGGCCGTTCTCGCCGGCGGCGACGTCCTCGCGGGTGCGCAAACCGGCACCGGCAAGACGGCCGGTTTCGTATTGCCGATCCTGCAGCGTCTCGGCAGCCGCGGCGCGCGCAACCCGCGCGCGCTCGTGCTGACGCCGACGCGCGAACTCGCAGCCCAGGTCGCTCAAAGCGTCACCGACTACGGCAAATACGTCGACCTGCGAACCCAGGTGATCTTCGGCGGTATCTCCGAGAAACCGCAGATCGACAAAGCGCGCCACGGCTGCGACATCCTCGTCGCCACTCCGGGCCGCCTGCTGGACCTCTGTGAACAGCGTGCAGTGTCGCTGTCCGAAGTTCAGATTTTCGTGCTCGACGAAGCCGATCGCATGCTCGACATGGGCTTCATCCGCGATATCAAGCGCATCCTCAAGATGTTGCCGCAGCAGCGTCAGAACCTCATGTTCTCCGCCACGTACTCCGACGACATCCGCGACCTGGCGCGACAGTTCCTCAAGAACCCCGCCCAGTTGCAGGTGACGCCGCGCAATGCCACCGCCGAGCTCGTCGAGCAAAGCGCGTACCGCGTGCCGAAGGATCACAAGCGCCATCTGCTGGCTCACCTCATCACCGAGGGCAACTGGCACCAGGTGCTGATCTTCACGCGCACCAAGCATGGCGCGAACCGCCTCACGCAGCAGCTCGAACGTTCGGGCATCAATGCCATGGCCATCCACGGCAACAAGAGCCAGAACGCGCGCGTCAAGGCACTGCAGGATTTCAAGGACAACAAAATCACGGCACTGGTGGCGACTGAAGTCGCGGCGCGCGGCCTCGACATCAAGGAGCTGCCGCACGTGGTGAACTACGAGCTGCCCAACGTGCCGGAAGACTACGTGCATCGCATCGGCCGTACGGCGCGTGCGGGTTCGACGGGCGCGGCAATCTCACTGGTCTCGCCCGACGAGGTGAGCTACCTGCGTGACATCGAAAAGCTGCTCAAGCGCAAGATCGATTTCCTCGAGCCGCCGAAGTTCGAGATCAAAGAGGGCACACACACACCGCGGAATTCAACCGCCGAGCATCAACCGCACCAGGATCCGCGGCGCCGTCCCGAACATCGCCGCCCGGGTGGCGGTGGTCACGGCCGGCCTAACAACCGTGGTGGTGGTGGCGGAGGTCAGCGCGGTGGAAACCGCGGCGCGGGCCGGGCGAATCACGCGGCGTACGCGCCGGGCGACAGCGCTCCGCGCGCCGAAGGCCAGCGGCCGGATGCCGCTCGTGGCGAGGCGACCGGCGGCGCGCGCCCGCAGGGCGGCGGTCACCATGGTGGCGCCCGTCATCACGGCGGCGGTGGAAATACTTCACGCGGCGGCGGAAGTGGTTCGAGTGGCGGCCGCGGTGGAAGCGGCGGCGGACGTGGCGGAAGCCGCGGCGGCTTTGCGCGCGGTGCCCGTTCGAGCGGCGGCAAGTCCGGCAGCGGCCAATCCGGCGGCGGCAACGGCGGCGGCTTCTCGCGTATCGGCTGAATTTCGTGCGCCTGGTCGCCGCGTTAGCGGCGATCAGGCGACTGCGGCTTCGCCTTCTTCGGCGGCCAGCGGCAGACGCACGTTGAAGGTCGTGCCCTTGCCGATTTCGGTGACGAAATCGAGCGAGCCACCGTGACTCTTGATCACGTTGTGGGCGATGGACAGGCCCTGACCCGTCCCCTTGCCGACTTCCTTGGTGGTGAAGAACGGTTCGAAGATTCGTTTGCGAATCGCTTCGGGAATTCCGCCGCCCGTGTCGCCGACGCTCACGACGGCAAATCCGTTTTCAACGAACGTCCTGACGGTGATGACACCCTTGTCGTGTGTGCCCTTCACCTTGTCGGCGATGGCGTGCGCGGCGTTCACCACCAGGTTCAGCACCACCTGATTGATCTGTCCGCCATGACAGGTCACCTGCGGGATCTCCTTGAAATCCGTCTCCACGTCGGCGACATATTTATATTCGCTGCGCGCGATGATCAGCGTGCTATTGATCGCGCGATTCAGATCGACGCGGCTCATTTCGCGCTGATCGACGTGCGAGAACTCCTTCATCGAACGTACGATCTCGGCGATTCTTCCCAGGCCATCGACCACACGATCCAGCGCGGGTGGCAGCTCGCGCTGGAGGTCCTCGATATTCTCGTCATCGGCGGCCCCCGCGGGCAGCAGGGCGGCGAGCTTGGCGTTGTGCGCCAGCAGATCCTGCATGGCTTCGCGGATGAAGAACACGCTGTCGTTCAGGTACTGGATGGGCGTATTGATCTCATGCGCGACGCCCGCGGCCAGGCGGCCGATGGATTCGAGATGTTCACCCTGCGCCAGGCGCTGTTCGGCCACCTTCCGTTCGGTGATGTCGAAGCCGACGCCGATGATGCCGATCATCATGCCGTTTTCATCACGCAGCGGAACCTTGGAGGTGACGACGGTGCGCGGCATGCCGGTGACCTTGTCGAACCCCGGTTCCTCGAGATCGATGATGGCGGTGCCGGACTTGATCAGCGCCTGCTCGTCCGAATAGAACTTCTGCGCGAGATCGGGAGTGAAGAAGTCGAAATCCGTTTTGCCGATCGCCTTCTCGGAGGTGGTCCCCATGTTGCGCGCGAGGGCGGTGTTCATGGCGATGAAGCGGCTGCCGACATCCTTCGCGTAGATGAAGGCCGGGATCAGGTCGATCATCGTGCGCAGCAGCGTGCGCTCGTTCGCCAAAGCGGTGGCAAGATCCTGCCGGCACGAGGACTCGGCCTCGAGGGCGGCGCTAATGCGGATCAGGGCCGCGCCTCCGGTCATATCTTCGGGTTTATCTGCCACCTTGCGCTCCTAGTGCACCACTCCGTCATAACGGCGATCGATGGTTAAACTGAAGCACGAAAGGGCGTTGTGCGACCGTCGTCACGCCCGCGCCGCGGGCGGTTGAAAAAACTACGAAAAATCCGCGCGATCCTGCCAGGAATCGCGCGGATTTCAGCGAATCCGACGGCAGTTTATTGCCGCGGCGTTTCCGTGTCGGAAGGCGCCGGCTCGCTGGTCTGCGGAGCGCTCGGATCGGCGGTCGGTTCGGGCGAAGATTGCGGCGCGGGGCTGCTCGAGCCCTTCTTCTCATGGCTGCGCCACTCGCTCTTGTCGATGTTGCCGTCGCCGTTGGCATCCACGCTCGAGAACACCAGGTTCGAATCCGCAGCCGCTTCGGCCTGTGAAATCTTGCCGTCGCGGTTGGTGTCGAGCTTGTCGAACGTCATTCCCGTCGAGCCCGACTTGTCCTTGCCGTACTGGTCGCCGGCAACGGCGGCGCCGAGCGGGATCAGTGCGGCCACGGTCAGCGCAATCAAAGTTCGTGATGTCTTCATGATGTCTCCTTGAGCTCAATGGAAGGTTTGGGCAGCGTCTTGCCACGCTATTCAGGAGTTGCAATCCACGTGCCAATCGACAATCACGCAACGCAGCGCGCGGATGGACGATACCGCGCAGACCCGGTCGCGGCACCGCGACAATCGAGCCAGCGGGCGACGGCGATTCGCGACGGCTGGCGGCGACCTAACTACAAACAAGCACTTGCGGGTCGGCGGACGGGGACGTCGGACAAAGACCGACGCACACGGGGAGGAAACTCAGAATAGGAACGTCTGAGCACCGATGACGCCGGCGTTATATACCGCATGCACCAGCATCGGCGCGAGCAGGCTGCGCGTGCGTTCGTAGACCAGCGCGGCGCACACGCCCATCACGAACACCGGCAACAGCGAGAACGCCGGGTGCACGATGGCGAACACGGCGGCGCTCGCGAGCGTGGCCGGCCACACACCGAAGCTGCGGCGCAAGCCGCCAAAAATCAGCCCGCGGAAAATGAACTCCTCGAAGATGGGCGCGGCGATCACCGCCAGCGGCAGCATCCACAGGCCGAGCGACGCGTAGGAACTGCCGTCGCGCCTGGCGGCTTCGAGCAGATCCGCCGCGTCGAGCGCGAATAGATAGAGAACCGCAAACGCGCCGGCGCCGAGACCCAGGGCGATGCCGAGCAGCGGGCGGTTGCTGTCACCCAGCACGCGTGGCACGCCCTCGGTCTTCGCTTTGAGATAGACGTAGCGCATGAGCCCGTAGGTGATGGCGCCGCCGATGGAAAAGGCGAGGAGCACCGCGGCTCCGGTGACGCGTCCGCGGCCGATGATCACCGCCGCCGCGACCGCCTGCGCGACGAAGAACACCATGGCCGCAATCAGGCCATCGGAGGTGGAGACGCGCGCCGGCGGCGAAGCGTCCGGGTCGAGAAGATAGGCGAGCTGGTCGCGCGCTTTCTGCCATAGCGCGAATGCCAGCAGCAACGACAGCACCATGAAGATGAGGCGCTGGGCGGGCTTTGGCGTGACGATGGCGTAGATGTAGAGCGCCGACAGCGACATGTAGAGATAGACGTAGACCGGCTTGACCTTCTGATTCTGTTGCTGCTCGAGCGGATTGCTGCCGTACACACCCAGCGCCACCGCGATGAATGCGTAGATGGGGATGCCGAGGACCGCGGTGAGCATCGCGGCCAGGAATTTCCAGTCGAGCGTCGGCGCGGTCGCGGCGCCCACGCCGAACAATATGAGCGGATAGGCGAGCGTGATGACGCCCCAGAGCTTCGCTTTGTCCTTGAGCACGTCTTCGATCGAGCGCGGAAACGTGTACAGCAGCCACAGCGCGTGGCCTTCGGTGTTCAGAGTCTGGAACGCCGACATGCTGAGCGAATAGGCCGCGAGACCAAAGGCCACCGATGCCAGCACATTGGGATCCCGCCACATCGTGGTGGCGACACCCGAAGAGCCCAGCAACAGTTGCCCACCGACGATGAGCAGCGGCAGCACCAGGCTCTGAACGAGAAAATTGCGGTCGCGGGAGAGCAGCGTGAGCTCGCGGCGCTGCACGGCGCTGGCGGGAAGCCACGAGGCGCGCGCCGCGGGCGCCGCAGCCGGCAGCGTGGAATCGCCGGCGTCCGGCTGGCGCGCCGAATCGCGCGCGCCGCCCGCGACGACTCCGTGGCGCAGTTGATGGCGCAGCAGCCGCACGCCAAGCCAGGTGATGATGCCGACCTGCGCGATCAACTCCACGAACAGGAATGTGGCCTCGGAAAAAGTGCGCTCGTTGATGAGGCGCACCGTGAGGCCCATCGGAGTAAACCGCAGCCAGTCCGGCATGGCGCCGGCGACACCCAACATGAAATACGCCTTGCCTTTCATGCCGAAGGAAAACGACAGGTACATCACGACGATCGAGAGCACCGAGATGAGCGCGTGCAGATTGCGCAGCTGGCCGGCGCGCAGGATCAGCCGGAGGCCCGTATCGATCAACGTGCGGGCCAGCGCCGCCAGCAGCAGCAACGGCCACGCCGCCAGCGCGCCCACCAGCGGAGCCAGCCAGCGAAAGCCGGAGAACCAGGCGATCACCGTGCAGACCGTGAAGAGCGCGAGCACCCCGGACGGATTCACCACGCTGCGTTCGAGGATGCGCGCCCATAACAAGGTGTCGGAGCGAATGGGAAGAGTGATCAGCCATTCGAGATCCCAGTCGGGTTTGGCGAGCTCACCCGAGCCCACGGTCACGAGCAGCGAGGCAGTCCAGAGCAGCAACAGCAGAAACGCGAGGCCGACGGCCAACGCGTTGCTGAATTCCACGGTGAGCCAGAAGGTGTCGGACGGGTCCAGCGCCTCATGCAGGTTGATCACCGACATCACGCCGATCGAGCCGAACACGAACAGCATCAACGGCCAGGCGATGTAGAAGATGACCATGCTGCTCTTCTTGCCGGGGTTCCCCGTGCGCGTCGCATCGCCGGGTTTTTTCCTGCCGCGCGACGCAGCGGTGATCTGATTGGACAGGCGGCGCAGCCGCAGACGGATCAGAAGGCCGGTGCTGAACAACAGCGGCGCTGCACCCGAGCGGCTCGTTGCCTCGGCCTCGTTCACGGAGGCGGGGCCTGGTCGGCGCTCTCTTCGGTGACTTTGAGGAACACTTCCTCGAGCGAAGCGTTCTGGTCGACGCGTTCGCGCAGCTCAGCCAGCGTTCCGGTGGCCACCAGTTCGCCGCGATGGATGATGCCGACCCGAGTGCAGACCTTTTCGGCCATGTCGAGCAGGTGCGTCGACATGAATATCGTCTTGCCCGCCGCGGCGGCCTGCCTGAGCCGCTCCTGCACGTCGCGCGCGGCGCGCGGATCGAGACCATTGATGGGTTCGTCGAGGATCAACACCTCGGGATCGTGAATCAGCGCGCAGGCCAGCCCGAGTTTTTTCTTCATGCCCATGGAATAGTTGACCGCGAATTCATTGACGACTTCTTCGAGGCCGAATTCCGAGAGCATGCGCACCGCCTGGCTCGCCGCTTCCACGCGCCCCATGCCGTGCATCTCCGCCACGAACTGCAGGATCTCGCGGCCGCGCAGGAAATCGTAGTAGATCGGGTTGTCCGGTAGATAGCCGACGTGGCGCTGCACGTCGGCGCGTTGCGCATGGCAGTCGAGACCGTTGATGAGCGCGTGCCCGCCGCTCGGCACGAGGATGCCCATCATCATGCGGATGGTGGTGGTCTTGCCGGCGCCGTTGGGGCCGAGAAATCCGAACACTTCGCCACGCTGAACCGTGAGTGACAGAGGCTGGACCGCGGTGAAATCCCCGTACGTCCGCGTGAGGCTCTGAAATTCGATCATTGCGCGCAGTGTATGCTCTGGCGCTGGAGGGGGTACATGAAGAACAAGAACGAACTGGCGCCCTGGCAGCCCGCGGACCTGCCCGATCCGCCGACGCCGAAAGGATTGTCCTGGATAGGCGTCTGCGGCCCGGGCATCATCGTGCTCGGCGTCTCGATCGGCAGCGGCGAGTTCCTGTTAGGCCCGGCCACGTTCGTCAAGCACGGTCTGTCGCTGCTGTGGGTGACGCTGGTCGCGGTGTTCTTCCAGACCGTGTTCAACACCGAGCTCATGCGATACACAGTCGCCACCGGCGAGCCGGTGGTGACTGGCTTCATGCGCACGCGGCCCGGCAAGACTTTTTGGGCCTGGTTCTACGCGGTGCTCTATTTCCTGCAGATCGGCTGGCCGGCGTGGGCAGCCACGGCCGCCAGCGCCATCTTTTTCCTGGCCGCCGGCAGACTCGAGGTCCAGCCGGTCGATGCGGTGGCCATTTTCGCGATTCAGGTCGCGACCTTCCTGGCCTGCGTGATGGTGCTGCTGCTGGGAAAGCGGATCGCGCGCACGCTCGAGCTGCTCAACTGGGTGCTGGTCACCTGCATTCTCGGCGGTTTCTTCATCCTCGCACTTATTTATGTGCCGCTGACCACCTGGACTTCGGCGCTGGTCGGCTTTGCCGGGTTCGACACCGTCAGGGGCGCGTTCAATTTCCTGCCCGAGAACCTCGATATCGTGTTGTTAGGCGCGCTGGTCGGCTACTCGGGGGGCGGGGGCGTGCTCAACCTGACGCTGTCGAACTGGGCGCGCGACAAGGGCTACGGCATGGGCAGCCGCGTCGGCCACATCGCGGGCGCCGTGGGCGGCGTGAAAGTCCGGCTCGCCGACACCGGATTCATTTTCGAAGCCACGCCCGCGAACCAGACGCGCTGGCGTGGCTGGTGGCGCATCGTGCGCGCCGACCAGTGGGGCATTTTCTTCGTCGGCGCCTTGTTAGGCATGATGCTGCCGGCGCTGTTGTACGTCACCTTCGTGGCGCCGGGCACGAACATGGCGGATCTGGCGATCAGCGCCGTCCTTGCACACAACATGGGCATTGCCGCGGCTCCGTTGCTCGGGGTCGTCGTGGCCGCACTCGGCGCCTGGATACTGTTCAAGACGCAGCTCGACTGCGTCGAAGGCATGACGCGCTCCATCACCGACATCTTGTGGACGGGCAGCGGGCGCGTGCGCGCCTGGCGCGGCGGTGATGTTCGCGCGGTGTACTACGTCGTGCTGGCGGTGGTGGTCGTGTGGGGCGTGATCGCGCTCAGGTTGGGAAAGCCGATGATGCTGCTGAAGATGGGCGCCAATATCGCCGGTGGGATCTTCGTGATCGCGTCGCTTCACCTGCTGTATCTCAACACGCGCGTGTTGCCGGTGGCGCTGCGGCCGCCAACGTGGCGCCGCGTCGCGCTCGTGGGCATGGCCCTGTTCTATGGATTCTTCGTGACCCTGGTAACCCGCTCCTTCCTGTAGGAGCCGTCGACGCTCAACGCTTTCGGCTGATCTCGATTCCGTTGCCCACGTCGAGCAGCACGGAATCCATGTCGCCCAGCTTGCGCACCTGCGCGCGGTACGCAATGGCATGCGGGCGCGCGCTCTCGGGCAGGACCATGTTGTCGGCGGCGATGATGCCGCCCGGCGCGAGCTTTGGATGGATCAGCTCGAGGCAGGGCAGGTAGAGGTCCTTCCACACGTCGAGCAACACGAAGTCGAAGGGGCCCGGCAGCGTCTTCAACGTGTCGAGGCAGTCGCCGGCGTGGAACTCCACGCGCGACGAAAGTCCGGCGCGCGTCAGCGCCTGGCGCGCGAAGTCGATCTTGAATTCCTTCAGCTCGAGCGACACGACCTTGCCGCCCGTGGTGCGCGCGGCCGCACCCAGCCACACGGTGGAATACCCATAGGAAGTCCCCAGTTCGAGAATGCGCCGCGACTGCGCGCCCGTGGCCAGTAGATAGAGAAGCATGCCGGCTTCGCGTCCCACCGACAGCAGCAGGTCGTCGAGGTTTCTGTCTGGCGACCCCGGGGCCGCGGTGCGTCGCTGTTCTTCTTCGGCGCGGCGCTCGAATTCCACGAGTACGCGTTCAATGACCGGATCTACTAGATTCATTTGCTGACCGTCACAATCCGCCCGGAGGTTTGACGGGCCGCATAGTGCATGGTTGCCCGCGGCTTGGCGAGCCCTGCCGCCCTTAAGTCACGACTTCGAAATCCGTGACACAAAAAAGCCAGGACGGCAGGAAAAGTCCGACATTGGCGGCCGCGCCGGGCGGATCGCGGGCCGTTGCGTTGCCCCGGATTCGCACGCAATATCCGCCGGCCGATTTGCCGACGAACTCGATTCCCGTGCATTCGACTTTCGTCGAGCGACACCCGCGGCGCGAGCCGAAATAACTCATCTCAAGGACCGGAACATGCGCATCTCGTTCATAGCTCGAGTAGTTAGCGCCGCGGTCGTCGCCGCGGCCGGCGCCGCGGCAGCGGCCGCAGACGCCGATGGCCTGACATTGCCGGCGGGATTTTCCGTGGTGGTGGTCGAGGAAGGCCAGGGCCCCGCCCGGCACCTCGATGTCGCCGCCAACGGGGACATCTATCTCGGCGGCGGCAACGGGCTCTCCGTGCTGCGCGACACCAATGGCGATGGCAAAGCCGATGTCGTGAAATCGTTCGGCAATGTCAAAGGCACGGAGGTGCGCATCTTCAAGGACTGGCTGTACGTGTCCGACGATGTCGGTGTGTACCGCTATGCACTCAAGAAGGGCGAACTCGTACCCACGGGTGCGCGCGAGACCGTGGTGTCGGAATTCCCCAAGGAGCGCCAGCACGCGGACAAGACGTTTGCGCTCGACGACAAGGGCACTCTCTATGTCAATGTGGGTGCGCCCTCGAACTCCTGCCAGGAACGAGACCGGCAGGAAGGATCGCTCGGGCGTAACCCCTGTCCGATCCTGGAGAAATACGGCGGCGTGTGGGTGTTCGACGGCACCAAGCTCAACCAGACACCCGCCAATGGCCGGAGATTTGCGACCGGTATGCGCAATGCCGTGGCCATCGAGTGGAACCCGGCGCAGAAGGCGTTGTACGCCGTCATTCACGGCCGCGATTCCATCGACACGCTGTTCCCGGCGCTCTACAACGCCGAAGACAACGCCACTCGCCAGGGTGAGGAGTTTCATCAGATCGTCGACGGAGGCAACTATGGCTGGCCGTACACGTTCTTCGACACGAAGCTGGGTCACCGCGTGATCGCGCCGGAGTACGGCGGCGATGCGAAGAAAGAACCCGAAGCCGGCAAGTACGCAAATCCCCTGGTCGCGTTCCCCGCGCACTGGGCGCCTAACGACCTGCTGTTCTATTCGGGCAAGAGCTTTCCGGCGAAGTACCAGAACGGCGCTTTCATTGCGTTCCATGGCAGCTGGAATCGCGCGCCCGAACCGCAGGCTGGTTACAAAGTCGTGTTCCAACCCATGAAAGAAGGCAAGCCGAGCGGTGCCTACGAAGTGTTTGCCGACGGTTTTGCCGGCGATATGAAAGACAACAGCCCGGACAATGCGCGATACCGGCCAGTGGGCCTCGCGGTCGGGCCCGACGGATCGCTGTATGTGGCCGACTCGCAGAAAGGTCGCATCTGGCGCATCGCATACGCGAAGAAATGAGCGCGAGGGGACTTCGCCGCGCAGCGGTAGTGATCGGCGCCTGCCTCGTGGTTGCCTGCGTGGCGGTTGGGGGCGAAACGCCGGTGCCGCCCGCGACCGCCTCTTCGGCTACCGACGCACGTCCACCCGGACAGCTTCTCTATGGCAAGCACTGCCTGAGTTGCCACCAGGCTGACGGGCGGGGTGTGCGTAACATGCAGCCGGCCATCGCCGGTGGCACCTGGGTGCAGGGTGATGCTCGCGCTCTCGCGCTGTTCGTGATGTCCGGCGGCTTCGACTCCGCTTCGCGCAAGGACAGCGCGGAGGGCAACGTCATGCCGGCGTTTCGCCAGCTGTCCGATGCGGACCTTGCGGATCTCCTGACCTACGTTCGTCAGAAATTCGGCAACGGCGCCTCCGCGGTTTCCGCCGCGGAGGTGGCCGAAGCGCGTACTAGCCTGGGGCCGGCGCCAATTTCGTGATCTGCACGCTTACGATTTTCCAGGCTCCGCCTTTGCGCACGTAGATGTCGATGTAACGGTAGTCGGAGGTGAACGGCTTGCCGTCGTACTGACCGGTCATGTGCGTGCGCCCGCTCAGCAGCGCCGTATCGCCATACAACCGCACGCCGAATTCCTCGACGGTGTACGGATCGATCGTGAGCTTGGGGTCGATGAGATCGGCGACGAAGGCCTTCTTGGCCGAAACCTCGCCACGGCCGTCGATCATGCGGAAATCTTCCGCCATGTTGTCGGCAATGGCCTTTTCGTCCTTGCGCACGATGGCCTTGTCCCAGGCATCCGAAAGATGTGTGAGCGTCGCGACGTCCTTGGACCGGTCGCCGGCCACGGCTACCGTGGTGCCACCACCGGACCAAAGCCATGCGGCGCCGAGCGCAATGACGCCGATCAGGGCAACCC
>Ga0307513_10005238_pt1 | contig 17174 bp, 13 predicted proteins | sample 15_EM_MG_FD_202174 | JGI IMG/M metagenome (GOLD analysis project Ga0307513, IMG submission 202174) | Populus trichocarpa ectomycorrhiza microbial communities from riparian zone in the Pacific Northwest, United States - 15_EM | ecosystem: Host-associated > Plants > Roots > Unclassified | place... | reverse complement strand
TCGCTTTGCTCTCAACATTGAATCCGTGATCGGCCTTGATGGCTTCATTCAACGCTGAAGGGATTTCAGTGCCAGGTCACGACCAGGAATGATATACACACTCTCAATGCCCCAGTCTTCGTCAGCACTTCCGAACATCATGACGAGCTCCTCGAGAGAGAACGCCTTTAGATCGGAGACAGGGAATATGGTCGAAAAGCCTTCTTTGAATGCCCGAACGGAGGGTAGCAATCCGGTACCGACAAGTGCATCGACTACCAACTTGACATACTCATCCATGTTGGAGGTATCTACTGATATATTGCGACCATCGGTCTAAGAGAACGGTAAGCAAATGGATACAAGACCAGGAGAAGAGCCAACCTTCAGTTCCATATCCTCGAACCCAGGGACCGTAAAGTCCAAGCACAGATCCTCCGGGCGAACACCATCAAGCTGGAGACCATGAAGAGCTGCCACCTTTTCATCTTGGCTGAGCGCGCCGTCGCTCTCAATGTTTCGTTTGGCATTGACGAATCGGCGAAGCGTGGAGAGTGATTTTCCAAGAGCAGAGTCAACGGCCTTGACACTCGAGATGGAGAGGGGGACAGCCTCCTCAAGCACGGATTTCAGGAAGATCTTGTTCAGAGAAATATCGATCACACGAGAATCAAGGAGAGAGCGAGCGATGAATTGACCGAGGAGCTTGTACAAAGCAGTTTTGCGCCTGTAGAGCCATCATGAGAACTCCTGCTTAGTGAATGAAATACCGGCTTACTTGTTCTCGCCATCATCCAAGGAGCCAAGCATCGGTGCAGGGAAAAGGCCGTGGGGATGAAAGACGTATTTCCCCGTCAGCGTACTGTCGCCATCGCGCCATAGCTTGAGGTCACGACGAGCAAAGTCACGGCAGACCGAAGCGTAGAACTCCATGGTAGGACCGAGACCTGTACCTGCCTCCCCTTGGAAGTGGACATCAAGGATGGCAGATGATTTCCCATACAAATCGAACATCTTCAACGCAACCTCGAGTGGGCGGCTTCGAGGGACCTCGATTTTCTTCCTCTGGGGTCTTCCATACTGGTCCAAGCCATCCCTCCGGTTAATAGTGTCGCGCGTGGTGGTAGCAAGTACGCGCTGGAGAAGACGAGCATGGCCGAACGAGGTGCTTTGCATGAACAAGTAACGGGTCGAGAACGGGAATAAGAAGCCAAATGATTGAGGCAAATCGAGGGCCCAATCTGGAAGGCAATTGCTGATAATAGCTTCGAGTCAGTAAGGAATGGAAAAGGGGTAAATAAAACCAACCTAGCTAGAATCATGACCTCTTCAAGCTGTCGAGTGAGCTTCGCCGTCAACTTGTTGTTAACGAAGGCAGAATCAGGGAGTGCGACAAGGTTCTTGCTCGATTCGAACCGTTCGACACCCTCTGTATTGAGGCGATAGAGGACCTTCAGCAAACGAAGGATCTTCGAAGATTGCTCATCAGCAGAATGGCCGGCTACCTGATCCGTTTCCATTGCATGCTCCTCTCTAGGGGCTGTGTCTCCGACTCAGTAGGAGATCATAGACACAAAGAACTTAATACGAACTTGGAGGTGGCCGCTTGCCGGGGATCTTCCGATACTTGATGGCGTGGTTCCCGCTCCAGATCGCACTTGGGTTGAGTTGACCATCGGTTGTTCTGCTGGCGACATAGCGATGGAGTGCTCCATAGATCGTCATTTCCGGTGGTAAGATATGGTCGTCGATGCGGAACTCGAGATAGAAATCGGTCGCTTTGTCAACCGCGCCTTGGGCAGCGGAAGCATACGAGACCTTAGAAGGCTTGGGTGGAGAGGAAGCCGGTGTTGGGACTGCAGACCCAGCCCCAGATCCCGAAGCTTGTGGGATGGGAATCGGCGCGGATCCGCCTGATGCGATAGCTGGAGTCTGAGCACCGCCGGATGGCGTTATACCTGAAAGAGGAGATCAGGAAGTTCTGCTAAGGACGAAACTCTACTTACTGTCAAAAGACAATCTAACAGTTCGATCGGCTCCTCCTTCGTCGTCTGAGGCACCCTATGGACCATGAGACACTATCTCTGATGAGGTCCTGAAGAGACTTACTTCATTGTCAATCGGGTCATCAGGGTCAACAATATCTTCGACCAGTTGTTGGATGAATGCCCCAGCAAAAGCAGAGGATGCCCGGTCTTCTACGTGAATAGACGTACTACCGGGTGGAGGATCGGTGTTCGTCGTGGATGAGTCGGCGGCTCCACTCGTACCAATCGTATTGGCGTTGGATGAGCGCGCATCTCCCGCTGGTGGCTGTCCTCTTAGCCGCATGCTTCTCCTTCTCACGAGACCGCCACTTTCCGATGTCGATGGCTGAGGCGCGGAGGCGGAGGAAGAGTCAGCCTGCCCACCAGGTGGGTTTGGCGCAGATCCGGAGGTTCCAGCAGACGAAGCGATCCCACTGAGTGCACTCAGGAGTGATCCAAGACTACCAGGAGGGTGAGTGGATGATCCACCGTTCGTCGGAGGTCGGCCACCCAATCGGCAAAGAATACTTTGTGCTAAGGCAGATGAAGGTACACCAGATCCAATAAGCGCTTGAAGAAGTCCAGGTGTGAGCTGGTCAGGTCGAAGGATTATACCAGCGATGCGGGGTTTCAGGTAGTCCTCCAATGCAGAGAAAGGGGCAATCGCGTGAATGGTGGCGACAAACGACTGGCACGCCTTCGGTATGTCTGTGGTATCCTCTGCTACCAGCTTGAGGCGAACCGTGCGACCAATAAGATTCAGGGACGATCGTTTAGCATCTGCCAAAGTACTCAGAGTAAAGTTCAGCAGGGCACAGGAACGGACCCACCATCCATCGATCCAGGGGATGCCGAGACGACCTCATAGCTCTCCATCCTCGTCAGGCTCTCCTGTAGCCTCTTCACCAGGCTTGCTATAGGGGTCTGCGACCCAGGAGATGCGTAGCCAGAACGTTCAGAAAAGGCTTCGAGTATCAATTCTTCTCTCTTCTCAATGTCTAGAGTTGATATGAGTCAGAGTGCACATATCAAGCAAAAGGAAAACACACCGATTCCACTGGATTCCTCATTCGTGGAAAACGCCAACAGTCCTTCGACAAGTCCACTCTTCAACAGCTCGAAACTACTGATTCCGGTCTCGAGATTAGAGAACTTCCCTGCGATCTCCTGCAGCGTCTTCCTTATCTCGTCCTCGGTCGCATTCCCCTTCCCAATGGTGGTGGTCTGTCCCTTGAGCGCATCAAAGCTGGAATCGCCTGCACTCTCTGTGGTACTCGTAAGGTATTTGATCTTGATCAGCCGGCTGCGAATAATGTAGGCGTCTTGTGGGTCTGAAGGTATGGAGGAAGTCTTTACTTTTGGTGGTGGGACGGAGTCGCCATTCTCGGTGGTGCTCGAGGATGGTTCAGCCGGCGATGGAGGGGGCTTGAGCGCGGCTTTAAGCTCCATTACAGCGATCTGAGAAACTTCGTGTAGGACACCTTCTTTCCGAAGAGAGGCCTTGTACACAGTGGGCGACTTGACGAGGAGTAGCTCAACCAATTGAAGTGCACCGGTCACAAGGGCGGGATGGTCTCTGGACGAGAGAATCGAACCAATAAAGCTCGCCACCGGAACGTTCTGTGGAAAAGGAAATGGGTTAGTGTAAATTTCTGGGGGCTGGTTGGTTGGAATGAGCTCACTCTGAACAACAATGAAATATCCTCGTCATCAACAAAGTTCGTTGCTTTGAGGATGCTTGTCAAGCTGCGCAGACGAATTTGGAGGGTCATACTCGCCGCGTAGACGTCAAAGAGCACAGGAACAATAATGTGTAAGAAACGAGAAACGACCTCAAGGTTGTTCCGGAGAAGAGAAAGCCGGGGCTGGAAGGAGTCTTTGCGAGAACGGCTGGAGGAAGACGGCTCGCCCTCGGTAGCTGATTGTGGTGCAGGGACGATTGGTACATCTGTATCCTCAATCTTGACTGGTGTAAGAGGTTCGTTTGTGACCACCACGGTTGTTATAGGCACGCCTTGTTCAGTTGGCGCAGAGGCTGGAGATGGTCCGCTTTCAGTTGCAGCTTGGATCGCCTGTACTATAGCCTTTGCTTCCTTGACCTTCTGCTTTAGTGCACGGCTGACAGTCTTCTCGGTGTACCCTTTTGGATCAAAGACACCATCTAGAAATTGATCCTGGTTAGAATAGTTTCCATTGTGGCAAGTAGTAGGCTTGCTTTACCTCTCGGGAGAGGAGGGGTCAGCTCAGAAATCAATCCTAGTGCCTCTTCAACTTGATCCTTCGGCCTATGAGCCAAGTTTTGCATAACGGCCATGTCTGCCAGTCCACCTCCAAGGCCCTGCCCGCCAGAGGCGTTACCCTGATCCTCATTGGCCTCCGAGACCGAGGGAAGCACGCCAGTCAAGAGCGCGTACAGAGTATCCGCCACACCAGCCTCCAGCAGGGTGAGTGAAATCTTCGGGCTGGCCCTCGCAGCCGATGACAAGGCACGGAGGAAGGATGTGGCGGTGGTGGAGTTGATTATTGGCGTTCCAGATGGAGGGAGAAGCAAATTGTTGACAGCACGCATGAGCGGAACATCGATGAGCGTCTCCAGGGGCTCGGTGTGGCTACGGTAGTACGACTCGATGATCCGAATGACGCACATGCATGCGTATTCTACTAGGCGCTGGTCCGAATATCCCAGCACATTCCGAATCATAGGGAAGACGTCTCGGACGTGGTTGAAGTTTTCCACAGTGAGGTTTCGACAGCAGTTGGCCGCGGCTTGGAGAGCGGTGCGTTGAACGTGGGTTGAGAAGAAGTCGAGGTAATTGAGGAGAGCGGAGAGACCGCCTTCACGCACGATGGGGCTCTGGTATTCTTCCGAAAGTTTCTCGAGTGTCTACAAAAAGTAGAGTCAGGGTGTATAGAATGGGTGGTATGAGCAAAGAGACGAACGCTGATCGTTTGCTCGGCAAGGTCAATAAACTGAATCGCCAAGAGTTTGCTACAGAGAACTGGGACGGCGCCGTTGTGCACGAGCGTGTACGCGGAGCCGGGCATAGCCTCTATGAGGTTCGCGAGACATCTACAAGCAAGAAGCTGCTCCTCGAGATTCTCCTCTCCCATATAGCCACCTCCGCTGATGGCCAAAGCAGCAGCAAGTGCCGCATCCTCATCTTGAGGCATATCGGAATCGCCCTCTCCATCATTTCCGTCATCATCACCGTTCTTCCGTGGTCCACCCATAATATGGACGAGCTCTTTGACGTATGCATCGGCCGAGAAGTACCCGGAGAGCGAATCCTCGTTACTCATACTAAGGAGTTCGCTCAGTTCTTGCAAAGACAGCAAACGAGTCGTCGGATCAGATTTTGGCTTGATATTGTTCAGGATTGTCTTGAGTCGCGAGCCGATTGAGCCCATATAGCTTCCATAATTGAAGTCACTGCTCAAAATGGAGCCGCCGAACGAGGTTTCCACTGGAGGGGGTATCGGGTTGGGTGGTGTATCATTCGAGCTGTTTCCAGACCCGGAAGCATTGGGAGGGTCCTCTTCTGCCTCTTCATCGGATTGGTCGCTGTCTTCGACGATAACCTCACCCTCCGGAGCATCGTCTCCCTCGCTCTGAATTGGTTCCTCCATTACTACATCCTCCTCGGGGACAATCTTTGAAATCCCTGCTTGCGAGGTGGATGGACTGGGCTCAGAGCTAGGCGGGTGGCTCGAGTCAGTGGTCAGGTGAAGACGGTGGATGAGGCTCACTTTGCAGTGGTAGACATATTTGTCTTTCTATTCGATTTCCTACTAGTCTTTCCTCGATTGTTACGGGTCTTCTGGCGTTTGGCTGGCGGTTCTTCGGTATCCGAATCGACTGGAGCTGCCCGTTTCTTTCCCTTGTGGTCGTAGAGAGGTTCGTTGATGGTAAGAGGTGCTGGTGCTGATCGCCTAGAATTACAGAATTTGGCATCAGCTCCAAGCCACGCGAAATCCACGGCGCCTCCGCACCGTTTGTCTTGATTTGCTCTGGCTTTGCCTTTGGTGGGGGTGGGTTCTGAAGTGTTCTGTTGAGTAAGTTTTTGCTGCTCCTTCTCTTTCGCCGCTCGCACGCGCGCACTGAAACGGATCGGTTGGCTAGTGTTCGCGATATTCTGCTGCAATCTGCTATCAGTCTCGCGATCCAAGTCCATCGGAGAAGCCCTTCAATGCTGCATTCCTATATTCGAGTCAGGAGCAGCGGTGGCGGGTTCCAGGTAAGTCCAGGCCAAACACAAATAATGAACCACCTGAAGCTCCCTTTCTCATGACTCGCCAATGTGTGAACATTCATGAGCAATCGATATTCGCTCTAAATACAGGATTAATCCTCTTAACGATTGCGGCGGCCGAAAGCCTGGCTTGATTTCGCATCAAGAGGAGCATGTGAACCCGTATCCCGCGAAGATAGCACAAAGGGCTGTTAATCATATGGCTAGAGTGCACACTACCATGAATGTATATGTGGCACACCACTTTAGATGAAGCGGAGATTTCCAATTCGCAGAGTGCAACTGGGAGCGAGAGAAGATTAAAGTATCGTGTGGTTCGAATTGCGGAGGAGTATGTATATGCGTAGATGTGATGGAAAAGCCCGTTCTTATGCACCAATACGCCGATGCATGGGTACCAATTTCAGCCCGTGATACGACTGGGTCCGCGATGATGTGAATCGCTCTAGAAACCAAGGTATACGTTCAGGCTCAGGTTTGCACACTATAGAATTGGCAGTGACGCGTCGGTGGTCACGCATTACAATCTCCTTAAAGGCCGGCGCAACAAACTCGACAGGAGAGCGGGACTTACTTTCCGTGAAGAGCTCCCTTTGCTCTCCTTGTACATATTGATACTTGATGGAGACGGCTGGCGGGAACCTGCTAACAGGATCGGAAGTGGCGCGGTCCAAGGTGAATAGTGAAACCTTGGACGACAAGGCATCGGCTCTTCCAACCTCTTTGTGCATCTCTTGGTAAGTCGGAGCGCGATTACACAGTTCAAATTCGTACGATAGTAGAAGCAAACAGCCACTTCCACCCGGTCCGATGTGTATTCATGCTTTCCCTTATCAGGCTAAGTCATTCGTGTACGCAGAATATAGTACAGAGTCCTGTTATATATACCGTCTGGTCCAATCGCCGCATGCGCACTCATCGCGTCGAAATTGCAACCACAAACTGGTAACGGTTCCTCATGCTCTGTATCCGCGTAACACATGATAGCAACAAAGTCCGCCTTGAGAAGATTCGAGCACCGAAGTGAGACCCTCTCATAAATACGCTGTCACATGTGTCGCGGGGAACTCTGGTTTTTGGAATCTTTCGAAAGGAGAGGCGGAAATGATTCAATCGGATAGCCTCGTGATTGCACCCTCTTTCGTTCTACACCAGATTCCGAGCAAATGGTGAAGCATATCGGCGGTCGTTATAATTGAAAAGCGCTCGAGAAATGAAGAGGTGTAATGAACTACCTGTGAGATCACATGAAGGAGATCACAGGGTAATTAGCCCATGGAAATAGCCGGGAGAAGTCCTTTATGTTCGCGTTGTTCAGTCAAATGGCATCAAGAAGGACTTGTACGTCACTCGTACAAGGCATCTCTGAGTCGAACGTTGAAGAAATGCTGGTGGAGATTTTGCGAGCAACGGCGCGATGGGGCTACGGATTTTCACAGTTGTAAGATTGGGCAAGTAGGAATAGTCAACTGGTAAGGAACAATTGCACAGCTTGATGAGATGTGGCTTATCGTTGACGTAAGTGGAAGAACCGAAGGTGCCGCCCGCTTCCAACATGAACCTCTCGGCATGCGCACAGGAATCTTTCGCGTGGAGGGTCTCCAATGGGTCTCGAAAGCGAATGATTAGCTCCTTTATCGCAACTGCCACTTTGTAAAGAATATAAGCGAAGGCGCGATCGTCGCAGGTATCAAAGTACTGTTCCGATGGATGACACGAAAATGGGGAGGAATATTATGGTCGATAGGAATCACAATGCGTAGAGTATGATAGAGCGGAGATGCGAATGTGAATAAAGGGCTCTGGGCGGACCAATACGTCCGTCAAAGCGAAAGGTCGAAATGAAGGAGGACACAGAGCACCGCCTGCATAGATTTCACTGTGGGTGATGCCCCACTCTCAGGCATATTGTAGCTCGGCATGCTTCATGAGTGGACAATAACGGAGCCGATTAAAGATCCACAGGGCACGTTCTAAAAGTATTGACCATGAGAAAGAGGATCTACGTTGGACGTGTGGCCGAAGAGAGATAGGCGGAAGACATGGCATGATGCGGGGGTGTGATCTGAAGAACCAGGCACAGGCGGAGGTGAATTGCGGCGTCGACGTAAAGCTCAATAGGGAGTATATGTAAAAAAGACAATTTTAATGGGGATAATATTGTCTTGGGTGACGACGACCACCGCGCGCCAAGTTCCATTAATATACGGACTGAGTTAAAGGAGCTTCTCTCACGTAGCACTCGAGGTGATGCATAGCGACGCACTCGGAATTTTGTTCTGCAACGAAGAGGGGACGGGTGCCTGAGAGGAGGAACTTCCAGATCCCATGCATGCTCAGTCTTATTCAAGCCAATGTATTTGATCCGAGCCGCGGGTTGCAGCTGGCCAACGTCGGAAGTATAATGGCAGCGTTCAAGAATGTTGTGTCTTGCTGGTCTGATGTACGTTCTTCTCCAACTACTGTATCAGTGAGTATCACCATTCGCGATTGACGGTTTGGTTTGCTGTTTAGCAGTTGCGTTTCAGCATCACACCCCACATGAAACGTCAGCATATATATGACGACAGATCCGGCGTTGGTAATGTTCGGCATTTAAAGGGGTTGCAAGCAAATATTACTAGATTTGGACGTGGTAATGACTCTTAAGGTTTATGATAGAATGCGCCGTCTTGCCATTAATATTATTGCTCGCGTCATCGAGCCGAGGCTGTAACTCCGGCGCCTCATGACCTCATGGCTTCGATTAACGAACGCCTCAAGCCTGAAACAACCCGGCGGCACGTAATGTCCTCGGAGAGCTTGGGTCAATCCACAAATATAACGGTGGTATTGTCAGAAATAATGTGTCTTCAAAAATATCTCTCCCGATATACTCATGCACACCATCGATATCGGCGCCCATTTGGCACGCAAGACGTCGCAGCCCAAACATTGGAAAGGAAACAACACCGCGGAAGCACCAGTGGTACCCACGCCACCCCAATCTCCGGCCAAGGACGTTTATATCAGCAAGAAGAAACGGTACAAGTTGGCTGCCGCTGCTGGCACCCCACTCGCTGCACCACACACGGCAAACGTCAAGAATGAGAAAGCCAAGCAAACTGAATTCAAGCAAGAGGATGCCTTTCGCGATATGGGTATTGCGTCGTTGGAGTTGGTCGACAGCGAGCAGTTTGGTTTGATCGATCCCACGTTGGGCGATTGGGCCTGCCAGTTGCGCGTATTGTGGCTCATCGACTTGGCGAATAGGTACAAAGTCCTGAAAACCACTCGGCCCAGCGAATTGACTCCAGCAAAGCTGCGCGGCAAGAATCCGGTGATTTCGACCAAAGAACTAGAAATACTCGGCATGTATCGCCTTGGCACCTTATTTACGTCGTGTGACGTTGACCAGTTGGGGATGCGCAAGACGATTCGCACCGGCGCACGTGCCACCACACCGGAAGAAAACGCGGCAGGCTGGAAGTTCGGATCGAGTTCGCAGAACAAGGCGGCCTTTGATTATACTAAGAGGACGCTGGGCGACGCCGTCAACGAGAGCCTGATCGAATTGCTCAAGAACAGCGATCTGCCGGACAAAGAAGCGTACCTCGCCGATTTCACTCGCAGCGACATCGTCCGCCGGCCAATGCGCAACCAAAATGTTTCTGTGGTGGGCTTTTTTGGCGGCTGCAAAGCTATTCTGGACCTAGCTGCTGAGCGGAATCTACCCCTGATCGTCACGCTAAAAAAATTCGTGCGCGACCTGGACGACATTGTGCGTTTGGAAGGCGTTGAGACGGCCACCTTCAGCACGGCGGAGGACAACAGCGGCAAATGCGTGTACGTGCGTGACGAAGAGTGTGGGCGCAGCGATCAACTGGGCATGGTCATCCACATGTTCTCGTGCTTCAATGCCGCGAGTAATTGCGCGAGCGAATCCAGCTTAGATGCCGAGGCATTTTTTGCCAACGCCCGCCGCTTGGCCTTTGACGAATTCAACGCCAGCTACGATGGCATCGTTGCGTTACATCCCCAGCATCCGCCGCAGACCTACACCTGTAGCGCTGATGGTGAGTTGATGACCGACGGGGCGGGTGGGCCATTCAAGCTACTGCACAAACCTCAAGGCGTGCAGATTGATGCGACTCCTACGCTGAGGCGGATGCGCGAGAGTGCGGCCCACTTTGCGCTGGCACATGGCATTGGTCAGGGTGCTTACTACACCACTGCGATTGGCCAAGACAAGAAGCCGGCTGGCAAACACTTCGACGAATCGATTCTGCTGAACATCGAACATATCCACGTCGCGAGCAGCAATGGGGCAGCGCAGGAAATGCAGAACTATGCCGACAAATACGGTGAAATCGTCATTCCGGCTGATGCTACGGTGGCTGCGACAATAATGGCCAACTCAGGCTACAAAGTCCAGACAACGAAGGTTGAGATTCCTGAGTGTCACATCTAAATGTAACGACCTTACTGTATTACCTTATCCTGTTGCTTCCCCCTTCTTGTCCTTTCTTGCAACTAGTCCATCTCGTTTCATCTATTCTTACCCATTTTAGCTCTAATACATTTATTTTCCGTGTGGGGGACTATCGCTTGGTATCTACGCGAGTACGATTTCCGTTCCCTTTCTCTTGTTTCAATTACCCTAAAGACGGTATCAGCCAGGTTACTCTTCAAGAGATTCAAATAGTTTCCATAGTCCCGATGCGCCGATTGTACAGTATGCGTAACTCTGAGGACCCACTAAATATATTGTCTAAGGCAAAACAGAAATGTCAGTCCAAAACATAGCAATGTGCCACTCCGCCTCCGAAAAATCCAACACACATGAGCAACCACAGCCTCTATCAGGTGCTCACGTGGTTTGCATACGGCGGGTATGGAAGGCGTGTACTCACCGGAAACGCCGATCTCCAAGACGAATAGAAAAGGGGAGTTACCTATGATGTTTCGATTTGTAAAGACCTTCAGGATGAATGACTTACAGCTCATCGTACGTATTTTGAGACAACCACTGAGCCTTCGTCACCAAACGGACCGCTTAAATACAAAGATGTCGGGGTTGTGGGTAAGAGAAAAGAACAGAGATATCGTTAGTATGAGTGCTCATGAGTAGCACCAACTGACCTCCGACCATATACAGCTTCCTAACATTGCTGATGTACCCGATGGCGCTGCTAGGCGTGACCGATGGCGAGCATCCGGACACCAACCCTCCCGCCGATTTGCCTTCTTGTTCCAGACTCACTGTACAAATTGACCATTGTGACAATGATGGCGTACCTCGCGCCCAGGTGAAGAACCATGGACTGGTGTTGAGGTTACTGTAGCATCGAATGGGCCCTGCGTGTATATATACACTATATGACTCTCGTAGCTAGGTTGAGGGATATGTAAAAGATAGGAGTCGGATATCTGGTGATCTCCCGTTGATGTCTGAGGAGTATTTGATTATGAGAAAAATGAAGTACGAGAGTGGGAAACTTGGAATGGCATATCTAGGTGCTGCGAATGTCCTGGAGATCGTGGTCTCATGCATTCGAGAAGTGGGTCACTTCCAGATTGTTTCAATTGGAAGGAGACGAATGATAGGCAATCGATAACTTACACTTTACACCAATGAGTGGCCCTTACTTTTCTTTGCGTTTAGAAGCCCCGAGCTTTGCCAAGGTGATACCGAGGCGAATCGCCGTGATTCGCCCCCACGCTGGCATATTTTCGGGTTCACCCGAGAAATCGGCGAAGCACAGCTGCACTCATAAGGCGTGGATGGAAATCATTTTTGATTTCAACCACAATCTAAACCTTCCCCAAGCAGATCTTGTTACCCATAATCAAGGTCTGTTAGGCTCGCGAAATATGAATATGTTCTTCAAAAAGACGGCGAGGGAGCCCCGTGTCGGTAACAACTCGCAAACCCTAAATCCTCCAGGGGCGAGCCACGTGAGCTCTCCTTCGCTTCCGACTCGGTTTTACACATGTCCTTACGCCACCTGTAGACCCACCTCCCACCTGAACTCTGGCAACTCGTCCTGCGAGACGCGTCCCGTCGGGATCTGCTCATGATGTCTTGTGTATCTTCTTCCCTGCGCTTGATATCGTCGGACCTCCTATTTCGAGAAATCTTTGTTGCCATTGACCACACCAACGACTCTCCGAAGCAAAGGCAAAGGATCCAGGCAATGATGCGCTCCCCTGTGATCAACCAGAACGTGCGCAGGGTGCATCTGGCGGAGGTAGGGATGCGCAAATATTCTACTAATACTTTCCACACTATCAAGAACCGTTTTCTTCCGAAAGCCGCGTTTGAAACCACAATGGGTTTATTCCTAGCATCCATTCATTGCCTTGGAAAGCTGTACGCGCTCACTATTGAGGGAGTGTCTCTAAAGGAACGCGAGTATATGGCAATATTATGCGCACCTACTCTCAAACGCCTTCGCATCCGGGACGTATCACTGAAGGGACCCCGATGCAAACCATTTGTGTCCACTATAACAGACTTGGAAGTTTATTGGAGTCAAGAGATGGAGGGCTTGGCAAGCCAGCTCTTCCTTGATCTCGCACTCACCCTCAACTATCTTCTTGTAGACACGTCAGTGGAGCTTCCGCCTCATTTTAACCTTCCGGAAGCGCGTCACATCCACACATTGCACTTGATCTCCCGCGCTGTCCAGCCAACCTCATTCTATTCCCGGACCATAAACTCTTACTTGCTTCAATCGCCCAATATCGTCGACCTGAAAATCGAAATGGAGGGATATTTGGATTATGCGCCACCACCTTCCTCTCTTCCCCACCTCAACCGCCTTGCCCTCTTGGCTCGCTCGACTCCATTTCGCGAATGGACCTCCAACCGGCAGTTGCAGCGTTTGGAATTGACGCATGCGACTCACTCGTGGAGTAATCCTATAGAAATCACATGCTGTGCTGCAGCAGCAACATCCATTGCCGAATTGCATCTTACAATTGAATGGCTTGTGGCTGCAAGCACCCTTCACCTTATTGCGAGCAGCTCAACCTCCGTCATGAGTCTCTTTCTCATTATCAGACCACGAGAGGGGTTCGTAGATCCCATAGCAAACTTCATTCTTACCGCCACCGAGCCCTGGACGGCCATCCGCAACTTGGATGTAACGCTCGAGTGGAACGGTGACAGGGGTGATCGAATGGAGATGGGGGTGTTTCGACACTGGTTTAAAGCGCGTGTGGAGGATGAGGGCGCAAAGGTTAAGGAGGCGCGTTTCGACATTTGGCGCCGCCCATATGGCACCCTCCGTCGGTTTGATACCTCCAAGGATGAGATAGGGTGGTGGGAGAGCTGGGATTGTCAATCATGCCAGTGGCAGTGCCCTCGCAATTGGGAACATGGCATGGCTCTAATGTAGTGAGAGATATTAGTTTGACTAGGTGAGGCATAGAATAGACGATATAAGGGTCGGCTGGTATTGACGATGTCGGGCTACTTCCATCTCGGAAACACTTACTGCAGTCAAATACCCCGCCGGTTTCGAAGAAACATATATTTCCTAGATCCTCACCTAAAAGTGTTGTATGGTTCTGCATGGCCGCCCTTATACACCGAGGTGCAGCCGCAAGGCGCAGACCATTCATTGAACGTCGACGAGCTCACCCACCCTCATGAATCAGTAGGCCCACGTCATTAATATTAGTCGCTATGCAAGGTCCCCCGGCGTTCCGAAGGCAAGGAACGGTGACAGCGGTCGGGAGGTTGTTCAACGTGGTTCGAAGGATAAGTAGACAAGCAGACAAGCAGACAGGGCACAGATGGCGTCGTTCGCTGACGGTGGCCCACTGGTGTAGACAATGGTGGGACTACCGGTTACGATATCGCAGCTCCTGCCCGGGAGATCGATTTTTTTTTAAATTTTTTGGGAGTGACGAGTAGCGACGAAAGTGATGATATTCGACCATAAGAAAATTCCGAGGCTGGGTGGTAAACCAAATAAGTCCGACGTTGTTCCAATCCTTGCCCGTAGTTTCTGAAGAATTATTGTTAAAATCTCAAAGCGCCATTACGTATCCCAGGACAGTCATAGCAACTACCTACCGTCGCACAACGCTTCTCCGCGCCCTCCCCAGCTCTCTGGACCGGCTTCAAAATGGCGACGCTCGTGTCGTCCGTAGGAGTGACTCTCCCTCGGGGCCCTCAGGGTTCGCGAGCCTCTATCCGGAGCAATACCATATCTCCGATGTTAGTCCAGTCACCCGACGGTACGTCCCTATTCGTTAATCCTAGTCCTCTAGCTGAATCCCGCGTCCCTTCTTCGATAGAGGATGTTACGATCACTGGAAATAGGACTCTTGCCAACGGTAAAAGGAAGAGCATTGAGTGCGTCCGCAAGAGAGCTGCCAACATAGCACTGACCCGAGGCGTGTTGCAGGGAACTTCAGCTGCTCGCCCTCTCGAGTCAAATCACTGAGATATCTTACAGCCTTTCGGATATCCAGACACGTATTTTTGGTATGTCATAACCGACTGATGCGCTGTACGTGGCGTGCGGCTTCCCTTATGATCATTCACAGAAATACAAGAACTCCGACACCAGGCCGAAGCGAATGCACCCGCAGCTTTGACATTCACAGCGTCTGTCCCGGGTGAAGTCGGTGACGGTCCCATCACGAGCACGCCGGGTGGCACGGGCGTTACCACTCTTGACCAGGCTCTTATTGGCCTTGAGGAACGACTTGAGGCGATCTCAGGTTCCGTTGCATCCGTAGATGAAACATTGGGACCTCACCTCAAGGATGGAGGGACTCCGACACAGGCGACTCCCAATATGTCGACCGGAGGCGAGCTGCTGACTGCACTTCTGCGGAAACACGCAGAATTGAAGGCAGAGTGGGAAAGCGTTCAGAAGGAAGCAGAAACACTCCAGAGCGAATTGCGGGAAGACAAATGGCTAGCTGTCTTCCGGTCAGTTGGCGAGCAGTCAGACACAATGATGAACTCGCTGGAGAAAGCGCTCGCAAATTGTCAGGTGAGTGACCTCTGCCCCTTTAGCACCTTTCTGCTAACTCAACCATATTCATAGACGTTTATATATCAAGTTCATCGAGGCGCAGAGGACACTATGTCACAAGGTTCATCAAGCGGAATGCTCGCTGACAAACCGTTGAACTTGGAAGTGTTTCAATCCTTATTGGCTTCTTATGAATCCAAAAAGAAGTGAGTTCTGTCACCCTACCATTCCACATACTCACTCTGCTGGGGCTCAAGGTATTACGTCCCTTCGATATCCAAAGTTCTCGGCATTCTTGATCGTACCGTTCGAGACCGTATCACCAAGAATGGAGAATGTTTGCGAACTCATGCCGAAGCTCGCGCTCGTTGGAGAAGCGTCCAGGGTCGTATGGCACGGATCGATATGGAAATGGAGAATGTCCGGCAAATATTGATACAAAGGGAGCGAGAACCGGAACCAAGCGAGACTGGGAGTGCGGTGTCGCGGATAACGAACAAGACATCGAAATCCGGTCATTACCTCTCTACACCCAGCTCAACGACGAGGAGCAGAACGGGGTCAACAGTCAGCGCAGCCCTACAAAGGAGTATGTCTCCTCTAAGGAAGATGGCATCCAAAGTCACCGGATCACTACGAACCTCTGGGAGGAGCACGCCAGCGGTTTCCGCCGCTACCTCGCCGTTGATGTCGGCTACTGGTGCAGCCCCTAAACCTCCTCCGAAGAGCCCTTACCGAACCCAAGGCAATAAGGTCTTAGAAGAGCCTAATCCTCCTGTACCGGCACGCTCGGCTACGGGATCCACTCGCAAGCGCGACTCATATTTCCCCTTTCTCTCCAAAGACCCCGCAGCTAGTACCTCAACAATACCCAACACCACAAGTGCTGTACCACCTTCTGTCAGCCCAGGAAGTCGACCATCTAGTCGTCTGAGCAGTGGAAACGACCCGACAGGCATGCTACGGCCTAGGTGGAACCCTTCTACCAAAGTGGAACCCGTTTCGAACACTCCAGCGGTTCCGAGGCGGAGTTTCCAAACAACCCGGCCTCACACTCCGAGTAATCGAGTAGAACGACCGGCTACGTCACAGGCGCATTATTCGCCCAGTCGTCCTTCGCTCAGTCGACCACAGTCTCGAGCAGGTGCTCAGACTCCATTCGACTCGGGTACCACGATATCTCGTCCACGACCTAATACCCCTTCACATATACCTGGCCCTTCAGTATCGAGACCTTCTTCAGCCGCCTCACAAGTCGGTCCAACCTCGCTGATGCAGCGAGCGTTGTCACCCATGGACAATACAACGATGTCAGTTCGCTCTCATTCACGCCAGCAGAGTCGCAGCCTCATACCGGCTCCAAAACTCAACCTCTCCCCGCCCAGTCGGCCCGGTAGCTCTATGAGCAACGGGCCTCTTTCTGCCGTCACTACGAGTTCGACTGGCGCGTTGGCCCCGCAGACGGGCGGAGCCGGGGCGACCCTGTATGGCGGTGCTAGCCCCGATCACACACCCACACGAAATTTACCGGCCGCTGTTGGCATATCTGCCTCAAGGCTGACGCCGTCACGGGCTGCGCCGTCGAGCTTCAAGTCGGCAAGCGCATTTACACCATCACCTGCTCCCAACTTCGGCGGCTCTACTCCGTCCCGTCCTGGCTCAAGGTCAAGCACCAGCGGTGGCGCGTTCACGCCAATGTTGGCTGACACTCCGGTCTATGTACCCATAAAGTGGGACGAGTTGGACATGGAAGTGGCCAAAGTCGTCAATGGCTTGCCGCATGGGTTTGCTTTTGAGCGACTTGACCCACCTACGAGGAAGCCAGCTGCTAACGCGCCTAAGCCTGATGAGATCCGAGGCCAATATGCAGTATCTAATGCATTGAGTCGGAAGGTGATTACTTGCCGGTTGACCAACGTTGGACGAGGCGGGAATATGAG
>Ga0307513_10005237_pt1 | contig 17175 bp, 11 predicted proteins | sample 15_EM_MG_FD_202174 | JGI IMG/M metagenome (GOLD analysis project Ga0307513, IMG submission 202174) | Populus trichocarpa ectomycorrhiza microbial communities from riparian zone in the Pacific Northwest, United States - 15_EM | ecosystem: Host-associated > Plants > Roots > Unclassified | place... | reverse complement strand
GGCGGGGGCCTGCCGGTTTCGGGGCCCCGGAGGCCCCGTAACGAACACTAGGTTCTCTAATCATCGTTCCAATCAGTTAGCCGTATCTTGAAACGTGAACTCTTTGAGGTTCCTGAGTAGTCTCCTAGATGCCTCCGGGAAGTCCCTACTCAGGAAGCTTGGGTTCGGATATATGCTCTCCCCTATGGTGGCATATACCTCGCGCATAATTATGCAAGCTATTCCCGCTAGGGTAATAGAGAAATCAGCAAATATTTTTCTGTCATTAGGACGCAATGCCGACAGATCAGACAGAGGATCGATTTTTGGTGATAAATTAAATTATTTAAACAGAACTACCTCCTCCTTTGGAGTAACCCTAGCAGAATTTCTCTGTCAGTATATATCAACATGGAAACAACTTGGTAATACTATTGCTATGAAGCCTGAGACATAGGGTAGAACGTGTTATCTAACTAAATCTCCAGAAGACATCTTATCCCTTGAATTATTACACTGTCCTGATGTTGGGTGAGCTAGTTATTCAGTGGTAGTCCAGGAGCAATAATTTGAATCTCATCAATATGGAGTAATGGGTACAGCCAGTGAACTTCAAAAGAATTTTTACCTACAGTGAGATAATGGTAGTACATTCCTAAATAGATTTGCAGCCCTATCTCACGAACTAGGTTTAAAGAATATAACTTCTGGCAACACAGAGAAGGGTCTTGATAGAGAAGCGATAGTCTTCCGCTGAGAAACATGTTAGGCAGGTGTTGGGCACATTCCTGATTGTGATTTGAGATCTGGTCTTGGAATTTTGTAACGAGGGCACTTTGTCGGAAGACCGATCCTAAGATTGCCACCGCACTGAAGACTCCAAGTAGAAGTAAGGAACAAAAAGATTAAGATAATTCTAAGTAGAATCAAACAGTAAAACTTACTATCGTTGACCCTGAAAGCTTCAGTCAATAAGTTCTCTCAAGGATCGTTGGTTATCAGAATAGAGTGTTTCTCACTTTAGTTAAGTAGAATAATGTAAAGCCAGAGGACGCCCGGCAACCATGCTGACCTTTCACGAGCACCCTGCTCAGCTCAGAGCTGTCCAACTCACCTGCCTAGAGTGAGCTAACACTCAGAGGCAGTCGGACCGCTCAGATATTAACTATCTTCACAAATAGGAAGTGCTCCCGGTGATGTTTCTCCAACTACATCTGCATGAGCAAAAGCTCTTTCCTATCAATAGCATATCAGTGGCTGACCAACATGCCCAACATAGAGATAATATCTATTTGGGCTCACTGGCCCAGCGGCGGTTTCGTCCATACAAGCTACGCAGTCCATCAGCTAATCTACTGAGCTATACCAAGCTTCTAAACCTGACTGTATGCTCCCTCGATAAGAAATCTCCCCCTGCTTGACTGCATGGGCACTAGCAACAGTCAACCATACGGGATCCCCTTAAATCGTGACAATACTCCCACCTCGAGTGTCCACTCATATCCCATGGTAATGCTACAGTTCAAGGGGTAGCCTGGGACTGGCTTTGGAGTGTTTGTCCTGGAAGCCTTGCAGCTTCCCCGGTCAGCCTCAAGCCCTCTACTGTTAACCATACAACTACCCGGAGGTCAAAGTATGCCCGTAGGTGGTTCCCATGTGTTATCCAGGTGGTGCCCCAGGAGGCGGTCACCCTCACACCCTTTATATGTCGTGCGAACAGCTTCTGGTCAGTTGGATGGGCACAACTCATACTGTGTTGTGGGAGCATTCCTATGGATCTCACTTTACTAGGAAGTACACAACTACACAGCTGTAAGGTGCTATCGCGCCGTACCAACGCTGGGGCCGCAGGTCGGTGTTAGGAATATCCCCTGGAAGTTACAGAAGGTGCGGACAACTCCTGCTCTGTCTAAAAGGCTGAAATGATGCAGACCGTTAAGCGGGGCTTGACAGTGGGGGAGTGTACGGCAAAGTAGATGGCGTTTAGCTAGCGTAGGCAACTGAACCATTTGATGGTTTAGGTACCAGAATCTAGGACCATGGAAACTTTGTCAAACACTTTCGCGCCCTTTGCCAGATAACGCTTGAGACGCCACCGTCGAATACAACAATTATTACAAATTTCATTGTTAGCAGGAGACAGACAGTTGAACGTATGTAAAGAAAACAGAATTGTCGCACGCTCAGCTGCTATACGGTCTAGTATATAACTGAAAGCCCGTTTACATAACTGACTTTCTTTGACAGTTGGCACTGCCTGTGGTTGCTAGACGGCCGTCTATGGGTAAACGGGCCCTAAGTTTGCAGCGACTTTGTCGATGAAGGAAGGGTAACTGGGGTATCTCAGTAGGGTAACTGGGTCCACAAGGTAGGGTAATCATATTTCCAAGGTAGGGTAACTTCACCCTGTTATGCATTTATTCCCTGGGGGAGCCCGCGCAATGACATATAATGTTGCCCTCAAGACCTGTGCAATGTTTACTATGTTTCCTGAACGTTACATGAACATGTTCTCCGAAGGTTACCCTGTCTAACCCGATGTCACCCAGTCACTTTGTAGACACTTGTACCAACCCCTCTCTACCGCTATTACAGGGTAGCTAACACACTAGAATGCCCGGCTAACTAGGCCAAGGTTATTTGCGACACCGCATTAATAGTGCGGAAGGCTCGTTGATAATCGTTTGGTAAAAGTAAAGTAATAAAGAGTAGTCATATATCACAGAGTTATCTATAACTCGCTAACCTGTTATATTGTTAAGGTCTTTTCTCCGTTGCTTGATGATTCTTCAACCACCAGGGCAGTGGCCCACTATGTATACCAATATTCATGCTACTTCCACTTCTTTAGTTAAGAAGTATCTTCTTAACAATTCAGTTCGTCAGAACAAAGCGTGAACACCGTTTGACCCTGAAAACTTGCCCAGCATAACTCAGAGAATCATCCGAACTGTTATTTCATCTGAAGGTGTCCCCACTCCATCAGTAGACAGTCCTCGATCTCTTTGTCATGATAGACTATATATGAATATGTGGTCCAAATGCCTACATACCAATAGTAATGTGGAATATGGAGTGATCAGTTCCGATATCTAGCTATCAAAGCATTATGCAGCAATATGCATATGCGACTAGAGTAAGAGGAGTAGTGTTCTCCAAACAAAGTTCCAATCAGCTAAACATATCTTGTAAAGTGCTCTGATCCAGTAGTCCAAATTATCTTCCCGATACCTCTAGGAAGCTCATAACTACGGCAGCATAGGTTCAGATATATGGTAATCCTATTGAGCCATATACCTCGCTTTTAATTATTAGGTAAGCTATTCCCGCTAGGGTAATAACCGCTAGTATACTAAGAATACTGGTCTATCCTCAATCTGGTTACCTCTTGGCACACCATATGGGCGTGAGTTTAGTCCACGGTAGCTACCTATCTATAGGGTCGTTACATATTTTCACATCAGATTCTCTGAACCCAAATCAGACTAACCTGAATTCCGGATTTGAGATTGAGTTGCACCAAACACTCTGTGATTTGATTATGGTTTCTACTAGTATTTCTTTAGTTTTATAACCTAATACCAATTAATGTTTACCAAAGTATTTAACAAATGGAATAGAATCTGTAAAAGATATAATTAGAGTTGTATAGCAAACATAATTGTAGATTCTCTTAAATATTCATACTTATCGCTTCCTACATACCGTTCTTAGGCAAAAGTGTTCGTGAAAATGTGAAACATCTGAGTTAGTAAAATCATGAACACTTTTGCCAAGGGACTTTATATACAAATTATTTCTATCTATTATACCTTTTATAATATAAGTAACAATAATAAATACCATTCTTAACCCTCTTGTAACCTCTTTAATCTAGTACTATCATACTATTCAATGTTTTAAAACTTGAAAGATGTTTCAAAGATTGTAGATATTTGGTATTATTCATTCTTTGTACTTATTGAAACATAGAATAATTTAATAGAATAACTTCAAGCTGCCAATTTAGATAAGGACCAGTAGTACTATTTTAACAGAAGGTCCAATAGAGAACTCACTATCACCAGCGGAGTGGTTGGGCCGGGGAATGATATCCTGAGCCTTGACTGGATCACCACTTGTATAATTAGAGTTGTCAAACAATTGATGGTGGCTGATAAGGAGAGATTGTCCTATGGAATTAGCTTCAGCCCTTCTCAACAATATACGGATAAGCTATTAAACTCACTGTATGTACAATATATATAACAAACCCTTTTGATGGAGTTTCATGTCTTCCAAAAGGTCAATTACCCTTAGTAATGCTGATTAATACTATGTTAAGAAAAAAAACCTTATTCTAATTATTAAATATATCACATTTTACACTAATTTAGTTCACAAGATATTATGATATAAAATAACCCCGAATTAGGTACCGAAATTTCAAATCAGAATCAGATATCGAATTAGACTTCATAATGGATACGTCAAATACCACCTGATTTCAAATCATGATTTCAAATCAAATTATGATTAGCAATCAGAATTGTGGTGCACCAAACACATCGTTAGATTTATAGGAGCGAAAACTATTAACCATGGATGTGCTTAAGACCAAAATTATTCTGCAAGACCTAACAGCCGGAATCTTTGACAAACATGAGTCCAAGAAGAGTGTCTATAACTGAATTGGAACTTCTAGGATGGAAAAAGTATGTAAACCTGAGACAATACCTCCAGGATAGCACACACTCTCATACCAATATCCTGTCAACCTTGTTTTCAATAGACATAAGTGACTTACATCTTACTTGTAAATAGACCTCTTGCAGCCCACTACTATTTCTACTAAAGACCTGCATGAAGCATCTGCACAAGGCAAGTAGGGCAGAAATTGTAAATAGTCTAAACAGTATCAACAAAATCTGCAAAAATATCTATTCCTAATGCAATACTGGTATCTCATGAAATACATGAAAGCTAACGCAGAGCTGAGGTCGATGATAGGTCCCATCCCCCCTAGTCACTTGGTGATCTCTGGACTCAGCATGTGCTAAAGATATTCAATTACTCTAGTGTTACTTCAAAGACCAATGTTTGTGTTTTGGTTTTGGAGGTATATTGTGTTTAGAGAATTACCAACACTGGGAAGACTATGAGTACCGCCTATCAAGACTCTCTGGTAAATAGCTGTGATCAATAAGAACAATGATTATCGTCAAGTGTAGGATTGCAAGGCATTCTTTGTGTGATAATTATTTCCATCTCTCTCACAATGGATACAAGATAACCTGTAACCGAAACAAACTTAACGTTAGCATATAATCTGTTAAATGCCTGAAGCTTGGTTAGGAGATATTAACTGACTAGCTAGCTAGCAAGCTAAAATAATCGAAGAGAAAATGAGAGCAAGTTTAGGTGAGAAACAGAGAAGCTAAAGTACAAAGATACTAGTAACAGCTAACTTATTACAAAAGAGAAATTAATACAATAATGAATAAGGACAGATAGCAAAATAAAGAGAGAAAAATAAATAAAAATATAGTAAGATCAGGTATTGAGAAGAGCAAAAAAAAAAGATCTATCCAATAAATTACATGATTTGTTTTTATAATAATTTATAGACATTATGGAAAATTGTGTTTTTCACTACAGATAACTTGAAGCTGTAGCCAGATTAGAAACTTACAGAGAAGATGTAGGAGGGAGAAGGCAATAGATATATTCGAGTTGAGGGAGTTAGAGGATGGGAAATTTTACAAGAGAACCAGAAAGGACAAGAATAATAGTAAAAGTTGTTAGGGGTCTAAGGAGTTTGGCGGATGTAATTAGCTAGGGAATAGTAACCTTTCCCAAAGCATACAATATTTCCAACATGTGATAACTCAGTTTCACCCCAAGAACTCAGATTTCACACTTTTCCTTGGTTAATGGAATAAGTAAAATGATGCCATTATGATAGATGGCATAGATTCTGACATCAAGGGAGAGGACATTACTTGGATAATTGATGGCTTTATATCATGTAGTAAAGAGACTGTTAATGGATTCCTTTTCAATAAACAGCTTCAACAGGCACCAGCAGTATAGTTTATGGCATTTGGCACATTTAATATATTGGAATACCAGAATGAGGGGTACATACAGCGGAAATTGACGCTCTGCATTGTGACCGGCAACTATGGAGGTTTTGGAATCCTGGCTAAGATAGCAGCAGGTCCAATGGCCACTCATTAAGGTGGAATGAAGCAAAACAGGTCAGTTCCAGAGACAACCATCACATTTGAGAAGCTGGAAGCTGAGCTATCAGTTGATACAGGGAGAACAGGGGACAGGGAGGAACAGAAGTTGCCAGAGTGGGCCCGAGTGGGGCAGATGGGATGAGGGAAGCTGGAGATGATAGTGGAGAACACTCCAAAGTGGGAAAATCTTGAAGTCCAGCTTTCATTGTTTGGAGTATTCCACTCCAGATTCCATGTATATGTTGGAGTTTTCTATTTGTTGAAGGAGCTGGGCTGCCAAGCTCAGCTTGGTATCTGGTTGATAAGAGATGGAAGGCCATTTCCAGGAAGTGGTTTCCATGATTGTCAGTGACTGTGAGGAGGGCTGGTCTGATAGTTCTCGATCTATTGCCAATTATTATTGAAATTAAACGATCATCAGATATGTTTTTCACAGAGGCTTTGTTTTGTAGTTGCCCATGATGATAATATATGGAGGTTATGTAATAATTCTATAGTGCTCATGTTATAATGGAACAGGCAACGAGCTTATGCCCATCTTCTTTGTCAGATAGTACAGAACTGAGATGTTGATTCCTCTTTGCAGAATCTACAAGCTCATCAGATAGTATAGGACAGTCTTTTTTGTATTATAGAACTATCACAATAGTTCTATATGATTTACCCAATGCTTGACTGATATAACAGTTACCAGGCAGGTGTGCTTGTTGGTGGAGATTGTGTAGAATGCAATACTGTATACATAATGAGAATTGTATTGCAACTTGTTAGTACAGAAATGTACTTAGATGATTGCGTTAAGATCCTATCTCTCAGGTCCAAAAACCTGTCTTATATAGGCCTCTTCATACCCCTACCCCTCATGACTGATCACCTTGCGTTACATCACGTCTACGACTCATAATGAGTCATAATGTGAAATCCTTAGGATGACATGTATGAGTCACTGCACAACATTCCTTCATCCGCTCCACTTGAAAACTCATGAACTAATTCATCTGCTCAAATGAGTCACATGTGTAAAACCAATGACTTGTAATATGAGTCATGTACGAAAGTTATTATCAAATATGACTCATCATTGTGAGTCATCAAAACAATCCACCAATCATGACATAACAATCACTCAGGCTCGCTATTGCATACCCATGCCAGTGTGAGATACGACTATGAGCCAACTGACACCTTTGCATAAAACACTCACATCCCTTATAACGAATAATTATTCTGGTGAAATCTGCTTTGCTTTGTCACGATTTGTGACATGGTGTTTAGCATTATCATACCATGTATATGTCCACTATGATACATGAGATTCAGTGGAGTGACACCTGGAATGCCATAGATGTTAGCGTATGATAGTTAGTTGGGTGTACGACCGGTTTAGGCTCATGCCCAGCGCTTGTGGGTTTTTCCTGTGGGTCGCTCCTGTTTAGTGCCTTTGAGCACTCTCTTTCTGTACCTAGTCTAAGCTATCATACCAGTAGACAGCTTCCAGTATTGTACATCGAACATCACACATACCCCAACCACCACTTAGGTGCTCTTCACCTGGACTTCACGCCGTTACCTACACTACCCCAGTCATCATTGGGTCGTGAGTAAGCTGCCATAAGAGTGTCACTGTTACCAGCGACAATAGCGACCTTCGTTACCATTTGACGAAAACCGAGTTCAAGAACGCAAACTTGTTCCTTGCTATCTGGGCCAAACTACACAATCCCTATAACCCAAGCACTGAGCTCGACCTAAATGCCCACTACTGCAAACTATCTTACCACTACCAAACACATGAAGTTACGGTCAATGGAACAGGGAGCTTCATGCTGAAAACTGAACCTGTTGGCGAGCGAACAAATTTCACACAGGTAGAGAAAATTATCGACATCATAACATTTGAGGGAAATGTAGGTGCAGCTACCACTGTGGCGGCGGGAGTAAATTCCAAGTATTTCCCATCTGAAGCTCCACACTGTATGTCGCGGTTTGGGAATTCCCTCGGTATCCCAAGTAGACGGATCACCTACGTTATTCGATTGTCCCCAGGCAAGAGGTTCAGCCACTTTAGAGATCCTATAACATTCAGGACCTCGTTCCACAGGATGCACAAGTTGCTTTTTAATAACGCTTTAGGAACACTACCTGTAGATGATTCTGGTGGAAAGAAGATTGTGGGAAAAAGGGTTGTTACAAGTATGGGGACTGTTGTCATCTCTTCAATTGCTCACATTCTGGCCGCCTGTCGGGGGTTGGTTGTTGCTTGCCCGGATGGAGTGTTTCTCGTCTTCTACAATCGACAGAATCATCTAGCCGGTCACCCAGATACTCTAGGAACGATCATGGCTTTGGTTGCCCAGAGCAAGACGCTTCTGAGGGATTTTAACAGCAGAGATTAGTACCCGGTTGCTCATTTGTGTATTGATCCTATGAAATATGAACTCATGATCTTGGGAGGTGGAGATGGATACTGACTGGATGTTGTAGGGTGTGGAGATCACTGGTGGCGATAATCCACTAGTTCAAAACCCACATACATCTTGCGCTGTCACTCATGATGGCAAATTGGTTGGCCCTGTTGCACGAAGAATCTGGACTTGGCTTGCTGCAACGGTTGTGAACCTTGGTTTATTGACACTGCTGATTGTCGTGTATAAGTTCACATTGCTGTGCAATGGTTGAACCCGATCAAACTCATCCATGATTACTCGACATCCCTAACATGCTTATTCGGTCTGCCACCTGTTCCCGACGGCCAGCTCATAAACCAGATGGTCTTTTCTTCCATCCAGACAGCTATCGCTACACTTCTAAAGTCGTTCTAGGTTTTAGTTGGGCATTACCTCCCCCTGCATCACCCATCCTGTACGCTTTGCAGAAGAAATGCATCACCAGCTTCCTCTCTAGGCCTTAAATACACAAACTTTCCCCCTATGCTCATCTCCCCACCTGAGAATTGCCAGGTCATATTTTCCGCTACTTAGGTTCCTTGATAGTCATCGCGGCAAACATGCTCGCCATTGCGTTAGGTTGTATTTTGGGCCAGAGTTTGCAATCTGACATTATGATAAGCAACCCGTTCGCCACCAGCATCAACACAGATATCCCTAATGTGATTTTAATCGATGGGGCTCCAGTTGAGACATTCGCGAAAGATACAGAGTAATCTTGGCTGGCAATCAATAGCAGCGTTGATGAAAGCATCAATATGCTGACATGAACTACAGATGAATTCTGCTTCCTCCAATTCAGTTGGGGGACTGATTATGTGTCTACCTTGGTGACTTTTGAACAATTATTGAATGGTTAGGCGCAGTAAATAAATTCCTAGGTTACCGACTGGCACAAAACTTATATTAATATGAACATCGATAATAGACAAAAGATATTAGAAAACAATAAAGAATAAAGAGATTGTATGCAAGAAGGAATGACTTTGACAAGACAAGTGAAGACCGTAGAACCATGAGAGAGAAAGATGCAATGAATATGAGATGAACTACTAAAATAAACAATGGGAAGAACAGTCTGCCTTATATCCTAATCAACAGAGAATCTTCTGCCCCAACATACTTCCTACGCATGCCGGATTCTTTCACTTTCCATCTCTCACTGGTCGGTCTGTTTCGCTTCACGAAGACATTTCCAAGGTAAGAGCTGCTTGGCCGAGAGTATAGTGATGACGGATGTCTCAGATTGGGTTGATGGCTGCGGGTATAGTAGACATTGGGCTATTGACAATTGTTCATATTTCATCGTCCTGCGATTGGTGTTTGATCATGTTGCATCAATTATGCAGGATGGTGACATTGGATTGTAAGAAGCTGACAGTAGTGGAACCCTGTCGAAGCAGCCATCTTGTTCACAATAGAGTAAACGAGTTTTGCCTTATGCAGGAACAAAAGTATGGATGTGGTGAGCACCCTAAAATCAGAATTCTCCAACAGTGACTTGGATAGCACAAGGGTATGGTGGGAGCGTAGATTGCCGGTTACTTGCTGGTAATAGTTTCCAACAGATCAGCAAGATGGATGGCGAGGTGGGTTATGCGCTGACAGTGGGAATCAACGTCACTATTCTAATATCCGATGGAGACTCCTTGCATTGTGGGAATAATCAAACCATGGATGTCGTGTCTATGAAACCAGGAATCCACCCCTTCGCCTTTGAGTCAGTCTGGGGCCTCAAAGCCTCTGATAGCAGTGACCAAAACGCCGTGCGAGCCAGACGTAGCCTGATCCTCGCTGGCTAGAAGCGAATGTAGTCGACAGAGCTACCTCCTTCCCAAAAACTTCCACAACTATGAAGTCTAACACTAGAATCATCTGCAGCCAGCAAATCTCCACTGGTGAGTTCTGGGTGACCGTAGATAGCTATTGGCGGCACCAAAATATCCAAGCTCACTGGATAGCTTATATGCGGTGATCATAGCATATTCAACTGCTCCACCTCAGTTGGGAACTTCACAGTGCAGCTAGCAATGCTCCTCCGTGTTCCCTTGAGGAAAAGATTAGATTTTAGCATAATGCACAATAACAACTCATCCAATAGCTTCTCAAAGTTCATCGGCGAGCACCTGATCAACAAGACACGTTGAGACCCTTTAACCCCAGCACTGACCTTCGAGGATGCACAGCCTGTTCTATCAAAGTTCTACAAAGGTTTCTTCACTACCGTGCTCGCCCTAAACTACGACAAGATATTTGTCCCCACAGGAAACGATCTCAGATCCGAAGTTGGCCAACTCAATTCCTTGAATCCCTGGATGTTCATGGACCCGGTGATGTTCTACATCGCCCTAGCCGTACTTGGATTCCACCTAATTGCCAGAACTATCATATTTGCATTGGCGCCTCGGTGCTTGTTACCGAGGTTCCCGTATAATCTCGTTTCCGAGATTAGCCCTCTCCATCCAAGTCGTGATCTGGTATTGAGAGGATGAGTTCCATTAGCCATTATAAGGAGGCAGTGATGAGGCCTACCGTTCCAGAAACGATGATGATGGCGAGGATGGTAGCGGCAGTTCCGAGTGCAAGTCCTTCACCTTCCGCAGAGGAGGTGGTTTTCGTGGAGTGGGCAGGTTCGGCGCCCAGGGACGTGGTCGTGCCGGTTTTTGCGGTGCATCCGATTGGGACGCAGGCAGTGAGCGGGGTGGAGGGGGGTACTAGCGTGCTGGCAGTTACGGGCCCGATAGGTGGGAGCGCGGTACCAGTCGCTGTAGCGTCAGGAGAGGATGACCTCGTGCTTGTAGAACCGATGCGACCCCGTTGGTTCTGTTAAAATTACTACTGGTGGCATCGAGCCGAGGGGATGTGTTTCTCGTCTCTTATGGTTAATGGTGATCGACTGTCACAAATCGTGACTAAGCAAGGCAGATTTCACATGACTCATACTTATGAGTCATACGGTATGTTGGATTTTACACTATGACGTTACTTGACTCATAGTTCTCACATGACTAGGCACTTGCGAGTCATTGTTATGTTATGATTGGTTGATTGTGTCATGACTCACGATTGTGACGTCATATGATGGAATGATTTTCGCACATGACTCATACTATGAGTCATGGGTTTCACGCATGTGACTCGTTTGAGCACAGGACTTGGTTTATGAGTTTTGAGTGGTTAACGGAAGGTTGTGCCCTGACTCATATGAGTCATCGATGGATTTCGCGCTATGACTCACTATGAGTCATAGAGGTTTATGTAGCGCGAGGTAATGAGTCACCAGGGTTAGGGTTGTGAGAAGATGCCTATATAAGGCGCTTGGTTCCGACCAAGAGATAGGATCTTCACGCAACCATCTAAGTACTTTTCTATACTTAAGATATTGCAATACGATCACCTTTACTCTCTTTCTATATACTTCTCCTCTACCGAAGCCTACGCATCAAGAACCCGGAGACTATTGTGATAGTCTTGATGGGCCACTCAGACATAGGACTATTGTGATAGTTCTATCAAGCACGACAACCCACTCATCTTACTATCTGACAAGATAGTATCCTTGGACGGATGGATCAGACTAGCAAGCCAGTTCCGTACTATCTGAAGAGATAGTATTTCCCTACGCCCGTTATAGAGCAGAAGACTTGCTCACTATAGGAAACAACTATCGTTGCCTGTTGCCTAACTACCTAAACAATGGGATTGTTACATTTGGTTGCGTCACCGCGCAACACCCAACGATAGAACGGCTCAACAACCTGTCGATCAGGAGATCGACCTCACCGAAACAGAAATCGACCTAGATGGACTAGGGGAAGCATTAGCCGAGTCTATTCAACACTCGCGAGTCGCAAGCTCAACAACAGATAGCGCGGAAGAAAGTTCTGATTCAGACGAAACAGACGCAGTACCTACAAGGAGAAACACGATGGCGTCCACATCTACACCTAATCCAGACACAAAGGACAAAGAAGCGACCCCACCCCTACCGTCCAACCTGACGCGGGATCAAATACAACAAATCATTGGAGCCTTAACCGGAGGATCGGGAAACACGAAGAAGCCTAAAATCAAGGAACCCAGCACATTTCATGGCGAACGAGACCAACTCAGAGGTTGGCTGGCGCACCTGTCGGTCTACTTCAAAGGAGTAGGATGGGAATTGGAGTACAACAACGACAAAAATTGTCTACGCTCTCAGCCTTCTAAGAGGGGATGCGTTGAAATGGGCTACGCCATACATCGAAAGACGACAGGATGTAACCTGGAGCAGTTGGGACGACTTCAAGAATGAATTGCAGGGCCAGTTTGGCGAAATCAACGAGCAAGGAGCAGCAAGAGCAAAACTCATGAGAATGGCTCAAGGATCGAAAGGAGCTACTGAATACTGGAACGAATATAGACTCATCGCCAGTCAAACCGGAATGGACGATGCAACCCTGACCTACCACCTAATGAGGGTGTTCAAACCAGAACTCCAAGACGCGTGGGGAATGGACGGATCAGACTCGCAAGACCCACAATTCCTGGCCAACTGGGCCATCAAAAAAGAGACGAAAATGGCAGCCATCAAACACATGCGTCACGGGACAGTCAGCAAAGAAAAGGCTCCGTCTCGAGGAACCCCACGAAATCAGAATGGGACCTTTCGACCTCAGAACGACGACAAGGGTGATCCAATGGAGTTGGATGCAACGCGAAAAAGGCCTGGATTCAACATTTCGGCCAAAGAATACCAACGAAGAATGAGAAGCAATTTATGCCTCAAATGCGCCAAACCGAGACATCGAGCGGCGGCATGCCGAAGTCAGGCCAACAGCAAGGATGGAGCGACATGGGAACCAAGGAACGACAACAAAAAACAATGGAGACCACCCGCGAAAGCCAGCGAAATGGAGGTCGCAAAAGAAGAAGAATTGGGAAACGACGAAAGTCCCCAGTAAGCAATGGTCTGAGGGACAGGACCAAACCAAAGCCCATTGAGATGAGGAACCTTTACGCGGCACTGAACAACACGGAAGCACTGAACAACGAAAACGACCATATTATGGTCACGATACGACTACAAGGCACAACAAGACAAATCACGATTAATGGGATGATCGACTCGGGAGCAACCGAAGACTTTATCGACAAAGGGTTCTGCAGCAAATACAACATCAGAACCACCCAAGCAAAAACGATACGAGAGGTTTACCTGGCGGACGGTCGACCCAGCGCTATGGGGCCAATTACCCATACTGCGAAAGTACCTATGGACATCGGTAGCCATAGGGAATTGGCGATTTTCCAAGTGGCTAAACTACCCAACCATGAGGTCATCCTCGGGATGCCATGGTTAAAGCAACACAGTCCCCGAATCGACTGGGGCCAAGGAAAGATCACATTCGAAAGCGAACGATGTACGACATGGTGTTTAAAGGAATCACCAACAGTAAACGCAATACCGGAAGACGAGGCGCGAGAAGAGAACTTGAAAGTCGAGTTTGGCGCGACCCAAAGCAAGAAAGATCAGAGGATCCAAGTTAGGTTACTTGATCCTCAAGCAAAACTACCGACTCGAGGGTCGGCAAAGGCGGCAGGACACGACCTGTACGCAAACGAAGAAAGGACTATTCCAGCCAGAGGCCAAGATGTTGTCGCAACTGGAATATCGATTACAACACCTAAAGGAACCTATGGACGGATAGCACCACGAAGCGGCATGCCAGTTAAACATCAGATTGCTGTCAATGCCGGTGTGATCGACTCCGACTATACCGGCGAAATCAAAGTGGTATTAGCCAATATGAGCGACCAGGACAATCATGTCCAAATAGGCGATCGAATCGCGCAGCTCATTACGGAGAAAATAGTCGCAAGCGAGTGTTACCAAGTCCCCAAGCTGGGAAAGACCGATCGAGGTCAACAAGGGTTTGGAAGCACAGGAACTTCCAAAGCCCAGATCTGCGAGATCAGCGCACCAGCCTTTGGGAAGTTCTACCGACAACCCGACACGACCACGGGTATCCTCAAGTACAACAAAAAAGAAAGAAGAATAAGCCTAGAATCGGTTAACATTAGCACCGAACTGGCCATCAAGAGCGGAAAATCCCAAAAGAAAAGAAAGCTGGAGGAAATGGTGCCTCAAGAATATCACGGATACTTGGACGTATTCGAAAAAGAAGAAAAAACAAAACTACCACCTCACCGACCAGGAGTAGACCTGGACATCAAACTCGAGGAAGGGCAAGGACTGCCGGTCAAAAAGATTTATGCACTGTCCCAGGACGAACTGGAAGAACTCTGGAAATACATCAAGCAAAACAAGAACGAGGATGGATAAGGGAAACCTACTCCGACGGAGGATCTCCGATCATGTTCGTCAAAAAGAAGGACGGAAAACTGCGACTATGTGTCGACTATCGAGCACTCAACTACGTCACCAAGGGAGACAGGTATCCGCTACCCCTGATAGGGGAAGCCTTGGACAGGCTACGGACCGCTAAATACTACACAAAGCTGGACATCAAGGATGCCTATCACAACATCAGAATCAAGGAAGGAGATGAATGGAAGACAACCTTGACCACGAAATACGGCACATACGAATATTTGGTTATGCCTTTCGGGCTAACCAATGCACCAGCAGGTTTCCAGAGATGGATCAACAGAACGCTGCAGTCATATATCGACATATGCTGCATAGTATATCTGGACGATGTCCTCATATATTCAGACAGTCTCGAACAACACCAAAAAGACGTGGCAGCCATTATCCCAGCCATTAGAAGGCAAGGAATGAAACTCAAACCGTCAAAATGCGAGTTTCACCAACGAGAAACGGAATATCTAGGATTCATCATCAACAACGAAGGAGTCAAAGTCGACCGTATCAAAACAGCAGCCATATGGGATTGGAAACCACCTACCAACAAGAGAGGAATCCAGGAATTCATGGGATTCTGCAACTTCTACCGACGGTTTATAGAAGGTTTCAGTAGGACAGCAAAACCCCTATACGACAGAACCAAGAAAGACGTCAAATGGGAATGGGGGGCCAAGGAACAAGCAGCGTTCGACGAATTACGACAGAAGTTATGCTCAACCCCAGTGTTGACATACTATAAACCAGGAAGGCCACTCCTCGTCGAAACAGATGCTTCAAAATATGTCTGCTCAGGCATATTATCACAACATGACGAGGACGGAAAATGGAGACCGATAGCATATCGGTCAAAAGCGATGGCACCTGCAGAATACAACTACGACGTACACGATAAGGAACTATTAGTCATAGTTCAAGCGCTCAAGGAATGGAGACGATACCTCAGAGGAAGCGGACAACACTTCAAAGTCCTAACCGACCACAAAAACCTAATAAGGTTTACAACAACGAAAGAGCTGACGGACTGACAAATCCGATGGAGCGAAGTCTTGAGAGGCTTCGACTTCAAGATCGAATTCCGACCAGGAAAAGAAGGAGGGAAGCCAGATGCCTTAACAAGACGAAAGGCTCACGCAGAAAGAAAGGATTCTCTTGCCAAAAGAGAGATACTTTGACACCAGCATCCAGGAAATGGAAACAATTAGACTTGAAGAAACAAGCTACGAAGAACTTCGCAACAAAACAGCCCGAAACGAAGAAATCCAAACAATAAGGAAAGCTTTGGAACGAGGAGACAAGGAAATGAAGGGAGTAGCCTTAGGGCTATGCCAATGGAAGGACGAATACCTATGGCACCAAGGAAAGATTTGGGTCCCCAACAAAGAGGGAATTCGGACCAACCTTATACGTCAACACCACGATATTCCGCAAGCGGGACACAGGGGAACGGCAAAAACGACGGAGCTCCTACAACCCAAATATTATTGGCCTCATATGTGCAATACGATAAAACAATACGTCAAGAATTGCGACATTTGCCAAAGAACGAAGGTGGTACGACATGCACCTTATGGCCTGATGAAGCCAAATGAAGCCCCTGATCGACCATGGAAATCGATATCCATGGACTTCATCACGGACTTACCGAAATCCGAAGGAAATAACGCAATCTTTATCGTCATAGATCGACTCACAAAAATGGCTCATTTCCTCCCATGCACTAAGGAAATGAATGCGCGGCAATTCTCGGAACTTTTCATAAGAGAAATATTTCGATTGCATGGGCTGCCCAAAGATATCATAACGGATCGAGGATCCATATTTACTTCGGATCTATGGAAAGAAACGACCCAACAACTAGGAATCGAACATAGACTGAGCACGGCATTTCACCCTCAAACGGACGGACAAACGGAACGGACGAATTCTACTTTGGAACAATACCTCCGAGCATACTTCAATTATCAACAAGACAACTGGAAGGAGCTCCTACCAATGGCAGAATTCGCATACAACAATGGATATCAAGAAAGCATTAAGCGCACACCCTTCTTTGCAAACTACGGAGTCAACCCCGAATATCAGACCATCGGGCACCTAATGCAAGGAAAAACCACACCAGCGGAAGATATGAGTCAATTACACGACACCCTACAAG
>Ga0307513_10005236_pt1 | contig 17177 bp, 16 predicted proteins | sample 15_EM_MG_FD_202174 | JGI IMG/M metagenome (GOLD analysis project Ga0307513, IMG submission 202174) | Populus trichocarpa ectomycorrhiza microbial communities from riparian zone in the Pacific Northwest, United States - 15_EM | ecosystem: Host-associated > Plants > Roots > Unclassified | place... | reverse complement strand
TCGGCGCGCATCGTGCTGGTCGACCAGCCCGGCGCGCCGCAAACCGCGCTGCGGGTCGTTGCCGGCGCACCGCCGGCCGCGACGCCCGATGCCGCCGCCATCGAGGTGATGAACGCCGCGATGGGCGGCCTCTTCACGTCGCGCATCGTGCAGCAGTTGCGCGAGGTCAAGGGCTACACCTACGGCATCTATTCCGGCTACACGCTGGGCCGCGAGAACGGGCAGTTCGCGGTGCAGGGCAGCGTTCGAACCGAGGTCACCGGAGCGGCGCTGAAAGAGCTGTTCGAGCAGTTCGACGGCATGCGCGCGGCGCCGCTCGGCAAGGACGAACTCGAACGTGCCCGCAACGCCAGCCTGCTGTCGCTGCCCGGCCAGTTCGACACCGACACGGCGATCGCGCGGGCCTATGCCGGTGCCTGGTCGGCCGGGCAGCCGGCCGACTACTTCGTGCGGCTGCCGAAGCAGCTGGCCGCGGTCGATGGCCGGAGTGCTTTTGACGCCGCCAAGCGGCATGTCGAGCCGGCGAAGATGATCGTCATCATGGTCGGCGACAAGGCCACCGTGCTGCCGCAGATCGAGGCAGCAAAACTCGGCCCCGTGCAGCAGCGCGACGCGGCCGGCAGAATCGCACCATGAACGGCAAGATCAGCCTGATCGGCGCGCCCACCGACGTCGGCGCCGGCGTGCGCGGCGCCAGCATGGGGCCGGAGGCGCTGCGGGTTGCGAACATCCAGCCGACGCTCGAAGGCCACGGCCTCGAAGTCATCGACCGCGGCAACCTCGCCGGCCCGGCCAACCCGTGGCTGGCGCCGGTCGACGGTTACCGCCATCTCGATGCGGTGGTGGCCTGGAACCGCGCGGTCCACGAAGCCGTGCACGCCGAGCTGCTGATCGGCCGCCTGCCGATCCTGCTCGGCGGCGACCACTGCCTGGGCATCGGCTCGATCAGCGCGGTGGCCCGCCATTGCCGCGAGGCCGGCAAGCGGCTGCGCGTGTTGTGGCTCGACGCCCACGCCGACTTCAACACCAGCCTGCTGACCCCCAGCGGCAACGTGCACGGCATGCCGGTGGCCTGCCTGTGCGGCTACGGGCCGCAGGCGCTGATCGAGATCGGCGGCACGGTACCGGCGATCAACCCGAAGGTCCTGCGCCAGATCGGCATTCGCAGCGTCGACCCGGGCGAGAAGAAGTTCGTCCACGAGGCCGGGCTCGAAGTCTTCGACATGCGCTACATCGACGAGATGGGCATGCGCCACACGATGGAGCTGGCGCTGGCCACGCTCGACGCCAACACCCACCTGCATGTGAGCTTCGACGTCGACTTCCTCGACCCCGACATCGCGCCCGGCGTCGCCACCACGATCCCGGGCGGCCCGACCTACCGCGAAGCGCAGCTGTGCATGGAGATGATCGCCGACACCGGCCGGCTGGCATCGCTGGACGTGATGGAGCTGAACCCGGCACTGGACATCCGCAACAAGACCGCCGAGCTGGCGGTCGACCTGATCGAGAGCCTGTTCGGCAAGAGTACGTTGATGCGGACGTGAGGCGCCGATGCGTGAGGCCGCTTACGGCAGATCCGCGCGAAACGGGTTGACCACGCGCAGTCGCTCATCGAGCACCTGGCCGTGCTGCATGTCTTCGGTCAACAACGTGCCGCAACGCGCTTGCAATGCGGCCGCGGCGATCTGGCAATCCCAGAACGAGAAGCCGTATCGGTTGCGCAAGGCCAGCGCCGCGGCCAGCACTTCGGCATTGGCCGGCTGCAAGCGGGTGCGCGCGAACATGGCGCGCAGGTTGGCCTGGATCCAGGCGTCGGTGCGAGCGTTGCGCAGCATCACGTTGTAGTACTCGGCAACCACTTGCGGGCTGATCACGAGGTCCGCCCGGGTTTCCAGCAGTGCCAGCGCCCGCTGGTGGCGTTCGTCACCGGACACCCTCAGATGCGCATAGACCCAGATGTTGGTGTCGACGAACGCGCTGACGTGACCGGCCTCACTTGGGCCTGGCATTGCGCTGATCGCGAGTCGGCATGACGAGTTGCTCGACCTCGGCGATCTGAAACGCCGGAGCGCGCACGGACTTCGCCCGGCCGGACGGCGCCGTGTCCCGCACGAGCCTCACCGGGCGCAATATCAGCTCGCCGTTGGCGCGCTCCTCCAGTTCGAAGTGCCGGCCAGAATACTTCTTGCCCAGCGTCAATTGGCCGCTGGTGCCAACCATCTTCAGCATCGTGGACCTTTCATGCTGCATGATTCCATGCTTTCACGATAACATGATTGGCGTCTCGCGGCGCGCCATCACGATCGCTGGCGCGGCACCTTGGGCTCGCCAGCCGGGAGGACGACTGCGCTGTCCATCCTCTCGCAGCGCGACGTGCTCTACGTCGCCTGGCAAGGGCAGCACGCGCTGCTCGATGGACTCAACTCGCCGTCGCTGCAACGGCTGGACGCAACCGCCGTGCTGGCCCCGGGGGGGGGCGAGATGCGTGATAGGGCCGTCTGTATTTGTCGTTCCTGGCGCCAAACGCAGTGTCGGCCGACGAAGCGTGCCGGGCCGCGGCCTCGAAGCAGTTCCGCTGAATCGAATGACAATGACGCTTGCAGAACCCCTGATGGAGCTCACCGACATGGACTGGCACGGACGCGTCGTCACCGACCCTGACACCTTGTTCGGCAAACCACGCATCGCCGGCACCCGCATCGGCGTCGAGTTCTTGCTCGACTTGCTGGCCTCCGGCTGGAGCGAGGCCCGCATCCTCGATGAGTATCCCCACTTGAAGCTGGAAGACCTGCAAGCCATGTTCGCCTTCGTCCGAGAGTGCATGAAGGACGAGGCGTTCATCATGCAAGGCAAAGCGGCGCCGGGTGCGGTGTCCGCGTGACCTTTGCATTGCTGCTCGACGAGAATTTCCCCCGCTCGGTGGGGCAGGGTTGGCGTCGGCAGGCCATGACGTCCGCAGGGTCGCCGAAGTTGCCGCCGGCATCGACGACCGCGGCGTCCTTCAGCTGGCACGCCGCGAAACGCGCAGGTTGCTGACGTTCGACGCGGACTCGGTGACTCAAGTCCGCGAGTGGTCGCGTGTCTTTCGCTCGATACGAGTGGATTGAAACGTCGGCAGATGCTTGGGCATCGGTGGCGGTAAGTCGCGTCCCATTTGCCTTGCACGCAAGGACGTAGACAAGGAGACAAGAGGCCTTTCAAGTGCAAGCTCGGAATTGGCGTCGCGCCCGATTGCTGGGCGCATCAGTCCATCACTCGGCGGGCGCTCCTACTTCGCAGCAAATGCTGCATCAGAGCCCGCATCCGCAGCCTGCGCCAACGGCGCCCCCGGCTGCCCCGCGCATTCCTCGAACACCCGAACCGTGCAGCGCGCACAGATCGCGCCGTCCAGCCGCGGCACGATGGTCGCGATCGCACTTCGCTTGTCGTCGAACACATGCTTCGCGCCCAACCGGTCGAGAAAGCCGCGCTGGCGCCAGGCCCGCAGTACCTCGGGGCGCGGGTGGTGGAAGTACAGGTCGCCGCCGATCGCCAGGCGGCGCAGGTGTTCTTCTTCCCACATCGTCGCGCCGGCGTCGTCGACGAAGTTCATGCTCTTGGCCATCACCAGCAAGTGGCGCGCCGGCTCGCGCTCGCTGCGCAGCGCCTGCAGCCGCTCAGAGACATGCGCCACCGCGCCGAAGTAGACCGAGCCTTCCATGCGCAGCAACTTGAGCTGCGGGCATTCGGGCAGCGCGCACGGGTTGCTGTCGATCACCACCGTCGGCCGGCGGCGGTCGACACGGTCGAAGCCCAGCGTGCGCAGCGCCGGCCGCGACGTGCGGACCAGATAGCTGACCAGCGACAGGCCGACACCGCCGATCACCGCCTCCTGCAGCGGCAGCGCCAGCGTCGCGACGAAGGTCGCCGAGGCGATCGCCGCTTCGCCACGGTCCACGCGCAGCAGTCGCAGCCACTGCGCACGGTCGATCAGCGAGCCGGCCACCCACAGCAGCAGCCCGGCGATGGCCGCCAGCGGCACCCAGGCGATCAGCGGCTCGGCGGCCAGGGCCAGCAGCAGCACGAGCACGCCCGCGAACACCGCCGCCAGCGGCGTTCGTGCGCCCGACGTGAAGTTCGGCAACGAGCGGTTCAGCGAGCCGCTGGAGACGAAGCACGAGAAGAACGAGCCGACCAGGTTCGACAAACCCTGGCCGAGGCATTCGCGGTTGACGTCCAGCGGCTGCCGGGTGCGCGCGGCCAGCAGCTTGGCGATGCCGATCGTCTGCCCGAGCGAGACGACGGTCAGCGCGACGGCGATGCCGGTCAGCCGCGGCACATCGCTCCACTGCAGCGGCGGCGGCCGCCAAGCCGGCCAGGCCTGCGGCAAGCTGCCGACGTGGTCGAGCGGCTCGCCGGCCCAGCGCATCAGCGCCCAGCCGGCCAGCGTCGCCGCGGCCAGCGCGATCAGCAGGTAGGGGCCGCGGCCCCATAGGCGGCGCAGGGCCCAGGCGCCGGCCAGGGTGCCGATCGCCAGCGCGATGGCCATGGGCTCGCCGGACACGCTGGTCGCCGCGTGCCAGCCGATCAGCACCGCCGCGCCACTGGTGAAGCCGAGCAGCACCGACGGCGAGATGAAGTTCGCCAGCGTGCCCAGCCGCAGCAGGGCGACCGCCGTCTGGATCAACCCGACGATCAGCGTCGCCACCACCGCCAGCCGCAGGTATTCGGGGCTGCCGGCCGCGGCCAGCGGCGCCAGCATCGCGGCCATCGCCAGCGAGACGGCATTCGTCGGGCCGGACAGCACCAGCCGGCTCGACCCGGCCAGCGCGGCGACGATGCACGGCACGATCGACGTGTACAGCCCCCACGCCGGCGGCAGCCCGGCCAAGGTGGCGAAAGCGATCGCCTGCGGCAAGGCCAGCACGGCACCCAGCAGCCCGGCGCTGGCATCGGCGCGCAGGCTGCGGCGGTCGGCCTCCAGCACCCACGTCCCGAGCAGGCGCGCGAGCAGCCCGCGGGCCTGGTCGATCTTCGGCATTCGACGAGGTTAGCACTGCGCCCGCACGCCGGCCGTAGCTGTCGGCAGCTTGTCGGCGGATGCGCAGCCCGCCGCGTTGGGCTGTGATGCAACGAAGCCCGATGGCTCTTCTCCTGGCCGCCGCCCTGCAGTCGCCGCTGCCGGCCATGGCCGCAGCCGACCTCACCGAGGCGGCGCGCACGATCGTCGAGCGGACGAACCAGCTGCGCGCCACCACCGGCGCGGCGCCGACCGCGCGCAACCCCCGGCTGGATGCCGCGGCCCGCGAGTTCGCCGAGTTCATGGCTGGCAGCGGCCGCTATTCGCACGACGCCGATGGCCGCGACCCGGCGCAACGGGCGCGCGCGCAGCACTACGATTTCTGCATGATCGCGGAGAACATCGCCTACCGCTACAGCTCGGCGGGCTTCGAGACGGACGAGCTGGCGCGCGGCTTCTTCGACGGCTGGGCGGCGTCGCCCGGCCACCGGCGGAACATGCTCGACACCGATGCCGCCGAGACCGGCGTCGCCATGGCGCAGAGCGCCAGTTCGGGCCACTACTACGCGGTGCAGATGTTCGGCCGGCCGCAGGCACTGCAGATCCGCTTCGAGATCGGCAATCGTTCGCCGCGCGCGGTGGGCTACGAGTTCGGCGGCACGACCTACACCTTGCCGCCGAACGCGACGCGAACCCACGAGACATGCCGGGTCGGCCCCCTGCAGCTCCACCTGCCCGGCGAAAGCGGCGCAACCACGCTGCAGCCCACCGGCGGCGCCAGCTACCGGATCGAGCAGCTCGGCGCGCGCTACCGCGTCAGCGGCGGCTGATCGCAGCCGGCCGGCTGCCGCGGGGCCTGAGCGGTCGCTCAGAGCTGCCTCAGGATCTCCTGCGCCATCGCGCCCAGCGGCAGCGTCTTTTCGACGCCGCCGCGCTTGATGGCCTCTTTCGGCATGCCGAAGACGACGCAGCTCTCCTCGTCCTGGGCGACGGTGCGGGCGCCGGCCGTGCGCATCTCCAGCATCCCGGCCGCGCCATCGTCGCCCATGCCGGTCATGATGACACCGAGCGCATTGACGCCGGCGCTCTTCGCGACCGAGCGGAACATCACGTCGACCGACGGCCGGTGGCGGTTGACCAGCGGCCCGTCGACGACCTCGACGAAGTACTGCGCCCCGCTGCGTTTGAGCACGATGTGGCGGCCGCCCGGCGCGATCAGCGCCCGTCCCTGGACGACGCGGTCGTTGTTCTCGGCTTCCTTGACGGTGATCCGGCACAGGCCGTCCAGGCGCGCCGCGAACGCGGCGGTGAACTTCTCGGGCATGTGCTGCACGATGACGATGCCGGGGCAGACGCGCGGCAGCGCGGTCAGCACCTCCTCCAGCGCCTGCGTACCGCCGGTCGAGGTGCCGATGGCGACCACCCGCTCGGTGGTCTGCGTCATCGCCCGCGCCGACGCGGGTGCCAGAATGACATCGGCGGTGTTCTTGGCGCTGGGTGCGAGCGGCGGCGCGTCGGCATGCGACGCGTTGGACACGAGGCGCCGCACATTGGCTCGCGCCGCCGAGCGCACGGTGGCCACCAGATCCTCGGAGGCTTCGGTCAGGAATTGCTTGAGGCCGAGCTTGGGTTTGGTGACGATCGCCACCGCGCCGGCGGCCAGCGCTTCGAGCGTGGTCTTCGCGCCTTTCTCGGTGAGCGTCGAGCAGATCACCACCGGCGTCGGCCGCTCGGCCATGATCTTGCGCAGGAACGTGATGCCATCCATGCGCGGCATCTCGACATCGAGCACGATCACGTCGGGCCACTGGCGCTTGAGCCGTTCGATCGCCAGCAGCGGGTCGGCCACCGCCGCGATGACCTCGATGCCGGGCGCCGCGCCGAGCAGGCCTGCGACGACCTGCCGGACGACCGCCGAGTCGTCGACGACCATGACTTTGATCGGATTCATGCTGATGGCCTGTCTGCTTTCTGTGACACAAGGGCGGCCGGCACAGTGCTGTCGGCGTGCGGACGGATTTGGCGCGACCACACGTGGCCGCTGGCGACGTCGAAGGCGATCTGCCGGTGACCGTCGCCGAACAGGCTCTCTGAAATGACCTCGATGCCCTGGGCCAGCAGCAGCCGGCGCGCCGCCTCGCCGTTGCGACGGCCGATGGCCAGCGAGGCGCTCGTCTTCTGGGCCGGGAACATGTCGCCGCCGCCGAAGATCTTGGCCTGGCATTGCGCAGCGCTCACTTTCTGTCGCGCCAGTTCGTGCAGCATCAGCGCCAGCGCTTCGTCGCCGTAGCGGCCGTCCAGGCCAGCGCTCGCGCTGCCGCTGCGCGTGGCCAGCAGGAAGTGCGACATCGCCCCGACCCGTTTGAACGGGCACCACAGCGTCACCGATACGCACGAGCCGAGCACGGTGCGGATCCGGTACGAGGCATCGCCGACGAAGTATTCGCCGGGTTGCAAGAACACGTCGATCTGCCGGCGGGTGTGCGAGAGCAGCTGGCTCACGGGTGTTCCCGGCGACTCATGGCTTGCGATAGATCGAAGGCGCGATCTGCTGCACGGCCGAGCTGATCTCGTTCAGGCTCTCGGAGTGGCCGATGAAGAAGTGCCCGCCCGGCTTCAGCAGCGAGAGCACGCGGGCGACCACCTGGCGCTTGGTGTCGCCGTTGAAATAGATCATCACGTTGCGCAGGAAGATCACGTCGAAGCTGCCCAGGCGCGGCAGATCGGTATTCAGATTGACCTGCGCGAAGCTGACCCGGTTGCGCAGCGCGCGTTCGACCAGCAGCGTGCCCTCCTGGTCGCCGGTGCCCTTCAGGCAGAAGCGCTTCAGGTACGTCGGCGGGATGTGCCGGGTGCGCTCCAGCGGGTAGTGGCCGAGGCGGGCGCGCTGCAGCACGCGGCTGCTGATGTCGGAGCCGACCACGTCCCAGGTCGCACTGCCGAGGCAGTCGGCCAGCACCATCGTGATGCTGTAGCACTCTTCGCCGGTCGAACTGGCCGCGCTCCACACGCGGAACGGCTGCGGCCGCGACACCGCTGCCAGCGCCAACTCGCGCAGCAGATCGAAGTGCTTGGGCTCGCGAAAGAAGTAGGTCTCGTTGGTCGTCAGCAAGTCGACGGCGGTCTGCACTTCGCCGGCCGCTGCGCCGCTGCTGAGCAACTCGAAGTATTCGGTGTAGCTGCTCAGCTGGTTCACCTGCAGCCGCTTGGCCAGGCGCCCGCAGACCAGGGCTTTCTTGGCCGGTGTCAGCGTGATGCCTGCCGCCTCGAAGATGAAGCGCTGGAAACGGGTGAACTCGGTGTCGGTGATGGTGTTCATCGAGGGTTCAGTATTCGCTCATGGGGCAGGTGAAAGGGCAGTCGCGGCGGTGGAACGCAGCCCACCCAGCGCGCCCTGGTGGCGCTTGATCCAATGCGGCAACTCGGCCGCCGGCATCGGCCTGGCGATCAGGAATCCCTGGCCGACACCGCAGCCGAATTCCTGCAGCAGCTTCCAGTCCGCGCGCGACTCGATGCCTTCGGCGACGGTCACCAGGCCGAGCTGGCGCGCCATGTCGAGCGCCGAGCGCAGGATCACGCGCAAGTTGGTCCGCTCGTGCGCGCCGTGCACGAACGAGCGGTCGACCTTCAACTCGGTGAACGGGATGCGGGCGAGTTGCTGCATCGACGAAAAGCCGGTGCCGTAGTCGTCGATCGAGAGGCCGAAACCCTTCAGGCGCAGCCGCGCCAGCACCCCGAGCGCCGCCCCCATGCAGTCGACGACGGAGCCCTCGGTGATCTCCAGCACCACCTGCTCGGCCTGCAGCCCGTGCCGCGCCACCAAGGCCGAGACTTCCTGCACCAGCGCAGCCCGGTCGAGCAGCAGCGGCGACAGATTCACCGCCATCGACAGCTTCAGGCCATGCGCGTTCCAGGCCGCCGCCTGCGCCAGCGCCTGCGTCATCACCGACAGGGTCAGCTCGTGGATCAGGCCGTCGCGCTCGGCCAGCGCGATGAAACCGTCCGGCCGCACGAACCCGATTCCCGGGCGATGCCAACGTGCCAGTGCCTCGACGCCGCGCACGATGCCGGTCCGCATGTCGACCTTGGGCTGGTAGTGCACGCCGATCTCGCCGCGGGCAATGGCGCTGGCGAGTGCAGCAGCACCGATCGTCGATGCCAGGCCGTCATGCGCCGGCTCGACGCTCGAGGCCGCCCCGCCGAACCTTTCGAACGCGGCGCCCAGACTGGCCCTCGTCAGCGGCTTCTGCAGGCCGGCGAGGACCGGCAGGCCGAGGTTGCGGGCCATCGTCTCGACCGAGTGGATCAAGGCGCTGTCGCGGCTGGATGCCACGATCAGCGGAATGCACAGCCGGCGCAGCGACAACTGCTGGATCAACTCGACCCCGTCCATGCCCGGCATCTCCAGGTCGACGATCATCAGGTCCGGCGGCGGGGCCGGCATTTCTAGCCGTTCCAGCGCCTGGGCACCGCCGGCCGCCTCGTCGATCACCGGCACGCCGAGATCGCGGCACACCGAGACCGCGTGCGAACGCTGCACGCTGCTGTCGTCGACGACGAGCAGCGACCCGATGCGGCACGCCACGGCTTGAGGTTTCATGGCGTGTGGTATGGGCGCTGCGAAGGGTCGGTGGGGTCAGTGCGGTAATCGTGCGGTATCAGTGCGCTATCAGTGCGAAACGGCAGCGGCTTCGACCACAGCGGCGCTCGCGCCGACCTCGGCGATTTCTTCGAGCGCAAGAACGTTGTTGACGTCGAGCAGGATCACGAACTTGCCCTTGACCTTGCCCATGCCTTGAATGAAGTCGCTGCGGATGCGCGCACCGAAGCTCGGCGGCGGCTCGATGTCGGCCGGTGCGATGTCCAGCACCTCGTTGACCGCGTCGACCACCACCCCGATGACCTGGCGTTCGTCACCGGCCTGGACTTCGACGATCACGATGCACGTGCGTTTGGTGATGGCGCAGGTCGGGCGCCCGAAGCGCGCCAGCAGGTCCATCACCGGCACCACCGCGCCGCGCAGGTTGATCACCCCGCGAACGCAGGCCGGCATCATCGGAACCTCGGTCAGGCTGTGGTATTCGATGATCTCCTTGATCGCAAGAATGCCGATCGCGAACACCTCGCCGGCCAACATGAAGGTCAGGTACTGCGCCGGCTCCAGGCTGGCTTGGGACCCGTGGGCGGGGGTCAGCGCACGGGAGGGTTGGGTCTGAACCAAGGCATTCATCTCGCCGCGTCCTCAGAATCGCGCGAACTGCGCTTCGTCGACCGACTCGACGCCCGCGCTGGCGAAGCTCGGGTTGGCCGGCCGGGCGGCGCCGCCGCGCCGGGGTGCCGCGCGCGATACCTGCGCTGCCGCCGGTTTGCGCGCTGCCGCGTTGGCGACTGCGGCCGCAGCCGCCCGGCGGGGTGCCGTGCCGGCGAGCTTGAAGAAGGACATCGTTTGCTGCAACTGTTCGGCCTGGCTGCTCATCTCTTCGGCCGTGGCCGCGAGCTCTTCGGAGCTCGACGCGTTCTGCTGCGTGGTCTGGCTGAGCTGCGTGACCGCGGCGTTGATCTGGCCGACACCCGAGGACTGCTCTTCGGACGCCGCCGTGATCTCCTGCACCAGGTCCGAGGTCTTCTTGATGTTGGGCACGATCTGGTCGAGCAGCTTGCCGGCGCGCTCGGCGAGTTCGACGCTCGAGCTGGCAACCGTGCCGATCTCCTGCGCCGCGATCTGACTGCGCTCGGCGAGCTTGCGCACTTCCGCCGCGACGACCGCGAAGCCCTTGCCGTGTTCACCGGCGCGTGCCGCTTCGATCGCGGCGTTCAGAGCCAGCAGGTTGGTCTGGTAGGCGATGTCGTCGATGATCACGATCTTCTGCGCGATCTGCTTCATCGCCGCCACCGTGGCGCGCACGGCCTCGCCGCCTTCGGCGGCTTCGATGGCTGCCTTCGTGGCCATTCCGTCGGTGACCTTCGCGTTTTCGGTGTTCTGCGAGATCGACGCCGTCATCTGCTCCATCGACGCGCTGGTCTCCTCGACCCCGGCGGCCTGCTCGCTGGAAGCTTGCGACAGCGACTGCGCGGTCGCGCTGACTTCCTCTGAAGCACCCGCCAGCGCCTCGGCGCCACCGTTGACTTCGGCGACCACGGTCGACAGCCGGCCGACCATTTCACTCATCGCCTGCAGCAGGAGGCCGGTCTCGTCGCGCGAGTTCACTTCCACTTGCACGGTCAAGTCGCCTTCGGCCAGGCTCGTCGCCACCCGCACGGCTTGTTCCAGCGGCCGCGTGATGCTGCGCGAGATCCAGAAGGCAACGCCCAGCGCGACCAAGAACGCGCCGGCCGTCAGGGCGAGCATCAGGCTGCGCGCCGATTCGTATTGCTGGCTCGCTTCTTCACTCGACTTGACCATCAGCTCGCCCTGGAAGTCGGCCAGGCTCTGGGTGGAGGCGGTATAGCCGCGCATCACCGGCTGCAATTCGCGGAGCAGGAAGTGGCCCGCCTCTTCGCGCTTGCCGTCCTGGACCAGTTTCAGGATCCGGTCCTGGCCGTCGATGAACTTGGCGCGGCTTTCCTTGATGCTCTTCAGCATCACCATGCCTTTTTCGAGCTTGACCACCTTGTCCATCTGCTCGACGGTTTCACCGATCGTCTTGCGCGAGTCGTGGATCTTCGCGACGTTTTCCTTCAGCACCGCAGCATCGTCGGTGATGATGGCGTTGCGCATGTAGCGCGCGATGTTGCTGACTTCGGTGCTGACCCGGTTGGCGAGCACGACCTTGGCATAGCGGTCCTTCAACATCAGTTCCATGTTGTCGTTCATGCCGCTCATGCGCGTCAGGCCGAGGTAGGCCACGGCCAGCATCAGCAGCACCAGGAGCCCGAAGCCCATGCCGAGCCGTGCCGCGATTTTCAAGTTCTTGAACATGTGAATATCCTTTTGAGACCAGTGGATCGGTGAAATTTCAGTTGGCCAGCGCGGCGCGTCTGGCTGACCAGTCCACTGCGTGTTGGCTTGTCGAGTCGATCGCTTGCTGCACGAGTGACGGCACATCCAGGATCAGCGCCACGTCGCCGCTGCCCAGGATGCTGGAGCCGCTGATGCCCTTGACCTGCGCGAACATCTTCGACAGCGGCTTGATGACGGTCTGCGCTTCGCCCATCAGCGTGTCCACGACCAGGCCGAATCTCTGGCCCGCATGCTTGACGACGACGATGTTCTGCCGTGCGCTTGCGGCGTCGGCGACCTCGAAGAGTTCGCGCAGCCGGATGAAAGGCAGCGCCTGGCCGCGCAGGTCGGTGTAGTCGTGCCCCGGCTCGGCCGAGAACTCGACGCATTCGTCCACCATGTCCAGCGGCACCACGAACACCGATTTGCCGACCCCGACCTGGAAGCCGTTGATGATGGCCAAGGTCAACGGCAGCCGCACGGTGACGGTGGTACCGTGCCCCGGCTCGCTGGTGATCGCAACGCTGCCGCGCAGCGCGGTGATGTTGCGCTTGACGACGTCCATGCCGACACCGCGGCCGGACAGGTTGGTCACCTGGTCGGCGGTGGAAAAGCCGGGCTCGAAGATGAGCCCGTAGATTTCCGCGTCGCTCAGGTTGCGGCCGGCTTCGACCAGGCCGCGCTCGACGGCCTTGGCGAGGATCTTCTCGCGGTTCAGGCCGCCGCCGTCGTCGCTGACCTCGATGACGATGCTGCCCGAGTCGTGGTATGCGTTGAGCGCGACGGTGCCTTGCGCGGGTTTGCCGCGTGCGGCCCGCACGTCGGGCGCGTCGATGCCGTGGTCCATGGCGTTGCGCACCAGGTGCATCAGCGGGTCGCCGATCTTCTCGACCACGGTCTTGTCGAGTTCGGTGTCCTCGCCGCTGACGTGCAATTCGACGTCCTTGCCGAGTTCGCGGGCGACATCGTGCACGACCCGCTTGAAGCGGCCGAAGGTGGCGCCGATCTTGACCATGCGCAGTTGCAGCGCGCTGTCGCGCACCTCCTCGACCAGGTCCGACAGCGTCGAGTTGCATTCCTGCAGCTCGACGTTGCGCAGGCGGCGGGCGATGAGGTTGGCGCCGGCCGCGGCAATGATCAGCTCGCCGACGAGATTGATCAGCCGGTCGAGCTTGTCGGCGTCGACGCGCACCGACTGGCTTTCCTGCGCCTTGACGTCCTTGACCTGTTTCTGCTTGGCCAGTGCGGCTTCGACGACCTGCGGCGCCACCGTGCCCTGGCCGGCCAGGATGCAGCCGATCAGCGGCGCCGGCTGAGCCTGCTGCTGGGTGCGCAGCGCGGCATCGAGTTCATGCGCGGTCACGCTGCCGCAGCGCACAAGGATGTCGCCGAGCCGGCTCGGCTCTTCCGACAATTGCCCGATGAGGTCGATGTATTCGGCGATCCGGCTGTAGGGCGGCACGATGCGCAGCTTGCAGTCGTCGATGACGAACTCGAAGACGTTCTCGATCGTGGCCTTGTCGGCCGTGCTCTTGAAGGCGATCTCGAAGCCGAGGCAGCATGCCTCGGGGTCCAGCAGTTCCAGCGCCGGCACCGCATCGTGCAGCGTCACGATGCGCTCGATGCTGCCCAGCGTGGCCAGGTAGCGGATGAAGGACAGCGGGTCCATGCCGTTGCGCAGCACGTCGGGGCCGAAGCGCAGCGACAGATGCCAATGCTCGGCGCCGTCGCCGGCCGCGGCCGAGCGTTCGAAGGCCGGCTCGAACGCAGCCTCGCCTGCCGCCGACGCCGGCAGCGCCAGCGTCCCCGTCTTCGCGGCCAGATGGTCGCGCAGCCGAACGAGCAGCGCGGCGCCCGCCTCTTCGACCTGCGGATCGAGGGCCGGCTGGCCGGCGTCGACCGCATCGATCAGCGTGCCGATGTGGTCCGAGCAGGCCAGCAGCAGCTCGATCAGCGGCTCGCTCAACACGATGGCGCCTTCGCGCACTTCATCGAGCAGGCTCTCCACCACGTGGGTGAAGGCCACCACGCCGTCGAGGCCGAACAGCCCTGCCGAGCCCTTGATGGTGTGGGCGGCACGGAAGATCGCGTTGATGCTCTCCGCCGGTTCGGCTTCGTCGGCCACCCGCAGCAGGGCGGCCTCCATCTCGTCGAGCAATTCGCGGCCTTCGACGATGAAGGTCTGCAGAGCCAGGTCCAGGTTCATTCTTGTCTCCGCCAGAGTGGGGGTGTCGTCGGCCGGCGCTCAGCGCGGCGCGGCCGGCATCAGCAGCGAGTCGCCGAAGTGGGCGGCGAGGTCCAGCGTCTCGAAGACCTCGAGCACCGCCGGGCTGTGCCCGACCAGGCGAAGCTCGCGCCCGGCCGCCCGCGCGCTTTGTTTGGTCGCCATCAGCAACTGGACGCCGGCGCTGTCCATGTCGGTGACGGCCGCGAGGTTCAGTTCGAGACCGTCGACACCAGTCAGGCCGGCGAGTGCGGCCTGCAGGCTGGCGCGCAACTCGGCGGCGCGGTAGATCGTCAGCTCGCCTTCGATGTCCATCGAAGACGCAAGGCCGCTTGCGTTCATGGCAGCACCAGCTTGCCGACCACGTTCAGCAGTTGGGGCGGGTTGAAGGGCTTGAGCATCCAGGCCTTGGCACCCGCGGCCTGGCCTTCCTTCTTCTTGCATTCCTGCGACTCGGTTGTCAGCATCACGATCGGCGTGAACTTGTAGGCCGGCAATTCCTTGATCGCCTTGACCAGGGTGATGCCGTCCATGTTGGGCATGTTGACGTCGCTTATGATCAGATGGACCTTCTGCCCGGCCAGCTTCTTCAGCGCGTCGACGCCGTCACAGCCTTCGATCACGTCGTAGCCGGCGCTGCGCAGGGATATGCCGACGACCTGCCTCAGCGAAGCCGAGTCGTCGACGATCATGATGGTCTTGGCCATGGTGTTTTCCTTTTCTCCTGGGGTCTGTTTGCAGGTCAGAAGAAGGTGACTTCTTCGACCGCGGGTCCCGCCGCAACGCCGGCGCCGGCGCCCTTGCTGTGGGTGGAGCGCTCGTCGGCCATCGCATAGCTGCTTTCGAGTTCGGCCAGCAGCGCGGGCGCGTCGAGCGGCTTCAGTTCGCCCGAATCCTCGAAGTGCTGGTGGCTTTCGAGCAGCAGCACCGGCAGCCGCTCGATGTTGTGGCGCACGTGGGCCATGCGCTGGCTCACCCGGTCCTGGAACTGCAGTTGCACCAGCGCCTCGACGATCTCCGACTGGATGCCGATGCTTTCGCGCTTGAGCACGTCGGCAGAAGCTTCCAGCGCCTCGGTGACGCCGCGAAACTGGCCCAGCACCCCGTTGATCGCCGCCGCGGACGTGACCGCCGAGGCCGTTTCCCGCTGGACCGACTCTTCGGCGCTGTGGCGTACCGCCTTGATCGCGACGCCGATGACGCTGACCTTCTCGGCCATGCGTTTGCCGGTTTCGCCGGACATCGCCGACAGCTTGCGCACTTCCTGCGCCAGCACCGAGAAACCGCGTCCGCTGTCGCCGGCATGGGCCGCTTCGATCGCGGCGTTGATGGCCAACAGGTTGGTCTGGGCAGCGATGTTGGCGACTTCGGCGGCCATCTGCTGCAGCTCGTCGACGAAACGGCTCAATCCCTGGACTTCGGTGTGCATCGAGGCGTTGCTGGCCATCGCCGCGTGCAGCGAGTCGAGTACGCCGCGCAATTCACGGCTGCTGTTCTCGAAGACGCCGGCCAGGCCCTGGTCGCCGCCCTGCGCCGATGCCTTCAGCGCCTGCTCGAGCCTTTCGACGATGCCGCCGAAGCGCTGGGCGAGTGCGGCCACGGCTTGTTCCATCTGCGCGCGGGATTCCTCGATGTGGGCGCTCCACAACGGCGCGACCAGCGTGCCCAGCTCGCCGGTGCCGGCGGCATGGGCCGTGCAGGCTCGGCCATGGGCACGCCCGACGACGGCCAACCGGTGATCGCTCCAGGCGCCCAGCAGCACCAGGAAGGCGGCGGCGACGGCGGTCCAGAGATCGAAGCCGCCGCCGAGGCAAACCACGCAGCCGCCCACCAGGCCGGCCGCCGTGCCCTTGAACGAGGTCAGTGGCAAGCGGCGCAGCGATCGGAGTGCGTCCGCGCATGCGCTCGGCACTGTGGCGGCTGGCGCCAACGTCGAAAGGTCGAGCATCGCAATTGTCTCCGGTCAGCGCTCCGTGTTATCTATTTAGCCGGGCGGGTGCCCTCGGGTCGGTCGGAGTCGTAGTTCAGGTATCGACCCGGCAGGGCCTTCGCTGAAGTGCGGAAAACGCCACGACTTCACGGTGTTCTGCTTGACGGCCATCACTTCTTCGCCGTGGATGTCGGCACCCACGCGGGAACACCGGCAGCGCTCAGGCGACGCTGTCCCAAGCCCGTGCAGGGACCGCCTCGCCCCACAGGTCGATCTGCACCGGCGTGCCGTCGTGCACGCGCTGCGCCGCCGCGCCGCGCACGTAGCCCAGCGCCATGCAGGCACCGGCGAGCGTGCTCCACCCCGCCGAACTGAGTTCACCGACGGTCTGCCCATCGACGGCGATCGCTTCGCCGCCCCAGGCGTGGTGAGCAGGATCGTCGAGGACGAAAGTCAGCAGCTTCTTGCGCAGCGGCTGGGTTTGCGCGGCCCGCAGCGCCTGCTGGCCGATGAAAGGGACCGCCTTGTCGAGCTTCACGCCGAGCAGCAGCCCGGCTTCGAACGGCGTCTCGTCGGGGCCGATCTCGGCACCCCAGGCGCGGCGGCCGGCTTCGATGCGCAGCGCGTCGAGCGCATAGTAGCCGGCGTCGCACAGGCCCAGGCCCTCGCCGGCTTCGGCGAGCGCCAGGTAGACGTGGCGAGCCATCTCGACCGGTACGTAGAGTTCGAAGCCCGGGCCGCCGACGTAGCTCATCCGCGCGGCACGAACGCGCGCGTGGCCGAGGTCGATCTCCTTCGTCTGCGAAAACTTCAGCGCCGCCGGTGACACGTCGTCGGGGCTCACGCGGGCCAGCAGCGCACGCGCGTTCGGGCCCATCAGCGACAGCACGCAAGTCAGCGCGCTGACGTCGGTCAGCGCCACTTGCTCGTCCGCGCCGGTGTGGCGCGAGATCCAGTCGGCATCGCGCGTAGCCTGGGCCGAGCCGGTGACGACGAGGAAGCGGTCGAGCGCCAGCCGCAGCACCGTGAGGTCGCTCTCGAAGCCGCCGCGTTCGTTGAGCATCGGCGTGTAGACCATCCG
>Ga0307513_10005234_pt1 | contig 17182 bp, 16 predicted proteins | sample 15_EM_MG_FD_202174 | JGI IMG/M metagenome (GOLD analysis project Ga0307513, IMG submission 202174) | Populus trichocarpa ectomycorrhiza microbial communities from riparian zone in the Pacific Northwest, United States - 15_EM | ecosystem: Host-associated > Plants > Roots > Unclassified | place... | reverse complement strand
CGCGCACAAACAAAAAAATTTACGGGGACTTGAAAATATTTCCGCGCAGCACATAAGTTTCCGCGCACAGTAAATAAATTTCCGCGCATGGTGAGTAAGTTTCCGCGCAAGGTGAATATATTTCCGCAGCTAGACTTAATATTTCCGCGCAAGCTAAAATGTTTGCGCACTCGTATAAATGTTTTGGGGCATAAATAATATATGTATAAGGGGATTACAACTTTTCCGCGCACTGTACAACTTTTCCGCGCACTGTACAAATATTTCCGCGCATAATATATTTTTCCGGGAATATTTCCTAGAACGGACAGCCATAGACAAGGGCGACGCGATCCAAAGAAAACAAAGAACAGGAACGGGAATGGAAAGACAAGAGAAACATGCACCGACGCACAAAAAAAAAAGGAGAAAGTGGGAAAGAAAGTAAGGGAGGACAAGAAAAGAAACAGAAACTTACATCGGACATACAGACGCCCCTCTCGCATCACTAAGCCTCCTCTTCATCTTCACCATGGAACTAAGCCTATGAAAATGCTTGCCCACAGAAATCCCCCCAACACAAGTAGGCAGAATTAGCGTCGTATTCGATGTGGTGTTGAACACAGAATTGGCTGCGCCACGCCAGAACCGGGTGTACTCTGGGAGCGCCGGAATGGGAAGGGCGCCGGCATCAGCAGCGGCGATGCTCAGCGAGAGCAGGCTCGTAATTGCATCGTATGTCTATAGTCTCGTCATATCAGCAAGGATGAAATTGAGAGTAAGGTGTTAATTGTTGAGTAAGGTGATGTTACATAGAATTTTATGGAAATTTAAAGGTGAACGACGAAAGTGGGTGCTGTACTGTGCTGTGCAGATTGGTAGGGGTGCGACGCGGAAATTCAGAACATGGGTATGAAACCTGCGAGGGAAATCCAATATCCAAGGAAGGGAGGATATGAATACACAAACAAGTCGGAGGTAAGGTTCGTATTGCAATGCGAATGGACGACGAAGGACGAGGGGTATACTGTAACGCAGTAGGAATCTGGGAAAGTGGGAGGAGAGACGTACAGAGAGATGTTTCTCTGTGGACTCCTCGAGGTGGTACTGGATTTCAAGAAGCGATTGGTTTACGAGCCACCAATACCTCCATCATGATTCATTGTGCCTATCTTCGATGGGGAAGACATTACATCTTACCCTCAAACGGATTGCTTTCTTCAGAGATTGGGAACGGTTGAGGCTTATGCTTGAGGAATGCGATTTGATGCATTTGATGCAGGAACTATGGACCCTTGGGCAGGCAAATGAGAGAAGCGTGGCAGGTGATGTTATCGTCCAAGAAAGAATTAACTTACTAAAAGGGGGGCCAGGACAAATAAAGCCAAACTTTCTTCAAATATCGGCTTGACAATTTTAGGGGACCGAGCCCATCGCCAACACGTCGAGCACGAAGAGGGTGATTTTACCCCCTATGCATCAACCATACGAAGGTGGAGTGGTAAGGTGGGGGGCTCTCCTCCAGATATTTTTTCATTTTTCATGTACCTAATCACAAATCTGAGGAAGAGGGTCAACCCTCCTCGAAATCTGATATAATATTTGTAAATTATAACTTATGCTTGAGTGGGCATTCTGGTCATGACTCATAACGATGGATTTGGTGATTAGAACTTTAAATTTAAAGAAGAAAAAAGACTCGTACTGTAGCGTAGCAATAGGCCTCAGGAACAAGTTCGTCTTAGCATCAATGTTGAATCATTTTATCTGAACTTCCTACTAACCAAATTAATAGATTACGAGAATGCAAGCTCTTCTTCAAGCGCAATTGACAAGAATCATGTTAAGGAACGATCACAAGTGTGGGATCCTAAGGAAATTTTCCTGAATCAAAGAGGGGCCCGGTCCTTCAGCAGAAGGAACCAGAATCGTTCCGATCATGTAAGCGTAGTAGATCTATTTCCCACATGCCGTCGTTGAGATAACAATTCCATCTTGATCGCATCTTCTGCTCCAACGCGTGCCACACGGTGATGGCAGATATCAAATGATGTCCCTTTCTTGGATAATATCTTCCACCCAATAGGACTGCCGAACGTGAATGCTCCTCTGCGGGTTTGACTTTGAGCCATTGGGCGCAGATTGGACATGTGGGATCTCCCTGATCGAAGATGAACGGCAGCATCAAGGATATATTTGATGAGCGGGGGCGAGATTCAACCTCTTTTCACTGACGATGATAAGTTGATCAGCTTACACTGGACCGGTTTAAAGGGAGTGTATTTATGTAAGTAAGAAAGGGCTCAGCGCCTAGCTCCCCCTACTAGTAGGCCCCTTTCCAATACTGGTTCAATTCCTCGTAAATGCCACTGTACATTCATAACCCACTATCTCTCAAAATGCGGTTGTTGGGGAATATCTTCTCCTCGATTGCCTATGGAATCGTGATTGTTCTCTCCGTAAATTGCTTACATCTACTCCAGCAAAAACGGGGGATCTATTCCAATCGCATGCGAGTCCGTCTCCTCATCTACGTTATATTCATGCTCCTCTGCAGCACCTGGACTATATTGCGATCGATTTGGCTGTGTGTGGCGATTATGACTCAAAGGACACCTACCTACATCGAGTATTTTCCATTCGAATCCCCTATCGCCATATGGGGAGCAGATGGTTTCATGGTGCGGATTCTAATTAACCACTAAGAACAAAGTTTTACAACGCAATTACAGATATGGCGTTGTCTCATTTTGTATCAGGACGTTTCCAGAGGCCACAGGGTCATGATAATTGTCCTCCTTTCAGCCCTTTCATTCGCTTCTTTTGGTAGGCTAATTTCTATTTCTACTCCCCCATTTAAATTGCTCATAAAAATCTTTAGGATGGGGTGTCGCATTATTAGTCGACACCCTGTCGCCCAACGAGAAGATGATGGGGGCCTTGCCTTCCCAGGCAGTTTTCTTTTCAGTCTCCCCTCTTGTAAACATCATACTCGCGGTGTTGATCGTTTTCCGACTCGTTAACCTCCGACGATACGTCCGAAATGCCCTTGGAGTGGAACATGGATCTCCCTACACCAACATTATCACCATGTGCATCGAATCTTCAGCACTGATGGTCGTTGCCAGTAGCCTGTTCACCATTCTGTTTTTCATGTCGATGCATGAAATTCTCATACTCAACGTCATCCCTCATATTTGCGTAGGTGGCTTAGAACTCAACGATTTCTCTGATGCACAGCTAAGATTTTTATTACCACTAGGCCATCTCCCCATTCCTCATCGTCTATCGCGTCGCTCTAGGTCGCGCCATACCCCCAACTTTACTTCCATCGGAGGAAGTGATGGCCCAGATTCAGGTCAACATTCCACTTTCAAACCCTCCCGTTGACAGTCAAGGAGAGGTGTGATACATGGTGACTATCATACACATATTTCCCTTATTCCAGACTTCCCCCCACCACGGCCCATAATCGTGATTTGAAACGAACCGCTGACCTTAAATATCCATCCGTAGCTTTCTAATTACATGACCTCCCGTGCTCACGCAACTCAAGGTGCTCCTTTGTGTTTACCTACTTAATAATTAGTTATTCCGTCGATTAGGTCCTGGCCTGGAGTCATTAATAACCACTGCATTATCTAGTCTGACAGTGGATTCCATCCAATTGAACCACCATCGTCTCTGAGTACCTCTCCGGTTCATTTTCTATTCATCGTCTACCTTCTCGGCCCATGGACAAATCTCAAAAAGGAGTTTCTCTCAAGGCTCCGTCTACTGGTAGAATTGAATGGGATGGAGATGGAGGTTGATAACGCCATACCCCGAACTATAACCCAAGCTGCTGTTTGCTTGGAACACATCACGGTTGTCGCGGATGTGGTTATGCTAGACGCCCCTTTTCCCAACACCCCCATGAACCGGATTCTGCTGACGCTCCTCCCACCATACCCTCGACATCGGCCGAACACTAACAACCCCCCTCCCCTCTTCCTCATCCACATCACCCTCCATCCCCTCCACGTCCACCTTGATATCTTGCTCTTGTCAGCGTCGGAGACGATGAAGACCACCGCGGTGAGAATCAATGGCTTCATCACCATCGAGATCCTCACTCGCACTCGCACTGCTTGTCGTGCTCGTGGTACTCTTGCCATCCAAGCGGCGGGACGATGACGCGCCGGACACCGAGCGCGACCCCGAGAGCGACAGAGACACTGAAGTCAACGCAGAAGCAGCCACAGAGGAGCCTCCAATAACCACATGGCTCGTCGTCATTACAAAAGTCCTTACACGCAACAACCCAGAAGCAACCTGAACAACCGCCGCACCTGGCCCACCCGCGCGGATCGCATAACCATGCATCCTCGATCCAGACGCAGACGGGTTAGGCTCCGGAGGAGGGGGTTGAGGATGAGGATGGGGGTGGGGATAGGCACCTGGCGCCGCTACCGCACGTGTTGGAGTATGTATCGGCCGGACGAGGACGGCATTCGGCGCAGCATCAGCAGCAAAATGAGGGTGCGAGGAGATATGCGCTCCAGCCTATTTCGTCGTCTGTTCTGGATCCCCCCACCTTCGGTAACCTCGCGGCGCTCAAAAGCGTTGGCCACTCGCTGCGGTCCTCCGGGAAAGACGTAGGGTGGTTCCCCATGAAAAAGAGGATGGTGGCGGCTTCGAGCAGTTGGATTTATTGGTGTTTCAAGAGGACAAATTTGGATCTGAAACAAGATTTAACGTTAGACGGTCTTTTCAAGGGAGAAAAAAGAAGGAAACCAAAAAAAAAAAAAAAAAAAAAAAAAAGGAAGAAATCCAACGCTCAAATATACACCCAAAAAAGAAGAAAAAGAAACCAGCCCACCTTATTACAACTCTCACACCAATACTCAACGCCCCTCTTCTTCATCTTCCCTCCAACAATCGGAATTGGAATCTCGGTCTTGACCCTCATTAACCTCTTCCATCTACCCCACAGAACCACCCGAACCCGATGACCACTCCGAACGGGACGAATCTACCCTCGAAATCGAGGTCGTACCACCAGGTGCCAATTCAGGGATAATGGCCACATTTCCAGTTCTATTAGCACCACCACCCGTGGCAGGTTTAGGCGCCAAAGTGGTGTACACCCTATGCAAATGTACGTCCGTGTGCGTGCCCATATCCGAATAGGTTACGCGGGGAGGAGAGAGTGCGAATGTGCGTGACTGTGGGGCGTTGATACAGGCAGAGATGCAGCAGCAGCAAATCCAGAGGTGAACAGGAAGTGCGTAGCGAGGGAGAGTGCGGCGCTCGAAGTTGGCGTAGTTCCGAGTCTGCAGACGTGATGATCAGTAATGTGAAGGTAAGATAAAAGTTAAAAAAAAAAAACGGGTAAATTAATAAAACATTATTGAGGGAAAAGGTGGAGACAACGGCGAGCGAATAGAAACACGCAGAACAAGAGTAAAACGCAAGACATTTTTGAATGGCGACGCAGGAACAAGCGAGAAAAGCAAGCTCAAAACAAGGGAAAGGCAATCCAAAGAAAAGTATGCAAAGAAACAGAAACGTACATCGGACGCGGCGATGCCTCTCTCGCATCGTTAAGCCTCCTCTTCATCTTCCCCATAAAACCGACCCTACGATGATGCTTGCTCACAGAAGATGGCCCTACGCTGGCAGGCAGAATCGGCGTCGTCTTCGTGGTGGTGGTGAGCATAGAAGTGGGGGCGCCTAACGACTGCGCCATGCCAGAGCCAGGTGTGTATACTCTGGGAGTGCCGGGCTGGGAAGGGCGTCGCCGTCAGCAGCGGTGGTGCTCAAGGAGAACAGGCTCGTAATTGTATCCGATTGCTATGAAGTCGTTTCGTCAGCAAGAACGAAAATTGAAAGTGAGATGAGTGAAGTGATGTTATGTGAAATTTACGGAAAGCTAAATAACAAAAGGGGTGCTGTGCAGGTTGGTTGGGTGCAACACGGAAATTCGGAACATGGGTATGAAGCCTGCGAGAGAAATCCAATACCCAAGGAAAGAAGGATACGAATATGCAAACAAATCGGAGGTGTAGGGTTTGAAATACAACTGGACCAAGAATGAGGGGGGTACTGGAACGCAGTAGGAATCAGGGTAAAATAGGGAGGGAAGACGTACTCGTATAGTTGTGGGCGCACAGGGAGTGGGGCTGCCTTTCAAGGAGTGGTACCCAAAGACATAGCTTGAATTCTCACCCCTAAAGAGACCGGAGACCGCTTTCCTCAGAGATTGGGAACGGTTGTTGGTGGTCGAGGAAAGCGATCTGGTGCGCTTCAAGCAAAAGCGATGGACGCTTGGGGCACGCGAACGAGAGAAGCGTGGCAATCGCCCAAGAAAGAATTAACTTACTAAACCGGGGCTTGAACAAATACAGCTAAATGCAAATCGATAGAGCAGTTCGGTTCCCCTACACACATAGCGCTTTGTTTGTTTGTGGCGCGGGCCAGAGTCAAATAAGCTGCCAATCAGAGTCTCAAGGTGGCTGTTGCTGGTGATCAACAGAAAGTCGAACGAAGTGGCTGACGTTCGGCATCGCGGCCATCAAGAAACCAAACACAAGTCTATGTGTGTAGGGGAGCCGAACTGCTCTATCAATTTGCATTTAGCTGTAAAGCCAAACTTTCGCCCTACGCACAGCCGACTATTTTGCAGGGTGCAAACCTAATTGCGATGATGAAAAGAGTTACCGTTGGGAAAATGTTTGGAAAATCCATTCAAATCCCATGCCAAAGGCCACGTGTCTCTCCATATATATAAAATTATTCGAATTTTGCTCTCGAGGTAAATTTAAATATTACCTCTTTGTAATTATTTTCACCCCCACAACGGATTTTTCACGAGTTTTGCCCAAGGCAAAAAAGTCGGCCGTCAGTAGTGACGGGGAAATTTGAGATCAAGATTTCTGATTAATGTTCAACGTTCAACGTTCAACTGCCATCGATTATCAGGCGTTACCTTTGGGAGACTAGACTCGACTGCCAGTTGACTTGTTTATCTTTCGTGATGCCCCACTCCACGGTGATCATGATGGTAAGTCGATCAGCTTACATTGGACGGGTTTTTGAACTTGAGGACTGCTGATCTTGAACGTTCCTCTATGAACCTCTGCAGGATTTCGACACTTTGAGCAGATTGGACACGTGGGATCTCCCTGATGACGCATCGAAAATAATTGGTGGCGTTAAGGATATGTTTACTACGATTTGATGGGCGACTCCTTTTTCATCTTTAAGGTACTCAATCTTTCATTGATAATGATGATAAGTTGATCAGCCTGCACTGAACAGGGTTAAATGGAACATTTTTAAGCAAGTGTGAAAGAACCTCAGCGCCAAGCGCCCCCTACATGCTTCCCCAGTACTGGTTCCCTTTCTTGCAAATGTCACTGAACATTCAAGATCTAATTGTATCACCATACCTCAAAGTCGACTTCTTGTCGTCTATCTTCTCAGCGATTGCCTGTGGAATCGTGGTTGTTCTCTCTGGAAGTTGCTTTCACCTACTCCTGAAAAAACAGGACATCTATGCCAATCGCATGCGGATTCTTCTCCTCATCTATGTTATAGTCATGCTCCTAAGCAGCACCTGGAAGCAAATCGGATCGATTTATATCGTTATGAATGATATTTCCTCAAAAGACATCAACCTCTTCTTATATCGTTCATTCCAAGTGCCTATCATCATGATCATATGGGGATCATGGTGAGCATTCTAATTATTTGCCAGGAGCAAAACATTTACACTGCAGTTGCAGACATGGCGTTGTCTCGTCTTGTATCAGGACGTCTCCAGAGGCCTCAAGGTTGAGATAATTGTCCTCCTTTCCCTCCTTTCACTCGCTTCTTTTGGTAGGTCAATTTCTGTTTCCATTCAGATTGCTTATAAAATCCTTTAGTATATGGTGTTGCGACGTTAGTCGTAGCTCTCACTGACTGGCCCGGCCGTTTATTTGACACCTACCCAGTGTTCCTTGCGTATGCGTTCATAGTGTTCTTTTCACTCTCAACTCTTGTCAATATCATACTCGCAGTGCTGATCGTTTCCCGACTTGTTTGCCATCGAAGATACATACGAAATACCCGTGGAGTGGAACATGGATCTCCCTACACTAACGTTATCACCATGTGCGTCGAATCTTCAGCACTGATGATCATTGCCACTGTCCTGTACACCATTCTGTCTTTCGTGTCGCAGACTGCGATAGATATCATGGCTGAGATCACCCCTCATATTTGCGTAGGTGGCTTAGAACTCAACGACTTCTGATGCACATCTAAGATTTTTGATACAACTAGATTATCTCCTCACTCCTCATCGTCTATCGCGTTGCTATAGGCCGCGCCGTAGCCCCAACTTCACTGTCCTCGGAGCAAGCGATGGCCCAGATTCGGGTCAACATTTCACTTTCAAATCCTTCCTGTCAAGAAGGAGAGGTGTGATACACTGTTACATGTTTACCTTATCCTACCACTTCCCCCACCATGGCTCATAAACATTATCTGTAACGAAGCAGGGCCCTCCTAACTACGTATACATCATAAATTACAGTACGATCATACATGACACCCCGTATTCGCTCACGCAACTCGTACATGCTCCTTATTGTTTACCTACTCGATGATTAGTTACCCAATCGATTATGTCCTGGCCTGGAGTCATTAAAGACCAGTTGTCTCTGAGTTCCCCTTGTGAAAGTATCACTGCCCATCACGATGGTCACCACTCCTGCCATATTATCTCAAGCAATCCCAACAGCCATGACTAGTCACTGTCAACCCCATCAATCCAATTATATTCCCATTGAAGAGTGATTAACGATTCAGATGAGTTGACCACCAAGTCTCCGACCGAGCCGCAACAAAGTAATCGTCGACCTCCGACCTCCGACCACCCTCCATGCGTTCCATAGATTTACCCCAGTCACGCCAAGGGACCCTCCATTCACAGTCTAAGGCGACAGGAGACCCGGGTTATCGTCTACTCATCATCTACCTTCCAACTGATTTTCCAGTTAATTTCGGCAAGGCTCCAGTGCTGAGTGCAGAATTGGAATAATATTCGCACCACAACGATATGTTACCAAAGAATCTGGGATTGGAATTGGAATTATTTATTAGCTAACTACGTTGCATAAGCAACTCAGGTAACTACCGAAATAGCGACCTCGCTAGCTAGTGATAATGACATTGGTACAAGGGGGACGTTGGCTAGACTAGCACTCCCCAACTGCAAAAGCTACCGCTGGTGGCATAACACCAGGTTGAAAGGAAGAGGTCTGCGGAGTAAGGATGGGGGAAAAAAAAAGGGGGAGATAAAGGCCAAGAGAAAAAACCACCCTATGAAACATCATGGTTAAACCAAACATTGGTCCATACTATTGAGAAGGCGGTGTGATGACGGATGGACGAAAAAACTTGGTGTGTGCGCAAAGTCCACAACGGTGAGGCAAGTGATGATGTCGTCAATGAGTAGTGCTGGCCACTTATCCAAGGACCCTTGTGATGAGGAAGGCGGCTGCCATCGTTGCTCTCCAGGTTGAAGAGGAATGTCTTAGATGTGAGACATTCGCGAGCACAAAGGTATCCGACGACAGTCAATGTTGAGGGCCTCGCACGTCGGGATCTGCAATATATAGAACCGGTATTTGCAGAGAGTGAACGGGGCAAAGAATAATTCAAATTTGGGGTATAAGATTAGCGTTTGGTGGTATGTTGTGTTAGCTGTGATTCACCGCCGGCAAAATCCATTCATGCGACCCTCGCTCCTGCCGATGACAAGCCGTCACATGCGTCATCGACTTCCTCTCCCACGCTCTCATCATCCATCGGGACGACCTTCAGTGACGAAGAGCATCTTGACCAGCCGCATGGGGTCGCTGTCCCCGCTGTGCATTCTGCGTCCAGTGTGCCCAACCTAGGTGGTAGCACAACTCCCTTCTCCAGTTCGTGGGGAACTGCCAGCCGTTTCATGAGTATCGTGACACTCCTGATGTTCTTGTACAAGCTTCTGTCATGATCATGGGTCCGTTCCATTTTTCACACTCACGTCTTCCATTGGTCATGCATCAAAGTTAAGCATTTAACACATGATTATAATTAACGCGTGCGGAGCTCACTCGTCCGCTTCTTCGACGGACTTTGTGGGCTGTTTATCGACTGGCACCGACCCTCAGGCCTCATCAACCATCGCTCCACATGTCCACACCAAACCAATGCATCATCGAGCATCTGTTTATGTTCTGCTTCTTTTCATTTCGTAATTCTCGGGGAACACCGACTTATCTTTATCATCGAACCCATAAGTAATCTCAACCCCCCATCCGGCTTGACAACTTACGGCTCACTTACTACCCCTCTATCGCCAACAATCAACACGCGTTTCTAATAACTTCCATTGACGTTCCACACTTCCAATCCATATTTCTATCACTCTCCTTCGCTCCTTCGACGTTACGAATTCGTGATTTGGTGATGACCTTATGTCATATGACATTTCTTTATTCGTTCAGTATCATTTTTCGCTTTTTGGACATCACCGAGATCTTTGTATTTGTAGTCCTGCATTCGCCTTTTCATTGTATATATCGTATATTTCTGGGTCTTTTGTGAATGTCTGATAAATCGATAATTCTGCAGGGCCGTTCCCCCTTCAAAACTTTCCCACGGTTTGTTCTCATGACCCACGACGTATAGGTTCCGCTCAAAAATCGGTTTTGTTAAATAAAGACGTCTCCAAACCTCTAGGGGTTTGGAAAAAGATTCATCGGACGCGGTATGTGGAGAAGAACACTTATCAACCATTCATTCTATGAAAACCTTTGCGGCATTAGTTATCTCAGTTGGAAATGTTCACCGTCTCGACGGTTCATTTTTCAAATTCTTTGATGATTTGGGAGTATGCACGGAGGTAAGATGATTATTGTGAGATACTTCTCGCCATCGGTAGTAATTTGTCGATAACAGCCCCTGGGTGGAATTTCGTTCAGAATGGATCCTCTGGGATTTCGTCCCTTGAGGCTATCGTCTCTCCTACCCTCGCTTTCTTCTTCGATGGGGCCTTTAAAGTGGATCACTATTGACGGCGCGTGGAAACGAATGCTGCAAAAAGTTGTTTCCAATCTATTTTGCGCACCACATCGTCTGCCCTCCGAATAACAGGGTGTACCCACCTGGACCCACGTGTATACTCTTGACTGCGGATGAAGTTACGAGTACGGGGAGTAGTACTGGGTTGCATGTCATAGTGGGTTCGGGTGCTACACCTCCTGTGGCAGATTAGGGGAACAGAATTTGATTGGAGGGGACGAACAGATTCAAGAAAAACAGTTGCGATTGGAGATGGGTTCCTGCAGATGGATCACTGATGGATAAACGAGAAAGCTCCATCCAGATGATCGAATCAATATAGAGCGTGAGGCGAACTAGTGATAATATAGACACTGACAGTGTAGTACCAATCAGCGCTGTTTTTTCGCAGCATTTCGCTATTCACCTTCAACTCCCTGTAGCTCTCGCCCGGGTCGCCCCTCTCATCGCAAGCATATGTTCGCAACGCTAGAGGCCTGGAAGAACCAGTGATAAGACAACATAAATGGAGAAACTTACGTGAGGTCAACGTGGGTGTCAGTTTGCCCACTTGTCACGCGGATGACCAGATCATTGATTGATTTTCACGAACACAAGTGGTGCTGTAAGTGAACGCCGATTGCATCTCTTTCTCCTAGCCATCATGTTGAACCCGCCGCTTTCTCTTCTCTCAGACGATCTGCTTACTGCCATCGTCGAACAGCTTGCAAAGCTCCCATTTGCGGATAAAAATCTCAGTAACTTATCTCTTGCAGATCGAGCGTTCACCCAGCCCTGTCAAAAGCACATCTTTCGGACGCTCATATTAGGCAATGGAAGCAAGATATCCAAGCAGCTAACAAAAGTGAAAAAGTTCTTGGACGACAAGCCGTCATTCGCCAACCGAGTTCGCATGGTTCAGCTTGGCATCTCACGCAAGGAGAATGCATCGCTTTTCAACGATCCTAATTTCACCGGTATCCTCCAACTGTTCGCCAAGTCACCCATGCCACCACACGAACTTCACCTCGGCGGACTATTGGTTCCATCGCTAATCATCGAGGATCCCATGCTCGCCGTGCGACGGCTCACGCAATCTTTTTTTTCGCAAACCCTGACCATTCTCCGTGTCAGTCAATGCGTGAACGTTCCATTGCCTCTTTTCCTCATCTGCCCCGGGTTGAGACGGGTGTTCCTTGACCAAGTCGGAGCCACCGACAAGACCTACGACAAATACCCAGATAACCAATGTTCTGGTCGAGAGGCGCCACTACTGGAAGTTCTCAACTATCGCAAATCGCACAGCTTTGTCGAACAGATGATCACCCCACCCCCTAGGTTTAACGCACCAGTGGTCCTTTTGTCAAACCTGCGCATTTTGACACTAGCTCCTCTTGACAAGGAAGGAATGGCCTTTTTGCAACCTATCCTCGATGCAGCTTGCAACGCACTGGAGGAACTGTATCTCACTACTATAAATCTGGACGAATGTAGGTGTGGTTTTTTTGATAACACGAAGCGAATTTGACAAATTTCTTATCTAGCTCAACAACTATCACTTGCTGGACTCGTGAACCTCAGCAATCTACAGAACTTGCGCGTATTTTCCCTCTACAACATTATCAACTGTACAGCACCGCGAAAAGCACCACGGAACGCACAACCCTTTGCGGTCCTCCATGATATTAACGTCGTCCTCGGTACGATCCCCGAGTCCAATAAAGTCACGAACCTCTGGTTCGACTTTAAGATCGTCGGCCGGCGCCCTTTTCGTGGGTGTCTTGATCAAGATTGGGCTGGAATATTTAACGAAATCATCCGCATTGCTGACGGGAAGCCTCTCGAGTTGGAATTGCAGATGGTAGTATCCATGGGAAGCTTGGAGACTGAGCACCCTGGACAAGATGAGTTGTTCATGTACATTATGGAGAAGGCAGGATCACTTTCGGACTATCCGAAAATTTGTACTCACTTTTGGAACCCCACGTTTTGGGGTCGTGGGCTTGAACCATTCCCCCGCGGCCAGGTTCGCAGTAGATGTAAGAGGTAGCACGCTCGTATTTTAACAGAACCTGTGAAACGCTCATCAATCAGGAATATAATTTCATTTATGTAACCCTCGATCCCATTTCACGTATGTACCCTACTACTACCCGACGCCATCTTTGTCCACAACCCCTTAAAAGCTCATCTTTGCAAGGACTCCTTACTTCCTCCCGGTTTTCTTTCTCGGTGGCGAGTTTCCAGGTGACGCTTTCAGTTTCCCCGAGCCACCCCGATTGGGTGAGGACGACGGCCTTGGGTTGGATTTCCTTGGCGGTCCTTGCCCGGTTTTCTTCCTTGGTGGCGAGTTTCCGGGTGACGCTTTCAGTTTACCCGAGCCACCCCGAATAGGTGAGGACGGCGGCCTTGGGTTGGATTTTCTTGATGGTCCTGGGCTGGACTGCCCGGTCTTCTTCCTCAGTGGCGAGTTTCCGGGTGACGTTTTCAGTTTCCCCGAGCCACTGCGAATAGGTGAGGATGGCGACCTTGGGTTGGATTTTCTTGATGGTCCTGGGCTGGACTGCCCGGTTTTCTTCCTCGGTGGTGAGTTTCCAGGTGACGCTTTCAGTTTCCCTAAGCCATTGCGATTAGGTGAGGACGGCGGCCTTGGGTTGGATTTCCTTGATGGTCCTGGGCTGGACTGCCCGGTTTTCTTCCTCGGTGGCGAGTTTCCGGGTGACGATTTCAGTTTCCCCGAGCCACCTCGATTAGGTGATGACGACGGTCCTGGGCTGGACTGCCTGGTTTTCTTCCTGGGTGACGAGTCTCCAGGTGACGCTTTCCGTTTCCTCGAGGAACCCCCATTAGGTGACGACGGCGGTCCTGGGTTGGATTGCCTTGAATTAGAGCGACCCCGACTGTCGGATGACGACCTCGAGGATGCCGGACTGGATTCCCTTGAGGGAGCGCCAGGGTGGATCCCTGCGTCCTCGAACGTCTGATGGAGCGTACCCGTAAAACCTCTACCACCGGGATGCAGTTTGTGCTAAAATTTTGTTCAAGACGAAGTACCTTTAGCCAAAATTACATCGACTCACTTGTTGGAACGCCTCGTCGAGTCGGGCAGCAGTTTTGTGTGCAGTGTTGAAGCTGAGTCGGGCATACTCATCGCGGGCTTTCTGGGGCTTGATTTGTTTGCCATTCAACCCATGTTTAATCAACTGGCCTTTCTAAAACAGAGTGAATCGTATGCAATAGATTTCCTAACAGGCTAAGAATCATACTGATTGATTAATGGACGCAGGGATTATCGCCATATTTTCTGGACCATTTAGGATAGTTTTGACCTTTTTCTGGAGGTTTTCGTTCAAGTTCCTGAGTAAAGAGAAGATGATTAGGCGATGTCGCAGTAGGATGAGCACTAATACGGACTCGAATTCGAGGCCATGATGTTTCAAAAGGTGATTGTCGAACATCTGCACTTCAAAGACATGATCTAGAATTAGAATGAAAATGCTGAGTAAGAACGTTCAACATCTCAAAGAAACGTACCGGCATGGAGCTTCTTTCCGTGGGTGTTTAGCATGTTGTTCCCGTAGTCATACCTTTTTCCCTCGTCCAGATTTTCCTGTCTAACTTTGGTATTCTCTGTAAGTTTGCCTTTCGGGCCTAGACCTTCGACATGGTACGCAATAGGATGCTCTTTAGAATTTTTTCGATATTCTGCGCTGGATATTTTCGCCCCTTTTGGCCCTTTAGGCGCGCGTTTCTCTAATCTGTCCGATGATGGTGGGATGGCGAGTGCAACACAGACGAACGAGAACGCAGACTGAACGGCGATGAAGGCAGACAGGATCAGCGACCAGCGCATGATCGAGAGGATAGGAAATGGCGGGTTGTGTAAAGGACCAGCCTGCCAGAGCTTGCATTCTAACGATGGGTATTTATTAGACTGCACTAGGCGACCTTTACCCAAGAGCTTGGCAGGATGCGAATACCACGGAAGGTTGTTCTTCTTCTCCACATGATGGACCTAGATGCCATCCCATCCACTGACATGGGAATGAGATGGCGCTGGTGATCAAATGCTCGACATATTCACAATTTTAGATACTCGTATCTGACCCCTTATCGTATCAATGGTGGGAATAAGTAGTAACGGCAATGACCAATCTGGTCACGCTGTGGCACCAGAATGCAGACCAGCTTAGCACGCGGCCAGTACTACTACCCCACGCCACTTTTGTCTAGGGACATTGGAAATTTTGCTGAATCAAGGAGGGGTCTTTTAGCAGAAGCAACCAGAATCATTGCAATCATGTAAATATACTAGTAGGGCGATTTCCCAGATCTTATCATTGAGATAAAAATACCATCTTATTACATCTTCAGCTCCTTTCCGCATGTACGGTGATCGCATATATTGAATGAGGTCCGAAAGGAAGCTTCTCTTGGATAATATTTCCCACCAAAGAGAACTGCTGAACTTGAACGCTCCTCTATGAGCCTCTGCCAGCTTGTGACACTTTGAGTCATTGGGCGTCAATTGGATGTGTGGGATCGTTAACTGCTGACATTCAGTGGTAAAGTATCCCGTGCTGGAAATAAACGCGAGACCCCAATGACCACAGTGTTGAGCTTGGGCACCTAAGTGAGGGAACTTCCATGGGTCAAATCTTTTCAAGATGTATGCTTTGTTGCACTGAGGAAAATGCTAGAATGTTTATGAATTTGTGTCAGGCCAGCAGAAGACAGAAAAAGTATACCAATTATCTTTTTTGAATGTTGCCGACATGTCGGATGCGTTACAAGACATTCCGCAGAGCTATGCTCTCCTCCATCACCTGTATTTCCAGCTTATATATTTTCTAACGATTGGACATGCAGTGTGTCGGAATTCCCGACTGCCGGGGGCAATGATGTTAAGCTGGGATTAGAACAACTCAGGGTCGTTGACTGCCATTGAAAGTCGGTACATTAACTTTCTGTGTATGCTGGTTGTGAAATCTAGTTTATTTCAACAGGGCTGAACCGTTACTGTTTTTTTTTTCGTTGCGAGTCATGCACAAGCAAACCCCTGTTTTTTCTGGAAGGGATCAGATGAAGTGGAATTATTGGTAGCCACATACCGAAGCTTAAGCACGAATTATATATATAATAAATATAAAACATATCAACAACTTCTGGGTCTTGGTCCTCGTCATGCCCCACGTGCTGTCAAGAAGAAGCGTATGGCAATTGAACGTCTTTGCGGCGAGATTACATCTGCCTGGTAAAACTACTTACGCTACGCACCGGCGAAAATAATAGGCGGCATCAAAGATATGTTGACTACAGTTTGATGGACGTGAGCTAGATTCGACTTCTTTTTCATCTTTGAGAAGTCACCCATGTTTCACTGACAACGATGATAAATTAAGCAGCTTACACTGGACCGGTTTAAACGGAGCGTCTTTATTTAAATAAGAAAGGGCTCAGCGCCTAGCTCCCCCTTGGCCCCTTGCTAATACAGTTTCCCTTCCTGCAAATGCCATTGTACATTGCAGATGGACTCGAAATCATATTTTTGGCGACTATCTTCCCAGCTATTGCCTATGGAATCGTGGTAATTCTCTCTGGAAATTGCTTTTATCTACTACACAAAAAAAGGGGCATCTACTCCAATCGCATGCGGATTCTTCTCCTCATCTACGTTATATTCATGCTCCTCTGCAGCACCTGGAAGTTATTGCAATCGGTTTGTGGATTTATGATACTTATGGCCCCAGTACCACCACCAGGCAGCTTCATGTTGCTTGTTCCACTCGAATTTCCTCTCATTCTGTGGGGAGCAGACGGGTTCATGGTGCGGATTCCAATTTTCCACCCAGAACAAAGTTTTACAATGCAATTACAGGTATGGCGCTGTCTCGTCTTGTATCAGGACATTTCTAGAGGCCCCAGGATTGTGATAATTGTCCTCCTTTCGCTCATTTCATTCGCTTATTTTGGTAGGCCAATTTCCGTTTCCATTCCCCCATTCAAATTGCTCATAGAAATCTTGAGTATGTGGTGTCGCGGTGTTAGTCTACGATTCAGATTCACGCGATCCGCTGGTCCACAAGCTTTACTACTCCAGCACAGTGTTAATTTCACTCTCCAC
>Ga0307513_10005233_pt1 | contig 17184 bp, 16 predicted proteins | sample 15_EM_MG_FD_202174 | JGI IMG/M metagenome (GOLD analysis project Ga0307513, IMG submission 202174) | Populus trichocarpa ectomycorrhiza microbial communities from riparian zone in the Pacific Northwest, United States - 15_EM | ecosystem: Host-associated > Plants > Roots > Unclassified | place... | reverse complement strand
GCAGGTCATCCGGCGCCGCTGACATGTCGATGCCCAACGCCGCGTTGACCGGCTGATGACTCACGCCCAGCCCGAGCAGGAAACGCCCGCTGGTGTCGTCGGCGATCAGCGCGGCGCCCTTGGCGCAGACGTAGGGGTGGCGCAGGTAGATGCTCGCGATCCAGGTGCCGACCTGAATGCGCGAGGTGACACTCCCCATCAATTGGGCGGTGGCCATCGTGTCGCTGTTGACCTCGGTGTTGAACGCAGCGTCGAAGCCTGCGTTCTCCGCCGCCTGCGCCACGGTGCGCACATCGGCGGCCCGCCAGCCGGCGCCCGGAATGACGGTGATCGCGAGTCGTCGATCGTTCATGAGAACGCTCCTCGTCGCACAACGCGGACGGTCCGGCCGACGAGGAACGTAGGCGGTGCCGCAGCCGGTGGCAGCCACCATCCGCCGGATTACTTCTGGTAGCCGTCCCGTCGCACGCCGCGCCGATGGGGGCTTGGACTGGAAGTCGGATGCCGCCACCGGCGGGGCCTGTTGTGGGAGGTCAGAGCGATGTGCGTGGGGCTACGCGGTCACCGAGATGTCCACCGACGGTCGCAGCTTTGCTGCCGTCGCCAGTGCCGCGTGCACGGGGTGCGACGTGAAGCCAGCGACCAGGGCCGGATCGCCCGAGTCGGCAGCGGCGCGGGGGAGGGCGATCTGCTCGTAGGCCGCCTGGAAGCGCGGGCCCCAGCGACGGGTGCCGAGCCGGGCGGTGCGCGAGCAGTTGTCCACCATGTACGCGACGTCGCGCGCGTGCATGTACGGCAGCAGTGAGTCGACGGCCTCGATGATCGTCTCGTTGACGATCTCCGACCACGGGTGGCCACGGCGGAGGAACTCGTCGACCTGCGCTGCCATCGTGGCCACGAACATGCCGGCGGTGAGCGGGTCGATCGGCAGGTCCCGGCTGCCGCGCCGGGCCTGCACCGCCGGTGCCGCCGCCCACATCGGGGAGCCTGCGATCGGCGTCATCGGCCGGTCGGTCAGCCGCGCGTCGGCGAGGATCACGCTGCGCAGCTCGGTGCCGTCCGCCACCTCGTCGTAGATCTCGGCGACGATGTCGCCGGCCGGGCCGTACGTGGCGGTGTAGGCGCGGTCGAACACTGCCCGGCCTGCGTCGTCCAGCGCGACGCGCACGCCGTCGAGCCCGGACGCGGAGATGGTGCGTGCGATCGGCCCGGTGACGTTCTCGCAGGAGCGCTCGTAGGCGGTGACGGCGTCGTCGCCGGCGATGCGGAAGTGCCGCCACAGCGCCTCGACCAGCCCGTGCACGGCGCCGAGCAGGATGGCGCGCTCGCCGACGATGTCGGAGAGGTACTCGCTTTCGAGCGTGGTGGCGAACGTGTACGGCGAGCCGAGCCCGACCGACCAGGCCAGCGCGCGGTCGGTGGCCCGCCCGTCGGGGTCGGCGTGCACTGCGATGCTGGCGTTGATCCCGGCCCCGTTGATCTCCTGGCCCTGCTCGTAGAGCCGGCGCACGGAGTCGCCCATGCCCTTCGGGCAGACCGCGATCACCGGGTGCCCGGCCGGGAAGTCGCTGCCGATCTCCCGCAGGTGCCCGAGCAGGAACCCGTGCGAGAGGCCGATGGTGGCGCCGGGGCGCAGCACCGCGAACACCTCCTCGTGGTGGGTGGCGAGCGCGGCGTCGGCGATCAGCAGGATCACCAGGTCGCTGGCGGCGGCGACGGCGAGCCAGTCGCCGAGGGTGCCGTCGTCCTCGGTGAAGCCGTGGGCGCGGGCGTCGGCGGCCGATGCCGAGCCGGGACGCAGGCCGACGCGGACCGTGATGTCGGTCCCGGCGAGGGAGTCGCGCAGGTTGCGGGCCTGGGCCCGGCCCTGCGGGCCCCAGCCGAGCACGCCGATCGACGAGACCCCGGCGAAAGCGGCCGGGAGGAGCGGGAACAGGTGGCGCCCACCGCGCAGGACGGTCTCGGTGCCGCCGGGCACGTCGAGCAACTCAGGGGTGAAGACGGACGACTGCAGGTCGTAGCTCATGTTCGGGTTGTAGGCCCGACTACCATCCGGCGCCAAGCGCAACAATCGACCCGCGGCGTTGCAGAAAACGGAAGGCGCAGGTCAGAGCATGTCCGACGAGCACGCCGAGCTGCAGTTGTTCTTGCACTTGTGCCAGACGCTGAACTTCGGCCGCACCAGCCTGGACTGTCACGTCAGCCCGTCCACCCTGACCCGCACCGTGCAGCGGCTGGAGGCGCGCGCCGGGCAACGGCTGCTCGACCGCGGCCCGCGCGGGGTCGCGCTCACCCCGGCGGGGCAGCGGTTCCGCAGCTACGCCGAGGAGGTCACGCAGGCGTGGCAGGCCTACCGTGCCGCCGACCCGACGCTGGGTGATCGGGTGCTGGGCGACCTGGCCGGCATCCTGCGCATCTTCGCCACGGTCACCGCATGCCAGGCACTGCTGCCCGACGTGCTCGCGCCCCTGCGAGCCGCGCACCCCCTCGTCCACATCGACCTGCGCACCGGCGACGCTGCGGCCGCGCTCGCCCGGCTCGACGAGGGCGAGGTCGATGCGGCCGTCGCCGGTGTCCCCGAGCGGGTTCCGCAGTCGATGCTCGTGCGGACGGTGACCAGCACCGATCTCGTGCTCGTCGCGGCGCGGGGCGCACCCGTACCGCAGGGCGGGCCGTACGTGTTGCCCCGCCGCGGGCTCGTGCGCGACGGTGCCGAGCGCTGGCTCCGTTCCCGGGGTGGGCCGATGCCGGCCGTCGTCGCCGAGCCGGACGGCCACGAGGCCGTGCTCACGCTCGCGGCGCTGGGTTACGGCATCGGCATCGTGCCGCGGCTCGTGCTCGACACGAGCGCGGTCGCGCCGCGGTTGCAGATCGTGCCCGTCGATCCGGCGCCGGCGCCGATGCGCGTGGGCCTGTGCGTGCGCTGCGCCGACCTGCGCCGGCCCGTCGTCGCCGCACTCTGGGGGCTGGGCGCTACCTGACGCCGACCGCATGCCCGGCGCCGCGCCCGTCCGCGCGCGCGACGATCAGCCCGTCCCGTACGCGGACGGCCAGCTCGGTGTGGTCGTCGACGGAGGCGGTGCCGAGCGCCGCGGGCACCACGCCGGCGTCGTCGAGCACGATCCGCAGCCGCGGTAGGTCGGCGGGCGCGCAGACCCGGCGCAGGCAGCCGACGAGATCGACGATCCGCAGCCGGGCCAGCCGGCCGATCTCGCCGGGGTCGCCGGTCACGACGACGAGCGTCACCTCGTCGCGCATCCGGGCCGCGCGCACCGCCTCGCCGACGGCGGCCAGCCGCGCCGCCCCCAGTACGACCACCACGCCGTCCTCGGCGAGGTCGAGCCAGCGGCCGGTGATCTCGTTGCGCAGCCCGCGGGGGACCGTCCAGCCGTCCTGGGCAGGCCGCGCCGCGGCGATGAACGGCAGGTGCGGCGGCTCCTCGTCGGCGGACAGGGCGATGGCGGCCAGGTGCTCGACGGCGCGGGCCAGGTCGAACGGGTCGCCGGAGCCGGGGGCGTTCTCCGCGAGTGCGGCCGCGCCGTGCAGCAGGGTCAGCGCGAGCGCGGCCACGCGCTCCGTGCGGATCCGCAGCGCGGTGTGCGGCTCGACGGCGAGAGCGAGCAGTGTGGCCTCGACACCGGCGAGCTGCGCCAGCGCGACCCGGGCGGGTTCGGTGTCGAGCACGCCGGCGAGGGAACGCAGTTGGAGGTGCCCGCTCGCGGGCGAGTCGCCGGCCAGCGGCAGGCGTTCGAGCCAGACCCGGGCGAACGCGCCGAATGCCCGTTCGACCGAGCCCGGGGACTCCGCGGGCGGTGCAGCCTCGCTGCGAGCCCGTTCGGCGGCGTCGGCGAGCACCGCGAGGTACAGCGCGCGCTTGCCGGAGAAGTTGGAGTAGACCGCGCCCCTGGTCAGCTCGGCCCGCTCGGCGATCCGATCGATCTTGGCCTCGGCGTAGCCGTGCTCGGCGAACTCGGCCCACGCCGCGGCCAGGATCGCCGCACCGGTCCGTTCCTGCTGCTGCGCGCGGGTCAGTCGTGCCACCGCACCATGATACGGTCATCATCCAGATGATGGCGTCATCGGAATGGTGGAATCATGGGAATCACCTGCGGGTTCGAGCTCGACGGGTTGATCAAGCGGTTCGGCCGGACGACCGCGGTCGACGGGGTGAGTCTCGCGGCTCCTCGAGGCCAGGTGCTGGGCCTGCTGGGCCCGAACGGTGCCGGCAAGACGACCTTGGTGCGGGTGCTGGCGACCCTGCTGCGGCCCGACGCGGGGGAGGTCCGGGTCGCCGGCATCGACGTCCGGCGCGATCCGGCCGCGGTGCGCCGGCGGATCGCGCTCTCCGGGCAGCACACGAGCGTCGACGACGAGCTGTCCGGACGGGCCAACCTGGTCATGATCGGCCGGCTGCTCGACCTCGGACGGCCCGCTGCCCGCCGACGGGCCACGGAGCTGCTCACCCGCTTCGGCCTCGACGAGGCCGCCGATCGTCGCGTCGCCGGCTACTCGGGCGGGATGCGCCGCCGCCTCGATCTCGCGGCGGCCTTCGTGGGGCAGCCGGAGGTCGTCTTCCTCGACGAGCCGTCCGCCGGACTGGACCCCGGCAAGCGCGCGGAGCTGTGGCAGCTGATCCGCGGGCTGGCCGACGACGGCGTCACGGTTCTGCTCACCACGCAGTACCTCGAGGAGGCCGACGCCCTCGCCGACGCCATCACCGTGCTCGACCGGGGCCGGGTCATCGCGTCCGGCACGCCGGCCGAACTCAAACGGCAGATCGGCGGGCACACGATCGTGCTCCGCCCGTCGTACCTCGCTGACCTCGGTACGGCTGCCGGGATCGTCGCGCGGGTCACCGGCCACGAGCCCGACCGGTCGCATCGCGACGAGTTGGTCGCGCCGGTGACCGGTGACGGCGAGTTCTTCGAGATCGCCGCCGAGCTGCGTGCTCAGGGCGTCGAGCTCGCCGAACTCGCGTTCCGCATGCCCAGCCTCGACGAGGTCTTCCGGGCGCTCACCGACCTCGAGGAGGCAGCGTGACCACGATCCCCGCCGTCCTGCGGCACAGCACCGTCCTCGCCCGGCGCAGTCTCGCCAAGCCCAGCCGGAACACCGGCCCGCTGATGAACGGCGTCGTCACGCCCGCGCTGTTCATGGTGCTGTTCCTCTACCTGTTCGGCCGGCCGGTCGCCGGCTCCACCGCCGAGTACCTGCAGTACCTGTTCCCCGGCGCGCTCGTGATGGGAGCCGGGCTGGCCGGCATGGTCTCCACCGGCACGGCGATCAACCTCGACCTGAAGAACGGTGTCACCGACCGGTTCCGCAGCCTCCCGATCGGTCGCACCGCCCCGCTGCTCGGGTCGGTGCTGGCCGACGTCCTGCGCTACCTCGCCGCGGTCGCGATCCTGTTCGCCCTCGGCGCGGCGCTCGGGTTCCGGGTCCACGGGAGTGCCCTCGCCGCGCTGGGGGCGGTGGGCCTCGCGATCCTGTTCGGCTTCTGTCTCAGCTGGGTCACCGTCTACCTCGGCGTCGTGCTGCGGAGCGCGGACGGGGTGCTCGCGGTCAGCTTCGTCGCGTTCGTGCCGCTCCAGCTGGGCAGCAGCATGGCCGCGCCGACCGACACCATGCCCGGATGGCTGCAGGCCTGGGCGGAGGTCAACCCCGTCAGCCATGTGATGAACGCGTGCCGCGCCCTGCTGAACGGGACGCCCGACACGGGCAGCATCGGCGCAGCGCTGCTGTGGTCGGCCGGGCTGTTCCTGGTCTTCTGCCCGCTCGCGGTGCGCGCGTACGGCCGCCAGGAATGAGCTATCCGGGCTGCGGGCCCGACTGGCAGCGCGGACACCAGTACACGGGCCGGGCGTACACGCTCTCGCCCTGGTCGGCGCACCGCACGCGGGTGCCGCAGCGCCGGCACGGCCGGTTGGTCCGCTCGAACACCCAGTGCTGCTCGCCGCGGCCGAGCAGGCCGGTGGTGGACTGCTGCGGCCGGTCGGCGTTGCGCATCAACAGCTCCCTGGCCAGCGCGATCATGGCCGCCGGATCGGCGATGTCGCGGGTGAGCGTCCACGGCGTGACGCCGGAGAGGTAGCACGTCTCGCACTTGTAGAGGTTGCCCACGCCGGCCATCACCCGCTGCTCGGCCAGCACCAGCCCCACCTCGGACGCGCTGCGTGCGCTGAACCGGCGCAGCGCCTCCGCGGCGTGCGCGTTCGACCATCCGGGATCGAGCAGGTCCGGGCCCAGGTGCTGGACGAGCCGACCCTCGTCGGCGGTCGGCACCAGCTCCAGGTCGTGCAACGCGAACCCGACGGCGACCTGGTCGGCCGTCGCGAGCACCGCGCGTGCCTCGTGTGCCGGCCGCCGCCAACCTTGGCCGGGCCGGTACAGGTGCCAGGCCCCGTCCATGCGGAAGTGCGAGTGCAGGGTGCGGCCGTCGTCGAAGCGGGTGAACAGGTGCTTGCCGACGGAGACGGTGCCGAGCACCGTCCGGCCCGCCAGGTCCTCCCCGGCCAGCCGAGGATGCCGCAGCTCGCCGCGCACCAGCAGCTTCCCGGCCAGCGCGGCATGCAGCCGGGTGGCGGCCAGGTGCACGGTGTCGCCCTCGGGCACCCCCGGACGATAGTCGGACGATCGCCGGGTCAACCGATCGGTTGATCGCCCTCCGCCGCGCTGGTCGATCCGCGCAGGAGGGCCTCCGCCGCAGCATTGGTGCATGCCCGTCATCGAGGTCGATCACCTGCGCAAGACCTACGGCGACCACGTCGCGGTCGCCGACGTGTCGTTCGACGTCGAGGAGGGCGAGATCGTCGGGATCCTCGGCGCCAACGGTGCCGGGAAGACCACCACCGTGGAGTGCATCGAGGGGTTGCGCTCCCCGGACGGCGGCTCGATCTCGGTGCTCGGGCTGGACCCCCAGCGCGACCGCGCGGCCCTGCGCCGCGTGCTGGGGGTCCAGCTGCAGGCCGGCGAGCTGCCGGAGCGGCTGCGGGTGGCCGAGGCGGTCGAGCTGTTCGCGGCCTTCTACGACGATCCGGCCGACCCGAAGCAGCTGATCGATCGCTGGGGCCTCGGGCCCAAGCGCGACACCGCGTTCCGCGACCTGTCGGGCGGACAGCGTCAGCGGCTGTCGATCGTGCTGGCCCTCGTCGGGCGGCCGCGGGTGGCGATCCTCGACGAGCTGACCACCGGTCTGGACCCGCAGGCCCGCCGCGACGCGTGGGCGGCGATCGAGCAGATCCGCGACGAGGGCGTCTCTGTGCTGCTGGTCACGCACATCATGGAAGAGGCCGAACGGCTCTGCGACCGGGTCGCCGTGTTCGACGCCGGCCGCGTCATCGCGCTGGACAGCCCCGCGGGGCTCGTGGCCGGGTTCGCCGGCGGGCAGCGACTGCACTTCCGCCCGTCCGCCCCGATCGACGACTCCGTGCTGCAGCTGCTGCCCGAGGTCGACTCGGTGGTGCGCCGTGGCACCGCGATGGAGGTCGGCGGCCGCGGCGAGCTGCTCACCGCGGTGACCTCTGCGCTCGCCCGGCACGGGATCGTCCCCACCTGCCTGCGGGTCGAGCAGGCCCGGCTCGACGACGTCGTCGTCGCGCTCACCGCCCGCACCCCGGAGAACGTCTAGGAGCCTGTCATGTCCACCTCTGCCACCGCCGTCCTCGCCCGCACCGAGGCCCGTCTGTTCCTCCGTGAGCCCGGCACCGTCCTGCTCGCCATGCTCCTGCCGACCGTCCTGCTGCTCGGGCTCGGTGCCGTGCCGGCGCTGCGGGAGCCGGCGCCCGTCTTCGGCGGACAGACCTTCCTCACGATCTTCACGCCGTCGCTGCTCGGCTGGAGCCTCGCCTTCCTCGCCCTGCAGACGATGCCCGCGGGCCTGGTCACCTACCGCGAGAAGGGCATCCTCCGCCGGCTGTCGATCACGCCGGTCCGACCGGCCGTCGTGCTGCAGGTCCAGCTCGCGCTCAACGTCGCCACCGCCGTGCTCGGGATGGCGCTCATGGTGGTCGTCGCGGTCGTGGTCTTCGGCGTTGAGCCCCCGCGGCACCCGCTCGCGTTCGCCGTCACGTTCGTCATCGGGACCGCGTCGATGTTCGCGCTCGGTCTGCTGGTCGCGGCCCTCTCGCCGCGGGCCAAGGCCGCCGCCGGATGGGGCACGCTCGGTCTGCTGGTCACCCAGTTCTTCGGCGGGCTGTACCTGCCCAAGTTCCTGCTGCCCGAGATCGTCATCCGCGTCGGCGAGTTCGTGCCGCCCGGCATCGGCGCCTTCCAGTCCGCCTGGACGGGCGACGGCGCCGCTCCCGTGCAGCTCGCGGTGCTGGCCGGGGTGGCCGTTGTCGCTACCGTGGCGGCCGTGAGGTTCTTCCGGTGGGAGTAGACACCCCCTTGGACGATGGCACGGCCACCAGCCGATTCGACGGGGATCGCCTGGCGTCGGTCGAGCAGCGTATGGAGACCGTGATCGGGCGCTGGACGCCCTTCGGCGGCCTCGCGGTCGGGCTCATCGCCACCCCGATCATCGTCCGTGGGGACACCTGGGTCTGGTACGGCATCGCCCCGCTCGCCGTCGTCACGGCTGCGTGGGCGTGGTACTTCCTCGGCACCAGCCCGGCTCGCGTGGAGCGTCCGGGCCGCGGCCCGATCTACGTGGTCGGGCTGCTGGCACTCATGACACCGCTGGTCTGGCTGTCGCCGCTCTTCGGGTTCCTGGCCATCGCCGCCTACTCCGGGGCCTTCGCGTTCCTGCCCGGGCGGTGGCGCTACGTCGGGTTGTTCGTCGCCTCGATGATCATCTCCTACACCTACATCGGCGGGCGGTTCGCGGAGATCACCATCGGCACGGTGATCGGCTACGGCGTGCTCGTGCTGATCAACATGGGTGTCGCGGGCATGTTCACGTGGTACGGGATGTTCACCTCCGACCTCAGCCTGGCCCGTCGCAAGATCATCGAGGAGCTCGACGTCACGAACGCCCGGCTCTCCGCGGCGCTGGAGGAGAACGCCTCCCTGCACGCCCAGCTGCTGGTGCAGGCCCGCGACGCGGGGGTACGCGCCGAGCGGGAACGGATGGCCCGCGAGATCCACGACACCATCGCGCAGGGCCTCACGGGGATCGTCGCGCAGCTGGAAGCCGCCGACGTCGCGGAGGACGATGCCGCCGTTCGCCGCCGTCATGTCGACACCGCCCGCGGACTGGCCAGGGAGAGCCTCACCGAGGCCCGGCGGTCCGTCGCGGCGCTGGCGCCACGGCGGCTGGAGGAGTCCCGGCTGCCGGACGCGATCACCGAGATGGCCAAGAAGTGGGCCGAGACCAGCGGCGTCGCGCTTTCTGTGGAGACCACCGGCGACCCGGTCGGGTTGCTGCCCGATCTCGAGGTGGCGCTGTACCGGGTGGCGCAGGAGTCGCTCGCCAACGTCGGCAAGCACGCCGGTGCCACCCGCGTCGGGCTCACCCTGAGCTACATGGACGATGTCGTGGTGCTCGACGTGCGCGACGACGGCCGCGGCTTCGACCCCGCGACCTACGCCGGGCCCGTCGGCGGGTCCGGGTTCGGGCTGGCCGCGATGGAGCAGCGGTTGCGGCGCGTGTCGGGCAGCTGGGAGATCGAGAGCGCGCCGGGGGAGGGCACGGCCGTCTCGGCGAGCGTGCCGGCCATTCCGGCAGAGGAGCAGGCAGAACAGTGATCCGGGTACTGATCGTCGACGACCATCCCGTCGTCAGGGACGGGCTGCGCGGGGTGATCGACGGCGAGGCGGACATGTCGGTCGTCGGCGAGGCCGGGCACGGCGCGGAGGCGTTGGCGCGGCTGGCCGGATCGGGCGCCGACGTCGTCCTGATGGACCTGCGGATGCCGACCATGGGCGGCGTCGAGGCGATCCGCGAGCTGCGCCGCACCGCCCCCGACGTGCGAGTACTGGTGCTCACCACGTTCGACACCGACAGCGACGTCCTACCCGCGATCGAGGCCGGCGCCACCGGCTACCTGCTCAAGGACACCCCGCGTGAGGAGCTGCTGCGTGCCGTCCGCGCCGCGCACCGGGGCGAGGCCGTGCTCTCGCCTGCCGTCGCGGGTCGGTTGATGGGCAGCGTCCGCGACCGCTCCAGCGAGCAGGCCACCCCGCAGGAGGCGCTGTCGGCACGCGAGCTGCAGGTGCTGCGCCTGGTCGCCGAGGGCGCCACCAACCGGGACGCCGCCAAGCAGCTGTTCATCAGCGAGGCCACGGTGAAGACCCACCTGCTGCACATCTACGCCAAGCTCGAGGTCCGCGACCGCGCCTCGGCCGTCGCGGCCGGCTATCAGCGCGGGCTGCTGAGCACGACGGGCTGAGGGGATCACTCCGAGGCCGGTATGGGCACCCGCAGCGCGTACAGCACATCGGTGCCGGTCTGCCGGAACCCGAGCCGGCCGGCCACGGCGAGGCTGCCGGCGTTGTCCGGGGACGTGGACCAGCCGGGCACGTGGCCACGGCCGCGGATGTCGGCCACCAGCGCGGCCGTGGCCGTGCGGGAGAAGCCCCGGCCGCGGTGCGCGGAGTCGGTGACAACGCCGAGCTCCTCGTACGTGCCGCCCAGGTAGAACGTGGCGGCGATCGAGACCAGCCGCCCGTCGACGTACACGCCGCGGGCCATGCCGGACGCGGCGAGCGCCTCCGCGCTACCCCAGGTCTCGTGGATCCAGGCGCCGTCGGCCTCGAACGCGGCGATCGCTGGGACGTCCGCGGCGCCCAGCAGCACCGCGTCGGCGCGGGGCACCGCGACGTCGGCAGGCAGCTCGAAGAGCACCCGGTCCCACGCCGCGACCCCCGGATCGGCCGCCCGCAGCACCGGCAGCCAATCGGCCGGGGCGTCGACGAAACCGGCCAGCCCGTCGAGGGCGTCCGGTGGCAGGGATGCCGGGTCGCCGCGCAGTGCGACATTGCCCGGCAACTCCGCCAGCACCGCCTGTGGCTCGTCCAGCCGGTCGGCGCGGAAGGTCCCGACGCCGGAACGTGCCACGTGCGCGGCCACCATTCCGCCGCCGGGACCTTCCGGCGCGAACCACGCGGCGTACCGCGTGCCGTCCTTCGCAGGCACGACATCCATGCCACGAGGGTGCTCGTCCGCCGGCAGCGGAGCGAGCGAATTGCTCTACCGCGGCGTCAGGACTCCGTATCGACGACCGTCGCGCCCTCGGCGGCCTTCTGCACCGCCTCGACGCCCTTCTTCGCGGCCGCCTTCGACGAGTAACCCTGGCCGGTCGCCACGACCTCGCCGTTGCCCGCCTTCAGACGGAAACGGAACTTCCCGTCCTTGCCCTCGTAGACCTCGAACTTGCCGGCCATCGTCGCGCTCCTTCGCTTGACGTGATCACTTGGCAGATCTCTTGTGGACCGTAGCGGTACTGCGGGCACTCCGCCGGTTGCCGGCATCCGGATCGCCTACGATGGAACCCGTGCGGGGGACCATCCAACAGGCGACGGCGCTCGTCGTGCTGTGGTCCGCCCTGGTCGCGGTCGTCGGTGGGCTCGGCGATCCCTCCCTCCTTGCCGGTGTCGTCGGGGCCGCGCTGGTCTGCGCGTGGGGCCTCGCCCACACCGTCGCCGCGCGCACCGGTCCCGCCGTCCCGGCCGTCGTGGCCCGTTCCCATCACCGAGCACTCGCCGGTCGTGCCGTGCCCCGCCAGCGTGATCCCGACGCCGCGGGCCACACCCGATCCAGGGCTCCGTCGGGCGACTCCCCGGCGGGGTAGTCGCCCTATCGCGCGCACTCCCTCCGCCGGACACGTGTCCCTCGTCCCGGCCACCTCCGGAGTGCCGTCGTGTCCCTGTTCGATCCCCTCTACTACGCCGTGTGCGCGGTCATGCGGGCCTGGCACAACCTCTTCGCCACCTACTTCGACCCGTCGACCGCGTGGGTGCTCGCCGTCGTCTTCCTCGTCGTCACGCTGCGCGCGCTGCTGCTGTGGCCCTCGCTCGCCCAACTGCGCACCGCCGCCACGCTGCGCCGGATCGCCCCCGAGCTCACCGCACTGCGCACCAGACACTCCGAGGACCCGGCCCGGCTGCTGCGCGAGACCTCCGCGCTGCAGCGCGCGCACGGCGCGTCGACCTGGCGCACGCTCGTGCCCGCGCTGGCGCAGATGCCGGTGTTCCTCGGGCTCCTGCACGTGCTGCAGGGCTTCCACGCCGGCGGCACGAACTACGCGTTCGGGCCGGCCGAGGTCGCGTCGTTCCTGGACGCGCAGGTCGCCGGCGTGCCGCTCTCCGCGTACGTGGCGATGCCCGCGACGTTGCTCGACGGGTTCGGCATCGACCGGCCGGCCGTCCTCGTCGTGGCCGTGCCCTTGCTCCTGCTGGCTGCCGTGGCCACCCACCTGACCGTGCGGCAGTCCCTCGCCCGCAGCGGCACCGACGGGCCGGCCGCAGCGTTCATGCGCTGGATGCCGTGGCTGGCACCGGCCGGCGCGATCGTCGCCGGGCTGCTGTTCCCGCTCTCGATCGGGGTGCTGCTCTACTGGCTGACCAGCAACGTGTGGACGCTGGCCCAGTACCGGCTCGGCACGGCGTGGGTGGAGCGTTCGGCGCCCGCGCCGGAACCCGCACCCGTGCCGGTGGTGGTCGCGGCCGCGCCCCGGCCCGGTGCCGTCCGGAGCCCGGTTCGGCGTCGCGGACGGTCCCGCACCGGCCGGCGCAAGGCTCGTCGCTGAGGCAACTCGATCACGCCGTCGGTGGGCCGCAGTCCCGGATCCGATCGGCTGCCGCGCGGATCCCACGGCGTGGACCCATGCTCCGCACGGACTCGACGGCGTAGGCACTGCAGCTCGGCGTCTGCGGGCAGGACGGGGTGAACCGGGTCAGCAACCGCTGGTAGCCGCGGATCAGCGCCACCACCACGTCCGCCCCACGCCGGTGCGGCAACACCCCGGCCACGAGCTGCAGCACGGCCGACAGCGACAACGACATCAGCAGCAGGTCGCAGGCACTGCAGCCGTCCCCGCTGCTGCCGCCGCGCCGTCCGCTGCAGGTCCGGCGGGCGAAGGAGCACCCGTCGCAGATCATTCCGGGAGCATCGGCGATGTCCCCGACGTCGGGGCCGTCGTCCTCCTGGCGCCTGCGCCGTTGCTCCTCCGCGCGGCGCCGGCGGGCCTCCTCGTCGTCCGCTTCCATCACCGGCGCAACCTATCGATCGGCTGTGAAAGGTCCACAGAAGACTGACAAATCGCTCCGTCGCACGTGGAATTGGATCATGCGAGGGGGACTGCGATGGGTCGTCGGCACGGTCGTGGCCGTCGCCGTCGTCGTCGCCCTGGTGTGGACGCTGCCCGATCGCGACCTGTCGACCCGGTCCATCACCCCGGTTGCCGCAGCTCCGCCGGCCGTCAGCAGCACGGTGGCCCCGCCGACCCCGACGCCGACGGCGCCGCCCGCAGAGGCGGCCATCGGCGTCGTGGCGCAGTCCGCCGTCGATGCGGTGGACGCCGTGGACGACGCCCACGCCGGTGTCGATCTCGGCGCTGCCGTGCTCGACATGGAGACCGGCCAGGTCGCGCTCGGCGACAGTGGCGCCGACCCGTTCTACGCCGCCTCGGTGGCGAAGCTGCTCACCGTCGTCGACGTCCTGCACCGCGTCGAGACCGGGGAACTCACCCTCACCGACACCCAGACCGACTGGATCGAGCAGGCCCTGCGGGTCAGCGACGACAACGCCATGAACCGCCTGTGGGAGACCTTCGGCGGCTCCGACACCGTCGCCGACACCATCGACCTCGCCGGACTGACCGGCAGCGCGCCACCCGACGATCCCTCCCAGTGGGGTGAGACCACGGTGACCGCCGCCGACGTGGTCACCCTCTACCGCTACGTGCTCGACGATCTCGCCCCTGAGCACCGCGACCTCGTGCTGGAAGCCCTGCGCGGCGCCGCCGACACCGCCGCCGACGGGTTCGACCAGGCCTTCGGCCTCATCGCCCCACCGCGCCCCGACGGCGTGGCGGCCAAGCAGGGCTGGATGTGGATCGGCTCCGAGTTCTACCTGCACACCACCGGCCTGGTCGACGACGATCGCTACGCGGTGGCCGTGCTCAGCCGGCACACGGCGAGCCTCAGCTCCGCCGTGGCCCGATCCGTGGTGGACGACGCGACCGGCGCGGCCCTCGACCCGTTGCTGGGCTGAGACTCGTCGGGGGTTACGCGCGCAGCCGCAGCCCCTTCGGTGTGACCCGGAACCCGGCATCGGTGAGCACCTCGGCCACGTCGCTGGTGAGCGAGGCGGCGCCGTCGGCCCGCTCGACAGCCAGCGAACCCAGCCAGCCCTCGTGCACCGCCGTGGCCAGCGCGCGGGCCGCGGCGGCCAACTCCGCGCGATCGACGGTGAACGACAGCAACGATCGACCACCGCGCTCCACGTACAGCGCCGGCGCCCCGTCGACCAGCACCACCAGCGACCCTGCCTTGCGGGCGGGCCGATGGGAGTTGTCGCCGACCGTGGCCGGCCACTGCAGCGCCGCGCCGTAGGGTTGCGCAGGATCGGCGGCGGCGAGCACCACCGCCGGCGGACCCGTCCGCTCGGCTGTGCGGCCGGGGGCGCGGGGCGGCTGCTGCCAGCCGGGCTCGGGCATCCAGCGCTCCGTGGGTTCCGTCGGCTCCGGCTCTGCGTCATCAGAAGGTGCGGGCTGCCACCTCGGCGCAGGCGGGTTCACCGGCAACGCCTCGGCAACCACCGGAGGCGTGGCCTGCGGGATCTCCTCTCCCACCGGCCGCGACAGCGCGCGCAGCCGATCGATCGCACCGGGCACCGCGAACTGGGCCGCGCCCAGCCCGTCGACGACGTAGCCGCGCCGCACCCGCCCGGAATCCTCCATCGCCCGCAGCACCCGGTACACGCCGGCGAACCCGCCGACGACCCGTTCCGTGCCCAACGCGCCCCGGGTCAGCACGCCGTGCCGCTCCAGGAACGACTCGGCGCGTGCGTGCATCCGGCGGGTCGGGTCGGGCTCGCGATCCATCACGAGTGCCCAGCGGCCACCCGCCGACGGTGGTCCGCTCCGGCTCGGCATCGCCGGCCGTGCTGCCCGCAGCTGCGCATAGCGGCCCCGGGCGGGTGCCCGTCGAGCGCGGTGGGTGCCACCGCGCCCGCCGGAGAGCCGAGCCCGCAGCGGTCCGAGCGTGTCGTTGGTGAGCAGACCGGCCCACACCAGGTCCCACAGCGCGGCGAGCAGCACGTCGTCGGCCGGGGCCGGCTCCCCGGTGTCGATCAGCGTGCGGGCGGCCGCATCGGCGAGCGGGCGGAAGAACAACGCCGCACCGCTGTGCTCGAAGGGCACCTCGAGATCGGGTCGCCCGAGCGCCGCCAGCAGCGCCCGGTGCACCGGGGTGGCGACGGCGTCCAGCTCAGGATCGGGCAGCAGTAGATCGGCGACGTCGGCGGGCGCGACGGCGAGCCAGCCGTCGCTACCGGTCAGGGTGCCGCACCCGGTCCAGGTGACCTCGCCGGCCACGGTCAGCTCGTCGAGCAGCGCGGGCGAGTAGCCCGGCAGGCGCGCCGGCAGCACCAGCGACTCCAGCGCGCTCGCCGGGAGCGGTGCGCCGGCCAGCTGCTCGACCACGCCCAGCACGTCCTCGGCGCCGGGTGCCCGCCGCATCCGGGCGCGTCGATCACCGGCCCGCTCGCCGGCGATCGCGGCCTGCACGCCCTGCCACACCGGGAGGAAGCGGCCCAGCGCCCGCGGTTCGACCGGCTCCACCTCGGCCCGCAACCGGGCCAGCGACGCCCGCCGCAGCCTGCGCAGCACCTCGGCGTCGCAGAACTCGATGCCCTCGCTACCCGGCCGCAGCTCACCGCGCACGAGCCGGCCCGACCCGACGAGCCGATCGAGCACCCCCGACACGACCGCCACGCCGAGACCGAACCGCTCCGCTGCGTCGTGCCCGGCGAACGGCCCGTGGGTGCGCGCGTACCGGAGGAGCAGATCGCCCAGCGGATCCTGCACCGGCTCGGTGAAGACCTCCGGCACCCCGACGGGCAGCGCCGCGCCGAGCGCGTCGCGCACCCGGCCGGCGTCTTCGATCGGCAGCCACCGCTCCTCGCCGGCCATCCGCACCCGGATGGCCCGGCGGGACGCCTCCAGCTCCCGCAGCCACTCGGGGCGGACCCCGCGCAGGCCGGCCTCCTCGGTGGTGAGGTCGCCGAGGAAGCGCAGCAGGTCGGCGGCAGCTTCGGCGTCACGCGCGTGCCGTTCGGGGGCCAGCCGCTGCAGCGATGCCTCCACCTCGGCCAGCACCGCCGGATCCAACAGCTCCCGGATCGCCTCGGTGCCCAGCAGCTCCGCGAGCAGCGTGGAGTCGAGCGCCAGCGCCGCCGCCCGCCGCTCGGCCAGCGGCGCGTCCATCTCGTAGAGGAACATCCCGACGTAGCCGAACAGCAGGCTCCGCGCGAACGGCGACGGCGCCTGGGTCTGCACCTCGACGACGCGCACCCGCCGGGACTCGACGTCGGCCATCAGCTGCCGCAGCCCGGGCAGGTCGTACACGTCCTGCACGCACTCGCGCATCGCCTCGAGTGTGATCGGGAAGCTCTCGAACTTGCTTGCCACCGTGAGCAGCTGCGACGCCTTCTGCCGCTGCTGCCACAGAGGGGTGCGGCGCCGCGGGTCGCGGCGGGGCAGCAGCAGCGCCCGTGCCGCGCACTCCCGGAACCGCGCCGCGTACAGCGACGACGACCCCAGCTCGGCGACGACGATCTGCTCCACCTCGCCGGGATCGAGCAGGACGTCGTCGACGGTCGGCACGATCTCGGCGCCGGACTCGTCGACCGCGTCGGGCAGCCGGAGAACGATGCCGTCGTCGCCGGCGGCCGCGCGCGCCTCCACCCCGCGGCGCTCCCGCATGCGGGCCGAGATCGCCAGCGCCCACGGCCCGTTGACCTGCGAGCCGAACGGTGAGTGGACCACCAGCTGCCAGTCGCCCAGCTCGTCGCGGAACCGCTCCACCATGATCGTGCGGTCGCTCGGCACCTGCCGGGTGGCCTCGCGCTGCTCGCGCAGGTAGGCGAGGAGGTTGTCGGCCGCCCAGGTGTCGAGACCGGCGGCCGCCGCGCGCTCGCGGGCCGCGTCGTCGTCGAGCGCGGACATCTCCCGCACGAAGGCGCCCACCGCGCGGCCCAGCTCCAACGGGCGGCCGATCGACTCCCCGCGCCAGAACGGCATC
>Ga0307513_10005232_pt1 | contig 17186 bp, 12 predicted proteins | sample 15_EM_MG_FD_202174 | JGI IMG/M metagenome (GOLD analysis project Ga0307513, IMG submission 202174) | Populus trichocarpa ectomycorrhiza microbial communities from riparian zone in the Pacific Northwest, United States - 15_EM | ecosystem: Host-associated > Plants > Roots > Unclassified | place... | reverse complement strand
TCCACCGCAACCGCGCCCAGCGCGACCGCGGCGAGGCTGATCTGCAGGCCACGCTCGTGCCCGGAGTACCCGACCGGCACACCGTACCGGTCACTCAGCGTGGTGATCGTCCGCAGGTTGGCCTCATGCGCCGGCATCGGATACGTCGACGTCGCGTGCAGCAGGATCAGGTTGTCCGTCCCGATCACCTCCACCGCCGCGTCGATCTCCTCGATCGTCGACATCCCGGTCGAAACGATCATCGGCTTCCCGGTCGCCCGGATCGCCCGCAGCAGCTCATGGTCGGTCAACGACGCCGAGGCCACCTTGTACGTGACCACGTCGAACTTGGCCAGGAACTCCACCGACGGCACATCCCACGGCGACGCGAACCAGTGCACACCCAGCTTCGTGCAGTAGTTGTCGATCTCGGTGTATTCCTCGTTCTCGAACTCAACCCGGTACCGGTAGTCCATGTATGTCATACGGCCCCAGGGCGTCTCCCGTTCGATCAAACGCTGATCCATCGGAACGCAGATCTCCGGAGTCCGCTTCTGGAACTTCACCGCGTCACACCCGGCCTCAGCCGCGATGTCGATGAGCTGCTTGGCGATGCCAACGTCACCGTTGTGGTTCAGACCGATCTCAGCGATCACATACGTCGGGTGGTCACGACCCACCACCTTGTCGCCGATCACGACCGTCTTGGCGGCCGCAGTGGCCTTCACGGTCACATTGTCGTTGGGTCCAGCAGTCATTTCGCTCCTTCAGCCTGAGGGCCCTTGCGCCGGGATCGACATTCGGGACTTTCCCGAATGCTGATGCCTAATGATCGGCCGCCTCCAGGTGACTCGGGCGGCACTATACGGCCGTCCCTGAGAGGCAGCCTAGATTAGGGAGGTCCCCTCAGTCTTGGGTGAATTTCCGGCGACCCGTCAGTGACGTGCTACGAACTTTGTGCTACCGGGCCGGGACGGTGCCGGGCCGCCCGACGCATGCGCTTCTTCAGCCGGTGCCGGGCTCGGACGAAGGCGCTTCCGGCCGGCGTCAGGCGCAACCGGTCCAGTCGACGACGACGCGGCGTCCGACCGACATCGAGACCCGCCGCAATCGACGGCAATCGACCGGCGCGGGCCGAGGCGACCAGCTCGTCGAGCATGCCGATCCAGGTGTTGTCGGTCACCGGATGGAAGTAGTTGTCCGCGAGCCACCACTTCTCCGGGTGTCGGAAATCCGCCGCCTGCAACGCATCCAGCCCGGCCAGGCAGCCACTGCCGACGAACACCTGGTTGATCTGACCTTCGCTGATGCCGAACTCGTCGATCAGCAGGACCGGCAGGTCCAGCGCCATCGCTTCCAGCACGGCCGTGGAGCTGACCGTGATCAGTGCGGCCGCGTCGGCGAGTTGCTCGGCCATCGAACCGGCGGCGAACTCGACCGAGGATGACGCCTGCACCCGGCCGGCCGCGACCAGGTCCGTCCACAGATCCGCGTAGTGGTGAGCCTCGTGGTGGGTATGAAATTCACCGGAGATCCCTCGCGTCTTTACCACAACTTTCAGGTCCGGACGGTCGGAGGCGAGCCGGTCCAGTGCGAGTAAAATCTCGATCCGCTCCCGGCGCACTCTCGGCACCTTGGCCTGGGTCGCGAACAGCACCCGATTCCCGGCCGGCGGGCTGCCCGGGGCCGGGCCGGTCTGCGCGGCCTGCTGCATGTCGGGTGAATCCGATTGCCGGGGAACGGTGTTCAGCCCGAATCCGGTCGTGGTCGGAGCCGGAGCCAGGAACGGAATGGTCGCCAGCCCGACCCGGCCAGCCTTGCCGGTCAGCATTCGCACCCGGTCGTACTCCGCAACCTCGCGATGACTGTGCACCACGAACAGGTCGACGGCGCCGCGATAGCCCCAGGCCCGGCGGCGGGCCGGCAGCGCGATCCCGGGAATCCCAGCGATCAGAACGGGTCGGTGTGACGCTCGTGACAATGCCTCCTGATAGGCATGGGCACTCGGGCCGGTGCAGGCCAGGAGCACGGCGTTCGGCCGATCCCGCTCCACTCTTCGGAGGAGCTGGGTCGGCGAGAGCACCTCGGGCTCGTAGTTCGCGAAGGCCGTTCCGGCGAGCGCGGCTATCCGCTGAGTTGCGGACGGGCGGACGGGCGAACGGGCGATGACAATTTCCACCCGGGCCGACGCGGGGAGCTGCGCCAGTAGGCTAACCGCCCACTTAAGGTATGAATCAGACTCGGCGACTGCGATCACGTGATGCGACACCTACGGAGTGTAAGGGCTTTTCGATCTGTTGAGGCTCCGCACCGGCCGACCCGCGGGATGTCGTCTCTGGATCGGACGGGCTGGAATTCTGGTCGGAAATCTGCAGCCAGATCATCCCGTGGACTGATTCTCCGGGCACAACTGCGGCTTAGGGTCAACAACTATGGACCGCGCGTCACGACTCGAAGCCACGTACGAGTGGAGTCGGGCGAACCCGTTCAGGTTCGATGCGCTGATCGTCGGTGCCGTCGGGCTGGTCGTGGTGGCGATCACCGGGACCTATATCGGTTCCATGGCGGGGTGGATCAGCCTCGGGCTGATTGCACCGCTGGCCTGGCGCCGGTCACGGCCGGTGGCCTCCACCGCCGCGGTCGCCGTTGTCGGCTTCGCCCAGCTCGCGATCCTTGACGATTTGCTGTTCGCCGACGTCGCGATCCCGTTGACGATCTACGCCCTGACCGCCTACGGGCCGCGCTGGGCCGGCCGGGCGGCGCTCGGCCTGGCGTTCGTCGGCACGATGCTGGCCGGCGCCAAGTACTACCGGCTGAATACCACCGACCTGCCGTTCTTCGCTGGCTTTGTCGGAGCGATGCTGCTGGCCAGCTGGGCCTTGGGAACGATGCGCCGGCTCCGCCAGCGGGAGCAGGACCGGCTGCTGGAACGGGCCCGGCTGCTGGAGCAGGAGCGGTCCCAGGAGATCCGGCTGGCCGCCACCGCGGAGCGGGCCCGGATCGCCCGCGAGATGCATGACGTTGTGGCGCACTCGCTGTCGGTGACGATCTCGCAGGCCGACGGTGGACGGTACGCCGCCCGCACGGATCCGCAGGCGGCGGTCGCGGCGCTGGAGACGATCTCGGTGACGGGTCGGCAGGCGCTGAACGACATGCGGGCGCTGCTCGGAGTGCTGCGCCAGGACGACGATCAGCCGCTGGCCCCGCAACCCGACGCGGACATCATCCCTGACCTGGTGGAACAGGTCCGAGCCGGCGGTCTGGACGTGAGCCTGGAGATCACCGGCCGGGCTCACAAGTTGCCTCCAGGCCCGGCGCTGGCGGCCTATCGGATCGTCCAGGAATCGCTGACCAACGTGCTCAAGCACGCCGGGCCGACCTCCCGGGCCTGGGTCCGGCTGAACTGGGAACCGCAGGGGCTGCAGATCGAGGTGATCGACGACGGTCGCGGCGCCGGCGCCGGGCTGAACGGGATCGACACCGGCGACGGGCAGGGCATCCGCGGCATGACCGAGCGCGCCACCCTGCACGGCGGCCGGCTGGAGGCAGGTCCGCGCACCGGCGGTGGATTCACCGTCCGGGCCCTGCTCCCCTACGGTGGTGCCTCGTGATCAGGGTGGCTTTGGTGGACGACCAGCAGCTCGTCCGGGCCGGCTTCCGGATGGTGATCGATTCCCAGGACGACCTTCAGGTGGTGGCTCAGGCGTCGGACGGCGCCGAGGCGGTCCGCGTGCTGACCGACGTCCAGGTGGACGTCGTCCTGATGGACGTCCGGATGCCACGGATGGACGGGATCGAGGCGACCCGGCAGATCACCGCGCTGCCGTCGTCCCCCCGGGTGATCGTGCTGACCACCTTCGACCTGGACGAGTACGTCATCTCCGCGATCGGCGCCGGCGCCAGCGGGTTCCTGCTCAAGGACGCGCCGCCGGAGGAGATGCTGGCCGCGGTTCGCACCGTGCACGCCGGTGATGCCGTGATCGGAGCCAGTTCCACCCGCCGGCTGCTGCGGCACATCGGGCCACTGCTGGGTGGTCCCGGAGGGCTGGGCAGTCCTGGTGGTCAGGGCATGTCGGCCGAGGGCCCGGCCACGGTTGCGGTTCCTCCGGTGCCCCGGCCGTCGCCGAGCGTCCTGGCCGACCTGACGCCGCGCGAGCACGAGGTGTTTGTGCTGATGGCGAGCGGGTTGAGCAACGCCGAGATCGCCGCCCATTTTGTCGTCTCCGAGGCCACCGTGAAGACGCACGTGGGCCGGGTGCTGACCAAGACCGGTGCCCGGGACCGGGTTCAGGTTGTGGTCCTCGGCTATCAGCTCGGCATCGTCGAACCCTGACCAGCCCCCGGTGATAGGGAATCGTCATCCCCGGGGATGATGCCCACCGGCCGTGAGTGACCGGCAGATCATCCCGCCGCGCGATGTGCCCGGTGTACCCCTCCTCATAGCGTCGCTATCGACGATAACGGCTGCACGCGGGAGGAAATCATGACCAGGAACGCGCCATCGTACGAACTGCCGCCCGGGCAACTCGGCGGAATCAACGATGACCGGGGCGCGATCCGGGCTACCGGACTGCAAAAGGTCTACGGCAAGGGCGAAGCCGCCGTCACCGCCCTGACCGGCGTGGACGTTCGCTTCGAAAGGGGCGGTTTCACAGCCATCATGGGCCCGTCCGGGTCCGGCAAGTCCACCCTGATGCACTGCCTGGCCGGCCTGGACACCGTCACCGCCGGTCAGGTCTGGCTCGGCGACACCGAATTGACCAGCCTCAGCGACACCCAGCTCACCCGGTTACGTCGGGACAGAATCGGTTTCGTCTTCCAGTCGTTCAACCTGCTGCCGGCTCTGGACGCCCGGGCGAACATCCTGCTCCCGCTGAATCTGGCCGGAAAGACCCCGGACAAGGCCTGGTTCACCGACGTCGTCACTCGGCTCGGGCTGAGCAATCGGCTCGGCCACCGCCCCGCCGAACTCTCCGGCGGGCAGCAGCAGCGGGTCGCGATCGCCCGTGCCCTGCTCCCGCACCCGGACGTCGTTTTCGCCGACGAGCCCACCGGAAACCTCGATTCTCGCAGTGGCGCAGAGGTTCTCAGCCTGTTGCGAAGCAGCGTTCGGGAGACCGGGCAGACCGTGGTGATGGTGACCCACGACCCGGTCGCGGCGTCCTACGCCGACCGGGTGGTGCTGTTGGCCGACGGCCGACTGGCCGGCGAGATCATCGCCCCCACCACCGACACCGTGCTCGACGCGCTGCGCAACCTGGGGGGCTGAACCATGTTCGCGCTCAGCATCGCGCAACTGCGCTCGCACGTCGCTCGCCTGGTCGCCACCTGCCTGGCGATCATCATCGCCGTCGGCTTCGTCGTCGCCACCCTGGTGCTGAACCAGACCTCCAAGACCACGGTCCTGGACTCGGTCGGCGCCCAGTTCCGGAACACCGACGCGGTGATCACCCGGTCGGAGGACGTGATCCCGACCCACGACGGTGCCGCGGACGAAAACCCCTCCCTGGACTCGCGCAAGGGCCTGCTCGAGCAAATCCGCAGCGTCCCCGGCGTGACCACGATCGCCGTTGACCGCAGCACCTACAGCCAGGTTCGGTTGCCGGGCCGGAAGGGCTACCGATTCGCCTCGATCACGGACGTGGCCGCGGACAAGACCCTGCAGTGGCAACGCATGCTGGCCGGTCGGCTGCCCAGCGCGATCGGTGAAGTGGCGATCGGCGAGCACCAGGGAGTCAAGGTCGGCTCCACGCTCACGCTGCTGGCCACCCCTCCGGACCAGGCCAACGCTGACCAGGCAAACGGCGACAAGCAGCCCGAATCGGCCCAGGTGACGGTGAAGGTCGTCGGCATCGTTGACCTGAAGGGTGCGGTCGGCGGAAGCCTGGACCAGATGTTCGCCGTGCCGGCCCAGACCGCCGCCCTGGGCACGGTCGAGACGGACGCGATCCGGGTTGCCGGTGCACCGGGCACCGACGCGGAGACCCTGGCCCCCCGCATCCATGACGCGCTGACCGCAGCCGGCCAGCGCAACCTGCTGGTCCGCACCGGTGAGCAGCAGGCCGAGGAGATCGCCAACGAGTACACCGGCGACGCCGCCGGCCTCGCCCTGGTACTGCTGGTTTTCGCCACCGTCGCCGTGCTGGTCTGCGGCCTGGTGATCGCGAACACCTTCTCCGTGCTGCTGGCGCAGCGCACCCGGGAGCTGGCGCTGCTCCGCTGCGTCGGCGCTACCGGCAAGCAGCTGCGCCGCGGCGTGCTGATCGAATCACTGGTGATCGGCACGGTCGCCTCGCTGCTCGGCGTCGGCGCCGGAATCGGTCTGGCGGCAACAGTTTCCGCCATCTCGGCACAGTTCGAATCGCCCATCCCGCTGTCCGGCGTCGCCGTGCCCGCCTCGGCCGTGGCGATCGGGATGGCGGTCGGCATCGTCGTCACCGCGGTGGCAGCGTTCGCCCCGGCCCGCCGGGCCACCCGAGTCGCCCCGCTGGCGGCGCTGCGACCGATGGATCCGGCGCCGGCCCGCAGTCGAGCCGGCCTGTTGCGCCGCGCCGTCGGCGTGCTGCTGCTGATCCCGAGCGCGGCAGTGCTCGGCTACGGCGCAATCAACGGCAACCTGCTCACCGCCCTCGGCGGCGGAGTATTCAGCTTCCTCGCCGTGGTGCTGCTCGCGCAGTGGCTGGTGCCGCCAGTCGTTGCCATCACGGGTCGGCTTTTCGGTCCCGGCGGTGGGGTGCCGGGCCGGCTCGCCGCGTCCAACTCGATCCGCAACCCGCAGCGGACCGCAGCCACCGCGACCGCGCTGATCATCGGAGTCACGCTGACCACAACGATGGTGGTCGGTGCGGCCTCCACCCGGGCGACCTCGGCCACAATGCTGGACCGCGCCTTTCCGACCGACGTCTCGGTATCCGGGCAGAAGCTGCCGACGCAGCTGGAGCGGTCCCTGGCCGAGGTCCCGGACGTCGCCGCGGTGGCCCCACTGACCAGCGCCGATGTCACGCTGGCCGGCAAACCGGACAGCGGAAACACGCTGTACGGGATCGACCCGGCCCGAGCCAGGACCGTGGTCCGGTCCACGGTGGGCGCCGGCGTGCCGGAGCCCGGAACGGTGAACGTGCCCGACACCCTCACCGAGCTCTGGGGCACCGAGGGGGCGACCGCCCGGATCACCGCAGGCAAACAATCGATCACCCTCAAGGTGCACGTCGTGTCCTCCGACACCCCGTTGGCCGTCACCAACACCGAACTGGCCCGGCTGGCGCCGAAGGCATCGGTCTCGGTGCTCTGGGTCCGACTGGTCGACGGGTTGGACGCCGATCGCCGAGCCGACGCGTTCGATGCGATCACCGAGACCTCGGCCGATCTGGCCCCGAACGCGTACGCGCAGAGCTCGACCGAGCAGCGGGACAGTTTCGACAAACTGGTCAATACCTTGCTGCTGATCGTCACCGGATTGCTCGGGGTGGCCGTGGTGATCGCGGTGATCGGGGTCGGCAACACGATCGCGCTCTCGGTGGTCGAGCGGCGCCAGGAGTCCGGGCTGCTGCGAGCGCTCGGCCTGACCCGGGCTCAGCTGCGCTGGATGCTGCTCTGCGAGGCGGTGCTGATCGCCGGGGTGGCCTCAGTGCTCGGACTGGTGCTCGGTGCGGTGTATGGCGCGCTCGGGACGTCGGCGGCCCTCGGTGGTGAGGCCCGGCTGCGGATCGACATCCCATGGCTGCAGTTGCTGGCCATCCTCGTGGTAGCGACCGCGGCCGGCGCCCTGGCCTCGGTGCTGCCGTCCCGGCGGGCGGCCAGGACCTCGCCGGTGGCGGCGATCGCGGCCTGATCGGCCCAGCTGCGGGTGGGGAAATCCACCGGATCGGCCCTGGGCGGAGAGATCAGGGACGGCGACCCTCGGAGGGGAGGGTCGCCGTCCCCACTCGTACGTGCGCCATCCGGGTGCGGGTTCACTCAAGCCGACCAGCGCTCGAGTCGATCGTGGGGGGATGAGCACCACGGTCCCGCGCGTGCTGCTGGCTGACCAGGCTCGGCTGTCGGCCGGGCTGGAGCTGATCCTGGCCGCCACCCATGACCTGACCCTGGCCGCCGACCTGCCGACGGTGATGTCGCTCGCGCAGGACATCGCGCGCCGACTGACCGGAGCGGACGGCACCACGTTCACCGTCCGGGAGGGCGACGAGTGCCACTACGTCGATGGGGAGCACGTCGAGGCGGACTTCTCCGGCACCCGCTGGAAGGGGCTGCACTTTCCGCTGGGTGACTGTCTGAGCGGCTGGACCATGCTGCACGGCCGGCCGGCCGTGGTGGACGACGTCGGTGCCGACCCGCGAGTGCCACCGGCGTTCCGGGAAGCAACGCTGGACAGCGCGGTTGTCGTCCCGGTTCACTCGGCGCAACCGCTCGCGGCGATCGGTGCGTATTGGGCCCAGCCCCATGAATCGGACGCCACCGAGGTGCTGCTGCTGCAGGCGCTGGCCGACAGCACCGCGGTTGCCCTGGAGAGCCTGCAGCTGCGGCGGGAGCTGGAGGCCCGGGCGGTGGCCCGGACCGCCGACCTCGCGGCCCTGACCTACGCGATTTCGCACGACCTGCGGGCGCCGATCCGGCACCTGGAGGGGTTCACCCGGATCCTGCTTCAGGACGCCGCCGACCTCGCCCCGGACACCCGGCACGGGGTGCACCGGATCAAGGATGCCGCCTGCCAGCTGCGGGAAATGGTGAACGGGATGCTGACGCTGTCGCGGATCGGACAGTCCGAGGTCCACCCGCAACCGGTTGACCTGGCCCAATTGGGCCGGGAGGTGGCCCAGGAGCTGGCGAACGCACCCACTCCGGCCGACGGGCCGCGCCGGGTTGGCGTTGTCGAGTTCGTCACCCCGGAAGACCTGATGGTGACCGGGGATCCCCGGCTCCTGCTCACCCTCCTGCAGAACCTGCTCGGCAATGCCTGGAAGTTCACCTCCCAGACCCCGGACCCCCGGGTAGAGCTGGGGGTGGCAGCCGCGGAGCCGGCCAGCGGGGCGGGACCGGTGTACTTCGTCCGGGACAACGGCGCGGGCTTCGAACCGGCCGCCGCGGACCGGCTGTTCGTGGTGTTTCAGCGCCTGCACAGCGGGGAGGACTTCCCCGGCACCGGGGTCGGGCTGGCGGCGGTGAAGCGGATCGTCGACAAACACGGCGGAACGGTCCGGGCCACCGGTTGCCCCGGCTCGGGCGCCACCGTCTTCTTCACCCTCCCCGATTGACCCTCCCTCAGCCTGCTCCTCCCTCAGCAAGGGAGGTGGCGGAATCACCGGGAGTGGGGCGCAGGCATGATCACAGGGGTCGTTGAGGTGGGCTAGCGCCGCCTACCATGAGGGAATAATGAATCTTTTTGAAAGGCTCCCGGCCGAGCTCGGCCCGAACGCGGACCCCGACACCATCTACGAGGTGTTTGTCCTGTGGGCCGAGGACCAGGGGCTCGAGCTGTACCCGGCTCAGCAGGACGCGCTGATCGAGATCGTCTCCGGGTCCAACGTCATCCTGGCCACCCCGACCGGGTCCGGAAAGAGCCTGGTGGCCACCGGCGCACACTTCACCGCCCTGGCCCGAGGTGAGCGCTCGTTCTACACCGCGCCGATCAAGGCCCTGGTCTCGGAGAAGTTCTTCGCGCTGATCGAGACCTTCGGCGCGCAGAACGTCGGAATGATGACCGGGGACGCCGCCGTCAACGCCGATGCGCCGATCATCTGCTGCACCGCGGAAGTGCTGGCCAACCTCGCCCTCCGGCTCGGTCCGGAGGCCGAGATCGGTCAGGTGGTGATGGACGAGTTCCATTTCTACGCCGACCCGGACCGCGGCTGGGCCTGGCAGGTGCCGCTGCTGGAGCTGCCGAAGGCGCAGTTCCTGCTGATGTCCGCCACCCTCGGCGACGTCACCCGGTTCGAGAAGGACCTCACCGACCGGACCGGCCGGTCGTCCACCACGGTCAGCTCAACCGAGCGCCCGGTGCCGCTGTTCTTCTCCTACGCCACCACGCCGCTGCACGAGACCCTCGAAGAACTGCTGGACACCAAGCAGGCCCCGATCTACGTCGTGCACTTCACCCAGGCGGCAGCGCTGGAGCGGGCCCAGGCACTGATGAGTGTGAACGTCTGCAGCCGAGACGAAAAGGATCGGATTGCCGAGGCAATCGGCGCGTTCCGGTTCAGCGCCGGCTTCGGCAAGACGCTGTCCCGACTGGTCCGGCACGGGATCGGCGTGCACCATGCCGGGATGCTGCCGCGCTATCGGCGCCTGGTTGAGCAATTGGCCCAGGCCGGTCTGCTCAAGGTAATCTGCGGTACCGACACCCTCGGCGTCGGGATCAACGTCCCGATCCGCACCGTGGTGTTCACCGGGCTCTCGAAGTACGACGGCGTCCGGCAGCGACACCTGAAGGTGCGCGAGTTCCTGCAGATCGCCGGTCGGGCCGGCCGGGCCGGGTTCGACACCGCCGGCACAGTGATCATCCAGGCGCCGGACCACGAGGTGGAGAACGAGCGGCTGCTGAAACGAGCCGGGGACGACGACAAGAAGAAGAAACGGATCGTCCGGAAAAAGCCACCGGAGGGCTCGGTCTCCTGGAGCGCGTCGACTTTCGAGCGGCTGAGCACCTCCCCACCGGAGCCGTTGACCTCGAGTTTCGCCGTCACCCACTCGATGGTGCTGAACGTGATCGCCCGTCCCGGTGATGCGTACGCGGCAATGACCCGGCTGCTGGAGGAGAACGACGAGGAGCCCGGCGCTCGGCAGCGGCACCTCGACCAGGCCGAGGCGATCTGGGACGCGCTGCTGACCTCGGGGGTGGTGGAGAAACTGGACACCCCGGACGAGAACGGCCGGACCGTTCGACTGACCGTCGATCTGCAGGCGAACTTCGCGCTCAATCAACCGCTTTCGCCGTTCGCCTTGGCCGCTTTCGAGATCCTGGACCGGGAGTCGGAGACCTACGCGCTCGACGTCCTCTCGGTGGTGGAGGCGACGATTGACGACCCGCGCCAGGTGCTCTCAGCGCAGCAGCACAAGGCCCGTGGCGAGGCCGTGGCGCAGATGAAGGCCGACGGCATCGAGTACGAAGAGCGAATGGAACTGCTCGACGCCGTCACCTGGCCGAAGCCGCTGGAGGAGCTGCTCGACGCCGCGTTCGAGATCTACCGGGACGGGCATCCGTGGGTGGCCGATCACGAGCTGTCGCCGAAATCCGTTGCCCGGGACATGTACGAGCGGGCGATGACGTTCGGCGAGTACGTCAACTTCTACGGGCTGACCCGCTCTGAGGGCCTGCTGTTGCGCTATCTCTCGGACGCGTTCAAGGCGCTGCGCCAGACCGTTCCGGACTCGGTGCGGACCGAGGAGATCGTCGACATCACCGAGTGGCTGGGCGAATTGGTACGCCAGGTCGACTCCAGCCTGCTCGACGAGTGGGAGGCGTTGCGCAACCCGGAGGACGAAGAGGACCCCCTGCGAGTGCCGACGCCGACCGGCCCGCCGCCGGTGACCGCGAACAAGCGCGCGTTCAAGGTCCTGGTCCGGAACGCGATGTTCCGCCGGGTCGAGCTTTTCGCCAAGCGGCTGTGGAACGATCTGGGCGCGATGGACGCCGCGGACGGCTGGGACGCCGATGCCTGGGCGGACGCCATCGACGACTACTTCGAGGAGCACGACACGATCGGTACCGGGCCGGACGCCCGTGGACCGAAAATGCTCATTATTGAAGAGCTTTCCGGGCGCTGGCGGGTTCGGCAGATCTTCGACGACCCGGCCGAGGACCACGACTGGGGAATCAGCGCCGAGGTGGACTTCGAGGCCAGCAACGAGGCCGGGACCGCCGTCATCCGGATCACCGACGTCGGGCAGCTTTAGTCCACGACAAAGTCCCAGGACGCGGTGCGCTCGAAGAGGCTCACCCTCGGCGCCGCTCTCGACACCGCCACCGAGCCCGGGGCGTGCCGTGGCGCCCGCACTCCATCCTGCTGAGCGGTGGCGAGTCGAAGCTGGCGTTTGCCGTGGATGGCATAGGTACCGGGCCCGATGCCGTTGGCTCCGTGCTCGTCGGTGTGAATCAAGAGCGCGCTCTGCCCGGCCGGAACCCGGACATGGCCCAGCGCCAGACCTCTCTCCCTGCCGAGCCGATTCTCGGGATCGACCGGCGACCAGCAGACCCCGGGCGAGTCGAAGCCGGGATGCAGCCAGTGCGTGTTGCCGGTCGCCTCGCCGTGGATCACCTGGATACCGCTGCCTGACAGCTCCTCCCAGTTCAGGTCCGGCGGGGGCGTGACCGGGAAGATGAGCAGATCCCCCTGCGCCTGCGGGGTACAGAGGATGGGCACGTCCGCATCGGCCTGCAGATGCGGCGGGACGGCCACGCCGATCAGGGACAGTGCCGAGGTGTAGGTGTGCATGTCGGAAACTCCTTCGTCGTTCACCGAATTCGTCGGCGGTGCGGGCATCAGGTGCGGCGTGCCAGTTGGCGGTACACCTCCACCGGACAGTCGTACTGCCAGGCGACAGCGGCGATCGGATCATCGAATCCGGCCGGCACCAGCTCGGCGTACTGCCGCTGCCGACCGGAGTGATCGGGGCTGCCGTTCACCATCAGCAAAAGCCGCTTGGTGTCACGGAGTTCCTTCGGCAGGTCGTAGAGCTTCAGTTCGCGCTCGCCGTTACCCGGGTCGACGGCCGAGGCCACCAACCGAAGCCCAGCCTGCTCAATGTATTTCGGCCAGCCCAGGCGCTCGATCACGACCCGGCGAACCTCGCTGTTCTGCTCCCGGTGCAGGTCGTCGACCCGCACGTCCTCCCGGTAGAGATGCTCGGGAACGCGGACGCCATGCAGGTAGTAGTCGACGCTGCCGGCCGCGTCCGCCCACACCACGGCCGGCCCGGCGGCGTTGTGCAACCGGATCGCACCCGCCACCTGCTCGGTATGCAGCTCCAGCGGCGGTTCGCAGACGATGGTCAGCGAACGATAGGCAATCCAGCCGACCATCGGTCGAGCCGGGATCGCGCACGCCATCGCTTCTCGGACCGAGACCTCGGCAGGCGGGCGAGCCGACCGAACCGGCGCCAGCCAGAGCGTGTACCAGATCGGCGCCAGCGCCGCGAGGGCTTCGTCGGCCTGGGAATCGGCCTCTGCATCAACCCCGGAATCACTCTCGGGCCGGCGACGGGGATCTGCTGCGGGCATCAGCAGTCGCCGCGTCTCCTGCACGAATCGCGGCTGGATGATCCGGTACTTCAGGTTTCGCGCGGCGTCGACGCGGTCAACCGTCGACCGCCAAGCCCAGAGAGTGACATGACCGACGACGTGGACCATCGACCACGACGCGATGAATCCCAGGTACGCCAAGGCTCCGATCGGAGAATGGTTCGGCCCGGTCAGGGAGCCGAACCAGAACCAGCTGATCGCGACCAGCACCGCCACCGCGGCGAGGACGGCCAGCACTCGAAGCCCGATCCAGGCGGCCCACCGGCCGAGAGTCAGCAGCCGTGGCACCCGACCTGCCCGGCGAACCCGCTGCCGATGCCACCGGTGGATGAGCTTGCGGGACGAGGCCACCACCGACGCCAGCTCTTGCGGCGAGCGGACCCAGACAACGTGATCGTGCCAGGGCAGATCCGTTGCCCGATAGCAGCGCTGGATGCCGTCGAAGATCCGGCCACGGTCGACCTCGGTGAGCACACCGCAGTCCAGGTTCTCGACGATCCAGGCGTCGGTGGACGCGCTCGGATCCAGCACGGTCGGGCGGTTCGACAACCCAGTGCCCGATAACCCGGTGCTCGACATCGTGACCGGCCCTTCGCCAAGGTCATCGATCTGCGATCAGCAGCCGATCAAAAGGAGCGCAATGTCCAAGTATTGATCCGGCTTCAGCTGCCTGTACACCCCTGGACCTGTCCTAGACCTGTCCTATACCTGGGGTTGAGCGTCGAGGTCGGGGAACAACTGCGTCGGCTTGGCCGGGACCAGAATGACGGCGACCAGCAGCAGGACGCCGACCACGGCAACCGAGATGAAGACGTGGTGCGCGGCGTCGAACAGTGCGCTGCCGCCCTGCCCGGTGGCGCTCTCCGAGATGCTGGTGACCTGACCGCCCAGCGTGACGTTCGCGATCGCACCGAAGACCGCCACCCCGACCGCACTTCCGATCGAGCGGCTGAACAGGTTGGTGGACGTGACCACTCCACGCCGGTCCCAGCCGACCACGGACTGGACCGCGACCAGGATCGGCGCGTTCACAAAACCCATTCCCACACCGATGATGAAGCAGATCGCCCCGACCTGCCAGACCTCCACCTCACGGCCGGCCGTCGCCAGAAGCAGCGAGCCGGCCAGCGCGATCGTGGCCCCGATCAGGGCGGTGTTGCGGAAGCCGATCCGCAGGTAGACCCTGCCGGAGAGGGAGGCCGCGATCGGCCAGCCGACGGTCAGGGCGGCGAGCGCGAACCCGGCCACCAGCGCTCCGGTGCCGAGTACCCCCTGGACGAAGGTGGGGACGTAGGTGGTCAGGCCGAAGAGCAGCGCCCCGACCGCGAACGAGACCAGGTTGCCGGCCGCGAGGATCCGTCGGCTGACCACCCAGCCCGGCAGCATCGGCTCGGCGGCGCGGCGCTCGATCGCGACGAAGGCCAGCACCAGGAGCAGCCCGGCCGCGAACACCGCGATGCTGGTGGCCGAGGCCCAAGCCCAGGCCACGCCGCCCTCGAGGAGCGCCAGGATGAGCAGCGAGCAGCCGGCCGCGAGCGCCGCCGACCCGGCATAGTCGATGGTGTGCTTGCTGCGGGTGACCTGCTCCTTGAACCCCCGCAGCAGCAGCCAGACCGCGAGCGCGCCGAGCGGGATGTTGATGAAGAAGATCCACCGCCAGGACGCGTAGTCCGAGAACAGTCCGCCGAGGGTCGGCCCGACCACCGCCGAGATCCCCCAGACACTGGCCAGGTAGCCGGTGACCCGGGCCCGCTCCGCGACCGAGTAGAGGTCACCGAGGATGGTCTGGCTCATCGGGATGATCGCTCCTGCGCCGAGCCCCTGCACGGCTCGGCAGACGATCAGCACGGGAAGGCTCCAGGCCAGGCCGCAGAGGACCGACCCGACGATGAACAGGCTGACGCCGAAGAGCATCATCGGCTTGCGGCCCATCTGGTCGGCGAGCTTGCCGTAGATCGGCACCGATACCGCCTGGGCCAGCAGGTACAGCGAGAACAGCCAGGGGAACTGGGAGAAGCCGCCGAGATCGGCGACCACGGAGGGCACCGCGGTCGCCAGGATGGTGCTGTCAATGGCGACCAGGGACGTGCTGAGCATCAGCGCGATCAGGACCGGCCCGCGCTCGCTGCGCAGGCCGACGGCGGATCGTGCGAGGTCAGCAGTCATCCTACGATCCCATCATGTCCGGGTCCGTGACGGACAGGCGGCCCGGCTTTGTCTCACCTGCCGACCCGTTGACCTGCCGACCTGTCCGACCGGGCCAAAGCCCGAGACCAGGTCAGAGGTCGGGCTCGTCGCGCAGCCGGACCGGGGTCTTCTGGTCCGGATAGAAGCCGTTCTTGTCGGCGTAGAAGGCCCGGATCTTGTCCATGTCAGCCTTTATGTCACCGGAAGGCGTCAGGCTGGGTCCGATGCCGGCGGTTTTCGTCGCGCCGTCCACGAAGCCCATCAGGATCGGCAGCCCGGTCTGCTGGGACAGCCGGTAGAACCCGGACTTCCAGTACTCGGCCTTGGACCGGCTGCCCTCGGCCGCCAGCACCAGGACAAACGAGTCGCCGCTTCGAGCTTGCCGGACCAGTTCGTCAACCACACCGGACGGGTTCTTCCGGTCGACCGGGATGCCACCGGTCAGCCTCAGCAGCCAGCCCACCGGTCCGCGGAAGAACTCCTTCTTCACCAGGATTCGCGGCGACAACCCGGCTTGCCAGGTCACCAGCAGGGTGATCACAAAATCCCAGTTGGACGTGTGGGGGGCACCGACGAAGATCCCGGTCCGGGGCAGCTCACCGACCATGGTCCATCCGGTCAACCGGAAGATTCCGCGGGCCAGACGGCGACGGATCATCGATCCTCCATGATCAGGGAACTCGGACCCACGACGACGGGTCAGATCCGCTCGACCCTATCTCCCGCTCCGCAGACCGGCCTGACGGCGCTTACTTCCGTCAAGGACTTCAGAACCGGTGGCCGTTACCGCCAGGCGGAGATCGTCTCCGCGGCCGCGGTGAACTCCGCTGCGAACCTCAGCTTGACCGCCCAGCGTTGCGGAATCTGCGCCGCGCCGTCCCGGGCACCGAGCAGGCCACCGGCGATCGCGGCATCGGTGTCCGAGTCGCCCGACACCCGGACGACGTCCACCAGCACCTGCTCCAACGGCCGGGAGTCGAGCACTGCCGCGACCGCCAGGCTCAGCGAGTGCAGCACCTCGCCACCGGTGACCACGTCGTGACCGGACTGGCCGGCCTCCTGCTCGGCTACTCCGTCCGGCAGTGACAGCGTTGTTCCGAGTCGGACCGCCTTGACGACCGACAGGCCACCGTACGCGTTCGCCGTCGACATCCCGATCGCAACGGCCTTGATCGAGGACTCGCCGGCCACCAGGGCGGCCACGATCTCGTTGTAGGCAGCGCAGGCCCCGGTGCAGCGAGGGTCGGGGTGGGTGAGTGCGGAGAGTTCCATCGACTCGCGGACCCGACGCGCGGGGTCGAGAACGGCCAGCGCGGTCGGCAGGCAACGCATCAGCGACCCGTTGCCGACCGGGCCCTGGCCCAGACCGCTGGCATGTGGATCGCTGCTGAACCAGGCGAGCATGCGGCCGGCCGCCGCCCGGACGACGTCCGGCCCGGGGTCGAGATATCCCAGCAGGACGGCGCGGGTCAGGTCGGTGCCCTCGTTGGCGTCCCCGGTGCCGAGGAGGTCCCCGGCATGCAGTCCGAGCAGCGCGCCGGTGATCCGATCCAGTCGCGACGTGGCCGGGTATTTCAGGAGCTCACTCACCCGGCCCAGGCTAGGCGTGCGGCTGGTGCCGGGGCCGGATGACCGGCCCCGGCAGCAACTAAATCAGCCGCGCTCGGTGCCCTTGGCCACCGGGACCCGGACCGAGTTGCCCCACTCGGTCCAGGAACCGTCGTAGTTGCGGACCTTCTCGAACCCCAGCAGATGCGTCAGCACGAACCAGGTATGACTGGACCGC
>Ga0307513_10005231_pt1 | contig 17189 bp, 12 predicted proteins | sample 15_EM_MG_FD_202174 | JGI IMG/M metagenome (GOLD analysis project Ga0307513, IMG submission 202174) | Populus trichocarpa ectomycorrhiza microbial communities from riparian zone in the Pacific Northwest, United States - 15_EM | ecosystem: Host-associated > Plants > Roots > Unclassified | place... | reverse complement strand
GTGGATCCTCTAACCTTGACAATTGTTTTTATCATTGTTTAATCCTTATATCAATATCACATCTCAAAGCTCTCTTTATTATTATTATTGTTGTTGTTGTTGTTGTTGTATTATTATTGTTATTTATAATTTATATAGTTAACCTCCCTGTGGTTCGACCCAGGTCTTGCCGGGTTATTTATTACTTCGACACTCCTGCACTTAGGAGAAGACATCAATCTTTTGGTCATGTCACTTGGTTTAAAATACTTGGAAAACCTTATACTTTGAAGATAGTAACGCTCAACATTCTCGTTTTACATATGTATTTCAAATAACATATCTTATAATAATAATAAAAAATAACATAAGTACTAAAATGTGCATTTTTATTAAGGTTTTATATCATCATATTGCTCTTAAAGTATTTTTAAATTCTCTAACCTAAGCACATTTTATAATAACAAGTATGATAATATAAAATATCTTTAATTTACGGTGAATGCTTGGTTTTTAATGCAGGTTTGTAAAATAGATATATCTCATAATTTAGATGACTAATTGATACATTTAATAATTCAAATTAGGGTTTATATAAAGAGACAAAAAAAGGGCTAGATTTAGAGAAGAAATCCTAGTTGGGCTGATTTTATTCAAACTAGAACATCATTTGATTTTTAGGTTATAACTCGAGCTATCAACATCAAATTCAGGAATGGTTTATCTTAATAAAAAGCTAAAATATAGGCCTAAAACATTCATGAAGAGCCTAAGACTTAATTCTGTTGTTTTTCAGTTTAAATCTTAACAACAAAAGAGAAGTCTGAATCTATCTTGCAGCCTAGACATTATTCGATGTTCAACCCATATATGGAGTTATAAAATTCCAAATAAGCCCATTCATTTTTTTTTTGGAAATTTAAGACAAATACCTACAACTTTCATGAATACCATTTGTTCATATTATGATCTTATCAATGATGTTTTGTCTAGACATCAAATCAATAATTAGCCACCAAATTAGTTAAAACAAAAAATTGATTAGCCACCATCAATAATTTTATGTTTTAGCCTATAAAAGGAGGCATTTTACATTCATTTAAACATCTTGGTTTTTATATCAAGATACATGCTCTTACTTACTTTCTTTGTATTTTTTTTATAATCAAGTTTTATTTCATGCTATATTATCATTAATCTCTTAATTATGTTTATCATTTTCCTTATTATACTTAGTTAATTTATATCATAGCTATGTTACTTATCTTGTTTATTTATATTTTTTCTTTTTAATTATGTTTAGTTAAGTTTATTTTTTGTCAAGGTAAAAATGTTACACTAATGATGTAAAATAAGTATAGTACAAGCTCAACATAAACTTTAATGTTTAAACTCAAGAAAGTTTGTTATTAACATGTGTTGTAATTATTATCCTAATCAATCTTAATACCTTTTTGTTTAGTGGTGAGTCTTGACTCGTGGTGTATAATCATTGGTTCAACAAATACTTGATTCTTTCATAGCCTACTGCATGGAGAACTGGAACTTATGCTATGAAAGGATCCTAATTTGTTTTAACATATGTTAGCATTATGAATACTTGACAACATTTACAAGTGTTGGTGTTACTTAAATAAAATAATTAAAGATAATTAATATGGTCATGTTAATAACTTAAAATGAGTCATTAATGATAAATCATCCGATTGGAATCTTATTTGTGTGTGGTTTCTAATTGAGTAATAAAAAGAGTTTGAATTATATTTATTTGAAATACCATCAGTGTATCATCTAACCTTGACAATTGTTTTGTCCCTGTTAAATCCTTACATTAATATCACATCTTTTAGATCTCTTTAACTTTGTTTCTTTTATTATTTGTGGATCGACCTCAGTCTTGCTAGGTTATTTATTACTTTGACACTTATGACTTGGGAGAAGACATCAATTATTTATTCATGTCAAGTTTTTAGCATCATTGTCGGGGAGGTAAGTTAGTGTACGAACTAGAAATCTTATTCTTGTTTTTCTTTTCACTTTTATTTTATTTTAGTTTTTTTCTTTCTGCACTTGCATGAAAGTTTGGTCATGCACATTAGGTGGTAGATCTTATAGGAAATCTTCATTTTCTTTAGAAAATATGGCCAAAAAAGATAACCAGTCAATTCACAATGATAATAACCTTCTTAGAACACTTAGAGATGATATGAATTCAACAAGAACAAGTGCACCATCATGTATAGTTTTTCCTCCTGATGCATCTCACTTCAATTTCAAGTCAGGTATCATTCAACTTTTACCAAATTTCCATGGCTTAGATTTAGAAAATTCATACTTGCATTTAAGAGATTTTGAAGAGGTTTGTAAAACTTATAATGAACACCATTAAACTAAAGTTTTTTTCTTTATCCTTAAAAGATAAAGCTAAAACATAACTACAAAATCCTAGGTTAGGATTTATTCATGCTTGGGAAGAAATACAACAATAATTCTTAAAGAAGTTTTTTCCCTTTCACCAAACAAAATCTTTCAAAAGACAAATCACCATCTTCATTAAAAAACGAGGAGAAATTTTTTATCAATGTTGAGATAGGTATAACAACTTGCTTAATACTTGTCCTCACCATGATTTCAAAACATAAAGATTAATTTCACACTTCTATGAAGGTTTAACACTTAAAGATAGACAAATGGTAGAATTGATATGCAATGAAACTTTTGAAGATAAAGATCCTGATGAAGCAATGAAGTACTTAGACTTGTCATCTAAAAATGCACAAAATTAGAACACTACGAGCACTTGTGAGGCACTAAGTAAAATTCAGCCCCATACATCAAGTGGAGTTATTTACAACCTTAAGGAAGATTATGACGTTCAAGCCAAATTTGCATCTTTGGCTGGAAAGTCAAGGCACTAGTATTAAAAAAAAGTGGTCAATTAAAATTTGTTAAAGAAATTGTATGTCAAATATGTGAAACTAATAAACATTCAACCAATGATTGTCCAACTTTTCCATCTTTCAAAGAATATCTCAATGAACAAGCTAGTGATTTAAACAATTTTCAAAGGTTAAATCCTAATCCATACTCGTAAACGTACCATCTTGGTTAGAGAAATAATCCAAATTTTAGTTGGAAGAGTAATAACAATAATGCAAAAACTTCACAACCACCATTTCAAGCACACCATAATTTTCAAAATTCTCAATGATATGCACCTCCTTGTGTTCCTTCTCCTAGAAGAAATTTTGAGGAAACATGACATGCATTTATTGAAAAACAAGAGTCAATCAATACTCAAAATGCTCAAATCATGGCAGATTTTAAAGACACTCTTGTAAAATTCATATATGCTCTTAGTTTTCAGGAGAAAGATAAGTTTTCTTCTCAATCACATCAAAATTCCAAAGGACAAAACAACTCAAGTGCGGGTAACTTTGGGAGCCAACACATGAATCAAGTCAAATAAGTTAGAATCTTCATAGTGGTAAGGCTATTGAAAAACCTATTCTTGAACCTTGGGAAAAAGAATATGAATTAATCTTTGAGGGTAAGGAAGACGTTGAACTTGAACATTGAAAAAAAAAGACTGATTCTCTACTAGTACTTCCATTTCCTCATGCAATGACTATTAAAAGAAAAATAAATCATAATTTGGAAATCTTTAAAATTTGAAAAATAAATATACATTTGTTGGATGTTATTAAACATGTACCCTCTTATGCCAAATGTTTTAAATACCTTGTACACAATGAAAAGAAAACTGAATGTAAAAAAGAAAGCTTTTTTAGCCGAATAAGTAAGTGTCATTCTTCAAAATAATAATGCTTTGAAATATAAAGACCCCGATTGTCTTACAATTTCATGCTTTATTAGAGAAAATAAAATTGAAAAAGCTTTACTTGATATTGAAGTTAGTGTGAATTTACTTCCATATTCAGTTTTTTAAAGTCTTAATATAGGCAAGTTAAAACTAACTTCTGCAACTCTTTTACTTGCTAATAAATCTATAAAAGTTCTTAGAGGAGTAGTTGAAAATGTTTCAGTACAAATTTATAAATTCATTTATCCTTTGGATTTTATTGTCTTGGATACATAACATGTTGAAGCATGCAACTCAATTCCTGTTATTTTAGGATATCCATTTCTTACAACTTCTAATGCATTGATTAATTGTAAGAATGAAGTGATGAAGTTATCCTTTGGAAACATGACATTGAAAATGAATGTCTTTAACATTTGCAAGCAACCTGAAGATGATCATGATTTACAGGAAGTAGATTTTTATTGAAAAATCAGTTTGTGATCAATTTAAACAACTGCTAGTGAAACCGAGTTCAATGAATCTAAAAATTTGCAAATGATTTATTTTCAGGAAGAATCAAAGGCAAGTAGTCGAAGACTAAAAATTGAGAAATTGCCACCATGATCAATTGAGTCCATACCTTCAAGTGTTCAACCACCAAAACTTGATTTGAAATTGTTACGATCTAATCTCAAATACTCATTTTTGAAAGAAAATAAAACTTTTTTGATAATAAATTCTTCCAAACTTAATGTACATAAAAAATGTAAGTTATTACCAACTTTGAAAATACACAAAAATACATTAGGATTAGGGGTGAGCATTTTCAGTTTGGTTTGACTTTGAGCTAAAAAAATACACAACCCGAAATCTATATCCTCTTTAAATTGTAAACCGAACCGACCAACCAGTTCAAACTGATAATTTTAGGTTGGTTCAGTTCAATTTTTTTCCTTTCAAAACTAGTTGGACCTGTTTCAATGTAATTAGGCTTTTTTTAATTAGGCTTGTGCCTTTTTTTATATAGCTTTTTTTGGGTTTTTTGTATAATGGCTCAAATGTGTTTTAATCTTTTTTTTTTTTGCTTTTATTTGTTATTGGTTTGAACTATGACTTTTTTTATATTAACTTTTAATTTGTTACGGGTTTAGCCTGTCAAATCTTTTTTTTTTTTTATCATTACACATTAATGCGAAGAAAATTTAAGGATTAAATTGAATGTATATCAAAGTTTAATTAAAGACTTTGTTGAGATTTGTTTTAAATAAAGATTGAACTGAACTTTGACCATTTTTTTCAACCTAATCCTGCTACCAACCTTGCCACTGAAAAGGAAAAAAATGTAAGTTAAAGCATTTGCATAAGGTGTCTACAAAAGCAAGGAATTTCATAATATAAATCCATAACAAATTGTTATTATAAGAGAAACACGAGATACCATGTGGATAAGTATTAATAAAACAACTTTAGAATCAATAGTGTCATAAAGTTCATTCATATTTCTAGTAGTACCAAATTGCAAAGTTCTGATTCTTAATCGATGTTTAAGTGAATGCTTGCCTTTGAATAAACATACAACAAACCAAGATCAACCCAAAACCAAATATCCAATAACTACATTAGCTTTGTCCTACCTAATAGCATAAATAACATCCCAATCTTTTTATTAGAGCATCCTACATGACTAAACATGGTAAGCATCCTACATGAGAACTCTAAAATAAATCGATGCTTGAACAAAATAAAATTCCAATTTTGATACTAAAGCAACCATTATAGTGTCTTCAGAAAAGGCATGTAAAAATATTAGCATACGTAAGATTTTTAATGCTAAATGTAGACTATAAAACAAAATATTCAAGGAATTCCCTAACATTTCAAAGCATGATACTCCAATAATCTTATCACTCTCTTAACTAAGATTCCATAATTTTCACTAGTTTCACATAGGAATATAATAAAACAAATCCTTGCTTAAAATTACCCCTCCTTCTTGCTATATACAAAACAAATAAACAATAAAACCTCAATAGTCAATATCAACCAGTAGGACAAAAAAATCCATGAACCCAACAAAGCCAAGATAGCAATAAAGTACTAATTTAGCTTGTTCAAAGTATGTGAAAGTAAATAATAGTAGCATCCATGCACACTCTTAAAACATATAAAACCAGAAAACTCAAAAAATGAATAATACCAAGTTCAAAGCTTTATTCATCCAATAATCAAAGTAACACATGCAAGAGCTAAAGCTCTCTCCTTTCCCTTTTTTTTTCTCCCCAACCAAACACACCTTTACAATAATAACCAAAACAGATCATAAAAGCAAGAAACACAGTGATTTGAAAATATGGATTTATCATAAAATTTAGATGAAATCTCATGATTTGCCATGAAGAACATCACACCTTTCCCACCGCTTTCAATAGCCATGGTGAAACACCTATCCTCGTTAAACATTAATGTAGCTATACAAATTGAGACAACAATAAGTAAGCATTTTCATGGAAAAGTAAAGAGAGGCGAAACAAATCCATCAAGGGGAATGAAACAAACAAAAAAAACTAGCATCTCCAAGCAAACTGTAAATAAACAATCAAAATCAAATTGGAAAAAGAAAAGTTTGGAAAGAAAAAAGACCCAAGAGTGTGCAGCTGCATAGAACCTACAAGGAGAATGAAAAAAATCCATCAACATCAACAAATGAAAAAAAATAGAGACAAATTAACCATGTGTACTATTAATAAAAATAAAAAAACCCATTGATTAAGATGGAAAGAGAGAGCATATTTCAATTATATGAAAAAGAAAAGTAAAAAAGAGAAGAATAAAACAAAAACTGGTCTTGTTGATCAGATAGAGAGATGGAATGAGAAAAAAAAGGTTTGTGATGAGAGGGTTAGAGGTGGGCAGCTAAAGCCTAAGGTTGTGTCTTTGTTAAATTTTTAGGGTTTGGTTTTTTTGTTTTGATAAAATGTAAGAATATATAAAAGATAAAAAAAAATTACATCTCTGATAACCCGCAGGAAACTAGAAAATAAAACATAAAATAAAACCCAGATTGGAACAAAGGGAACAAGTAAAACATAAAATAAAACCCAGATTGGAACAAAGGGAACAGGCTTCCTAAACAAAAAAAAAACCAAAAAGCTGTCAAAAGATGGTTAGACTAGGAACCCGATCCTAGGGGAGGTGCCCATCCTAAACAAATAATACAACTGGAAACCAAGAAAGAACCATAAAAATACACATAATACAAAGAGGTATATAGGGACAAAGACCTGAAGACCATAATGTCGGGCCCAACAACAAAATTCCAGCACGTTAAACATGCATGGCCAAGACATTGCTATGCAATCATGTAGCAGAAGGAGAGCGATTCTCCTGGAAATGAAGAACCATGAAGAACTGAATTTGAAACTTGCGGAAGACAACATCAACTGGCTTGGAAACATGCTCAACCATGAAGACTGAGATCTCTTTCTTCCTGTAAACAAAACTGAGTAGAAGAAAACCCAATTACAAAAACAGCTGTAGCAAGCGACAAAGACTAACACCTTTCTCATGCAGCAACATGGTAAAAAGAGTATTCTTTTTCATGGAAGTGCAAAATTATGTAGAAAAAGTATTTGAAATCTTCGGAATGTGGCATCTACAGAGGAGGACTTGTGTGCAAAGATGCGGTTGTTTCTTTCACCCCAAATTAAATACACAAGCAGGGCAAGGGACACTCGTCTCATTCGCAGCTGCAACCCTTTGCTCTTACCATTGAGACCTTTGATGGCATTGGAAAGTGTGGATATATCCTAATTTATTCTTAACCAGCTCTTAGCTCGACTACATAGTAATGAAGTCCAGTCGCAGTTGAAAAAAAGATGAGCATGTGTCTCGTCATCTCTACTGCATAAAGAACAAAGAGTTTCTGTGGAGAGGTAACTGAGCCGATCCTTTGTTCAAAGTCTACCAAGGGCTGCGAGCCATATAATGAATTTAGTCCGAGGCGGTGACCACTCCTCCCAAACAACCCTAGTCCACCAAACACTCTCACCTTTAAACCTGAAGAACTCATAAGCATTAACAAGAAATGTCCCCGAACCAGTATGCCAACTTTCAAGAGTATTGATTGCAGCAGGAATGCCTCCGCATTGTTCTACCAGCTGGTTTTTGAGAGTGCAGATGGACTTCCATAGAGGTGATGAAGTGCTCCTTACACTCACAACCCAAATTGTGGTATGAGGAATGTAATAATGTGTCACCCAACGTATCCACAAAGAGTCTGATTTAAGGTGAAAGTTCCATAGCTTCTTTGCCAAAAAAACCTTTGTTTCTTGCCCTGATATCTAGGAGAGCCAGGCCACCTTCCTGTTCGGGAAGACACACCTTTTACTAGGAGACAAGAGCAGAGTGAGGCGAACAAGAGTTCCCAGACTAGAGAAAGCTACGATAGATGCTATTGATCTTGGTAATAACTATACCAGGAATCAGAAAGATACGGAGCAAGAATTGAACCATGCCATGCAGAATTGATCTAATGAGCTTAAGGTGACTAGCATAGGAGAGGTGTTTCCCCATCTAACTCTGAATAGATGATTCCAATTTCTACAGGAGAAGGGAGAATTAACTAGCCAATAATCTGTGAGGACTTAGAGGGACCCCAAGATATGGGAAAGGAAAACTCCCTTCTGAAAAGCCAGTAAGGCATAAGATGGCAAGCTTAACACTTCCCCCACTCCACCAAAGTATATAGAGGACTTCACATCATTAGTATCAAGGTCGGACATCCGTCCAAAAGCAAGAAGCTGCTGGTTTAATATGCTAACTAACTACATATCACACCGACAGAGTAATAGGACATCATCTGCAAAAGCTAAGTGATTGACCCCTAGAGCACAACATTTGGGGTGGAAATTGATATCGGTGTGCTGCGTACTCTGTTTAAGCATCTTGGAAAAGTATTCCATACAAGCAATAAAAGATAGGGGGAAAGTGGATCTCCTTGATGAACTCCACATTGCTCCTTAAAGAAACCATATAAATCCCCATTAATAGCAATAGAAAAGATGCAGTCTCAACACATTGCATAAGGAGACAGACAAAACGAGGAGGGAAACCCAATAACAACAGGACTTGTCGTAGAAAAGACCACTGAACAGAGTCAAAATCCTTTCTGAAATCAATCTTGATAATAATCTAGGGGATGCCCTCTTCCTCCCATAATGTCGTAGAAGCTCCACATGAGGTGGATATTGTCAGCCATATTCCTTCCTCCTAGAAAAGCATTCCGGGCAGGGCTGATGATATCCTGAAGAACATGTGCCATTCTCCCCGCAAGAATCTTGAAAATAACCTTATAAATAACATTGCAACAGAAATCGACCGAAAATCTGCTACCAAGTTAGCATTGGATGATTTTGGAACAAAGGCAATGGTCAAATGGTTGACCTACTTGAGCAACTCTCCAGATGCAAAGAAGTCCTTAACCGCAGCACAGAAATCACCGCCAACTATACTCCATGCTTTCTTGAAGAACAAGGATAAGTATCCATCTGGCCCTGGGGCCTTCTCATTGCCAATGCTGAAAAGAGTTTGCTGGATAAGGTCATTTGTTACTTGGCCCAAAAGAAAATAATGAGAAGCAGCATCAAGACATGGGCCACAATGAATAACATCCTCATTGATGGGGATAGTTTTTTTTGTGGAGCCAAGAAGATTTCTATAGTATCGGACGAACTTATGCCCCACCTCATCCACCGAAGAAGTAAACATGCCAGTAATATGATTTATCCTATGCTTTTGGCTTAGCAAAACATGGAAGAAATGAGTGTCTTTGTCCGCTTCCTTTAAGAAAGTGAATTTGAGTTTCTGCTCATAGTAACTCTGCCCCGCTAACTTGAGGTTCAAAAGTTATGATCTAAGATGCTTGTCCCGAGTCTAAAGATGGATGTTATCATGGTTTTGATGAAAAAAGGATTGAAGGCTATCCAGTTCTTCCTCAGCCCTGGTAACTCGTTGAGAGATGTGACTATAATGAAGTTTATTGAGCTCCTTCAAAGGCCTTTTCAACAGTTTCAGCTTCCGACACAAAGTGAACATGTAGGAACCATAAACAAGAGTATTCCAGCATTACTCGGTCAACTCCAAGAATTGAGAGTGATCAGCCCACATGTTAAAAAATTTGAAGTTCCTGTTCCTACAAGGCTACCGTGAACCCAGTTGAACAGAAGAAGGGGAGTGGTCCGAGAAAGCCCCGGGGGTATCAAAATGAACGTGAGCCTGCTGCTGTAAAGTGGACCAACAAGTGTTGACCATAACTCTATCAATTTTGCTCTAGACATGTCCATTTGACCAGGTGAATAAGCAGCCAGTCGAGTTTAAATCAGCAAGACCCAGGTCAGACCAACAATCCCTAAAGTCTGTAACCTCATAGTTGGAAATAGGAGCTCCATTATATTTATCCTCAAATTAAAATAACCAAGAACCAACCATGGAGAGTTAGGACTCAACCTCTGCAGATCATCCCATAAGGATCTCCAAAGAGAAATAGTGTTGAAGCCATAAACAAAAGAAGTTGTGAAACTGTAATAACTTTCCAAACAAGTAATAAGAACATGCACTACTTGAGCAAAAAAATTAAACAAAACAACATTTACAGTACTGGGGTTCCAGAAAAGAATAATTCTGGCAGTGGAGGCCACCTATTACTAATACACTTCCAAGACTTTAGCCAAAATCTATGCATGAGACCAACTCTGGAAGAAGATAGCTTGGTCTCTAAAAGGCAACAAACATCAATCTTCTTTCTTTTCATGAGGCTAACAACCTCATGCTATTTCAAAGGGCTATTGAGCTCTCTGACATTCTAGCAATGGATAATCATCATTTGGTAGGAGTGGCAGGTGGACCCCTACCACTTCCTTGGGCTTTGTTGGCATGCTTACGTCCTCTACTTCTAGTAGTGACTTCGGCAGAAGTCTTTGCATGTAACTCCACAACATTTACATTGTTGCCTTTGGAGCTTAGAAGTTTTTTGGTGTGCTTTCCTCGCACAATCTCCCATTCATCAGCTTCCACGTGCATGGGATCCAAACAGGTATCCTCAACCACTGTTTTTCCCCTATCATTCCTCTTATTGTTATGTGCAACCTCTGTTTGCCCCTTGTCATTCCCTTTATTGGTGTGTGTAGCCTTTGTTTTCCCCTTGTCATGCCCCTTATTAATGTGCACAGCCATCCCCAAACGCTGAAAAGCACTAACTCGCTGCACCTAAGGAGGGCCAGTAAGAGGGGCAGCCATATCTGAGGAGCCCTCTATATCAGGGTCAACAGGTGTAGAGAATTTAGTACATACTCCAGTAGAGTGTCCAAGAACCCGGCAATGTTTGCAAAATTTCAGCAAAGTTTCATAGACAACAGATTGATTTAGAGTAGTGTCGTTAGGAAAACAAATAGGGATAGAGCTAGGCAGATCATCCAATAAATCAAGCTCAATCAAGACTCTAGCAAAGGATAGCCGCTCCATAGTAGCTATAAGCTTGTCACTCTGTAATGGCTTTCTAAGGACACTAGCTATCTTGGAGAGACCCTGAACTGACCAGCATTTCAGTGGGAAGTTTGGAAATTTCACCCAAACAGGCACTTGGTCATATCTTTAGCAGAGAAATCAAAGTATTCTGACATGGGTTTCAAAAGAAGAGGACGACTATAGACCAAATAAGGCCTTTCAGGAAGAACAACTAGTTTATCATTAACATTTTTAAATTGATACACTAACCAGCCAGATTCATAGATAGTTAACTTGGCTTCACAGTGCCAAGTATCCGAGATAATGCTACTCAAAGCTTTATAACCCGAAAACTTGCCAGCAACATAGCCCACAATGCATAAATTCCAAATATCAGAGTGACTGGTCAAGTCATCATCAAGAAAAGTACAAGTTTTGATAGTGCTAATCTCAGAAAAATGAAACAGTTTAGGGAAAACATCTAGGTTACGATTAGATGCAAACAGATGACGCCATTTACTAGGGTCAGTCACAGGAGAGTTACCTGAAGAAGAGGCGTGTTGAATGGGGGGAGCAGCAGTGGAGGCCGATTTCCTAGAATCACCCAGAGGCGGAGGAGGGGCCACCAAATCACCGCCAGAGGGCAAATCCAGCTTCCCTATAGCAGGGATCAGAGCATGGGAGTGAAAAAACTTAGAACTTCCTCCAGATGCATACTCAGAAGCAGAGTAGTCAACCTCATCTTCTTCAAAGGCATCGATGTTAGAATAGTCCTCAACCAGAACATGGTCAGTGATAGAGGGGGAGATTGCGTTCTTTGTAACAACCAACTCATTCTTGGCACATATCAAGTACTTGTTAGGGATGGACCCACCCGCTAGTGTTTTTAAAGGAGAAAGATGGGCTGGGGAGCTAAGACGAGGAGGTGCCGCTGCTAGCGCAAGAACATAATTGTCGGGGAGATCTGCCTGGATATGTTGCCTAGTCCGCACAGGAGATCGGCATGTAGAATCAGTTTTCTTCTTGTTTTTAGCCATGAAAAGGAGGGGGAAAGCAAAAAAGAGGGGAAGCTACAGTAAACCAAAAAATTCAAATTTCAGCCGGCTACAGTAAACCGAGAGCAAGTTGCAGCTAGCGCCATACACAAAGGGAAACTGATCTTGTGAGGGGGGAGAGCTTCTCTCTCTAGTTTCTCTCTCAAGGCGTGACTACTATTAGGGTTTGGTTTTTGTTTTATACTTGTTAGGTATTTATAGTTGGGTTTATTTTTGGGTAGAACCGATTCGGTCCAGTTCAGTTTTAGACTTATAAACAAAAACCAAACCAAAACCAATTTTTTTTGGTTTTCTAATCGATTTATTCATTTTTTTTCTCAGTTTGTTTTTTTGCTAATCTTTTATTGGTTTTCTCGATTTGATTTTTATGCTCACCCCTATTTAGGATGGACCATAGTTGACATAAAAGGAATTAGTCCTTTTATTTGCACACATATAATTTATTTGGAGGAAAATGTTGAACCTTCTAGAGAAATGCAATGAAAACTTAATCTTAATATAATAAAAGCAGTGATAAATAAAGTCATTAAGCTTCTAGATAATGGAGTCATTTACCCTATTTCTAAAAGCAAATGGGTAAGTTCTACTCAAGTTGTATGTAAAAATTCTAGAGTCATTGTGATACCAAATGAGAAAAATGAATTAATTCCAACCATGACTATTAATGGTTAGCGCATGTGTATTGACTATAAGAAACTTAACTCAATGGCTAGAAAATATGATTTTCCTTTACCTTTCATTGACCAAATCCAAGTAAGAGTTGCATGTCATGAATCTTATTGTTTCCTAAATGGCTATTCAAGTTAAAACCAAATTGAAATTGCACTTGAAGATAATGAGAAAACAACTTTCACATGTCCATTTGGTACTTTTGCATATCAAAGGATGCCTTTTGGATTATGTAATGCACTAGCCACATTTCAAAGATATATGCTTAACATATTTAGTGATATGGTTGAATGTTTTCTTGAAATTTTCATGGATGACTTTTTTGTTTTTGATAATTCACTTGATAATTGTTTAATTAATGTAACGCCCCACACTTTTATATGCGTTTATAATTACTTTCCTATGATTTGGTATGTAAAAATAAAAGTAATGTTTTTTATTCAATTCTCATATAAAAGTCTACCGAAATTTGCACCGAAATTTCGGCAAAGTCTCCCCTATATCGAAAGGTTCCAAGTTATCGACATATACCCTGTTTACACTTCTAATATCTCACATCTCATAACTCAATCACGACCCAATCATCCTGGGTCTCAATCCCATAAACATCATCATCATCATCATCACAACCACAACATAAAAAACATACATTGAACAACAAATATCATTATAGGGGAATAAATGAGATAAACATGCATACATGAAACATGATTATATGAATTTTAGAATTAAGTTCATCTATTAAAGTTTAAACATCAATTATACAAATTAAGTTATATAAATGTTTTAATATTTCAAAATATAAGGATATACTCCCTAGAACTAGATAACAAAAAGTGAACAAAAGCTAGGATCTACTCCTGTCGTGCATGCGATGGTCCTGAAACAAAATATATATTATAGAAACATGAATATCACAATAATTATTGTAACACAAATATCCAACAATCTAAAAAGGCAAACATGTATTCATATTCTATTCACTTCTCTCTTTTTGTTTCCATTAGAACTCTTTCTCATTCAACTACTAAAACCGTTTCATCTTCCATTTCAACTTTCATTCAAGATTCCATAAGATCAACCACAACTATTTCTGTCTAACACATTGCTGATACCAATTTCATCGGTATCATCATCACCTCGTAGGCGTCGATGTATAGTGATCCCTTTACCCGGGATCCATACATTTACCAAATGTATGTTAGTCGATACATGGTGATCCCCTCACCCGGGATCCTAACATACACCAAATATATGCCAGCCGATACATGGTGATCCCCTTACCTGGAATCCTAACATACACTAAATGTATGTTAGTCCATGCCCCATAGGCATCGATGCATGGTGATCCCCTTACCCGAGATCCTAACATACACTAAATGTATGCTAGTCCATGCCAATTCCACCCATTAATATCGTCATTCTTTGTCCGACCCTAGTTATCATTAGAAATTTTCATTTCGAACATGGCTCATTTCTTTTGGAAGCTAAGATGTAATATCACACGTTCCCCGAAGGGAATTGACCCAATTTTCACCCTTAACACGTCTAAATGGTCGCTTTAGCGACTTTTTGAATATGCCAGCAGAGGTCACATTCTGACCTCTGCTCCGATGTTTTACTATATCCGGAGTTCTAGGACTCCATTTTAAACGAGGTTGGTCTCGTTGGAAAGCTAAGACACGGGGATACAAGTCCCCTGAAGGGAGGAGAACCTAGTTCTGCCTCCAAGACACTCGAAATATTTGTCAACAAATCACACTTACTGCCCTATAGGATTTGTCATGACTCAGTCTCGGTTGGTGATCCATAACTGGAGTTCTATAGCTCCAAATTGAGTAAGACCAATTTTCTTAGTTTGTCAACATCCAAAACTACAATTTCTATGAGGGAACCTGATCCTAATTCCCTCATCCTCCTACTAGAAATCTTTCTAAAAGTCAGGAGATGAATCTGTCTAGATTCATCATCCTTTCTATTTACACACAACATCCACAATTCAACTTTCCCTGTTTTATCTCAAGCCCTAGCCATATCACATACCATATAAAAGTGTCAAAAATATCTTTTTAAGAGCCAATCCTATTTATTTCAATCTTCCTTCTTAACGTCATAATAGAACATTTTTATTAATTTTACTAACTTTCCGAACAATATTAATTCTTCTAAACACAATCCTTGCCATTTCAACATGCATTTTTCCTTATTTAGACACAATTAAACACATGTCATCAAGCTAAATATGTCAAATTAAACATCCTCTCCCTTTGATGCATAATTGGCCAAAAGCATGGCCTTAAGGGACCAAGAGTTTCCTCATTCCTATCATGCAAATTTCATTCAATTCACACACACATTCACATCAAAACAACCTATTATAATAAATTCAATAAGGAAAACCACAATTTCCCACTTTTTCTATTTGCTCTTCATATGACCGTCAAACTTTTTTTGTCCTAACTCATGTGGCCAACTTTTATATCAATTTGAGTTGTCCTTGGAAATTAGGATAACAAGCATAATAACCTTATATAATTTTTCCCCCCGACAACACTCATGGCACCAACCATCATGTTTAATCTTGTTTTCACTCTTAAATTTCTCATCTTTTACTATCGTAAATCAACATACAACATAAACAAATAAAATTTTAAAATGTATTAAACTCTTCAAAATATAAAGAGATGAGGTAATAAACACCTACTTGTTCCTCTCAGTGATCTCGTTCTGCTAGCTTGAGGTCCCGCAGTCGATGCCTCTCCTGCTCCACACAAGACCATCATTTAATATCATTCATTCCCCTTTTCAATGTTTTCTTATCAACAAGCAAGCATCATTATATGATTTCATGCAAGATTTCCATATCTAAATTAGATCATTATTTCATGTTCACATAGCCACCCGTTAACCCGAACCATGCAAACGTTTCCAAGCTAATTTCTTAACCCCAACTTACCTCATCTTAATCACTTTATATGAGACTCTAATTTCCCATTATTTTTTTTTGTTCTTGGGGCTGTCCAAATCAGCCCCTTAACACCCATTAGTAGGGTTGTCACAGCAGCCTTACTTTAGTTTCTTGGAGACACTTTTGATCTCTAACAACTCTACACTGAAGGATGTCACTCTAGCCCCCGTTTTTTTTTTAATTTTAGAGAGGTATTTATCCCCCCCCTAAACATACACTTTTAGGGCTGTCACAGCAGACCCAAAGTCTCCCAAAAATTAAATCTCTTTAATGCTTCATTTCCTTTTAATTTTAGGGCTGTTTCAGTTCACATAAAACCAATTTTCACAACAGTTTCAATCAACCATAAATAACAAACAAATAATATTCCAAACAATCCATACAGTCCAGTTGTAATGCATTATTATAAGTATAACATATCCAAATATTAACGTCATCCAATGGTGAAATTGCTAGAAATATGGGTTTAACCGAACTGACCTCAAACTTGCAGACCTACTGTGCATGAAGCATAACTTCTGTACCGAGTATTTGTTTCTGATCTCCACCGTTCAGAATTGAGACAACATCAGGAAGAAAAACATATTCAAATTATAGTTCGATCCAACGGTGGACGAAGGAGAAAACAGTTGGCAACAGAGACTGTCTAGAAGTGTATTTTCCCAGAAATGTTCCTCCCGCGATATCTCTTAAACGAGGACTGATATAGACGACCCCTCTAGTGAAAATGTACACGACATGGAGGAGAAAAACATATCCAAATATCGTTTTGACCCAACGATGGAAGGTGGAGTTATAGCTGTCGGATGTTCTGCCATCAATATGTCTTCTCTCCAACCTCTCTCTAAACTTTCTCTTGTTCTTGCAAGTCACTCCAAGAGAGAAAATAGAATGGTATTTATAGTGTTATCTTCTTGTTAATTACCCATTTATCCCCACCCCTTTTTATCATTTGTACATAAACTCCTAACCTTCTGTTATTTGAATATTGACCCCTCTTGGTCTTATGTATTCATTTTGTTCCCATAAATGTTTTTCTTTTCAACAACTTAGTACTATATTCACTTTTCATTTAATTAATTTCACCATTTTTATCTTGATTTAGGTTTCTTTAATTTAATTTAACCCATTTTACTATTGGTTAAATTTCTCATATTTTAATAACCCAGAAAAATTATAACCGGGTGTTTACAATTAACTTGGAAAAGGTCTT
>Ga0307513_10005230_pt1 | contig 17190 bp, 4 predicted proteins | sample 15_EM_MG_FD_202174 | JGI IMG/M metagenome (GOLD analysis project Ga0307513, IMG submission 202174) | Populus trichocarpa ectomycorrhiza microbial communities from riparian zone in the Pacific Northwest, United States - 15_EM | ecosystem: Host-associated > Plants > Roots > Unclassified | place... | reverse complement strand
ACAATATCCATTTTTTTAATATTAAGATTGTAATATTTTGGATACGTGTGAATTTAAATTAATCTGTTAGATTTGTGACTTATATAGTGAGATCATTATAATTTTATATAAAATAAATTATAAAACTTAATTTTTAATTAATTCAATTATAAAGTATGAAATTTAAAAAAAATCAATTAAAAAAAAGCATAAAAAACAACCTAATTCAACTCAAGTTAACATGCTAAATCCACAATTTGAGTCATGAGACTAGTATAACCCCATAAAAATTAAATTAAAACAAATTATGAAGATCAATTCTCAATTAATCCAATGTTGAATGATGAAATTTGAAAAAAATCAATTAAAAAAATAACACAAAAAAATAACACAAAAAAATAACCTGAGTCAATTTAGGTTAACTTGCTAAACTCATCATCTGAGTCATAAAACTGTGATAACCTCATAGAAAGCAAACAAAAAAAATAACTTGGGTCAACCATACACTGCCAAACTTGTGACTCGGCTCATGAGACTAAGATAATTTCATACAAAGTAAATTGAAACAAATTATGATGTATAATTTTCAATCAACTCATTGTTGAAGAATAAAATTAAAAAAAATAATCAATCTAAACAAAACACAATAAAAAAACCCAAGTTAACCTCATAGAAAGCAAACAAAAAAAAATGACTTGGGTCAACCATACACCGCCAAACTTGTGACTCGGCTCATGAGACTGAGATAATTTCATACAAAGTAAATTGAAACAAATTATGATGTATAATTTTCAATCAACTCATTGTTGAAAAACAAAATTGAAAAAATAATCAATCCAAACAAAAACACAAAAACAATTTAAGTTAACCTGTAAAACTCGTCATCAGGGTCATGAGGTTGCGATAACCTTATAAAAAATAAATTAAAACAAATCATGAAACATAATTCATAATCAAACTAATGTTGAAGGATGAAATTGAAAAAAATACTAATAATAAAAAGGAAAAAAAAATCTCAAGTTAACCGAGTTAATCTCTCAAACCCACAATACAGGTCATGAATTTAGAATAACCATGTAAAAAATAAACAATAAATCATAAAGATAAATCTCTAATAAACTAAATGTTGAAGGATAAAAAAAATATAAATTAAAAAAAAACTATTGCAATAAATAATGTTTTGCAAGATGGTGTATAGTAAAAACACCACCTCTTTTAGTTTTAGTTTTTTTTTTTTTTTATCAATAATTGGTTTGTTCATGAAGGTCCATGATAGCATGCCACGTTAGAACATTGTTGTTTCTCTTTTTGTATCTTACAATTAAATTTACTTATATTATTTTTTAACTTTTATTTTCTTAAAAAGAATTATAAGTATGTTAGATTTAAAAATAATCATTTAAAAATTAAAAATTTATTATAAAATTTAGTCAAATATTAATTTAATTAAGAGATAAATTTTTTAATTATAAATTATACTTAAACTACATTATTTTTAAAAAAGGTTATTTTGAATCGTTTTTATAAAATATATTTCTAATTATAAATATACTTAAACTACATTTTTTTTTCACATTTCAAAAAATTTAGGTCTGCAAAAAAAGTGCACGCAATAAAATAGTATTATCACTAAACCCAACTAAGGCTATGTTTGTTTTTTGGAATTCACTTTCCAGGAAATTACTTTCTAAACTTTCCTGTGTTTATTTGCCATTAGAAAAGTTGGTCAACGGAAAACACTTTCCAGTCAAAGGAAAATTTGGTTTGGTTTTCAAAAAAGTGTTTTCCTGGAAAATTTGGGCGGAAAACACTTTCCAGAAGTTGTGAAAAATTTAGAAATGTCATATTATTTACTGATTATATCAAATCTGGTCCTCAAATGTTTGATTGCTATATATATTTTGTTTTGAATATTTATTTTTCAATTTCATCTCTTAAAATTTAATTTTTATATTAACTTTGGTCCTCATTTTTATAATTGTTATTTGCTTTTTCATTATCATTTTTTTATTGAAATTTTTTATGTATCAAATTTGATCCTCATTCTTTTGATTGTTACTTATTTTATTTAAAATAATTTATGAAATGTTAATTATTATTATTTTAATTTCTTCATCTTTTATTTTTTTTTTATTTTTTAGATTTGATCTCTATTATTTTGATTATTATTTATTTTATTTGAGATAATTTATGAAATTATATTTTTTTTCAATTTCATTCTCATTCAACCTTTTAATTTGTAAGATTTATGCCTCATTATTTTAATAAACTTGAGAAAAATAAAAATTAATAAGTTATTTTTCAGCTCATTTTCCATGACATAATCAAATACTGAAAAGTGTTTTCCAACTTATTTTTCATTACATTGTCAAACATCATAAAATAATTCACTTTTCCGGAATTCACTTTAAAAAAAAAAACTACTTTCCAGCAAACAAACGGAGCCCTAGAATGAACTCCATCAAAATGTAACGAGCATACATCGATAAAGAATTTTGAAATTCATTTCTGATAAATTTTGAAATTATTCTTTTCAAATGCATTTTAAATTTAATTTATGATAAAAACTGGTTAGAAATGAAGAGTATTTTAAGAAAAAATAATTAAATTGTTATGGAAAAAGGAATAAATTATAAGCAATGATGAAAATATAGAGATTCATTTTTTATTTTTTTTTAATCAAAGGCGTTGACTAATTATTTATCTAGAAACATATAGATTAAATAATTATCTACTCATCTTGGGAATGCGCAGTAGCATTCATAGGAAACGTTTCCAATTTGCAGGATTTCCAAGGTCAAATTAACAGGCCCAAAGACTATAACCTGAAAAAATTGAATACAGCATTAGCATTTCTAGCTAAAGATTAAATAACGCCATCTGTTTAGAGAATGAACTGAGATTATTTAACTTTCTGGGTTAGACCAAATATATTCAGCCGCAATTACCCCTGTGAATCCGATTTGAGCCCCAGGAATTTATGAGTAGATGACTGGACTTTTGAAAAAGCTCAAGGTTAAATTTTACTTGACAAAATAAATGGAAAAATTACCCTGGTCCATGCTTCCATTATTGACCAATAACAAGTCTTACGAGGATATTTGAATAGTTCTCATCAGTTGCTTGCGGTTGTTAGTACGTGAGACTTCTGCACCACAGAAGCACCAGAATCAACAAGCAATGCCGAATGGCTGCGGCATATTGTAGGAATTCAAGACTGATTAACCGAGAAGAGATACCATATTGTTGTAGTGTATGGTTAATAGAGAGATGCGGGAGTTGAGCGGAGTGGAGCGAGTGAGGCGAGCAAAATTACTAATAACTCTTGTATGACGATGGTTTACTATAAATACACATTATATAACTCTAATTTAATATATAATGAAATATAACTCCTTGTTTATGTGGACGGAGATACACTGTCAAACTACGTTAAACATGTGTTTTCTTTTTTAATTTATTGTTTTTGCAATATTCATCATTATTGTTGCAGGTATCTAAATCTAGCTACAATGTCAGAGATTTCTTCTACAAAATTTAACATGGTCAAGCTTGATGGATTTGGTAATTTTGGATTATGATAGAGTAAAGTGAATGATATGTTAGTGTAGTAGGGCATGGTGAAGGCGTTATACAAAAAGCATTGTGAAGAAATGAACGACGTATATTGACAGGAGCTGAAAGCGAGGGTTGTGGCAATTATCAAACTTTGTTTAGATGATGATGTGATGTATCATGTCATAGACAAGGAATCATCGTCGATAGTTTTGAAAAAAAACTAGAATGTTAGTATATGTCTAAGTTATTAACGAACAAATTTTATCTTAAACTAAAATTGTTTGGTCTTAAGATGTCTAAGGAACATATCTGAATTAGCATATGAAAGTGTTTGGTACATTCATTAGTAATTTGAAGCGAATTGATGTGAAATTTGATGATGAAAACTAGATATTAATGTTATTAAATTCCCTACCTGCTTCTTCTATGTACCAAAATTTGGTTACAAGTTACAACTTTGATACGAAGGACTGAAACACATTGTCAATTAAATATTTTGATTAGTTAATTAATATGGCAGCAGCTAGCCTGTGGAAATGATAGTAATGTAGATTAACTTTGTTTAGTTGAATGATGGCTAACAGCTAGGTAGTAGGTACTTCCTTTGGAGATGGGCTCAATAACCATGTCCTGGTAGATAGAGCAGCCACAGTGAGAATGCTGTTAGGCTTTTGTTATCATCTTCTTCTTTTCAACCTCAATTGTTGAAGATGACTTTTCGTCAAGAAAACCACATTAAATATTTGGCTTCTTTGACTTTGCGATCCACGAGTTGCTTGTAGCTATGTGCTTCATCTCTATCCTAACGTAGCTTCCCTTATATATATATATATATATATATATATATATATATATATATATATATATATATATATCCCTCTTCCTATCATCCAACACCCACATCCAATTCTTCTCTTTACCTTGCAGAGTTTAACAAAACCAGCAGCTTAGTATATATATCTTTCTCCTGCATATCAGCCCAATGGCCACCTCCAAGATCTTAGCACCCTTATGTTTGATGGTCCTCGTTTTCGGTCTTTGCTTGTCAATGGTTGAATCTCAAAGTTATGGTGTGTGTGAAGGATTCGATCCTGAAGCACCTCGATGCGCAGTTAGATGCAGCGTTCCTGACTATGTTTGTGGGACTGACGGTGTCACCTACACTTGTGGTTGCAAAGACGCTTTCTGCAATGGTGTTGATGTTGTCAAGAAAGGGAAATGCTAGGCCTGTACATTTGTGTCCATGAAGTGTTAATGTCCGCCCCATCGTCCGCCTCCCGTTGTCTTCTAGAGTTCAGTAATAACGTGTTTTAGTACCACTTGAAATCATTTCAAGCAGTTTGGATCAGTACTTGTCTGTTGTTGTTGGTTTGGCATTAGTCGTGCCATGCCATGCTTTAATTTATGCAAGTACCGAATAAGATTCAGTTGTGTTAATTAGTACAATTAAAATTGATGAATAAAGATGGGATCTGTTGTTCATGAAATTAAGCTCTTAACATCTTGAAGGTGGTGATTGATTGCTAGGTGGTGCAATGGATCCGTGTGATTGATTATACATGCAGGTCATCGATCTTTTGTGATCAGTTGATCATGGGGACAACCCCCAACTGCAAGAACGTGGGATGAAATCTCAATCATGTCTGAAAATAGGAACTACTGCGGGGCCAGATCAAAAATTAATTTTAACGTCAAAGAAAGGAATACGTACGCATTGCTAAGGTTTTCTTTTTTTAATCTTATAAAAATTTCAAGCCGCCTTGTTTTAACATCATTTTTTATTGATCCGGGTTAAGCACGATTTAATTGGAATTAATAATTTTGTTTTTTAATTTAAATTTTTTAATTTAATTATATAATAATTTTTATTAACCTTTTGAATTAGTCACATGGATCATGGACCCGGTTGAATCTAATAATTTTATTTTTTAAAATTAAATTTTTGTTTAATATTATGATAGATAAAAAAAATAGATACATAAATAAAAATGATTGAATAAAATTTTAATTTAGAAGGTTTTAAACATGTTTTAAAAAAGAAAAATATATCACATGAAGATTGTACAAGAAATGTTTGTTAATATTACAAAAATATGTTATAATCTCACTTAGAAAAGGTAAAAATTGATTTATTTTTTATTAAATTATATCCCAAATATATTTTTCATTAATTTCTTAAAATGAATTTCAATTAAATAATTTCAAGGCTTGCCTTAACTTAAACAAAATATTGCAAGACAATGTCATTCCACCTTATTTTTTAAAACTATCAAGAATAGCATTTTCTGGATTGAAAGGAGTAGCCTAGTTAATCCATAAAATCTATAACTTGAATTACATGACTTGCTTGGATTTAATATTTTTTTAAAGAATTTATCGTTCATTCAATTATACAATACTAAAAATAAAAATTCACAAGAAAATGAACAATTAAAATTAAAGATAAAAAATAATCTTATTAAAAATAAAGTCTAAATTAAATTTTATTGAATTTAAATTTAAACTTACAAGGAAAAACTTAACAAACAAAAAGAGTTCAGTGTGGGCATTGACAAATTTGCATGTCCTTTGCTCTTTTTTTTCTAATTTCTTTTTTAAATTAATGATTCTTTTTATGATTTTTCTCTAAATGTTTTAATTTATATTTAAATTAGTATTCATTTTCTCTTCCATTTTGTTTGGTAAGTCTCTTTTAATTGATGATTATTTTTTTAGTTATGCATTTAAATTTTAAGAGTTTTTCTTATTAATCTATATTTTTTTAATCTTTTGTATGGATAAATTTTATTTTTGAAAATTAAAAAATCTTATTTTCAGATAATATTTCTAATATGTGCTTTCAATATAAATATAATAAAAATAATTCTAATATATATACTAAGCATATAATTAAATTTGTAATAATATTAATTTAAAGTTCTAGCATGTATGCTATTAATAAAAAAAATGTATGTATGTTTAAATAAAAAAAATACTTATTTGTTGAAGCAATTTAAAGTGATGCATTTTTTGTTATTGTCAATGATAAATTATTTATTTTCAAGGCTTCATTGTTCCTTATTTGTACAACTACAATGTTTGCAATATATTTCTTAATATTCCAACAATATCATCTTAGTTTAGAAGTATTTTTCAATCTCAAATATCTCTTAACAATATTAATGGATACTCTAGCTAAGAGAGGGAATTAAATTTTAAAATAGAAAAAAACACTAAATTATAAGGCTGAGTTGTGCTTATCAGTAAATGAAACCATGCGTGGTGACTCTCCAATTCTAATAATACCTATTTATTTTTGTATTTTAAAAATGTTTTTGAAAAATTTAAAATTTTTTATTTTATTTTTTACTTCAAATTAATAAATATTTTTTTAGTATTTTCATATTATTTTGAGGTGCTAATGTTAAAAATAATTTTTAAAAAATAAAAAATATATTTTAAATATATTTTTAAATAAAAAATACTTTAAAATACAATACTATTATACTTTCAAAACGAATTTGGCCTCATAATTATAATAAGGGGAGTCCATGCCTACAACTCATAACCCCGTTGACTATTGGAGAGTTGTGCCGTTCAATGAATGCGACTCTCTTTTTTCATCATTTGACTTTTTGTTTTCAACGACAATTAATTAGACCTTCGCTCAGATCCACAGGCATGTGGAGGCAGTCAAATGTAATTAAACTAACGATTGGTTACTTTTTCTAAATAAAGGAAATGGAAATAATAGAAACACATGGGTGAATTTTGAAAATATAAAAAGTAATTGGAAAATTTATAAGATGTTTATATCTCTTTAATTAAATAAATTTTTATTCTTTTATATTTTTCAATTCTATTCCAGAATACTAAATAAATACCATCTAAAAATTAAAACTCAATAAAGAAGAATTTGTTAAAAACATTACGAAAAAAATTTATTTATATTTATCTCTTCAATCAAATAAATTTTTATTTTTTTATATCTATTGATTCTATCTCAAAACACTAAATAAATACAATATAAATATTAAAACCCAACCTTACTCGATTTGATTGACGGTCCACGAACTTTGAATCCAGGTCTAATAGATTTTTAACCCTGCTGCTTCCACCGCTACACCCACTACTCTGTGGGTTCCTTCCTTATCCTTTGACTATCCATAATATGTAAAAATATTGCTATCGGATTTGGAGGACTCTCTCTCTCTCTCCCTCCCTCCCTCCCTCTCCCTCTCCTATTTAAACATCCTCCTCTCCAAGTCACCACGGACGTCCTCCTCCGCCAGAACTTCAGCAAGAAACCAAGCTACTAACATGGCCACATCCATAAGAGTAGCCCAGTTATGTATCGTTATGGTCCTGGTTCTAGGCCTTTGCTTAACTATGGTGCAAGCGCGGCGTGGTAGTGTTAATCTGTGTCCAGGATCCACCTCTCGAGGGACATGCACCGGCCCAATCAACTGCTTCCGCGCGGACCCTGTCTGTGGCGCTAATGGGGTCACTTACGGGTGTGGTTGTCCAGAGGCTGCTTGTGCCCGTGTTCGTGTTGTTAAGTTAGGGGCTTGTTAAGTGCCCACATATCGGTGGTCGATATTTCCCTTCTCTCGGTCCATGTGCCTCTGCCTGCTCCGTGGCTCCTTCCATTTCATTTCTTTCAGTTCACTGGTGTTGTGTTTTCTTTCATTTTCTATTGTAAGGTTCTCCCCTGACTTTTGTAAGGGATTCAGGGGGAAGCTGGGGTGTTGCCATCGTTAACAGTGTTTGTAATCGTGTAATAATCGAAGGCCGAATGGACGAATAAATAAAGATGTTATTTTTACGTAATTTTAGAAAATCTATCGAGAGTTTTCATAATGAAATGAGTTTGAAACAATATAAATCTATGAAAATTTTTATTTTTAGTATGATATTTCTAAAATTCAAGTTTTTACATGTTAAATTTATTAGTTAATATTTTCTATGTAGATTTAATAATATGATAATCATTATCATTAATGTTTTAAAACCTAGTTTGATTTGACAAGTTAACCTCAAACTCGGATCTTGATTGGGTTTTATATGGTAAAAAATATAATTTTAATTGGCCGTTCAAACTCGGATAATTTGTAGAGTCAACACGAAACCCGAAACCCAAATGCCCCCATATAACCTAGGTGAGACCCAATTCTTTTTTAAAAAGAAAATAAAAAAAATTACTTCTTCTGTATCTTTTCTCAATAAGTTCCATGACACCTTGCATCTTTTTCATAGGCAACGAAGATCTGACCGAAGAATCCTATGTATTTAGGTTAAGTGCAAGTCGTGAAAACAAGGCAATTTGAGTGCAAGCCATTGAAGGGTGCAAAAAATGAGTAATAGGAGACTTGAATACTTTCTAATCTATTTACTATTTATTATTTACTTTTTTGTTATTAATTTTAATTAGTTTGTTTTAGAACGTGTCTTTCATTTCAATACTGAATTCGTGAGTTGTTAAGTTTTATGATTATTTATAATCTATAGTTATGATAGATAGGATACAAAACATTTTATCAAATTACATTGATTCTAGAATTCTCAACGGGAGAGAGTACAAACTTTTTGTATTGCTAACGTGCTTTGACAACGAACTCATCACTTTTCCTATGCATTTGTAGGTTATGGTGTCTTTGAAACCTGGGTGATGATTTTGTTTGAGATTTGGTGTATGCATGCGGTGATGCAGGTGAAATGAAATAATTTAATTTTTTTAATTTTTTTTAACGTGAATGTCTGGATTAATTTATATATATCTTGATTAATTTTATAAATTTTAAAATTAACGAACATGTAAATTTTTTTTAATAGTATTGATTTTGAAATAATTATCTTGATCTAGGAGTTTTTTTTTTTTTTTTGGTATAATGAGTTTTCAACTTTTGACGATGATAAGAGAAAGAAAACAGGTATACTGTTGATAGAAAGAAAAAAAAAAAAGTAAAGAGAGAGAAAGAGAATACAATAAAGTATGGTTTTAATCCATTTCTGTTTGGTTTCAACTTGCTTTTTCTTTTTTCTTTTTTTTTTTCACCTAATAGCTTTAATTAGTTATTAATCCGGGTAATTCAATATAACCCAGATAAAACCTGGGATCCGGACACTATCCGGGTCGGGTTTAAAAATATGAATAGAGATATAATTGGAGCCGGTCACATTTATTAATTGACACCCGTTAACAGTTCCTCACAAATTGAAGCCGGTCACCTACCCTACCCTACCCGAACCCCCAGCTGGCCATGGGCAGGATGGCGTCAAGACTCTCAAGACCGTTGTCGTTGTTTTGTTCCTTTTCCATTCCTCTAGGCATACCTTTTCTTGTTGTTCGCCATACCAATCGCATCGCCCAATTCCCTCTCTTCCACGAATTCCTCTGCTTTCAAAATTCAATAGTCTGTAACAAGAACCCATTACCCCTTGCCTCCGTATCCATATTTTCCTATATTTTAGGGTTAGGGTTAGGGTTAGGGTTAGACCCACAGATCCCTAAATCCTAAACAAATTAATCCATGTCGAAACTTTCATTAATTTCCACCTTATGCATCGCCATTTTCTTATCCAGCCTCTGCTTCCAGATCGCGCGATCGGAGCCTGACGCTGCAATATTAATTCAAGAAGTCACGAACAAGGATGGAAAGGGTGAAGCATGCGCAGGGTTAAAAGCACCCGCTTCATGCCCAATCAATTGTTTCCGTGCGGATCCTGTGTGTGGTTTTGATGGTGTTACTTATTGGTGTGGGTGCGCTGACGCTATGTGCAGTGGCACTCGTGTTGCTAAATTAGGGGCTTGCGAGGTTGGAAGTGGTGGCAGCGCTTCTCTACCCGGTCAAGCACTTCTTTTGATTCATATTGTCTGGCTTATCTTGATTGGGTTTTCTCTCTTGTTTGGGTTTTTTTAATTTGACAATTTTGCAATTTGGCTTTGATTCTGTCATTTATTATTTATTTTGTGCCGAGGTTGAGATGGTTGGGGCTTGTCGAGATTTCCCATGCTTGTAAAAATATTCATTGAGTTAATACCGTAATTTTTTCATTCTTTCTTACTGATATTCTTATGGTTCTAAGTAACTCGATCATCTCGATGCATATGGGCATTGCATGCGAGGGCGTAATTTTTTCATTCTTTCTTACTGATATTCTTATGGTTCCAAGTTACTCGATCATATTTTAATGGTTCTAAGTTACTCGATCATATTTTAATGGTTCTAAGTAACTCGATCATCTCGATGCATATGGGCATTGCATTCGAGGGCGTAATTTTTTCATTCTTTCTTACTGATATTCTTATGGTTCTAAGTTACTCGATCATATTTTAATGGTTCTAAGTAACTCGATCATCTCGATGCATATGGGCATTGCATTCGAGGGATAGAAACCTGTGTTTTCACATTGAATGTTCTTCAACCTGTATTTTTATGGTTCTAATACTGACTTGACAATTCAAATTGCGAGCTACTCCCATTCCAAGTGCCATTGCAAATTTACTAATGCAAGTTGATGGTTTTTTTATTATTATTATTTTATTTTTTATCTTGGAGCATTTTCAGAGAATTAACAGGTGCTACATCCTGATAATCACTGTGTTGTACAATCTCATGCATAGAAAAGGGCCATAAAATTTGTTGAGCAAACTTTCAATATGAAATATTAGGGTTCCAGGAAATGCTTCAGAATAAAATGACAATAGAACCACACCAAGCATATATGGTCAGTTGCACAAAATATTGCTAGTCTTAGATGTAAGAAGATATTACATAAGACGCAGAGATCAGATACAGAAGCAAGCACAATTGATAATTGCTTCTCCAAACACATATAAGCATTTAGGTTTTCTCCTTTCTTTTTGCTTCCATTTCTTTCTTTTTTTGGTTGAACAGAGCTTGGTAACTAGACTTTGATACTACTTATAAGCAGATATGAATTTCATTTCTTTGTTGAAGTACCGAGTCTTGTCAGTACGAATGCTAGTTCAATGCATCTCAATATGATGAAAAACTGTTGTTTATCAGGATGATCACCATCCCCAGTTTGTCAGTGGATTGTCGATTGAACTCACCTGGTTTTGCTTTATTTATTTTTGTTGAATATGCACGTCATTCTTTAACTTCGCAAGGAAACTCGAGTTGCACAAGTGACTGGAGGCCGTCTCGTGCCACAGATTGTCTTGTTTCCCAATAGCCACTTAATATCCCAAAGGTTTATTTTTACGAACTAACAGAGGTTGCCTGGAAGTTTTTCAAGAAACGCTGACCGAAATTCGATATTCCTACAATGCCAATGTTTTCATGGTGCGAAGAGTCTTAGCATCCACTTCTGAAAGGATGTTGCTGTAAGCAAGTATATTTCATGGACACCTGTAATAAATCATAATCAATAAACTTCCAATTCATTCTTTCTCCAGAATAAACATATGTAAAACTCTTATCAACCAAAATGAAGATCGTAAAAATGTCAATCCTGTCATTTTGATCCCCTGATTAAATGACCACAAGGATCAGTGGCAGTTAGCTACAAAGGGAAGTCATGCCTCATACTGGCCTCCTTTCACCAATCAGAATCAGAGATTTCGAATGTATTTTGCCATTTAGCTAGCTTGATCTCAAAACTGGTATATATTATTATATTTTGAACCATTTTAAGAATTATTGCTGATACTTTTCTGAATTTGGTGAAAATCTGAAAGAATATATCAATAAATCTTAGTATCCTGGTGTAGAAAAAAGCTTTTTATCAAGGACAAGAATACTTTCGAAAGTTTCAACTTATCATACGCTATGTAAATGGATAAACATTTAACCATGAAGGTTATAGACAGAATAAAATTTAAGAGCTGTTTTGTTCTGGTGGAAGAGACTGGCCTTTCTTTCTTTTAGGCCTTATCCATTTACCCTTATTCGAGGTTCCTTTTCGTTCAAGATACTCAGTAAAAATATAAAAAATAAAAAAGCAAAGGAGAGGCAATAGAATCAAGTTCAAAGAAAACTGTCTGCTATCAGAAATCTTTTTCATGCACCTCCAATTGTATAACCTGTATACTTCTGGCCTTAGGGCATGTGTAATATCATTTACAGTATAGCGCTACCGAGAGTATTCCCAGAATTAATGTGCTGCCATAGAAAGATAATAGAAATAATTATCCTAACGTGTTAACTGTGACGTCTTCAAACACTTATCAGTATAGTTTTCAGATCTAAGCCTGTAAATGCGTGACAGAAGGGAAAAAACATAACTTGCACTAGTTACAATTACAAAGCATTGATGTAATCATGCTTCTTTCAATAAGTGATTCTGAACAGTGAATTTACTACAACTAAATAAAGATTTATTCCAGATAGATTATGTGAATAGTCTAACAAAGACATTTATGAACCAGTGGGACAGATCTAGACTCAAGAAAAGGTTTGGTCGCGCTAGATCAGAATAACAACTCAAAAGGGCCATAATTTTTTATCCGACCATTGGATAGTACTCAAATTTTTACAGAAGTTTCCGAAGGCTGTTTTTTCTCAAAGTAGCCTTGGAATCGCTATTCCGACTATCAGATCTTTAGATTTTGAAAATCTCACACCGGAGCCCTGATTTTAGCAGTTTTTGTGATTTTCTTTGTTATTTTCGGATTTTATGCTTTCTTCTTTTGTAATCTCATATTCTTATTTTTGTTTCTTAGTTGAAGTAGGGTTTCTAACCTATTTAAAGCTTTATAAATCTCCTAAAAAGGTATACTTTATCGTTGTTTTTGGAGAAAATAAAACCTGCAAACTTGGAGTTCACATGAACAACTCTTTTCGTTGATTAAAATTCCCGTGATCTTTCTTCATTTTTACTGTATTCATCTTCCGCCTGCATCAAGCATCCAATTGTTTTGGCAACTAATTTGCTTTTAAGATTTGACATGTTGTTCTTACCTTCACTGGAATCTGAAAGAGTTGGTCAATCTGTTTTTGAAAGTATTAGATACTTCGCAGAAAGGGATGCTTGTGTCATATCTGCCTCCCAGCTTTCAAAAGATGCTGATTGCTTCCTGCATATTTAATTACTATATGTCCAATAGCATAAAGGCTTCAGTGACATAGAGCCTTCCTTCCTTTTGTTAAATATGGTCATTAGCCAAATTAATTACCGAAACGCGTGACAAATTAATCTACGAGGTCATGTTTTTATGATGCTTAAATATTAGCTTTGCTTTGGGATTTGATTCTGTGTTCTCCAACTACAAAGAGAAAAAGGTCTAGCAAAAGACTGCACGGAGAATATTGATTAAAAAATGGAAAGTCGGTTGCGCAATTATGTGTCGATCATTTTGATTATGTAGTCATGTTTATTCCCCTTTTGGAAGTGCCGAGCCTATATATAGATGAAGTTTATCAGTCCAGTTGCACTGCGATTGCATACAGTGGGTATCTGTTAGGGAGAGGAAATATTCTGTGACTAGTTCAGCTTCTCCTAAATTTCTATCTATATACTGCACTGCACTCAGAGAAAATATGAGTGACGTAGGACAATGGAAGCCTGTTGTCGGAATGTTGGTTATTAGTTTTGCCTTCGCAATAGTGAACTTACTTCTTAAAAAGATGATTGATCAAGGAACAAACAATATGGTTATTGCCACTTACCGACTGTCAAGTTCTGCAATTTTCTTGGCGCCCATTGCGTACTTTTGGGAAAGGTAGTAGCTACTTCGTCTCTCCCTTCTAGCAATATTCTTTTAGCGTCTGCACACTTATTTTTTAATGCTTGTTTAGCTTCTCTGCGTTCAATTGTGACGTTTATCAACTAGTTATTGTCAATGCGGCTCCTTTCATTGGAAATAGCTCTGAGTTTGTCTTGGAGGATGGACTTAACTTCTTATACGGACAGGTTCTTACAGGGACTGTAATATAGTTAGTTTTCTTGCAGGAAAAGCAGACCTAAGCTAACAGCTTCCATCTTTTGCCACCTCTTCCTCGGTGCCTTTGTTGGGTTCGTTAAAATACACATTTAATATTCTAGATGGTTTTGTGCTATGCTAATTGTTCATTTTAAAATTACAATTACCCTGACAATTACAGAGAAACGCTGAGAATTATTGATGTCTATCAGGTTAACCCTCACACAGTACTTGTTCCTTCTGGGACTCGAGTATATATCTGTCACCTTCTCGTGTGCCTTCCTCAACACGGTCCCTGTAAACACGTTCATACTAGCCCTGCTTTTTAGGTAAGCACCACAAGCAAGGAGTAATTTACTGCATTTTCTGACCAAAAATAATGTTTATTGGTAATTGGTGTTCAAACTCTTTCCAGACTAGAAAAACTGAACATGTCAAGTAAGGCAGGAAGAGCAAAGGTGTTAGGGACATTTATTTGCATGGGAGGAGCTGTCCTGTTAATCCTTTATAAAGGAATCCCATTAACCAATCCACGTTCAGAAGCCACCACAACTCATGACATCCTGATCTCAGGCAAGAAGAAACGGAGTTGGGTAGCTGGTTCGATACTTTCTCTTGCAGGCTGCTTCATGTGGTCTGCATGGTTCCTCATGCAAGCTAAGATAAGCAAAATTTATCCATGTCAGTACTCCAGCACTGCCATTATGTCCTTCTTTGGTGCAATCCAGTCGGCTGCATTAAGTTTAATCTTGAAAAGGAAGTTTTCCATGTGGATTCTTAAATCAAAACTGGAGATTATAAGCGTCCTTAATGCTGTAAGTATCAGGACAACTTAAATGAATATTTCTTGCTTCGTACAAATAAAGAGAAGAAGTTTCATTATTAATTTCAATTTCAAACAGGAGGCTTGAAATATTACCGTTTCACTTCTTGCCACAGGGGATCATAGGATCAGGCTTGTGCTATGTTGGGATGTCATGGTGTATCAAACAAAGGGGACCTGTGTTCACATCTGCGTTCACCCCTTTCATACAGATATTCGCTGCTATGTTTGATTTCTCTATCCTGCATGAACAAATTTATCTTGGAAGGTTGATTCCTTTCATTACACACACACACACACACACACACACACACACTATGCTTTCACTTTGCTACAGATTATTTATTGTTCTAACATTCTGCAGTTGTAATCAACAGTGTCCTGGGATCTATCGTGGTTATTCTAGGTCTGTACATTCTCCTGTGGGGTAAAAGGACTGAAGCAGTGGATTGTGGTGAGAAGCAAGCCCAACTAACCGACGAAGAGGAAAACCATGACACAGAAGCACAAATATCAGCAACAAATTCAAAGAGTAATCCATAGAACCCCTTCAGGATGATCAATAAATGCTCTTTCAGAGTTAATTATATATATGGTGGGAGGAGGCTGGTTATTCAAGGCTGTAGTGAAAATGCAAGCAAAAAAAATTCAAGTGTAACATGTGCAAGTCCAATTTGAATTGATAGAACAGTCATTGTCTACTACTCATTTAGCTTAACTTAACTTGCTTTCCACTTGCAATTGAAAGAATTGAAAGAGATGGACACTCCTCCCTTGATCATGGAGTCGTAGATAGCCTACTTTATACCAAATTGAAAATAATAATAGAAATATCCTGGTATATAAAAATTGATCTGAAAAAAATAGTAAAAGAGATGGACTAAAAATATTGTATAGAAGAAGTAATGTTGTAAAAATAATTTCTAAAAATATGATATACAAATAAATTTTTTGCATAAATAATTTTAATACACGTATAATTATTGTTATGAGAGACCTTGATGGGAAAAAAAATGTTTGTAAATTATTTTCCTTCATAGCATAGAAGAGCGAACAACCTTGGACGCTCAAACAGGCAAGTGCTTTATAAACAAAAATCTAAAAGGGTTAATTTAGTGTTTCACAGTAGCTGATGCGGAGAAAGTTCATTCAAACACTGTTTCTTTTTTTTTTTTTTCAGTTCCTAAATTTTTTTTATGTTTTGGTCCCTCAATTTTGTTTCTTCTTATTTGATTCTTTAATATTTTTCTTTGATTTCCAATTGGTCTTGGTGATTTGTTTTTCATGCATGCGTGTATGAGGATCTCAGGGTGTTGAGGAAATATTATGTCGCTAGGTTAATGTTCGGTTTGGTAACATGTAATTCAATTTTATTAATTTAAAATAATTCAAATTTTAGAGATTAAATTTGAAGCCTAAAGAAATGTCCAACCCCTTTTTTATTACCAAAATCAAGGAATGATTTGTACTATCAGTAAGAGTTCATGTCCCTTTTTTTTTACGGTCACTTAACTTTTTTTTTTTAATTTAATTATTTCACATTGATTTTATTTAGAATTTAAAAATCTCGCAATATAAAGAAAATTTTTAGAGCTCAGTTGATTCGAGTTGGTTTTTTTATTTTTTTTTAATTTCATCATTCAACATTTAATTTTTTAAAAATTAATCTTTAATTTTTTTTTTCGTTCTACTTTTTATAAGGTTATTTCATTTTTATTTAATTTTTATTTATTTATCAAATAAATTCATGGAAATATTTTAAAAATATTGGGAGAATATTATGGAATAGTGTGTTCATTTTTCACAATTAATCATTTTTATTTTTTTTTGTTTTGTTTGGTTTATGTAATTTTGTTTTTTAATTTTTTTATTATATTATTAAATTAATTAAATCTAATCGAATTAGATTGTCATATTTTTCTTGCATTGCGTGTGCATGATTGTTTACATTAAAAACAATTTA
>Ga0307513_10005229_pt1 | contig 17191 bp, 13 predicted proteins | sample 15_EM_MG_FD_202174 | JGI IMG/M metagenome (GOLD analysis project Ga0307513, IMG submission 202174) | Populus trichocarpa ectomycorrhiza microbial communities from riparian zone in the Pacific Northwest, United States - 15_EM | ecosystem: Host-associated > Plants > Roots > Unclassified | place... | reverse complement strand
GAAGTAACAATCCCTGAAATATTCGCAATGTTTGATTGTGCTTACAGGTTTACAGTCAGCCATTATTTGCGGTCATTGAAAACTGGATTGCAGAGAAATATCCAGAAAATAGGTTTTTGAATAAGAATCTCACCTGCAAATTCCCACGGTTGCCAGGTTTCCAATTGAATCTCCTCAGATTATGTTTCCGAACGATCTACGTCGTATCAACAACCGTGATTGCAGTGATGTTTCCTTACTTCAACCAGGTTATTGGATTGTTAGGAGGATTCGGCTTTTGGCCCTTAGCTGTATATTTTCCTGTGGAAATGTATTTTAAGCAGAAGAATATTGAGGCATGGACAATTAAGTGGATCATGCTTCGAGCCTTCAGCGTCATCTGCTTTTTGGTGACAGCGTTTGCTTTGATTGGATCAGTTGAAGGGCTGATGAGTGCAAGATTGAGCCAAGGGAGTAAAAGGGATGTCCTGAGGCAGAATTACTGATTATGGTGAAGACATCTGATCCAAGTTTTAGTTAAGAAGCTATGGATTCATCATCAGAACTACATGGAACCTGGAATTGTTTAAAGCACGGTTCCTGTGAATTAATATTATATAAAATGTAAGATGGGAAAAGCTTTACTTGATCCGATAATCTGTGTTTGTTTTTCGATGTATATAATTATTCTATGTTGAATAATAAATACTATTTAGATAATAGATATTCACATGAACACTTAACTGGCGGCATTGAAATTGGTAGTCCCCCCGTCAACAAGGTTTCAGGCAAGATGTTTTGTACGGAGTAATTAGAAAGAGTACAAGGGCAGGTGGTTGTGTCTGCTCCCTACTGCATCAATGGACTTCTTTCTTGCAAGTTGTACAGAACAAGACCGTTCATTCTCTCTCGAGGCTGCGTGTCAAAATGATGAGCCACACGTACGTGGAACAACCTTAAACTTCACATGTTCTGCTTTCAAGGAATTCGAGACTCCTACTATGGAGGCGGTGGTACAATTGTGTGATCAAAGCAGAAAGCCACCCAACCCAAAACATCTGCAAGGACCTCCAAAGGGAGTCAACAAGTGAGAGAAAGAGAGAGAGAGAGAGAGTTGACCGGGTGTCTTGTGGGTGAGCTACCAGCCCACCTCTCACACTCTCAATAGCGTTGAATAGTTTAATAAAATCATGCGCCTTCGATGCCATTTTTATTATTTCCAATTTTATTTAACCCCATGCAATATTTCATATGCAAACCAAACTTTTGTTTCTGTATATAAGAATTGACCCGCTTACCATTTCTTTTCTCACTTCCACTTGTTTTCTTTTCTTTATAATTTTGCTCCCCCAAAATTTGAGGCACTAGACAGTAGACAGCATTATAGTAGCCAAAGTATTAGCATTTCTCAAGGAGGATAGTGCGAGAGAAGAAGAGTAAACAAAAGACAAGCACACACAGATGGGCAGGATTCCGTGTTGTGAGAAGGACAACGTGAAAAGGGGGCAATGGACACCTGAAGAAGATAACAAACTCTCTTCTTACATCGCCCAGCACGGCACCCGTAACTGGCGGCTCATCCCCAAGAATGCTGGTTTCTGTCCTCTCCCCCCTCCACATTAATGTTCTTAATAGCATCATCATTCATATGCTATAATTTATGACAGGATTATTATTGTTTTTTTTTTTGTCCTTGTATGATTAAGGTCTCCAGAGATGTGGGAAGAGTTGCAGGTTGCGGTGGACTAATTATCTCCGGCCTGATCTGAAGCACGGCCAGTTTTCGGATGCAGAAGAACATACCATTGTCAAGCTTCACTCTGTTGTTGGCAACCGGTACACCAATCGATATATATATATATATATATATATATATATATATATATATATATATATTTGCTCAGTCTTTCAATACATGCTGCATAAACCTTTTTTTGTACCAAGTTCTGCTATTCAATGACTGATTGCGAAATGGCATCACAGATGGTCATTGATTGCTGCTCAGCTTCCAGGCCGCACAGACAATGATGTTAAAAATCACTGGAACACCAAGCTGAAAAGGAAGCTTTCTGGCATGGGAATAGACCCAGTTACCCACAAGCCCTTCTCCCACCTCATGGCAGAGATTGCCACCACACTAGCAACACCGCACGTGGCTAACCTTGCAGAAGCAGCCCTTGGCTGCTTCAAGGATGAAATGCTCCACCTGCTTACTAAAAAGCGGATTGACTTCCAGCTGCTACAATGCAACACAAATGGAGTACAAGGGAACACCTCATCCCCTTATACTGCCACTAAACATGATGAAAATGATGATACTATTGAGAGAATCAAGCTTGGTTTCTCGAGGGCTATGCAAGAACCTGGAATTCTGCCCCCAAACAAGACCTGGGATTCCACTGGTGCTACCTCTGCCAATTTTGCAGGCACCTGCGCCTACTTCCCTTCATCAGTTAATGCATTTTTATGTGGTCCATCTTCTTTTGGCAACGAAGTAGCTTTATCGCCATGGAGTCAGAGTATGTGCACTGGAAGCACGTGCACAGCAGGTGACCAACAAGGTAGATTGCATGAAAAGCTCGATGATGAGAATGGAGAAGAATCCCAGGGTGGGAAAGAGATTAGAAATGGCTCATCCCTCTTCAATACAGACTGCGTTCTATGGGATTTACCATCTGATGATCTAATGAACTCAATAGTTTAAGGATATTTACGTCACAAAATAGGCAATGACTCCCTTCATTTATTGACAATAACAGATATCTTATCACAAATAATGAAAAATGTAAATAAACTTCTATACAAATTATACCCTAGAATCGCATAACTTCTTCTTGTTCTACCAAATCATTGGTGTTGAAACCCTTTCAATCATTAATAAGTTCCTACAGTATCTTCTCTTGCTAAAAATGCTATGTATATCAAGCAAAATATGATGACGAGGACGATGTATCTGCTAGAACCTGCCAGTATCAAATAAGTAGAGATAAGTAGAGGTTTACAAATCACGAAAGGTATTTAAATCCTCCAACCTAAGGAATGTGACAAACATTTATAAGGCTACCTCGAGTTGTTCTTCAGTAAATGAATCTTTCTGGACATTCCATGTGTCCGCATGAGTTCGTCGGAACTCAGCGATTGCTTTTGTAACCGTAGATTTCACAGGTGAAGGCTCTCCTCCAAAACAAGCCAGTAGAGTAACATGATCAGGCAACCAACTGAATAGATGAAAATTATCAGGTAAAATACAAGGGCCAAAGCTATCATATTTATATGCATTCATATATTCCTTCAAAAAGAATCAACAATCAGATCTCTTCAAAATTCTGTAAGTTAAGAGTCACAAAATGGCTTTCTGGTGTGGCGTGTGTAAGAGTAAATATTAGAGTTTCCAGGAACCCATTTAAGTCGCTCTAAAAAAGTCCTTGTTCTCAGCCGGTTATGACAGTCAAGAAAAAAAAAAAAAGTAGCAAGAGAGCTTCAGCAAGTCTTAAACAAATTAGATTGATCCCAACCATGATTATGTCATTTGATAACGGTGTGTCTAGCACAACTATTTCTTCTTTAAGCTTCCATATAACTATACAGGTACTTCAATTCGATCAGCCAATTTCTGCTGTCGTAATTGACATAATCCACGATTGTGTTATTAAGAACAGATAAAAAGAACCAGAAAGACAGACCTTTCAACCATCTTCCTAAGCAGCCATGCATTTTTGGATATCTTACCAACTATACAAGACCTTGCTTCTCATCAAATCCCATGGCCCAGGAAAGAAGATAAAACTCTACTGTGCTTATTTTAGCTAATTCCAGAAACACTTCTTTTAAGTTTGATTAATTAGCACCACCTTAAACCAAGAGCCAATGCCCCTAATTACCCTCAAGCACTAATGACATGACCTGCATTTTGAGTTGGAACACGATTCAATGTCCCTAATTATCCTCCATAGCAAGGAATAAATGACTATGCAGTTAGCGAACCTCACAAAGGCAAGAGGACTGAGATTAGAATTGCAATTCCTATGGTTCTTAAGAACGGAAAAATAGTCAGCAGGATTATAATTAATCTCATCAAGAAAATAATCAAAACTATACCCACAGAGTTTGAAGTATAGACATTAAGAAAATGACAACCTTCATTCATTCAGCTCTTGATAAATATAGATAGAAACGCTGCCTGATATTATTGTTACTCAAAACACTACTTCAACTAGGCACATTAGCTGGTCAGGTAACACTAATATGATAACTTGACCACTTGCCTCTATAAGGAGGATCTGACATGGTTATGAAGCAACTTGCCATAAGTTGCATATCATCACCATTTCATACAAAACGAATAACATTATAGGATAATTCTGAAAACACTTGATACAATTGGTTCCATATATTAACATGAACATACCTGGGCATATCATATGGAACTGACAACACAGAAGCCACCAAAGCAAGTACAGCACCATGAACAGATGCTATAGATTGGCCAGTTTTCAGATTCCTACAATCAGGTATACTATCTCTATGTCAAAATTACAAGATCATCCATACCAGGACTTGCTGCTTGTGTACTAAAAGCAAAACAGATATGAAAACATGGTATACCAGTGGTGATCCCACACACAATAATTAAGATGACTGTGAGGAACATAGATAGTATTTTGATGTCAATTAGATAAAAAGAAATTTCAATGCAAAAGGCCAACCTCACGTATGCTTGACATGGACTCCAAAAGGTGCATCAATGTGTGCATGAAAAATGTATACTCGGTGAAAGAGAAATCTAACTTATAGAACAGAAGATCATTATATAACCTTTGCTTTCTCTTCCTATGGATGGTATTCGCCTCCAAGTAAGCTCTTTCACGGAAGTCTCTAGCAAGATCTTCATTCCCACCCTTCACTAGACCTGCTAGAACTGTTGCAGCATGCTCCCTTACCTGACCAAGAATTAGCTTTTTATGTTGAAAGCAAAAATAGAATGACTTGTCCTGTTTTCCAAGGACTTCGCTCCCTCGGTAACTCCCACGATGAAAGAAACCTTTACATAAAGGACTATCCTAATGCACCTGGTGACTTAGTATTTCACAACTGCTATTTTATTTCAGGAATCTCTGACATCTTATCACAAATAAAAATCAGTCAGGTCAATGATTATTAAACTATCAATTGAACAAAGGATTAATCTTCACCAGCTAATCTACATTTGCATCTAGAAATCTACAAAACTCATCAAATTGAAGATTCAGCCAGGAACTTGCCTCTACTTGATTATCTCTCAGGAGACTTTCAACAGTTTTCCAAATTTGTTGTTTTTCCACATTTGAGAGGATGAAAGTATGCCTGTAATAAAAAGAGCATGCCAACTATTTAAGAATCCAAATCATAAATACTTTCTTCACCCACACCCCTCAAGCTGATTCCCACAAAATACTAAACATGGCTCTAATTACGTTCAACGCATAAAAAAATATTCACATTCAGATCTATAACAAATAACTTGTTAAAACATGAGATCATGGAAAATATAATTGCAATATATAACAAGTAATTAATACACATTCTTGTGTGGAAAATCTAAAAGTGAAATTCCTTGCTTGCTTTGAACAAGTTTGACTTCTTAATATACTGCAATAAATATAAATATGCGACAAAAACTGGAAATAAGAACTTGAAATTACCATGTTAACATGATAAAACAGGATCCACGATGTAAGAGATAAGGCATACAGCAAATGCACAATACCTATACATAAAAGTACGCAGATATGTCAAAGTAGCTGATCGGGTCCGCCAGTTCGGATCATTGGCAGAACAAAGAATCACTGAAACAGCCCTCTGGAGATGAGGTGCCCAGAAAATTCTCCATTTCAGCAATTCAAAACATGCCTTGGCCAGTGTTGACAAATCTTTATTTGATGTTTCCTTCACAAAGGCAATAATATCTTTGTCAGCTAAAGATGCAGGATGCCCAATGTTATCGGCACGTTCAGGCAATAAATTAAAGTATGCTGTTTCTACATCAAATGCCCCAGAGAATTAAACAAGCCACAATATTGTGCATCAAATTTGCATCCGAGTATGTATTCCAAATCACTGGAAACAAAATGCTGGCAACAAGAGAGAAGGGATGACCACAGCTTGTGCAGCAAAATGACTAAGCACCAAGTGGAAGATTTGTATAAAGACCAAATAAGGAAAGTGCACGCTGAAAAAGAATGTAATTCAGTTGAAATAAGGAGCTATACATTCCCATTTCTCTTATTTATTATGTAATAAAAAGCTTCAATCTTATTATTTTCTTCCTAAGGTATGTGAGCCAACCCAAACATTCAAACGAGCATAAAAGGAATAATGGCAAACAATCGGGGTGTTCAGAAAATTTGGAGTAATCAATGCAGCAATTAGATGGAAACCACAGGCAAAGACCAGTCAAGTAACACAAACAAAGAAAATGCACCATACATACCTGCAAAGAAAGTACAGGATAGAGAAATTGCACAATAACATCCAGTAAATAAGAAGATCTGCCAGACTTCAACGTTGATATGATAAAATGAAATAGCTGCATCAAACAAGAAGAAATATATTGATCAATCAGTCACTCTAATAGTTGTGGAAGCAAATATAATTTGTTCTGAAAGTTAATACCGTTTCCATCCACTTAACATCATCTTGTGCATCCCCATTCAAAGACCCATTTTGAAAAGCCGTATGCCCAGCAGTCTCCAAGTTGTCTGCTGGACTAGTGTTCTGAATATTTGTGACCACATCAGTAGCTCGGTGAGTCAGAATTAGGACCCACTTTTCCTCTTTCAATTGGTTGTCAATCTCGCTTGCCTCTTCACAAGAATAATCATGAGCAGATGACAAGTGAAGACGAATGTTAGAGCACAGCACAGCCAGGGTAACACCTATAGCTTCCCTTACCTGTTCCATGACAATATAGCATAGTAACATGATCAGAAAAACAACTCAATTTGTTATAGAAAATGAAGGATACAGAAAATAATTGTGGTTATTATCTTCATACATCATTACATTCGACCACTCTCCAAGAAAGACTTACGTTTCTTTGTTATTCTTCTCATTCCTTTTAGGATTCACATAATAGAAAAGGAAAAGGAAGTTCAACATAATCATGATTCATAAGAGTGACAAAACATGCCAGCTTCAATTAAGAAAATAAATGAAAATGACATGCTTACTTGCGCTGATGAGTGCCACATGTTATCCAACAGCTCATTCATAAGTCTGTTATGGAGTTTTATCTCAGCCACTGGCATCTTTTGTGGGGATATCTCTATGAGAGCGGCTGAAAGAAAAGTGTAGCGCTTCGCAACAACAGTGGTATTTACAGCAGGAGGTAAAGGTGTCATCAAACAATCCAAAATCTGTTTCCTCAGAACAGGGACTCTTGTACCGTATTTTCCTTTTCCTGTAACTGAATAGCGTATACATGCTGCCCACTCTGGAATAGATTCCACTGACTGAGAAAGAATCACAGTCTGCAACTGAACTATTATCCAGTTGTCCCATGCTCCTAAAAGACCATTGATATCAGAGTGCAACACCCCAGCAAATGCTTCAGCAGCAACACACTGCTTAGACCTTTCCTTAGCATTTGCAAACTCCTCCAGTGTTCCTTTAAGTGCTTGTAAGACAGGCATGCCACATTCTTGTATTAGGCGCTTAAAGATTCGTGCAAAGTTGGAGTAGAAAGTATCACTTCCAAATAGAGAAATCCAACTAGGAGTGCGTGGCCATGAAGATGAAAAATCAAAATAAAAACGGGTAATTGATTTGTCTGCAAGGTTTTGGATAAAAGAATTCCCGTGACTTCCTCTGGAAGAAGTGCTATCAATATCAGTGATTACATGAACATGAGACAGGCTATTCAAAGTCTCGTTAAAGAACCCTTCTTCCTGAAAAATTTCACTTAATGCCCCTTCGAGAGATGATTTGGCATTTGTCTGTAAATCCTCTAGTACTGCAGATTGATTCTCAGCAGAGAGCTTGTATGGTGACTCTTTTAATAGTGTATTTAGAGCTGAGATTGCAAGTATCCTTGTTTGAGGAAGTTGACTTTTTAAATTTTTAAGAAAGTGGCCTGAAAAGGCATCAGTAAGACAATGTCAAAGAAATTGTGAGTGAATCCCATTAAAATGTGGAAAGAATGCTGATGAAAAGGGCAAGGAGTCAATCTCAAAGTAACAGGAAAGGTACTCACCAGCAGTTTCACTCAGGATTTTTGAAGAGAAGTTTGGAACACTCCTAGAAGCCATAGCCAACAAAAGCAGAACTCTGTTAGCCATTAGGTTGTACCTGCCAGGTAAAAACAACAACAAATGAAATGAACCAAAATCCATGACTATTTGGAGGCCAAGAGTTTAGAACAGATAGAGATGCTGCATTTCCAGTAAAAAATAATTATATTTGCATTTCACATACTCAACCAGACAGTATTTCTAAGTCTGCCAGTACATGGGCCTTCCTCAACAGGCCAAAAATGTTCATAATAAACTTAAAGGCAATTCTGAAGGCAGCTCAGCACCTACTGCAAATATCGAGTAAACAAAGAGTGAGATTTTACCGCCAATGCAAACCAGAAGAATCAAAACTCATTGATCCAATCTGAGAAACCAAATCTGCAAAATTTGGTCCATCTATGTGATTATCTGATGTCCTGAAAATGCTTCTAGACACTCCCGGAAAGTAGATGTTGTACATAACAAAAAGCTGTTGGGGCACTAAAAAATATTAGAAGTAAATTCGGAGACACAACCCTTAAATTAATACTGATAAGAGATTTGACCTCATTAATTGCTTTCTGGGCTTTCAGTGATTCATGATGCGAGCTGCAAAAACAAAAGGAAAAGCAGGGTAGAGTTAGTATGGCTTCACAGTTATCAAAAAACTCCAATACATAAAGGGAAAAAAAAAGGGAATCAAGGATCACCTTGAAAGAATCCCAAGAAGAAAAGAAGATAATGCTTTTGGATCCTGAAATAAAAGATGGCATATCAGAAAATTTTACTCCCAGAAATCTATTGAAACCAATTTGTTCTGAATATTACTGTTGTCAAATGCTTGAGAACTGTTTGTGTAGAAAGGACAGTACAAGAACCCAGCACTGCATATTCTGGTGAGCTGGGATTCCGCAAGTGTTCAGTAAGAGAGAGCACACATTTTGAAATCATTGATGGCCATCTCTTAATCATCTTCAGCAGAGATTTTCCAGCAAGCCTGGCAAAAGGTCAACAATGTATATCAGATATTTTTGAAACTCATTGTTTTTCCTAGTTATTTGTTTGAACTATGAAATAGCAGAAGCTATGGCATGGTAAAGCCTTTATTTAAAAATCATTAGCAACCCTATCACCCAAGAGAAACAAGAATATGCACAGGAAAAACCAGTTTGATCATGTAAGGATCGCAGAAGATTGAACTTACGAGCGAACAGTTTCGTAACTATGCAAAGAAAGTTTTAGCAGATCATCCATCAAAAGAATTGCATGGTCTGGTGGAGAGAAGTTCCCACTCATACGAAACAGATGATAGGATGATTGTGATGACCTCCAAGTACTATGCATGTATGCCTTGTCAATAAGAGCCCACCTAGGCCTGAATTAGATCAATAGATTAAACATTTGAATCCAGTCACCAATGCAAGGTTCAAACAACAATAAAGGGCAATCTCATGTCCAAACTACTTACCTTTTCTTTCCTTGAGAATGAGAAGACACGATAAAATTCATTGGAGGTTCTAAAATGGCAGCAGATTCCAACTTCCAAGCCTGCCTGTGATTCGACCACTCCTCATACTCCAAACTTCCTGTTTGACATAGGTTAAGGGATGAAAATAAACAAATCAGGACACAAAAAAGGGTGATGTCTAAAATATGTGTGTGGAAAAACTACTGTGAGCATCTCAAGAGGTTAAAAGGAATTCTATTAATCTGAATGTATAGTTCATTACCAAAGTTTCCCAAAGCATCCATGATACGAACAGTGAGTATCAAGAGGATGCTGTCATCTGATTTTTCCTCTAACATATATCTGCAGCATTGTAAATATAGCAACGTTTTAGCAATTCAGACTTGCTCAATGTGGGTAAACAATATCCAGATAAAAACTAAAATTCAAAAATTACTTGCAAGCTGCATGTATAATCTCAACAGCTTTTTCACGCAGTCCAGTACTGCCAACACTTGAACCAGTTGCTCCAGCTATCAAGAAAGAAATATGATTCGCATCTTCCACAATCCCATTCCTGGAGGATGGGCTGAAATCAGGTAAGCAAGATAAAACACCTTGCAGTGAAGAATCAATACGCAAAAGAGTCACTTTCAAGTGCTCTTTCTCATTTCCTGCTAGCAAGGTGCATGTAATTAGCAGAAGAAAAAAAATGAAATATCAATTGCAACATCAATGTCAGGGCATTTTTCTTTACATGAGAAACAGCATATAGTCATTAACTTGCAATTATTATTGAACTACTAACACAGTTGGAATCGTGGATATTAGGACATGATTATATGAGATTCAGCAGAATGAACCCTCATAAAATATTTTGATCCACTGATATCAAGTCATCAGGTTCAAAGTTTTTCTAGAAGACAATTATTTTTATCAGTTTTATGACCTAGAAAGATTCTAAGCTCCTCAAGATAAAAATTCCACCACAACATCTGAAAACTAAGTTAGAAGAACAAATAAGGATTACCTGTATCGGAATGTATTTTATTTTGGCATATTTTCAAAAGGTCATCTAAAGCTGATTGAAAATGAAGGTTTAAAAGTTCATTTGCAAACTGAACTTCATCATCATTTGGAACATGCCACTTGGGCCCCATCGATGGTCCATCACTGTTGTAATCTTTTGCGCTGATCCATTCTTCTAATGCCAGAGCTGCTGGGTGCCTTGAAATGGACCTACAAAATCAATATTCTTCAATTTTTTATTCAAAGGGAAGTTGAATAGATAAACAACAGAGAATTTTTAACAATAACATGTATAGATGAAAAGATATAAGCTTACTTGTATTGATCCATAGGATAATAAACAATCAGGCTTCCAAGGAGGGATCGAAGGAGATGATCACCGGCTCCATTAACCTAGCATATGATGAAAGAGTTTTCCAAAAAATATGTAAAGCATACAATAAAATTAGACAAGCATTTAAAATATTCAGCAAAACGCCCAACAAGCATCCTATCCAAACAAATATCATTTGAATAGGATCTTCAATTATAAATGAAACAAGTTACTGGGGTGAATTAAAACCTTCCAAGAGGGAGATTCAAAAGCTGACACGATAGCTTCTTTGAATTGATCCTTGCACCGAAGAAGAGCAGGACCTCCATAGTTTATGGCAACTGATAATATTTTTAATTGATAATCGATTGCTGTTTCAAGAGCTGGAGAGAGTGTTGGTTTGGCCTGGGAAAGAAGCCATCAATTTTCACCAAGAATCTTTCTGCAAAATAAAATCTAATAACTTACACCATCTAACAAACCTTAATTGAAACTGTGGCATCTGGAATCCCTCTCCCTCCAAAGCCCGTTGCAGGCGTTCCTTTCAAAGAGGATATAACAGATGACAAGATTGGATCAACAAGAGAAGCAACAGCCGCTTCTGGGTTTGAATGAACACAAGCACAACAAAGCAATCCAACCTCTGCAACTGCTCCAGGAAGAATACTTGTCCTAACAAACTTTGCAATTTTTCTCAAAGCCTGTTACCATGAAAGGAATAATTTAAAAAACAATCTCTTCCCCAAGGAGAGATCATGGTGAATGAACTGTGAATGAAGACAACAGCTGAACCTGATTGTATAGCGATTTAGATAGTCTTCCGAGCAAGATTTCAAGCATACAATAGTAGAAAGGACCATCATCGACAAGAAAAGTTCCTGATGTTGCCGATGAATGTAGGCCTTCATGCCTATAACAATAATAATGAATAGTTCTGACTAGAAGGGCAATTCAGCATGTCTAAATATATTAAGCAATGCAGAAAATTTAAGAGAAACAGATGGGATACTAAATGCTATTACTTACAGAACGCTGCTGGGTTCTAGATGTTGAAGCAATGAAAATAAGCGACACAAGAATTCATCCAACCATTCAGAAAACCGGATCATTGGCATGAATGATAGCTGATCGGTACTATCATCCAAAGTAGCAATCTGTAATTATAAATTGAATGGGAAATGAACATGTTCATTAATTATGGGCATAAAAGAAAGAATTGAGAAAATTATCAAGGCATCAGCTCTTACATTGGAAAATATGGAGCCAATTAACTGCATGGTTGCCAATGTTTTGGGGGGGTCATTAGCGTCCATACCAAGTAAAGCATTGGATAGTGAAATTGTCAAGAGATCGACATATGCATCATCACCCCCACCACAATCTTCCTGTTTCCCTCGAGTTGAGAGGGATGTGAGACACAGAGAACGTCCTGCAAATGCTACTGACATCACTGCAGTTTTCAACTGGTGGGTGGCAGTCATCTGACTAGACACAAACGTAAGTAAAAGACAAGTTAATGTGATGACAGAAGCATTATTTGAAGAAGAGATCCCTTGAAGCCAGGGTCAAAACCATATTTCAGCATTTTGATCCATAAAACAACACATGCAACACTACTAACCGTCTCCAAGGCCAAATGGAATCGAGATGATAAAAATGGAAGAACCAAAGTGGGCTCCACATATGACAAAATGGAAGTTGCTGCAGCAACTGTCTCAGAAAGATGTTCATCTTTGCTGTATTGCCCGCGATCAATTAACTTCAGTAAAACATTGACAAAATAAGTCCTTTCCGATCTTCCAAGAAACATTTCAGCCTGTCTATTGTTATCTGTGCTCCTGTACCACCAATATTTGTATAGTAACAGCTTAAAACATTTTTAAAGTAAATGCATAACACATATACAAGGTAAAAAGATGCATATATACATATCCTTACCATTGCTCACGCTGTAAGCGCTTCTGGAACATAATTACCAAATGAAGCAAAAAGCGCTCCAGTGAATAAGTCCAGCGACCACCATTAGATGGATGGTAATATCTACAGCAATAAAAACCAATAATGAGCCAATGGTGAGAATTATGAACATGGTTGGAGACAATATTTAAAGTATTCATATGTTAGTGAACAGACTGTTCTAAGAGGTTTCCCAATTTCCCGAAGAGCTCTTGAGCTGCACCACCAGGTTTAAGCAGATAGACCTACTCGCAATGAAACAGCATAGGATGACAGTGTGGAAAACAATCATATAGGATCAATTGATGAAAGCAACAAAATGCATGGCCATGTTTATTGATCTTACAATTGACTTTGCAATGGCCTTTGCTGGGGTGGAAGTTTTATGGGAGAATAAGAATCTTGTGTATCTTGGAACGTCAACGGAAAATGGATATGAAGCACTTCCATTTGCCAAAGGAACCTGTGATTGCCAGATTAAAGCATGATAGTGGATAATCAGAATGGCAACAAGTACATTGATATAGACAGAGAACCCAAGAAAAACAAGGCAGGGATTTTTCTTTCAGGGAGTGACTGAGAATTTAGAGCCAAGCCTCATTTAAATGCACACGACATTTTATCAATTTCCCTTCCCACGTTTTTAATGTGTAAATAAATTTGCAAAGTAAGAGTTCCAAATCCTTTGTATTCCAACTGCTCCTACTTCTTTCCTCTCCTTGATGTTTTAATATCCATAAAAATCTTCCAACAAGGAATCCTAGCAAACTGCCTCATAGTCAATTTGTCACAGCATGCATTTAAGGTAAGAGGTTCCCTCCTCTTGTTCCTCTTCCCATTCTATAGGTACTTACGAAGTATTAAAAAAATTCAGCTGCATGGTTTAACAAGTCCTTACTATCATTATGTGTTATAATACCAGTCATCGAAGAAGAACAAAATCCTACCACTTGTGAACCTTCCACGCTTCTAATCTAAACATCACACAAGTCACCCACTACTATTCCCCTAAACTAGAAAATGATAAAACATAAGTTGAAGTATTCATAAACTCACCTCAAACATGTTCAAGAATCTACTGAAAAGCATTGGTAAGAAGCATTCCCAGTCAATAAAGTCATAGTTTTTTATAACACGTGCTATGATAGCTGCCCACTGGCTGTTCCAGAATTGGGAATTTGGTATCGAGTCCCACATGTTCAAGCTCTTTTTAACCCAAGTTCTGCCATGCCAACAATAGGTTATAAAACTTGCTCCAAAAACTATAAAGAAATAAGAATTTCATAAACTATGCACTACATACTCTGTATAGAAGTCCTGGTTCTCCAAGTTTGTCGGCAAAAACAGTCTCAAAAACCCAGATCCTTCAAAGGATGAATTATGCCATGGATTTTCCAAGAGAGAACTGCAAGTTTATTTCAAGAAAATTTCAACAACGAATATAGAAACCATAGAAAGTTAATGACGTCACCAGATTATTCAAAGGATAAATTTCACCATCACTTAATTTAATCAGTGCTTCTTCAGGCTTTTTGTCTCGGTTTTTTTAACATCAAGTAAAAATGCAGTATCAGTCAAAACCAACTTCACATATAACTATACATAAAAATAGAAAAAACATACAATTCTGTTTCCCATTGAGTAAAACCACAGTAAATATCCTAATTACAGATAAACTAAACACTTACCAGAACTCATTCCAAATCTCCAAAGCCGAACCAGCAGGAAAGAACCTCCGGCAGGACCGAACAAGTGAAGAAATAGTCTGAAAATGCCTTTGTCTCAATCTCCACCCTTCCGGACCAGTGTTCCTATAATGCTCGCCAGTATACAAATCATAAACACTAAAATCATCAACAAAAACTCAGAAAAATAAGCCAAAAAAAAAATCCCTACCTTGTAAAATGAGTATGAATAAGAGTATCATACAAAGGCCTCCATTGCACTTTGAAAGCCAACTTCTTTCTATACTTATTTAGCACTCTCACTAACAAATTTCCCCATCTCACCTAAAAAAAATAAACCCGAAATTCCACAATTAAGACTCAAAAAGAATTAAAAAGTTAATTATAATTATTAATTAATTAATTAATCAGCATTAAACCCGAAAATCATAATAATACCTGAGCGTAAAGCTTATTCTGCGAAATATTGAACAACTCAATTCCAAATTGAACGAGTTCAGCTACATCTTCCAAATTCAATTCGCTCTTCGCCTTAAAAAAACTGTAAGTAATCATTAACACTCAATTAGAATCAAATAAAGCTGAAAACTCAATCGTTATTAAAGAAATTGATAGAGAGAGGGGGGGGGAGACTAACAGTTCGAGGACGGAAATCCATTTGAGAGTGGAGTAAACGGAATCAGGATCATCGGGTTTGTAAGAGTTCTTGACGGAGTTGAGCACGGTGCGGAAGGAGTCTTTCTCTTTCTTCGTCTCCTCCACCACTGGCGGTGGCAGCCACGCATTGTAGAGATGCATCTGATGTTCAGTTTTTATTGAAGGTATGATGAAGAAGAAATGGTGTGTCTGTGTTTAAATAGGAGTGTGGATTTTTTATTTCATGGAGGAGGGGATGGGGCTGCTGGCTGTTTCTTTTTGGAGAAGAAATTATTTTGGAAAAAAAAAATGAGAGGAGAAAGAGCGAAAAACGACTAGCTGCTGTCGAGTACTGGTGCTAACGGTGATCTGACAGCGACGGAGAGAGATTTTTTAGACGTTTTTTTGGAGGGGAGTGACCTGTTGCCCATAGTTGTCACCTGACCCCGCGCAATACCAATCAGTGATTGAGATGGTTGACATGGATACCTTCAAAACTTAAAATTAAAACTACAAAGATTTAAAAAAATATATTGCATTAAAATATATATATATATATATATATATATATATATAAAAGATGACTTAACAAGTCAACCAAGCTTTTTTTTTAATATATATAGGATCTTTTGTTTTTATATTTTAAAAGTATTTTTAAAAAATTTAAAAAAAAATTATTTTTTTTGTTTCAAATTAATATTTTTGGATCATTTTAATGCGCTGATATCAAAAATAATTTTTAAAAAATAACAATGTATTATTTTAATATCTTTCCGAGTAAAAAACATTTTAAAAAACAACCGCAACTACACTCTCAAATACACTTTTAGATTTCACATATAACTTCATCAATTCACTCTAGTTCTTATAATTAAATTGTTATCTATGGAGTTTTTTTATTTATTTGACATAACTGAACCATTAAGTTTTTTTAATTTTTTTGAGCTTAAGTTATATTCAGGTTTGAATAAATATGAAGTAGCCAAAGCATTTTTTATTTTTTAAAATTTGGTATTTTAATTTATCTTTTATCAATTGAGTTGTTTATTTATTAATGAATATATAATTTAATGTTTCTTAGAAATTATCTACCAACAAAGACATCATGGCAAAAAAAACCTCGGAAGTCTGAGTCAACTGGTGAGGAAGAAGACTTGGTAACTTGTTGGTTGGGTTAGAAATGCAGTCGGATACCTAATCGGTAAAACATGTTTTGAGTCTCCAATTTTTTGCTGTCCTATAAGTCAGTCCTTCTAGTTTTAAAAATCATAAATGAATCCTTTTGAGTTTTTTATTTTTTATTTTTATAAAATGTTGTTCTGACTTATAAAAAAATTTGAAGTGATGTGATTTTAATGGAGCTGATTCGACTGACCTTATCCCATCCAACTCTCGGCTTAATGTGGATCTTTGATTATAATAGTATTTGTTTTTGTGGTTTAATTGTGTTTTTAAATAATTTTAATTTGTTTTTAGTATTTTTGGATTGTTTTAATGTGTTGATTTTAAGAATGAATTTTAAAAAATAAAAAAATAATAATATATTCAAAAAAACTTAAAACACTCTCTAATGAGGTATTTGAGAATATGATAACGGTAACGGTTCAAAGTGTTTCTCGCTCAGAAATGCATCAAAATAATGTTTTTTTTTATTTTATAAAATTATTTTTGACATTAGTATTTTAAAACGATCTGAAAATATAGAAAAAATAACTTTAAGCAAAAAAATCAAGTTTTAGGGGGAACGCGATTTGATCCGCGTTCTGCCTGTTTATTTTTGCATTTTAAAAGCACTTTTGAAAAAAATTAATAAAATTTATATTTTTATTTGTTTTAAATTATTATTTTTTTGTGTTTTCATATTATTTTGATGTGCTGATATCAAAAATAATTTTTT
>Ga0307513_10005228_pt1 | contig 17194 bp, 10 predicted proteins | sample 15_EM_MG_FD_202174 | JGI IMG/M metagenome (GOLD analysis project Ga0307513, IMG submission 202174) | Populus trichocarpa ectomycorrhiza microbial communities from riparian zone in the Pacific Northwest, United States - 15_EM | ecosystem: Host-associated > Plants > Roots > Unclassified | place... | reverse complement strand
CGCGCGTTCCGTCCTCGTGCTCCTGCGCGAGACGCACGCCAGCGGCAGCATCACCTCGACGGATGACCGCGTCGCCGGATGCATGCGGCGCTCCTGGCGGGTCGACCGCAGCGACCGCCGCGACTGCAGCGACCGCAGCCCCACCCGCTCCGCGCCGGGGCCGTGGTCGAGGCGGCGCACCTCGCGCAGTGGCGCCCACGTGGGCGCGACCGCAGATGAGCACGTCGCCGCCATCGATCCACGCGCCGCGACCCAGGCGCTTGCGCAGTCGCCACTGCGTCGAATCGCGGGTGCGGGTTCCGGAAATCCTCGTCGAGGAACCGCCTCAAGGGGGCGGCATTGGCGTCAGCCGCCGCTCTTCTGGTTTGCGGCGCCGGGGAGCCTGCCCTTGATGAGCTTGATCTGGCCGTTGTGATTGGCCTCGTGCTCGCACACGTGGAACCACTTGCAATAGTTGTTCGTCGGTCCCCAGCCCCAGGTCTTGTCGACCTCGAACAGCCACTTGTCGTCGCGCTTCTTGAGCTCGGCCAGCGTCTTGGCGCGAACCTCTCGCAGGGTGGTCAGGTAGTAGTCGACCTCCTTGCCTTTGATGGTCGCGCGGCCCGCGTCGCCGAGCTCGCTGGCGGCGTCCCACTTCTGCTTGATCGCGTCCGGCCACTTGCCCCACTCCAGGCCCTGGAACGTATGGAGCTGGTAGGCCGTCTCGGTGGCGGCGAGGTGCATCAGCAGCGCGCCGATCGTGTTCGCTTTGGCGTCGAGCAGGAAGTCCAGATCGGCGAGCTTCATTCCCTTCACCGAGTTGACGACTTGACGGCGCATGAACGCCATCATCGACGACAGCGTGCCGATGTGTGGCGAGTAGCCCTGCTTGGGGCCGATGATGGAGACGTCGTCGGGCTCGCTCGCCCAGGCGCGGTCCTCGCCGGTCGATCCCAGCATGATGCCCGCGCCCGCCGTGATGCACGCAGCGCGCCCGAGAAACCCTCGACGTCCGATCGAATGTGACATTGGCAAATCCTCCTGTACATGACCGCCCGGAGCAAATCGTGCGCCAGCTCGGCGAGCGCGGAACACGATGAATCGCTTGCCGCAGGCCGGCCCACGCGCCAGCCGCGTGTTTCGTTTCGAGTATCGGTCTGTTCTTTTCCGAGGAAGAGTCCCGGAACAGCTGCGTGTTCTGGATGTTCCGGCCAGCCGGAACGCGCGACGGGTCGCCACGTCCGCCTAGGATCTAGGATCCGCGGGGGCGTTCGCCGTGCTGCGCGCGCAGATCCGAGATGATCGACGGATGCGAGAGCTGCAGCGCGGCGACGATCTCGCCCCGGCTGCGAGCGGGCGCGCGGATGGCGTGGTCGACCTCGAGGAACGGCCACAGCGGCGCGCGGACCTGCTCGGGCAGCACGCTCTCGAGGTACTCGAGCGCCGTGCCGCGCAGCATCGGGTTGCTGGTGCTCACGGCCTGCAGCGCGATGCGCAGCGGCTCGGCCGGCAGCGTGAGCCCGAGCAACGTGAACACGTGGTCGAGCCCCGTCGCGGAGCGCTGCTCGAGGACGCGGTGGAGCAGCTCGTCGTCGTCCGAGCCGTCGTGGCCGTCGAGCAGGCGATGGCCCTGCCAGATGCGACCGTCGACGCTGACCTCGCGCCGGACCGCCTCGAACACCGCGTCCTGCGCGATGTCCAGCGGATGTCCGTCGTCGCGCAGCTTGGCCAGCGCCTTGCCCGAGCGATAGCGAACCTCGAAGCGCGGGTCGGACACCGCGCGCCACAGGCCCCAGCTCGCCAGGTTGGGCTCGCCGAACCCGAGGATCGCGGGCAGCCGCCGGCGCACGGTGAACTCGCGCTCCAGATCGAGCAGGGCGTCGACGAGCTGTCCGGTGATCCGCGGCGCGATCGCCTGCAGCGCCTCGCGCGCCGGCTCGGCCACCGCGTCCCACCCGAGCAGCGCGACGACGTGGCTCGCGAGGTCGGGCGCGAGCGGGCGCGCGATCACCCGCTTGACGCGATCGGCGCGTCCGGATCGTAGATCGGCGAGCTCGGCGACGCGCGGATCGCGGACGTCGAGCCCGGGTCCGGGCGCGGGCTCGGCCGGGTCGCTCGCGGCGCCGAGCGCGAACGTCGGCACGGGCGCCGCCGGCGCCGGCGGCGTGGTCCCCGGGTCGGACGCGGTCACGTCGAGCAGCGACAGCGCGGTCAGATCGCCGGCCTCGCCGAGCCCGGCCGGCATCGTGCTCCACGGCCGGTCGACCGCCGGGCTCGCGCCGGCGAGCAGGCTCTGCTCGAGCGTCCGCGTGTAGGTCCGGCGGAGATCGAGCGCGAGCACGAGCGCGGTCACGCCGAGCGCGGCCGCGGCGACCAGGATCGCGCCGCGCGGCGACGGCGCGGCGAACAGCAGCACGGCGACGAGCTGGGCGCCGAGCAGATCGCCGAGCCGCTCCGCGCCGACGTCGAGCAAGATCTTCGCCGGCCGCTTGTCTGCCGCCGACAGCGGCGCGAACAGCAGCTCGTAGGCGGCGCGGTAGATCGAGCTCCGCGCGATCGTCTCGGCGCCGCGCGCGATCATCGAGACCAGCGCCGCGGGGAACGCGAGCGCGATCGCGCTGAACCCGACGAGGGTCGCGGGCAACACGACGACGCTGCGCGGCGCGCCGATCCGGCGCACCAGCTTCCCGGTGATCGCGAGCTGGACCAGCGCGGTGATGACGCTGGTGACCGTGTAGTAGATCGCGAGCGGACGCAGCGGCGCCTTGGCCGAGCCGTGGACCAGATCCGCCTTGAACACGTAGTCGAGCGCGGCGGCGCCCATCGCGGCGAGCACGACGAGCCCGGCGACCTCGCGCAGCAGCGACGAGCGCGCGACCACGCGGATCGCGGCCCACGGCGTCGCGTCGCCGTCGGCGCGCACGTGCAGCGAGCCCCGGCCCAGCACGTACAGCGCCACCGCGCAGCCGAGCTGCAGGCCGGCCAGGACGAGCAGGATCGCGCTCGACGACGACAGCGCCGCGGTGCGCTCGGCGATCAGGCCGCCCGCGATGCCGCCCAGCGTCGCGCCCAGGCCGATGCCGCCGATGTGGCGCTTCGCGGCCCGCGGCTCGAACCGCTCGCTCACGGTCGACCAGAAGCCGGAGACCAGGATCGGCCCGAGGGCCGCGAGGTGGAAGTACACGGCGACCGCCGCGAACCACGGCCAGCGCGCGAGCGCGAACCACTCGGCGACGAGCAGCCCGGCGCTGCCGGCGTTGATCAGCGGCATCAGCCGCGCGGGCCCGACGCGCCCGGTGGCGCGGGCCATCGCGAGCACGAGCGGAAACGTCAGCACCGCCGAGATCCCGACGAACATCGGCAGCGACGTGACCGCGACGCTCGACAGCAAGATCGCGTCGCGCGCCGCCTTGCCCGCGACGAAGGTCGCGACCACGAGCAGGCCGGTCACCGTCGCGAGCGTCGCGGTCGCGCGCTCGTCGGTCATGACGGCGCCCGCAGCGCGCGTCCTCCTCGTTGCACCACCGGCTGCGGCCGGCGGGGCGCCACGGGGTCACCGCAGTCACGACAGCTCGAGCGGGCGCTCGCGAGGACATCGGGCACGTGCGTGCGCCACCACGCCTCGGCGCGCTCGGCCGTCCACGCCGGCAGCGGGACGGCGGCGAGCAGCCGCGACAGCTCCTCGGCGCTCTGCGGCCGGGCGTCCGGGTCCTTGGCCAGGCACGCCAGGATGATGTCCTCGAGCTCCTTGGGGATCGGGATCTCGGTGCGCTGCGACGGCGGCACCGGCTGGTCGCGGATGTGGGCGGCGATCACCGCCGCCGAGGTCACGCCGTCGAACACCGTCACGCCGGTCAGCAGCCAGTACGCGACGCAGCCCAGCGCGTAGAGGTCACTGCGGGCATCGAAGCGATCCTGCGCCGCGCTCTCGGGGGCGACGTACGCCGGCGTCCCCGACACCGTGCCCTCGCGCGTCAGCCGCGTGTCGCGCTGGAGGTTGTGGACGAGGCCGAAGTCGAGGACCTTGACGAAGTCGAGCTCCATCCCGATCGCGCAGACGTGCAGGTTGGCGGGCTTCACGTCGCGGTGGATCAGGCCGCGGTGGTGCGCCTCGGCGAGCGACTCGGCCGCCTGCCGGAGCAAGTGCACGACGCGCTCCGCCGGCTGCGGACCGAACGACGTCACCAGCGTCTCGGCGTCGAGGCCGGACAGCAGCTCCATCACGTAGTACAGCGAGCCGTCGGTGGTCTGGCCGAAGTCGTAGATCGCCACGGTGTGCGGCGAGCTGAGCTGCGCGGTCGCCTGGACCTCGCGCTGGAACCGCTCGTTCATCGCGTCGAGGTCGTCTTGCCGCAGGTGGGCGCTGAGCTCGCGGCGCAGCAGCTTGATCGCGGCCGGGCGGACCAGCGAGTGGTGCTCGGCGCGCCAGACCTCGCCCATGCCGCCCATCCCGAGCTGCTTCACCAGCACGTAGGCGCCGAGCTTGCGGGCGTCGGCGACCTGGCGGCCGAGGCCGTAGATCACGCGGGCGAGCAGGACCGCGATCGCCGCCGCGATCGCCGCGGAGAAGAAGCCGAGGGCCTCGATGGCGTTGTCGGGCCACGTCCGCATGCCGAGGTGGTAGCGCAGCAGGAACGCCAGCGGCTCGGTCGCGGCCGCGGCGTAGGCCGCGAGCGCGGCGCGCGCCGGGCTGGTCGGCACGAGCGTGAACGTCAGGATCCAGATGCAGATCACCGGCACGCCACGCCCGGGCTCGCCGCCCTGTTCGAGGTACGCGACACAGAACGCGCCGTAGATCTGGTACGCGGTGCCGATCGCGAGGATGCGCCGGGGCGGCCAGGGCAGGTACGTCACGCAGGTCAGCGCGAGCGATCCGCCGAGCGCCGCCCACAGGACGAAGCTGCCGCTGCGCCCGGGCTGCGCGACGCTGAGCACGCCGCTGTCGATGAGATGCACGGCGAGCAGCATCAGGACGAGCAGCACGAAGAACACCTTCGCCAGGATCCGCAGCCGCGGCACCGCCGCGCGCTCCAGCTCGCTCGCGTGGGTCTCCGCGGCGCCGGTCGCGCGCCGCACCGTCGGGTGCTGCGGCGTCGTCATCGCGCTGTCCCCGCCGGTCATGGCGCGGTCTCCCGGATGCCGAGCGCGGCGCGCGCGGCCCGTTCCTTGGCGCGCGCGTCGTGCAACCGGCCCGTGCGGGCCGCGAGCCACAACCAGACCACCGCGAGCCCGAGGTTCATCACCGCCAGCGTTTCCACGCCGAGGCCTAGCACGCGGACGATCAGGTAGACGACGCCCAGCCCGGCGATCACGTCGCCCATGCGGAAAAAGAACGTGTCGATCGCGGCCTTGGCCTTGTACTTACCCTCGCGCGACGTCGGCAGGTAGAGCGCCTGCCGGATCGTGTTGTGCAGCGAGTAGTCGACGCTGTTCTCGGTCGTCTTCGTAATCCGGATCGTCGCGATCGTCGCGAACACCGCGAACGCCAGCCAGCCGCCGAGCACGACGATCGGCATGATGAACAGCGCCTTGCGCACCCCGAGCTTGCCGAGCACCCGCGAGACCACGAGGCCCTGGATCACCGCCGAGGCGATGTTCACGACCGCGTAGTAGCCGGAGTAGAAGCTCTCGATGTACGCGCCCGGATCGGCGGCCAGCTTGCTCGCGTCGGTCACCATCTTGCCGACCACGTACTCGCCGGTCGTGTTGATCACGGTGGCGAGCAGCACCATGATCGCGACCAGGCGTAGATACCGATCGCGCAGCACCAGGCTGAACCCGCCTTCGCGCCCGACCGGCTGCACGGCCTCGGCCTTCATCAGCGCGACCAGCCCTCCCGGATCGCGATCGATGCGCTCGCGGCGATCGACGATCCGGTAGATCGCCGTCGACAGCACCAGGCCGCCCGCGGCCACCAGCATCAGCGGGTAGGTGCCGACCAGGTTGTGGAGCGGCTGGGGCAGCAGCGCGCCGAGGATCGCGCCGGCGCTGCCGCCGAGCCCGATGATCGAGAACAGCCGCTTGCCCTGGTCCTGCGTGTAGAGATCGTTGGCGAACGACCAGAAGTTCGAGATCACCAGCACGCTGAAGATCCCGAGCCACAGATAGAACGCCAGGCCGATCGGCGCGTGGGCCTGCGCCAGCAGGTAGAACCCGAGCAGGCAGATCACGAAGAACGCGTTGACGATCGTGAGCAGCTGGATCCGCCGGACCCGGCTCGCGATCGCGCCGAACGCGGGGACCACCGCGAGCAGCAGCAGGGTCTGGCCCGCCGACGCGTAGGCCTTGAGCTCGGCACCGCCGCCCAGCAGGATCAGCGGCTCGCGGACCACCTTGAGGGTATAATAGCAAGTCAGCAGCACGAACACGTTGATCGCGAGCAGCACCGCCGTGACGCCTTCGCCGGGTCGGACGGGCGCGAGGAGCTGAACGAGGCGATCGAGGCGGCGGGACTTGAGCTTCGGCATGTTTCGGTTCTCTGTGGAGCGAGATCCAGGCGGATCGGCGGTCACGGCGCGGGTCGGCGGAGGCCGACGACGCGCAGGCCGCGGGGCCCCAGATCGTAAGTATGGATCTCGAGCGGCCCGGCGGGGGTGCCGTTGGTGATCCGGATGATCGTCAGTCGCTCGGCCGCGTCATCGGCCAGGCCGTCCGGCGCGAACGCGCGCGGCGCGAAGCAGACCTCCCCGTTCGGGCCGGGCGCGGCGGCCAGCGCTACCTGTGTGTGCGGGGTCTGCTCGACGATCTGGTAGCGGAACCGGTCCGGCGCGAACAGGCCGGCGGCGCGCGCGAGGTCGACCGCGCAGATCCGTCCGTCGGGCTCGCGGCGGACATCGGCGAGCGGCGACAGCCGGGTCAGGTAGCGATCCAGGATCGCGCGGCGGCGCGCGAGCAGGATGTCGGTGAGGTAGGTCGCGTCGGTCGGATCGGTCAGCTGCGCGGCCCGCGCGATCGCCTCGATCTGGTCCCGCGTGAAGCGCGCGATGATCCGCGCCATCCACGCGCCATCCCGCTCGGTCATCCGGGTGAACGCCGGGTTGGGGTACGCGCCCTTCCAGTCCTGGGGGACAAAGTCGCGCGCCGAGAAGAACCCGAAGCGCTCGCGCCCCGGCGTCCGGGCCGCGCGATCCCACGGCCGCTCGATGATCCCGAACGTCACGAAGTCGACCAGGAAATCGGCAGGGTCGAAGGCGTACGAGTGGCCCAGACGCTGGCCGAGCGTGTCGGGGTTCGCGGCCTGGCCGAGCACGTCGCTGGTGTCGAGCAGGTAGTGGCGGACGTAGCCCGGCGACGAGCGCACGCGCTTCGGATCGCTCGCGAGCCAGACGTCCATCGAGTTCTGCTCGCGCGAGTCCCAGTGATCGAGCCACGCGGCGAGCAGCCGGCTGCCGCGCAGCTCGCGGCGGTGCTGGTGGGGGATGATGTCGTGGGGATCATCGTCGCGCGTGCCGACGTAGCGGAACGGCCCGAGCGTGAAGCCGGCCAGCCACTTCGAGGCCGTCATCCGCGTGCGATCGCCGCGATGCGCCGAGGCCGCGAGCACGATGCGGAGCGCGTGCTCGTCGAACAGGTGGACGAAGCCGTCGTTGTCGGTGGTCGTGAGGCCGGGCGACAGCGTCAGCTGCGAGCGCTCGATGTAGACCACCTGCTCGCACGTCGTGTGGAAGCCCACCGCGTGATAGATCGCCGAGCCGATCACGGCGGCCGAGCTCGCGTGCTCGGGCTGCGCGGCGGTGTCGGCCTTGAGCATGTAGATGCCCTTGCCGGGGACGCTGACGCGGAAGCCGGCCGATGCGCCGTCGCTCTTGCCGCGATCGATGAGCCACGCACCCGGGCCGATCTCCGAGGGGAGCAGGTCGTCGGGCGTACAGCCGCCGGCCGCCAGCTGCTCGGCCGTCACTGGCCGCGCGCCGATCCGGTTCTCGAACCACGCCGAGTCCGCGACCTCGTCGAGGCTGTTGGCGTTGACGGCTTCGCCGACGGCCTCGACGGAGAGCAGCCGCGACAGCGGCGCGAACACGGCGTTGTCGACCTGATCCCACACGAACGGCGAGACGTAGACCTCGGGGGCACAGGTCACCCGGCCGGGCTCCTTGGCCGACGGATCGGACCGGCACGGCACCGTGACCGGGGCGAGATCGGTGTCGCGCGTGAACGGATCACGCAGCGCGAACCGCGGCGCCGGGGTCGCGCAGGCCGCGAGCGCGAGCGCGACGAGGCCGAGGGCGAGGGCGAGGGCGGCGCGCGTCATCAGATGCCTCTCCGCGAGCCGAACGCGATGCGCACCGACTGGATGCGCCCGCCCTGCTCGAAGGTCTCGGTGCCGAGCCCGAGGATGACCTCGAAGCCGGTGTCGCGCGAGCCGACCGTCGTGAGGCCGAGGTCGCCGGACAGCCGCAGCTTCTTGGCGGCGAAGTCGTCGAGGTGCGCGCCGAACGCGTTGCCGACCGAGATCCGGGCGGTGCCATCGAACAGGAACGCGACCGGCCAGGTGTAGCCGAGCTCGGCCACGGCCGTGCTGCGGCCGAGCATCCAGCCGTTCACGAACGCCTGCATCGTGTTCGCGCCGCCGAGCGTCGCGAGCTCGGTGAACGGCACGCTGCCGCCGGCGATCGGGTCGACGAAGTCGGCGCCGAGCTGGAGATGCAGCGTGCGCTGGTGGCCGTTGAGATCGATCGCGCCGCCGACGCTGCCGCCGTACTTGCCCCAGCTCTGGTCGTGGTGCAGGTCGAACGCCGACTGGCCGTACATCGAGATCCGCGCGCCCGTGCCCGGCGCCGGCCGCGGCGGGCGCGAGTCCAGGGTCAGCGCGACGCTCTGGTACAGCGCCGTGTACGGCGTGTCGAAGCCCGGCGGCGCCTCGATGATCTGGTCGCGGACCTGGTTCTCGAGCCGCGGGTCGTCGCAGCACTCGGCCGAGCGGAACCCGATGTGGCGCACGCCGGCGGCGATCGCGAGCTGCGCCGGGCCGGACGCGTGCGCGAACGACGCGTCGAGATCGATCCGTTGCACGCCGTAGCGCGTGCGGTCGTCGTCGCGGACGTCGGGCCCGATCCCCATGAACAGCAGATCGGGCCGGCGCGACAGGTCGAAGCGCGTCGCGATCGAGGTCTTGCGGTTCCAGGTGTAGCGATCGCGGAGGCTCGCGAGCAGCCAGTCGGTGCCACCGGTGGCGAGGTGCGCCGAGAGATCGTGGTGCGCGACGATCACGTCGTTTCCGGTGAACCGGACGCCGATGCTCGCGCGCAGCCCGAAGTCGTAGACCCCCGTCGGGATCACCATGTACTTCTGCTCTGGACCGAAGGAGAAGAAGTCCTGCAGCGCGCTCAGCCAGCGCCCGCGCTCGGCGCGCGAGACCAGCGCGCCCAGCGGCCGACGGACGATGTACTCGTGGACGAGGTAGACCGGCATCAGGACGCCGCGCGGGATCCACAGCGCCCAGCTGCCGGCCTCGGCGTCGGCGTTGGCTCGACCGTCGTAGTCAGGCAACGCCCGCTTCGGGCTCGGAGTCGGAGTCAACGTTGGAGTCGCAATCGGAGTCGGATCAGCGCGCTCGTCATCCGCGGCGACTGCTACGCGCGTAGCGACCGCCAGGGCGAGCACCGCGCTTGTCCACCGTATCGACATTGGGAGGCCGAGTTTGCACGAGGTGGGCCGGCTTGACGATCAGCTTTATCGGGGACTTGGCGTTCACCCTGCCGGAAAGTCGGCAGCTGATCTGTCGAACCAAGACGCACCGCCGGCTGCGCCTGGTACCGAGGAGATCGCCTCGCGGCGCTCGGCTCAGCGCGCGCTGACGGCGGGCGGCTGGCGGCTATGCTCGAGCCAGCCACCGCCGAGCGCCTTGTAGACGTCGACCGAGCTGGTCATGCTCGCGCGGCGGAGCTCGACGAGCTGCTGCTGAGCCGCATACAGATCCTGCTGCGCGAGCAGGACCGCGACGTAGCTCTCGATGCCACTCTGGTAGCGGGTCTCCGAGATCGCGAACCGCCGCTGCTCGGCCGCCACCCGTGCGGTCTGCGCGGCGAGCTGCTCGGCAAAGAAGCCGCGCGCCACGAGGCCGTCGGCGACCTCGCGAAACGCGGTCTGGATCGTCTTCTCGTACTGCGCGATCTGGATCTGCTTGCGGACCTTCGCGGCATCGACGTTGGCGAGGTTGCGTCCGCCGTCGAACAGCGGCAGCGAGACCGCGGGCGCCGCGCTCCACGAGAACGCGCCGGCGGTGAACAGGTTGGACAGCGCGTTGCTCGCGAACCCGGCGAAGCCGGTCAGCGAGATCTGCGGAAACAGCTGGGCGCGCGCGACGCCGATGTCGGCGTTGGCCGCCTGGAGCTCGTGCTCGGCGGCCAGGATGTCCGGGCGGCGCTCGAGCAGATCCGAGGGCACGCCCGACGGGAGATCGGCGATGATGCCCTGCTGCTCGAGCGGCTGGGCGGCCGGCAGATCGGCCGGCAGCGGCTGCCCGATCAGCAGGACCAGCGCGTTCTGCGCCTGGGCCCACAGCCGGCGCAGCCGGGCGACCTCGGCGCGCGCGTTCTCGATCTGCGCCCCGGCGGTCATGGCGTCGAGCTCGGACCGGCGCCCGGCCTCGAACTGCCGCTGGGTCACCTGCGACGAGCCCCGGACGCTGGCCAGCGTCTGCTCGGCGAGCACGACCTGCTCGCCGAGGGCGCGCTCGACCAGGTACTGGCTCGCGACGCCGGCGACCAGCGCCAGGTGGGCGCTGCGGCGGGCCTCGGTTGTCGCGAGGTACTGCTCGAGCGCCTGCTGGGTCAGGCTGCGGACGCGCCCGAACAGATCGAGCTCGTAGGCGGTCGACACGCCGGCCTGGTAGCGCGGGGACGCGCCGTTCACCGTGCCATCCTTGGTGCCGTACCAGGTGGCGCCGCCGGTGGCCGCGACGCTGGGGAGCAGCGCCGAGCGCTGGATCCGGTGCTCGGCCGCGGCGAGCTCGACGTTGAGCACGGCGACCCGGAGGTCGCGGTTGTTGCGCAGCGCGAGCTCGATCAGCGCGGCGAGCCGGCGATCGCCGAACACGTCGCGCCACCCGCGATCGCTCGCGGCGCCGCCGGCGCCGGTGCTGGCCGCCGGGAACTGCGCCGCGACCGGCGCGGCGGGGCGCTGGTACGCGGGGATGAACGAGCAACTCGCCAGGGCGACGAGCGCGAGTGCGGCTAGCTTATGCATGGGGCACCTCGGACGGCAGGGCGTAAGCGGTCGGAACCACCACGCGGCGGGGACGGACGATGAGGACGAAGAACACCGGCACCAGCACCACGCCGAGCAGCGTGGCCGCCGCGACGCCGCCGATGATCGCGACGCCGATCGCGTTCTGGCCCGCCGCGCCGGCGCCGCTCGCGATCGCCAGCGGCGTGACGCCGAGGACGAACGCGAGCGAGGTCATGATGATCGGTCGCAGACGGAGCCGCGCGGCGTCGATCGCCGCCTCGGTCGCGGACACGCCGCGTTCGACCTCCTGCTTCGCGAACTCGACGATCAAGATCGCGTTCTTGGCGCCGAGGCCGATGGTCGCGAGCAAGCCGACCTGGAAGTACACGTTGTTGACCAGGCCCGTGCCGAGCGTCGCGGCGACCGCGCCGAGCACGCCGAGCGGCACGCCGAGCAGCACGGTGACCGGCACCGACCAGCTCTCGTACAGCGCGGCGAGGCACAAGAACACCACCAGCAGCGACAGCCCGTACAGCAGGAGCGTGCTCGAGCCGGCGGCGTGCTCCTCGAACGACAGCCCGGACCACGCCACGCCGACGCCGGGCGGCAGCCGCTTGACCAGCGCCTCGAGCTCGGCCATCGCGGCGCCCGAGCTCACGCCCGGCGCCGGCTCGCCCTGGATCGCCATGCTGGGATAGCCGTTGAAGCGCTCGAGCCGCGGCGAGCCGAAGGTCCAGCGCCCGGTCGCGAACGCCGAGAACGAGACCATCTGGCCGTCGTGGTTGCGCACGTACCAGCGATCGAGATCGCCGGGCTGCATGCGGAACTGCGCGTCGGCCCGCATGTACACCCGCTTGGTGCGGCCCTTGTCGACGAAGTCGTTGACGTACGAGCCGCCCCACGCCGCGGCCAGCGTGGTGTTGATCTCGCTCAGCGACAGCCCGAGCGCCGACGCCTTCTCGGGGTCGACGTCGAGCTTGTACGCCGGCTGGTCCTCGAGGCCGCCGGGCCGCACCTTGGTGAGCAGCGGATTCTTGCCGGTCATCCCGAGCAGCTGGTTGCGCGCCGCGAGCAGGGCGTCGTGGCCGATGCCGCCGCGATCCTGGAGCTGGAGCTGGAACCCGCCGACGTTGCCCATCTCGGTGATCGCCGGCGGGCCGAACGCGAACACCAGCGCGTCGGAGTACTGCATGAACGCGCCCATCGACCGCTTCGCGACCTCGCTCGCCCGGAGGCGGTCGGCGCGGCGCTCGTCCCACGGCCGCAGCTTGATGAACACCAGGCCGGCGTTCTGGCCGCGGCCGCTGAAGCTGAAGCCGTTGACCAGGAACACGCCCTCGACCGCGTCGTGCTCGGCCGTCGTCAGGTGGTTGGCGACGCGCTCGAGGACCGCGCGGGTCTGCTCCTGCGTGCTGCCCACCGGCAGCATCGCCTGGACGTAGAGCTGGCCCTGATCTTCCTCGGGGAGGAACCCGGTCGGCATCCGGCCATACAGCGCCGCGAGCACGCCGACGATCGCGAGGTAGCCGACCAGCGCGCGCTTCTTGCGGCGCACCAGGAACGTCACGAGTCGGCCGTACACGCTGCTGGTCCGATCGTAGCCGCGGTTGAACAAGCCGAACAGCCCGCGGCGCGGGCCGTGGTGGCCGGGCTTGAGCAGCGTCGAGGTCAGCGCCGGCGTCAGGGTCAGGGCGACCACGACCGACAGCGCCATCGCCGCGACCAGCGTGACCGCGAACTGGCGATAGATCACGCCGACCGATCCGCCGAAGAACGCCATCGGCACGAACACCGCGGCGAGCACCATCGCGATGCCGACCAGCGCGCCGGTGATCTGCGCCATCGATCGCTTGGTCGCCTCCTTGGGCGACAGCCCTTCGTCGCGCATCACGCGCTCGACGTTCTCGACCACGACGATGGCGTCGTCGACCAGCAGGCCGATCGCGAGCACGAGCCCGAACATCGTCAGCGTGTTGATCGAGTAGCCGAACGCGGCCAGCACGCCGAACGTCCCGAGCAGCACGACCGGGACCGCGATCGTCGGGATCAGCGTCGCGCGCAAGCTCTGCAGGAACAGCAGCATCACCAGGAACACGAGCACGATGGCCTCGATCAGGGTCTCGACCACGCTCTCGATCGAGATCCGGACGAACGGGGTCGAGTCGATCGGGTACTCGACGGCGAGCCCGGGCGGGAAGCCCTCCGACAGCTCGTGGATGCGCTGCTTGATCGCGGCGGCGGTATCGAGCGCGTTCGCGCCGGCCGCCAGCTTGATGGCGACCCCGGTGGCGGGCTTGCCGTTGTAGGCGGTCTCGACGTCGAAGCTCTCGCCGGTGAGCTCGACCCGCGCGACGTCACCGAGCCGGACCTGCGAGCCGTCCGGGTTGACGCGCAGGAGGATCGCGGCGAACTGGGCGGGCGTCTTGAGCCGGGTCTGCGCCGTGATCATCGCGTTGAGCTGCTGGCCCGGCACGGCCGGTGTCGCGCCGAAGCTGCCGGCGGCGACATGCGCGTTCTGGGCCTGGATCGCGGCGCTCACGTCGGCCGGCGTCAGCGCGAGGGCGCGCAGGCGGTCGGGGTTCAACCACACCTGCATCGCGTACGGCGAGCCGAACGCCTGGACGTCGCCGACCCCGGGGACCCGGCTGAGCGCGTCCTGGACATTGGACGCGACGTAGTCCGCGATGTCGTTGCGGGTCATGCTGCCGTCGGTCGAGATGAACGCGGGGATCAGCAGGAAGTTGGGGTTCGACTTCGAGACGGTGACGCCGAGGCGCTGGACCTCCTGGGGCAGCTGCGGCGTCGCGAGCTGGAGCTTGTTCTGGACCTGGACCTGCGCGATGTCGGGGTCGGTGCCGGGCTCGAACGTGAGCTCGATGGCGACCGCGCCGCTCGAATCGCTCGACGACGAGATGTAGCGCAGGCCCTTGAGGCCGCTCAGCCGCTGCTCGATCACCTGGGTGACCGACTGATCGAGGGTCTCCGCCGCGGCGCCCGGGTAGCTGGTGCTGATCGTCACCGACGGCGGCGCGACGGCCGGATACTGGGAGATCGGGAGCTGCACGATCGAGAGCGCGCCGGCCACCATGATGATGATCGCGATCACCCAGGCGAAGATCGGTCGCTCGATGAAGAACTTGGCCATGACACGATCCTCTTAGTGCTTCGCGGGTTGGGTCGCCGAGGCCGACGCCTGCGGGGCGGCGCTGGCCGCGGTGAACGCGACGGGCGTGACCGGCGCGCCGGGGCGAATCTTCTGGAGTCCCTCAACGATGACGCGGTCGCCGGGCGCCAGGCCCTTGGTGACGAGCCAGGCGTCGCCGACCACGCGATCGGCGACCACCGGGCGGGCCTCGGCGGTGTCGGCGCTCGACACCACGAACGTCAGCGCGCGGCCGTTCGGGTCTCGCGTCACCGCGCGCTGCGGGACGAGCAGCGCGTTCGGGCTGACACCTTCGTCGATGCGAGCGCGCACGAACATGCCGGGGAGCAGCTCGGCGTTGGGGTTCGGGACCAGCGCGCGCAGCCCGAGCGCGCCGGTGGTCTGATCCACGCTGACGTCGGTGAACTGCAGCGTCCCGGGCTGGTCGTAGATCCGGCCATCCTCGAGCGTGACCGTCACGGAGGCGGCCTGCGCGCCGGCCTGGAGCTCGCCGGCCGCGAGCGCGCGCCGCAGCCGGAGCGCCTCGCTGCTCGACCACGTCATGTCGACATAGACCTTGTCGAGTTGCTGGATCGTCGCGAGCTGCGTCGCTTGCGCCTGCTGGACGTAGGCGCCCTCGGTGACCTGGGCGCGACCGATCCGGCCGGCGACCGGCGCGCGCACGGTGGTGTACTCGACGTTGATCCGGGCAGCGTCGACCGCGGCGCGGGAGGCGGCGACGTCGGCGCGGGCGGTCTCGAGCTGGGCCTGGGCGTCCTCGTACTCCTGCCGGCTGATCGAGTTGGTCTCGATCAGCTTGGTGTAGCGCTCGGCGAGGGTCGTGGCCGATCTCGCGAGCGCGGTCGCGCGTGCGACCTGTGCCTCGGCGCTCCGCAGGGTCGCGGTGTAGGGCGCCGGGTCGATCGTGAACAGCGCCTGGCCGGCGCGGACGTCGCTGCCCTCGACGAACAGCCGCTTGAGCACGATGCCGTTCACGCGCGCGCGGACCTCGGCCACGCGCAGCGCGGACGTCCGGCCGGGCAGCTCTCGGGTGAGCTGGACGCTCTGCGGCGCCAGCGTGATGAAGCTGACCCGCGTGGGCGGCGGGGCCGCGGGCTGGGGCGCGGCGGTGCTGGTGGAGCAGGCCGCGAGGGCAGCGATCAGCAGTGTGCTGGACAGGAGTTTTTGGACCTTCATGACTGACCTCATCTGCGTTCAAGCGTCGTGTGTCTGTCCGCACGCCCGAGCAAGCGCCGCGCCAGCGCGCTTTGGGCGTCCAACTCCATGGCGGCCGTCGTTCGAGCTGTCGAGGTCCCGGCACCCGTCGGACTTCCGGTGTCGCGTGCACAGCGAGGCTCGATTGCTCCAACTGCCGCGCGAAGTTGTCTTCGCCAGCGGCTACAGTACCTCTCCAAGGTGTCCACCGAACCCGCGTCGCCGAACGACTCCGAGGCCTTGCGACAAGAGCTCGCGAGGCTGGCGGCCGAGAACACCCGGCTGACCTCCGAGAACACCCGACTGGCCGACGAGAACGGCCGGCTGACGACGCTGCTCGACGCGGTCTCGGACGTCGTGATGCTGGTCTCGACCGACGAGCGCTTCCTCCATCTGAACGCGGCGGCGCGCCAGTCCTTCGCCTCGATCGCGGGCGTCGTGACCGCGGATCCGACCGGGGCGCCGGTGGATCCTGTCGGCAAGTCCTTCGGCGAGCTCGGGATGCCCGAGGTCGTGCGCGAGCACAGCAAGGTGGCCCGCGCCGAGGTGCTGCGGACCGGCGCGACGATCACGCGCGAGCTCTTGCTCCCGACGATCGTGGGCGGCCGCTGGCGAGAGTCGATCGCCAGCCCGGTGCGAGACGAGGACGGCACGATCTGGGCGGTCGCGGTCGTCAGCCGCGACATCCATCAGCGCAAGCTGATCGACGAGTTCCGGACCCAGATGATCGGCGTGCTCGGGCATGATCTGCGCAACCCGCTGACCGCCATCAGCGCGCTGTCGGCGCTGTCGCTGCGTGGCGCCGAGCTGCCGGGGCGGCTCGGCCCCCGGCTCGAGCAGATCGACAAGGCCGCCACCCGCGCGCTCGAGATGATCAAGAGCCTGCTGCAGTTCAGCGAGGGCCGGTTTCACGGCTTCTCGGTCTCGCCGACGCCGTCCGACCTGCGCGAGCTCGGCCGCGCCGTGATCGACGAGATCGTCGCGGCGCACGGCGGTCGCGCGATCGAGCTGCTCGCCGAGGGCGACTGCACGTGCCGCTGCGATCCGGCGCGGATCGCCCAGGTCCTCGCCAACCTGGTCTCGAACGCGCTCGCGCATGGCGCCGACGACGGCCCGGTGCGGCTCGCGGTCGCGAGCACGCCGGCGGCGCTCGACATCCAGGTCACCAACCACGGGCCTGCCATCCCGCCGGAGCTCATGCCCCACCTGTTCGAGCCGTTCCAGCGCGGGCCAGGCAGCACGCAGCGTGCGGGGGCACCCGGGCGGGAGCGCGGCCTCGGGCTCGGCCTCTATATCGTGCACGAGATCGTGCGAGCCCACCGGGGCTCGGTGACCGTGACCTCGAGCGAGCGAGACGGTACGTGCTTCCGCGTGTCGCTGCCCCGCGCCGCGCCCTAGCAGCAATGCCGCTCACGTAACGCGGTTCCGCGACGAGGGTTTCTTGGGGAGCTGACCACGGCCGAGTGCGGAGCGGGTGGAGCCGGGAGCGCCGCAAGCATCCGGGCGACGCGGTCATCCATCGAGGTGAGGCTGCCTTTGGCGTACGTCTCGCGCAGGGCAGGGGAGACGGAACGCGCGTGTTCTGCTCGTTGCGCCCTGTGGAGGCGGCCGCAGCCGAGGACAAAACGCGGCAGCGTTGCGATGGAGCGAAGGCGCGCCGACTCGTTTTGCCCTCCGCTGCTTGGAGAA